>UOFO01000094.1_pt1 | contig 81611 bp, 77 predicted proteins | sample 1988801 | NCBI WGS metagenome assembly UOFO01 (sample SAMEA4712195, study PRJEB27164) | hydrothermal vent metagenome | biome: marine basaltic hydrothermal vent biome; feature: marine hydrothermal vent; material: mineral | place: Pacific Ocean | collected 2011-06-14/2011-07-23 | depth 1719 m
GCTTACAAATAGTCGCATACTTATCTTGAGTGTCTCCGTCCTCTTTTAACGCATCGACAGAAAAACAGATTCATCCCAGAGCCTTGGGGTCCATAGACAAGCTGAAAGATTTAGCTGAAAAGTGGAAGCAAAAATTCATTCGCTACCAAAGTTATTCGTTACGACTTTACAAGGCTCAGTAATAACGCATCAAACACGGCTTTATCACTTTACTCTTTTCAGGTATAAATAAACCACTCAATAGCCTTGTCCCCTCCATAATAAACACTCACTCACTCGAAAACAGCCCGTCTAAACGGTATCAATTAACTCATAAACTTATTAACAAAAGCTGATTCATAATGTAATCTAGAATCGATGTACGAGATTATTTTCTTAGGTGGTTTTCGTGGGTGTCCCCAGTACTACCCACACAACCTGGCATACGGATCACGTACCAAGGCGGTTCATTATCCTGTTGGTTGTCATCATGCTACCCGTGATGGTAACCCCAAGTCTCTAAAGTATTTGTTTGGCAAGGCGGTGTTCCTCTTGTGGCTTGTTGGTTCGTCCAGGATCAGCCAACAGGATACACCGCTGTCTTTTTTATGTCATACACCAGAAATGATCATAGCTCCGATAATAATTACGACTAACCATAGTACGATGCCGCGCTGAACCAAATTAACGGCGCGTTGAATATCGTGGGCTTGGGGTGGATGATGTAAGCCCAGTTGAGGCCGCTGTTGTTGTTTGCCATGATAAGACGCGGTACCACCTAACTGTACAGCAAGTGCACCGGCACCTGCCGCCATTACGGGGCCGGCATTGGGACTCTTCCAACTGTAACCCTGATGACGCCAGCAATATATCGCATTCTGAAACTCCCCAACCACAGCGTAAGTTAAGGCTGTTAAACGGGCAGGAATAAAATTCAAAATATCATCCAGCCGTGCGGCCGCCCAGCCAAAATACAAATAACGATCATTGCGATAACCCCACATAGCATCGAGCGTATTGACTAGACGATAGAGAACGACACCGGGAACACCGGCAATGATGAACCAGAAAAGAGCACCGAACACGGCGTCACAACCGTTCTCCAGCACCGATTCGACTGTCGCTTTGGCCAGTTGTGCTTCATCAAGTGTGCGGGTATCGCGGCTGACTAATAAACTGGTTTTATGGCGCGCTGTTGCCAAGTTGTTTTCTTGTAAGGCATCGTAGACTTGCATCGCGTGCTGGGCGAGGCTGCGGCCGCCAATGGCGAGGTATAACAAAACAACAGCAATGATATAATCAAGCACAGCAAACTGTTCGAGAAAAATCGTAATCATAATCGGCGGCGTTAACAACAAAGTAACTGCGAGAACACCGCGTAGACGAGCGGGTAATTTGGTATTGTTACTTCGCCGAAAATGCTGCTCCACCCACGTTACCAAACAACCGAAGCCAACCAGCGGATGCCAGCGTTTTACTTCACCCAAGAGCTGATCGAGCAACAATGCAAGCAGCACTATTAATGCGGTCACTCACCCGACTCCGGCCAAGTGTTTTCAAACAAAACGTCTTCCAAAGGTTTACTTTTTCTCCAGCCTGTCTGCTCCAGCAAAGGCTTGCTATAAAACTGTTTTACCGGGCCAATACAGAGCAGGGCAACCGGTTTGGCGCCATCAGGACAAGCCAGCAATTCGGACAATGCCTGCGGATCAAAAAACGAAACCCAGCCCAAACCCAGGTTTTCTACTCTGGATGCCAGCCACATATTCTGGATGGCGCAAGCCGTAGAACAGAGCGCCATTTCTTCAGGCAAGGTACGACGACCAAATATAGTGCCATCATCCGGCGCTTGTACTACGGCAATCAAGGCAGCACATTCTCGTATGCCTTCTACTTTGAGTTTGAGGAATTCCGATTCTCTTTCGGCCAACAACTCTGCTGTTATCTTGCGTTCCGCATCCACCAATGCTACAACCGCTTCACGCAACCTTGTGTTTTTGATCTGTATAAAACGCCAAGGCTGCATCAAACCCACTGAAGGTGCGGTATGTGCTGCATTCAGAATACGCTGCAATACCTCGACATCGATACTGCTATTCGGAATAAAATGTCGCATATCACGCCGTTCACGCATAACACGATATAAAACTTCTTGTTCCCCTTTGGAAAACTCAGATGGCAACGTCCGGCCCTCGGTGATAGATGAGTTCTTCTACCGGTTTGCCGTTGACTAAATGTTCTTCGATAATGCGATCCAGATTGGCTTCGGTGACATTGTAATACCAGATGCCATCAGGTTGAATAGATAATATAGGGCCGCCTTTACAGGTGGCAAAACAATGTGTTCGTGTGCGTTTAACACGCAACTCTCCCTTGTCTATGCCTGCGGCTTTAAATTTTTCACCCAAACTCTCGAATAGTTCTTGTGCTTCACCGTCCTCGGTGCAACGCGGGCCAACACAGACCAACATGTGGCGCTTGTAAACACCCATTTTCGGTTTCTCTATTTCGCTCATTTTATTTTCTCTATTTGTTGTTGCCAGCTTTGTTGATAATTGGTTTCTGCTGTGGATTCAAATTCACCATCTTGCCGAATCAGTGACAAGTTAAAAACGCTGTCACCAGCGGCATCGACAAAGTGAATGCTGCGCAATGTATCACCTCGTTGTATCATCCATGCGTGAGCGACTTTAGCCCAATGGATATGCAGATGAAAATGATCGTTTTCGATGTTCAACCACTCACCTCGTAGCTCGAAATCACGGGCAGATATCATCAATTCGGTTACACCGCCTGCTTCACTGCGAACCACGGCACGTAAACGTCCCCATTTTACCGACTCTTCTTGAACAAGCTTGAGCGTCTCAGCTGAGACGGCCACAGCGCTGAACTCTCCCGCAAAATCGTCATCACTGCTCGCGGCAATGGCTTGAAGAATTTGTGCTAATGGCATTTCGAAATAGCCTAGAACTTTACGTAAGGAATGATCCGGGTTCGCTCTCATATATTGCCGTACACAGGCCTGCCAACCGTCAAGCCCCATGGTCAGGGAGCGACCTTTTTGCTCATCACCTTTGACTTCGCCTGTAAGATGATCGTATTTATTAGCGTAACCTCGTGGCGTAATCATCAAGCCATGTTCAAGGAAAGTGCTGCTGTTGCCCACCAGAACCGTGGTTAACATGCCGATCTTGCAATCAACCATTTCATCGAGTCGCACAATCTGAATATCTTGCCTGTCGCGATAGGCCGATTTAACAATCGCAACCGGAGTCTCTGGTTTTCGATGTTGCAATAAGATGCGTTGTGCTTCAACAATCTGCCCAGTACGTCGTCCGCTTTTCGGGTTGTACAGCGCCACAACAAAATCACTTTGTGCCGCCGCTTCAAGGCGACGCGCAATCACCGGCCAGGGTGTTAATAGATCAGAGAGTGAAATAGAGCAAAAGTCGTGGGTCAACGGCGCACCTACCAGTGAAGCGCAAGCAGACAGTGCCGTGCTACCCAGAACCACTTCAACCTCTATATTGCTCGCCGGTGTCCAGCCTGATTGCAACAACACTTCATAGGTTGGCCCGGCCATACCATAAACACCGATATCACCCGATGAGACCAAGGCCACCACTTTGCCTTGCTTGGCATGTTCATAGGCTTCGATACAACGGTCAAGCTCTTCCGTCATACCTTTACGTACCACTTCCTTACCTTCAAGTTGGTCTTGCACCAATTTGATGTAAGTGGAATAACCAATCACGACATCGGCTTCGCCAATAGCCTCTATTGCACGACCCGTCATATGTTCCTTGGCACCGGGGCCAAAGCCGACTAATAGAATTTTTCCTGTGCTCATTACGTTCCTCTGACTATAGATACCGTGGCATTTTTACCATCGGCACCAAGATATTTATATTTCTCAAGCAGTAAATTATTCATGTTGGTTTGTGCGGCTAGAATTGCGGCGGCTTCGGCCACGGCAGGTGTTCCCATGTATTTCAAAACGATGGCCGAAGGATTAGGCACTTCTACTTGTGCCAGTTGATCCGCAGTAAAAAAGTGCAAGGGCCAGTCTTGATTTTTACTCAATGCCAATAAACCGGCTTCGTCATTTTTTTTATCAATGCTGGCCAAAGCGACAACGGCTTTTCGTGTTTGATTAATTTTCGCCAAAGCGTGATCAACGGCGGTGGTGAGTGTTTCCAGAGAAGTGCCACGATCACAGCCCATGCCTAATATCAACTTCATGTTGCTACGCCTCTTGTCCTTCTGGCGGACGATAGACCACCAGCCGCTCATCCAGCTTGGCCCAGGTTGCATCGTCTATTTCGCGTCGAGTGATCCACAATAGCCCTGGATATTTATTAAGGTCTACATCTTCAAAACGTTTAAATTTATGGATGTTAGCAGGCAAAGGAGTAGGGCGAGTCCACCATTCTTTAGAACCACACTCCTGTATCAATGCAATAGGTTCTTCATTGACCACATGAGCTGAAACACGAGTGATGTTAAGTTTCGGTGCTTCGACTTTCCAACCCAAGTCTCGACCTAAAATATCTACGGGAATAGTTTTTCCAACATCGGAAGCGGTTGTTAATACGGGCACAGCCCCGAGTAAGTTGGCCAGTTGCTCTGCATAAGCGTTGGCACCGCCGACATGACCAGACAACACGGGAATTACAAACTGAGCAGCATCATCGACGACCAACACACCAGGATCTTCGTCTTTGGATTTGAGATGAGGTGCAATTAATCGCACCACCGCACCCAAAGAAACAAAAAACACAATTTGATCATAATCACTGAAGAACCCAGCCATTTGTGCTCGTAATGCACCCTCGTAAGGATTTACCTTGTTCGGTACGTTTGACACCAATGCCGAAAATTTTTGTGCGACAACAACTTCAGCCTCTGGCATTTTTTCTGCCATGGCCGCGACCTGATTAACACCATGTTTGGTAATGGCTACAAACACAACACGTGGTTTTTTAATTTTGTCCATTTATATCAGCCTGTAATTAATTTTATTGTGGTGCGGATTTTTGGCGACATCCGCGAATTATTTCGCCGCGCTGGTAATGGGAGTTTTTAAATTTTACAGGGACAAATGTGGCCCTAAATAAACAATATAAATTACTTTTTTTGTGTCTGACACATGAAAATGTAATCTAAAACCATCTTGCAATTTTACGTGGTTTTCACAAAATACTTTTTTACCTTCAGGCAACCAAAATTCTCGTTCAACTCTTTTCTTGGGGTCTTGTTTTACTGAGAGCGATTCTCCGCTAACTTCAGCAGAGAGCCCACAGGTGATTAGGTGTGAATGCTGATAGTAAGAAAATTCTCCCTTTTGCCAACGCTGCACAAATTCATTTATAACCAACAAAGCATCTTTAGCTTTATGTAAAATAGTGGGTTTATGTGGCCAGGTACATAGTTGATTTTTTAACTCATTATCAAGCAGGTATAAACAGGGAAAGAATAAATTTCTGTTTTCCCATATGTCAGTACCCGTTTGCAATCTTTTGTCACGTAAATTTTGCAAAGAGCATTCATGCTGTTGTAATGAATGTGTATCAAATAAATTATTAATTTGAGAAGTGGATTCACTGCTATTCCCATCTTCTTCTACCTTGAGTATCCAGATATCAATTAACGGGCGATTCCAGGGAGCCTTGGTAGGAAAACTGATCAAAAACGTTTCATACCAATAAGCTGCTTGTAAAACGTTTAGTCCTTGGTTTTCTCCTTTTAACCCGACTTCAACAGAGTTTTCTGCTAGCTGTGCATCTTCAAAGAGCATCATGGGCTGTCGAGTATTCAGGCTCCGGAAAGCACGAACAAGATCCTTTAATTCACTTTTTTGTTTTGCCGCATTAAACCAGTCTCGCCAATACACGCCTTTCTTCAGTTTAATGCCGAACCAGGAATTATCGACAACGGTATCGATAAGTATCAGGTTAAAACCATATTGACGACAAGTTAGTGATATTTTAATAAAAGTTAAAATCGCAGCATCAATATCTTCATGATCATCATAGGGTAATGATTCATGGTTAAAAACCAATGCCAAGCTCATAGAAGACGATCCAGTTGATTATCCCACTCGTCGAAAAAACCTTCTGGCCACTTATCAATGCGGCCATTTGAATCAATTTCTGGGTATATCACATCAGACGCATGATTATTAGAATCAACACTGCGTTGCAAGAAAAACAAAGCCACTTTTTCAGATGAAATCACCTCATCTTTTACAGCGACTCGAACACCATTTAAAAAGTGATCCGAATGGGATTCTATAATGAGCTGCACACCACTATTTGCCGCTAATGCGCATAAACGTCCCATCACGGCTTGGCCTGCAGGATGCAAGTGAGACTCCGGGTTTTCAATAATCAACATGTCGCCATGTTTCGCACTTAAAATACTCGTCACAACCGGTAACACGTAACTCAAACCGAAGCCAACATTCTGCGGCTTAAATTCAGATGTTGTTTCCTTTCCCTGCACAAATGAATAACTCAATGTTGCAGAATTAAATTTTGGCTGAGCAACAGCTTTTATTCGAAGCCCCGGAGAAATGTCGGACATCCAGGCTTCAATATTAGCAAGCAGTGTGTTTGCTACTGCATTTTTATGTTTAAGCACAGGAATATCTAAATTATTCAATCCATTCATAGCAATAAAGTGAACCGTATATTCACCGTGATTCCCTAGTGAATTTAAATCTCGGATATGGTACTCAGATAGTTGATGGTTATTTTGAGGGCCGAGTCTATCTGCACTTAAATATCGAAACTGATTATTAAACAAACTGAATGAATCCAATTTTTCGCTTGTTTGAAAATCAATAATGGGCAGCAAGTCTGAGTCTTGCTTGTAACCAAAATTAAAATTGATACTTTTGACTGCTTTTTGCCATTTAAAAATAAAATTTATCGCCTCCACGTCACTACTTATTGATAATGCATCTACACCGGTTCCAAGATGGATGTAGTCACCATTAAGCAACAGCCCTTTGTCGGGCAATGCATTTTTTTCATAGGATTGGCGCAGCAATAATAAAACCTGAATAACCGATGATTTACCCATGCCATTTAAACCTGAAAACACGTTCAAGTGATTTAAAGGAAAATTAACATCCAGTAATGTTTTAAAACGTTTAATTCCAAGGTATTCAAGCATAGATTACCTCATCAATGAGTTTGCGAATTCGCTCATAGCGGATTCGCACATGAGCCTCCTTTTGTGTTGCGTAAGTAATAGCATTTAAAAACTCTGAGTCCTCAAAAAGCATTTTTATTTTTTCTCTAAATAGCGCTATATTACTTTCTATAAGCTTTGCCTCATCATCTTCAAGCTTGGCAAGGGAGACCATCCAGACTTCAAATAGCGTAGTGTTTTTTCTCTTTCTCGCCCCGTCGCCAGATGGCTCTTTTTCAAAAGCACGTTCTCCTAACAAGTGATAACAACGTGATATGGCTTTATCAAATGTTTGTCTGAAATTCTCCCGGTAACTTTCATCTCCTGACTTTATTTCGTCCATCGCCCTATCCAGAAAAAGAGCAATGGTTTTTTTGTTTGATTTTTCAAAATAATCAAATTGATAAAAAGCCCAAAAGCGTAAAACCAATTCTTGGTCTGTCATTCGCTTGGATAAATCTCCCAGCGTTGAAGACATAAATTTATGAGTGGCTAGTTCTTCAAGCAGCTTTCTGTCCGCAGGCTTGGCCATAGCATTGCGAATTTCCTGATTATTTAATGTCACACCACCTGTATTAATACGCCTAAAAATACTGTATTTCACTTCCCGTGGTGTTCCTGGCTTAATAAGATACACAGTAACCGGGCACTCTTTTATTCGACGTTGATAAGTACGGTGCAGCTCATCGTAATTCTTACCATTTAAGTTTAAAAACTCTAAACCACTGAGCCGAAGTTTTTTATCAATGACAAATTTTCGTATCGACGACAACCGTTGTAAGCCATCAACAATTAACCAATTATCATCCTCAGACGCATCAAAATAAAAGGCGGGCAGCGGAAAACGAATCAATATGGATTCAATCAACCGGCTCATTTTTGCAGGATCCCAAAGTTCAGCATGCCGCTGGAAATCAGTGTTCATATCGATTTCTTTATGCTTGATGCGTTCAATAAGCGAATCCAGAGACTTAGGCTCAACCACAATATCAATATCGGTTGGGTTAAAGGGCTCCATAACAGGATCAAAACATTCACCCTCAGGGTCGTTGGGGTCTGGAAGCTCGGGCTCCAATTCAGAATTATTGTCTTCACTCATAGCACGTCCTCATATTGCCAATTTCAGAATTGAGCAAGGTTTTATCTTTTTTGGTTATATTGTTTTTCCAAAGGCATTTTCATATCAACCTATATCATTGTAACGCCGATTTTTGGCGGCATCCGCGTATTATTTCGCCGCGTTGGCGATGGGGGTTTTTAATTAATAATAGCGAAAGATAATTCACTTTTTCACCTTTTAAAGAAGCAATATCACGTACGACTCGTTCTTGTGGTGAACCTGCTTTTTCAATAAATGAACTGTGAAGCAATAAGTCTCGTTCCGTTATTAAATCAATAAGATCATCCAGTAATGGTTTAACTTTAAGCAGGATAAGCGTATCGAAGTCTTCTAACATGCGTGCGATTACATCAAGACCGTATCCGGCCGGGATGATGGCAACGGTATCGTCAACATCTGCCAGCGGTATTTGCAATCGTGCTGCGGCGGCATTAAAAGAAGGGACGCCAGCGACTGTTTCTATTTCAATCGTGTCATCCAATGCTTTGACTGTTCGAGCCAGATGACCAAAGGTAGAATAAGTGGAAGCATCGCCTTCTACCAGGAATAATACATCTTGACCGGCATGCAATAATTGCATTACAGTTTCAGCCGCTTTGAGCCAATACCGAGCTAATTTTTCTACGTCATGAGTCATCGGAAAAATCAGCGACTGGTGTTTTTGGGGTAACGACAAACCGGCGCGTAATACAATATCCAGAGCATAACTTTCGCTTTTAGCATTACGTATGGGATAGCTCCAGGTTTTATCGCTCTGTAACAACTCCCAGGCGTGGCGCGTGATTAACCCCGAGTTACCCGGCCCCAGAGACACGCCGTATAAAATACCTTTATTCATTGGTAACTACTCAGAGTATTCATCTTTTGCTCCATATCTGTGTTGTTTTCGTACTCAATCGGTTACATATTTCTATATGTGCCCGAGCGGAGCGACAAAATACTCTTGGGGTGTGCCCTCTTTCCGTGCGAAAACGCCTTAATCTGAAGCAAAATCTAAACACGCTGAGTAGTTACATTCATTGTTTCTATTCTGTTGCGCGCAAACGATCCAGACCGGGTTTTCGGCTTTCATGCGATGCATGTGTAAAATTGGTTGACTACGACTGGCTTGCAGTTGGGTGACATCCCATTCTATTTTTAATTCTTGAAGCACTGCCGTTGCCAGTGCTAAATTTTCCAACGTGACAAAATTCATCACCAACCAACCGTTTTCTTTTAGCCGCGACAAACAAAGTTTGATTAACTCTGCCAATTCACCTCCAGAACCACCGAAAAAAACAGCATCGGGATCAGCCCAGTCTGATAATAAATCAGGAGCTTTGCCATGCTGTACTCGATAATTGGTAACTACCATTTGTTTGCAATTTGTTCTGGCGATGACAACATCAGCTTCATTTTTCTCAATCGCGTAGACATAACCTTTGCTGCATAAACGCGCCGCTTCCAGCCCCACCGCACCTGAACCGGCGCCGATGTCCCAAACTATGCTGTCTATACGCAGTTGCAGCCGTGCCAAAGACACCGCTCGTACTTCACGTTTAGTAATGAGTCCTTTGTCTGGTTTACGTTGCACAAATGATTCATCAGCTAAACCAAAAAGAGTGATCGGGCTTTCGATCTGGCGTTGCAGAATAACGATATTTGGATTCACAAAATTATGCTTTGCCGCTTTATGCAAAGATAAATTGCGAATAACGTTTTCTTGATCGCTTAACAAGGCTTCGGCTACCGACATATTGAATGTCTCACCCAAACCGACGTTAATCAGCATGCGTGCAATTCGTTGCGGTGAATTTTCTGGACTGGTGAAGATCGCAATCAGGTGATGGCAGCGTACGGCTTCTAATACCGGATAGAGGCCGTGCTCGGCTCCCGCATCACCCGTCCATTCGCCCGCATCTTTGCTGTGTACCGAACAGATTTCCGCGTCTTGCCAAGCGAGACCTAAACGAGCAAAGGCCAACTGCAAGGTTGAAACATTGGGGATGACCTTGCAAGACTTTTCTTCCAGCTTGTTCATCAGGTAACGGCCGATGCCATGACACATAGGATCACCCGTAGCGAGTACGACGATATTTAAATTATCGTTTTGCGCTTGCGTTATCCATACCGGTACTTTAGACAAGCCCTCGGCAATATCATATTGTCGTGTGGTTTTTTTAAACTCGTTTTTAAAAAGCAACAACGTGCGACACGCACCAATGATGACATCAGCTTGGTGAAGTTGCTGCAATGCAACTGCGGATAACCCCGCAACACCGTTATCGAGCACGCCAATGATATAAGTTGGTTTAGTCATTTTGTTTCACTTCGGCCAATTTATTACCATCAAAATCACAAACCAGAACGGTGAGATCAAATGGAGCATGTTGGTAACGTGCCATTACGGTGCTGATTACTTTTTTGGCGAGCGCCTGATAAAACTCGTTGCTTAGACCCAGTTCTTCGATACGTTCACTAGCGTAACGTGCCGTTTCCGCCGCTCGTATGTCGACGCACACCGTTTCAGGAACACCAATTTCACTGGCCAGGTCAGCCAATAGCAAAGTATTAACGGCGCTGCGATTGGCGTGCGTGATGGTTTCGCCCTGCGCCATTTTGGTTAACTTACCGACCATCCCGCCAATGATGACATGTTGTATGCCTGCTTTCGCCGAGGTATCAAAAGCGTATTTAAGGAAATCGCCCATCTGCACAAAGCAAGCTTTTTCCAGATGATTTAATTCCGCCATAACAAACCGCTCAGTACGTCCACCGGTGGTTAATACGACAGTGTCCAAACCCTGGTTGGCTGCAACTTGAACACCTTGAATGACACTGTCACGGAACGCCGCCGTGGAATAGGGATGAACGATGCCTGTTGTGCCGAGTATAGAAATACCGCCGATAATGCCTAAGCGAGCATTCAGTGTGCGCTTGGCCATAATTTCACCTTCGGGCACGGAAATGGTGACTTCCAGGCCTTGCTTTGCCAACAAAGAAGTGGCAACCAAACGTACGTTTTCTTCAATGTTTTTTCTCGGAACGGGGTTGATTGCTGGGCCGTTGACTTCCAGACCCAAACCACGCATGGTGACGACACCCACGCCTTGGCCACCCTTGATTACAACTTCACCAGGACGATCCGACAGCAAACGTACATCAGCGGTTAAATGTGCTTTGTCGGTAACATCAGGGTCGTCACCGGCATCTTTGATCACCACGGCATGGGCAATCCCTGGTTTGTAAACGCCTTCGGTTACTGCGAAAGTTACTTGCTGGCCATTGGGCAACTGGCATTCAACATTTTCTGGAACATGGCTGTTGAGCAAACCCAAAGAGGCAGCACGAGCCGCAGCAGCTGAACATGCCCCTGTGGTAAAACCCTTGCGTGTCCCTTTCTTTTTTTTTTCCATTAAACGGTGTTCTTTTGTCGAGCCTCAGTTAAGCCCAGCAAGGCGTGCAACGCAGAGACAACAAGGGTTGATCCGCCCTTACGACCCTGGGTAATCATCCAGGGCACGGTTTGCAATAAAGCCAGGGCCTCTTTCGATTCTGCCGCAGAAACAAATCCTACGGGCATACCAACGATCAGTGCCGGGCGAACCGCATTCTGTTTAATCAGTGCCAACACTTCAAGCAGTGCCGTTGGTGCGTTACCTACGGCAATAATGCCACCTTCCAACAAACCTTTTTTATGAGCCTTGCGCATGGCTTGTACTGCGCGGGTGGTATTTTCATTCTTCGCCTGGAGGATTACATCTTCATCCGCTATAAAGTGATGTGTTGCTACACCAAAATGAGACAAGCGAGGTTTAGAAAGACCAACACAGATCATTTCAACATCGGCGACGATAGGAGCACCGCGATGAATAGCCTGAATGCCGGCTTCAACTGCATCGGCATGAAATAGACTTAAACCATTAAATTCAAAGTCAGCAGTGGCATGTATCATTCGCCGTACAATTTGCCACTCCGGGTCGCTGTATGCGTCATGCGATCCTACTTCATTATCGACAATGGCAAAGGAATTATGCTCGATCTGCTGCCCGGCCTGTGTGAGCTGTTCGGTAATGACATTACTCATGCGACGGCCTCTTTATGCGAATGATCATGATGGTGGTGATGTTCGGTCTCCGCTTCTTGACGATAAAGACAGCCATCACATTCCATCATACGTTGCTGCGTATTATCGGAATCGCCATTGGCCTCCGCAACACGTTCATTTAATAATGTGTATATTTCATCTTCAAAACCAAAATAATCACCCTGGGTAATGGCAATCTGTGGATATTGTGTTTGCAAACGTTCAACCTGACTTTTAATACGTTCGATCAGCGTACCCGTGAAGAGATAATAAGGAAGAATGGCAACCTGGGTCATGCCCAGCTGTACTTGACGCTGCACCGCAGTTTCAAGACGCGGATAGGTGATGCCCGTAAAAGCAATATCCACCAGTTCATGATCCGTTTCTTCAAACAGCCAGCGGCTCATTTTGGCGACTTCGCCATTGGCCACTCTGTCTGAAGAACCTCGGCCCAAGAGAATCACTCCAGTACTCTTGGGATCAGGCATACTTATTTTTGCCAGCACTTTACGCAGATTACGTTGCAAAATTTTAAGTATAGAATCCGCAGCGCCGAGGTGACGAGCATAAATAAACTCAACGTTGGGGTGACGCTGGCGAGCATCGGCAATAAAATGGGGAATCTCCATTTTCACATGACCGGCTGCGTTTAAAATCAGCGGAACAACAATGACGCGTTCAACGCCTTGAGCGGCATTGTCTAATCCCTGAGCAATCAACACCTCGGCAAATTCGATGAAACAGGTTTCAATATGCCATTGTGGATTTTTGTCCTGCCAGGTTTTGGCAAATTTTTCAATTTCACGATTTCCGTCTTTGTTTCGTGAACCGTGGCCGACTAATAAAATATTCATTTTCATAATTATATATTTTTTTAAAATCAAGATGCTGCTTTGCGAAAGCGATGGGTGAAACTCTTGTCATAGAGTTTGGATTTTTTTAGCGTTGTCCAGTGACGTGAGCCGAGTGTCGGACTGACAATAATCATGGCCTGACTATTGATTTTTTCGGAACGACACTTTTCTCTGATGTCTGCTAAGGTACCACGAACAATTTGTTCTTCATCCGGCCAACTGGCCTTATGTACCACCAGCACGGGTGCCTCTTTCGACCAACCTGCCGCCAGTAGGTCAGCTTGCACTTTTTTCAATAAGGTAATCGATAGAAACAGACACAAGGTGCAATGATGCTGAGCCAGTTCTGGCAACGATTCACCTTCGGGCATGGGAGTGCGCCCTTCGACTCGGGTCAAAATTACAGTTTGTGTCACCTCGGGAAGGGTTAAGCTTTCGACGCTCGCTGCAGCGGAGGCCATGGCCGATGACACCCCGGGAATCACACCCACCTCAATACCTTGTTCATCTAACGGTTGAACCATTTCAATCAGCGCACCGTAAAGACTGGGGTCGCCGGTTTGCAAGCGAATCACGGTTTGTTCGTTTTGCGCTTTTTTAATCAGCCAGGCAACGATTTCTTCCAGATCCATGCCCTTGGAATCCTGAATCTCGCAATTCGGCTTGGCCCACCGCATTGCCGTTGCGGAGACCAGCGAACCGGCAAACAGAATCGCATCCGCTTGTTCGATTAGATTACGACCTTTTACCGTGATCAGATCGGGATCACCAGGGCCGGCACCGACAAACCAGACTTTGGAAATACTCACCGAGCCAGCTTTTGATTGAAAAAGCCATACAATCCACCCAAGGACAGCCAGAACACGGCATTCGACAGAATGGTAGCTATTATGAAAGCGTGAATTAATTCATCGGGAGCAAGCGCACTGTGAATATCCGGCAGCGGTGCGCCGATGATATGTGGAGTGAAGATTAAGGCTATGCCTAAAGCCTTAAAAATATAACGTTGCTTGAAAAAGATTAACGCCAATCCTGTAGCCGTACAAAGAACCGTAGCTACCCACCAGATTTGCCGCAATTGAAGATTGGCCGCTTCTGTACCCGGTAATTCGGGGTGTAACCCCAGTGATGGCGCCACAAAAAAGACCACATAACCGGCAACTCCCCAAAGCAAGCCGGAACGCCAATTAAGCGTACTGCCACGCCACGCCGCCGCTGCACCTAACAGCAGAGCAAAGCCCAGGGCAACGACTATATTGGCTGCTGCGGTAAATAAATTACGCTCTAATCCTTCGGCGGGTGCCCATTCTGTTTGTTCATCATCTTCGTGAACATGGGCGATTTGACTGTGCTCAACTGGTTCGTATCCTTCGGCTTCAAGGACCGCAGGAATCACTTGAATTTGTTGAAACAGAGTCAACACAACACCGGCGATCAAACTGGTCAATGCCGCTATGGTGAACAGGTCTTTAAAACTAATATTCATTTCAACTCGAATCTTATGACTAATGACAAGGGAAAACTGCAGAATGACGAGAATCATGAGCTGCATTGTGTAAGACATGCGTTTTGGCAAAGCCGGCAACAAACAACAGCAACACGCCCAAACAGGCCGCCAATAATACAGTTCGATAAGAGGTGGTAACAACGGGCAAAGCCGGTTGCATTGTCGTATTTTTAGAGTTGATTTGCATGATTTGATCCTTTCCTTGTTCTCGATATACGGGAGTGTACCCTATCGTTGCATAAAAAATCAGACACAGCAGCTTTCTAACCCGGATTTCTCATAGAGACGCGCGAATATTGCGCAGGAGATTGGTTATACAATGGATATTGTGAACGAGAGGATGGATGCGTAAACAGTATGTATCCCGAGTGATACAAAATTCATTGTGCTCTCTGTGGTTCAACATTACTTACCTAAAAAAGAGCGATTCAACCACAGGGCACACAGAGGACACGGAGAAAAGAAAACGCAGCAGTTGGATACAAATACGGTTTTGGGGGATTTTTTATGCAACTATACCCGTAGCGTTTTGAATTTAGGTGTAAAGAGTTGTGCCGTAGCACGGGCGTTGGATAAAAAGTAAAAGTGAAGATAACTGGCCGTTAAGCGCTGCTGTTGATAAACGGCTTCTCCCGCCTGGCCATTGCGCTGTTTTATACCTTGTGCCGTGGCTTCACATTCCGTTTCCAGCCGTGAATAATGGAAGGTGTGGCCCCGCAATTCGCCCTCTGGCAATGCAACACTCTGCATACCTAAACCACCCAAACGTTGTTGCATTATCGCTTGGCCAGGAAGCAGTCCGACCATGTTATGACGTTGCTCATTCAGAGTTTGCAATGTCTGGTTAAGGTAAAGCATTCCTCCACACTCTGCCAAAATAGGCTTGCCTGCCTGGTGATGAGTATTAATAGAATCTTTCATTGTCTGGTTTTTAGCCAGCTGTTCGGCATGCAATTCGGGATACCCCCCCGGTAACCACAGGCTATCGACCACGGGCAGTTCCGCTTCATGTAGCGGCGAAAAAAAGTGTAATCTGGCACCCATTTCGGTTAGGCATTCCAGGTTAGCAGCATAGATAAAACTGAAGGCTTCGTCTCTGGCAATGCCGATATTTACACCTTGCAGTAATCGCGGAAATTCTGTTTTAACCGGCGCTGAAAAATGGATATCAACGGCCAATTGTTCGAGGTCTGGAATGTGTAAGGCGGCCGTAGCAGCATCAAGACGGGTATCCAGGTCATCAATTTCATTGGCTTGCAGCAAACCAAGATGACGACCGGGCAGCTCAAGGTTGTCATTTTTTCTCATATAAGCAAACTGGCCTGAGTCTGGGGGTAGGCTCTCCGCCAACATCTCTGCATGATTGTTGCTGGCAACACGATTGGCCAACACTCCGGCAAACGTTAAACCCGGACGATAGTTCATCAGACCCTGTGCGACCGCGCCAAAAGTCTGTGCCATACCTTTACTGTCAATAACCACGAGAACCGGAATGCCAAACAATTCAGCCAAATCAGCACTGGAAGGTTTGCCATCAAACAAACCCATCACCCCTTCGATCAAGATCAAATCGGCGGTTTTGCCCGCTTCGACTAAGCGCTGACGGCACTCGTCCTCGCCCACCATCCACAGATCAAGCTGATGTACGCTTTGGTTTGAAGCGTGTTGCAGAATCATCGGATCAATAAAGTCCGGCCCTGTTTTAAAGACCTTCACTGTTTTACCTTGCCGACTAAAATAACGCGCCAGTGCAGCCGTAACCGTAGTTTTCCCCTGCCCCGAAGCAGGTGCACTAATTAGTACTGCTGGGCAATGCGATGAAGACAATGGCTCGACTTTCGCGAAATCAGTACGAGTGGCAGCGTCATCTTCCTCATCTTTATGAGGCGTGCGTTGATCATCGGATTGTTTGTGTTCTTGCTCGTTCATTGCTCGTTTTTAGTAGGGTTGGAAAGTGGATAACCTGCACACCATCAGGATACCTGAAATTTTAAAATTGGACTTTATTGGAATGAAGAAAACAAATCAACAATTTGTAGGTTAGGGGCTTCCTTTCGTTAACCTTTGGCTCTGCGTATACCTGGTATCAGAACTTTCATTCTTTGCTTTGGATTTACAAGTTGTTGGCGAGTTAATACATAAAGTCTAGGATTAAACCTCTACAATTGCGAGACACGGCACGGTCAAGTATACTCGGCGGCGAGAGTTGGCTGGGTAATCGCGGAAACCTTTGGGTTTTCGAGGAAAGTCCGGGCTCCATAGGACAGGGTGCCAGGTAACGCCTGGGAGGCGCGAGTCTACGGAAAGTGCAGCAGAAAGTGTACCGCCGAAGCAAACGTAAGTGAGTTTCGGTAAGGGTGAAAAGGTGTGGTAAGAGCGCACCGCGTCGGTGGCAACATTCGGCGGCAAGGTAAACCCCACTCGGAGCAAGACCAAATAGGAGGGCATTGGTGTGGTCCGCATCGTCCTCGGGTAGGTTGCTTGAGGCGTATGGTGACATGCGTCCAGATGAATGATTACTCACGACAGAACCCGGCTTACAGGCTGACTCTCTATTTTTTCCTTCTGAACGTCTTTTATTTCGAGTTTTTTGTGTTCACCCCCCTGATTTCCATATGCCTTTATGTTTTATAGCAGGCTTTGTCTTTAACCTGTTGATTTGTTCGCGCGCGTGCGAGTTTGTGTTTTTCCACTTCTATTAAACATCTAAGTTATTGTCTCACAAAGAGAGAACCCCACAGCAATTAACCTCTTTTTACCTTGACAGAGAGCACGTTTACTTCTAAGTTTCTACTATTGGTGGGAATTTATGGGATAATGTGCATTATTGTGGGTTTTTGAGGGGCTTAAGTGGCAATTTCTTTCCGTGGTACGTCAGAACTGAGCTTGGATGCCAAAGGGCGTCTTGCTATGCCTGTGCGCTATCGCGAAACCTTGGCTGATTTTTGTGGCGGCGATATGGTTGTCGCTATTGGTTACGCTCGCGAGAAATATTTGCTGGTATATCCACGACCCCATTGGGAAATTTATCAGGAAACATTGGATGCGTGGCCTACTTATGACCCCGATGTGCAGATGGTAAAAAGAATGATCCTTGGCTCTGCCTCCGATATCAAAATGGATGGCAACGGGCGAATTCTATTATCCCCCGTGCTGCGAAGGCATGCCGGACTGGAGAAGGAGGTTGTACTCATTGGGCAAAATCAAAAATTTGAATTATGGAATCAATCAACGTGGGATGAAACTCGCGAAGCAATGACCTGGTCGCTGGAGCTGGCGCAAAAACTGGAATCGTTTGGGTAGAGGCTGGCAGTGACGAAAGAAACAGATTACCAACATCAGTCGGTCATGTTGAATGAAGCCGTGGACGCTTTGGCCATAAAGGCTGAAGGTACTTATATTGATGCGACTTTTGGTCGTGGCGGGCATGCCGTGAAGCTGCTGGAACAGTTGTCGGAGAAAGGTAATTTGATGGTCATTGATAAAGACCCTCAGGCAATAAAAAAAGCGCAATCATTATTTACTGATGATGTACGTGTTTGTATTAAACAGGGCAGCTTTGCAGATGTGCAGCGTTTCTTTAACGAAGAGAGCTGGGACCAGTGTGATGGATTCTTCCTGGATCTTGGTGTCTCATCACCTCAGTTGGATGATGCGGAAAGAGGGTTTAGCTTCCAAAAAGAGGGGCCGCTTGATATGCGAATGAATCCGCATGAAGGGCAAAGCGTTGCACAATGGTTGGCTCACGCGACACATAAGGAAATAGCTCATGTGTTATGGGTTTATGGCGAGGAACGTTTTTCCAGAAGAATAGCAACAGCCATCGTAGAAACAAGAGACGAGACGCCTGTTTTAACAACAACAAAACTGGCCCAGCTGATTGCCTCTGTGGTGCCGACGCGTGAGCGTAAGAAGAACCCGGCAACACGTAGTTTTCAAGCTTTGCGAATTTTCATTAACCGAGAATTGGATGACATTACAGCTTGTTTGCAAGTCGCCGTAGGTCTATTGAAACCAAAGGGACGTTTAGTTGTAATCAGCTTTCATTCGCTTGAAGACCGTATTGTAAAACGATTTATCCGCGATCACTCTCGGGCAAAATCTTTACCGAAGGATCTTCCTGTTAGAGAGTGTGATATTTACGTTGATTTTAAAAGCCTGGGAAAGCGAAAAGCAAGCAAAGACGAAGTGGAAAAAAATGTTCGTTCACGTAGTGCGGTTATGCGTGTTGCGGAGAAAGTATAGTGGCAAGAGCGGGTTCCGTTGATAGATTAAAAGATGAATTACAGTTTGAGCACAGTCTAAGTTTGTCCGTGGTATTACTTGTTGTTGTAGTCATCATTTCAGCTATTGGCGTCGCGCAAAGTAGATATGATACCCGACGCTTATTTGTCGACTTGGAACAGCTAAAAGCTGATTGTTCTCAGCTTGAAGAAGATTGGGGGAAATTGCAGTTAGAAGAAGCTACCTATTCAACCCATGGGTCGATTGAACGTAAAGCTCGATCCCAGCTAGGAATGTTGATGCCCAACTTAAAAACTGTGGAGCATGTTTATCCATGACACAGATTTTCTCAAAGCAATCGTGGCGCCATACACTGGTGCTAGGCATATTCTGTGCTGTCTCTCTGGTATTGGTATGGCGTGCTTTCGACTTGCAAGTCTTGAATAATACATTTTACAAAGACAAAGGTGCAAATACACATATCAGAATGGAAGCTTTGCCTGCGTACCGCGGCATAATTACGGATCGTCATGACGAGCCTTTAGCCATCAGCACTCCCGTAGATTCTGTATGGGTCAACCCGAAAATTTTTGCAAATGAAATCGATGAAGTTTCTGTAATAGCGGAGATTTTAAACCTAAACGCTCAAAAACTATTACAACGTATTGCCACAAGACAACATAAAGGCTTTGTTTATCTTAAGCGACGTATTAACCCTGATTTAGCATCTCGACTGGATGCACTTGATATCCCGGGTTTATATATGCAGCGTGAGTATCGACGCTTCTATCCCACTGGAGAAGTCAGCGCGCATGTTTTAGGGTTTACAAATATAGATGATATGGGGCAGGAAGGCATTGAATATGCTTATGACGCCTGGCTGCAAGGGCAATCCGGCAGCTTGCGTGTATTACAAAATCGTCGAGGACAAATTGTTTCCAATATAGAGAAGTTATCTGAACGTCAAGAAGGGAAAAGTTTATCTCTAAGTATAGATAAACGTTTGCAGTATCTGGCGTATAAAGAATTAAAAGCGGCAGTGAAACATCACAATGCACTTTCTGGCTCTTTTATTATTTTGGATGTTAGCACTGGAGAAGTGTTAGCCATGGTTAATCAGCCTGCTTTCAATCCAAATAGCCGAAATAGGAATGCAGATGGCCGTTATCGAAACCGGGCATTTACTGATGTATTTGAGCCGGGTTCCACATTGAAACCGATCGCCATTGCTGCAGCCGTGGAGCAAGGCTATGTTACGGATTCCACCTTGATAGACACCTCTCCAGGCCAGTTTTACGTGGGGCGTAATTTGATTAAAGACGTAAAAAATTATGGTCAAATTAACATAGAGACCATAATACAAAAATCGAGCAACGTCGGCATCAGTAAAGTTGCATTGAGCATGGATAAAGAAGTGTTATGGCAAACTCTTGTCGGCTTTGGTTTTGGCTCTCTTACCGGCGCAGGGTTTCCAGGGGAAGCATCTGGCACAGTGAATGATTTTTATCGATGGCGGCGTATTGATCAAGCAACCGTATCCTATGGTTATGGTCTTTCTACTTCGCTTGCTCAACTTGCACGAGCCTATGCGGTGATTGCAAACCAGGGGCGCATTATTCCTTTATCTATGTTGAAGGTTACAACGAAGCCAGAGTCACAGCAAGTTATCTCGCCCTCAACAAGCCAGTCGGTGCTTAACATGATGGAGCAAGTCGTCTCTACAGAAGGTACTGCGCCACTCGCTCGTATTGAAGGATACCGAGTTGCGGGCAAGACGGGCACGGTCAAAAAGATAGGTGCAAAGGGTTACAGTTCAAAGCATTATTTATCCTTGTTTGCAGGCATTGTACCGGCAAGCCAACCACGTTTGGTGGGCGTGGTTATGATCGACGACCCTAGTGAAGGGGATTATTATGGCGGGATCGTTGCCGCACCTGTTTTTTCAAAGGTAATGAGTGTCGCGTTAAGAATGATGAATATTTACCCCGATGATTTATTGGCTATTAATGCTGCAAAAAACACAGCCTCCGTGGTGAATCGACCGGAGGTGAGTACCTTATGATGGTTGCTAATACTCCAGCATACGAAGAACGTGGTATGACATTGGGTTCGTTGTTGACCGTTTGCGATACGAGCCGTGCTGTTTCTGATGAAGATAAAAAAGTTGTTGTAACCGGTTTGGCTTTAAAGAGTCAAGATGTTAAATCAGGAGATTTGTTTTTTGCCTGTCATGGTTCTCAGAGTTCGGGACACAAATATATTCAGCAAGCAATAAAGCATGGTGCCGTGGCGGTTTTGTATGAAGAATCTTATGATTTTTCTGGGCAAACGAATCATGTTCCGCTCATTGCTATTCTAGATTTAAGAAAAAAGCTAGGTTCCTTCGCAGATTTTTTCTATGGCAACCCATCGCGGTTACTAAACGTTATTGGTGTCACAGGAACCAATGGCAAAAGTTCTTGTGCTCATTTTATCGCTCATACACTGTCAAAAGGAGGCTTGATCCCGTGCGGTTTGATGGGAACCTTGGGTAACGGCTTATATGGAAATTTAAGTGCTTCACTTAATACCACACCCGATGCGTTAAGTGTGCACCGATTGCTTCATAAAATTAGTGACGAAGGCGCAAAGAATTTGGTGATGGAGGTTTCCTCGCATGGCTTGCAACAAGGTCGTGCCAACAACGTGAAATTTAACACAGCTGTTTTTACAAATTTAACACGTGACCATCTTGACTATCATGGCTCTATGAAAGCTTATTTAGAGGCCAAGCTAAAGTTATTTCAAGAACCCAGCCTGGAATTTGCGGTTATCAATATGGCCGATGCTTCGGCAGACAAAGTTCTGGCCTGTTTGAGTAAGACTGTCTCTGTTGTAGGTTACAGGTTACATGAAGAAAATACAGCAACGTATCCCAGTGTTCCCACTTTGCATGTTCAGATGATCGAAGCTGTTTTGGTTCAGTCTGCTGTTGATGGTCTCGCGGCTAAAATCAGTTCACCTTGGGGAACAGGTATTTTACGCAGTAATTTGTTAGGCCGCTTTAATATAGAAAATTTACTTGCCACCTTGGGTGTTTTGTTAATAAATAAAATTCCGTTAAACGAAGCCTTGATACGTTTGGAAACTGTGCCTGCCTTGACGGGAAGAATGGAAGCCTTTCGCAATCAAACAGGGAAAGCAATGGTCGTTATCGATTACGCACATACTCCGGATGCTTTGTCTCAGGCTTTGCAAGCTTTACGGTCACATACAACAGGGCGTTTGTGGTGCGTGTTTGGTTGTGGTGGCGACAGAGATAAAGGGAAAAGAGCGGAGATGGGCGAGATTGCCGGAGCCTTGGCCGATCACGTACTTATAACGAATGATAATCCACGAAGCGAAAAACCAGAAAAAATAATAGACGATATTACCGCAGGTTTGGACAGCAAATATACCGTCATTCAGGATCGAGCATTAGCTATAAAATTTGCGATAGAACACGCAGCAATAAACGATGTGGTGCTAATCTCAGGCAAAGGCCATGAGACTTATCAGGAACAGGATGGTGTACGTCAGTATTTTAGCGATCGAAATGAAGTGGCGAAAAATTTAGACTGCCAGGCGCATAGCCTATGAAGATACAATCTTGCGCCTTGTCAAAAATTATGAATGGGATACATAGCGGTAGTGATGTGTTTATTGATGGCATTTGTACAGACACTCGTAGCTTAAAAAAAGGAGATTTGTTTTTCGCATTATCGGGCCCTAACTTTGATGGTCATTACTTTATTGATGAAGCAATAAAACAAGGTGCGATAGCTGCTGTAGTGAGCAAAAATACAACAGCTGCTATTACGACCATAAAGGTTAATGATGTAAAGCATGCTTTGGGTGATATGGCGGGTTATTGGCGAAGCCGGTTTACAAGTCCTGTTGTCGCGATTACGGGCAGCAACGGTAAAACTACCGTTAAAGAAATGATCGCAGCCATTATGATACAGCGTGGAAGAGCATTATCAACCCAAGGTAATTTTAACAATGAAATTGGCGTGCCTTTGACCTTGCTAAGGATTTTGCCCGATGAAGATCAATTCGCGGTAATAGAAATGGGCGCGAATCACGTTGGCGAAATCGCCTACCTGACTCATCTTGCGTGTCCTGATGTTGCCATTGTCACAAATGTTTCAGACGCTCATCTTGAAGGTTTTGGTTCCAGAGACAATATCGCACAAGCAAAATCAGAAATTTTCTTGGGTTTACGTGAACATGGTGTGGCTGTGATTAATGCTGATGATCAATATGTAGATGTATTCAAGAAAAAAGCCGCCGCGTATAAAACATTAACCTTTGGTTTTGCTCCAAATGCAAATATCAGAGCAACGAATGTAACCACTTTGAGTCATGATGCTGACAACACCTTTGGCACTCATGTAGAACTGGAGACACCAATCGGTGAAATGCAATTTAATTTATCCTTGCCCGGCCACCATAACGTCATGAATGCTTTGGCCGCAACAACCGCGTGTACAGCCTTAAATTTTTCTGTTGAAAATATTGTACAAGGCTTGCAATCCATGGGTGCCGTGACGGGTCGCCTGGAGATGAAAACTGGCATCAACGGCATACGTTTGATCGATGACACGTATAACGCTAATCCCGCTTCATTTCGTGCTGCCATTGCCGTATTAGCTAGCGGCAAAGGTCATAAAATTATAGTCATCGGTGATATGGCAGAGCTGGGTAAGGAGACACAAGATTTGCATCGCACGGTGGGAACCATGGCGAAAGAAGCCCATATTGATGCGCTTTATGCTGTTGGTGATTCAGGAAAAGTAACGGCGGAATCTTTTGGGTCGGGTGGCGCCTGTTTTGCTACTCAGGAAGAACTTGTTTCAGCATTAAAAAATGACATAAAAGTTCGTGCTCTTGAGGATGTTACGGTGCTGGTGAAAGGTTCCCGTTCCAGCCGTATGGAGAAGGTTATCCATGCTCTGATGGTAAGCGATGATTCTGCTATGGGCAGTGACCGTAATTTTGTTCTGCAATCAGCGGTAGGAAGAAGATAGCCCATGTTACTTTATCTCGCTGATTTCTTATCAACTTATTTTAGTGTTTTTAATGTTTTTCAATATTTAACCTTTCGCGCCATTCTGGGAATATTAACCGCACTTATTATTTCCTTTGTTGTTGGGCCAATAATGATTAAAAAGCTGAAGCACTATCAAATTGGCCAGACAATTCGGGAAGATGGGCCTGCAAGCCATCTGGATAAAGCGGGTACCCCAACTATGGGGGGGGCGTTAATTTTGATTGCCATTGCGATCAGTACTTTGTTGTGGTCAGACTTGTCCAACGGTTATGTCTGGATTGTTTTGTTGGTGACCCTTTCTTTTGGTGCTATTGGCTGGGTAGATGATTATAAAAAAATAGTAGAAAAAGACTCCGTAGGCTTGCCTGCAAAACAAAAATATTTGTGGCAGTCCGTGGCTGGGTTCGCTGCTGCAATTTTACTTTATATGACCGCAGCATCACCCACTGAAACGACATTGATTGTTCCTTTTTTCAAGGATGTGGCTATTGATCTGGGCTTGTGGTTTATCTTGTTAACCTATTTCGTCATTGTCGGAACCAGTAATGCTGTTAATTTAACAGATGGCCTGGATGGTCTGGCGATTATGCCTACCGTGTTAGTGGCTGGAGCGCTGGCTATTTTTGCGTACTTGACCGGGCATATCAAATTCGCGGAGTATTTAAATATTCCTTATGTTGCCGGTGCGGGTGAAATGGTTGTTTTTTGTTGTGCAATTGCAGGGGCTGGGCTGGGGTTTTTATGGTTCAACACCTATCCTGCCCAAGTCTTTATGGGTGATGTGGGCGCATTGGCGCTGGGTGCAGCATTAGGTGTTGTTGCTGTCGTAGTGCGTCAAGAATTAGTGTTGTTTATTATGGGTGGCGTGTTCGTTATGGAAACGGTCTCGGTCATTTTGCAAGTCGCCTCCTATAAATTAACGGGTAAACGTATTTTTCATATGGCACCGCTGCATCATCATTATGAATTACAAGGCTGGGCAGAACCCAAAGTGATCGTGAGATTCTGGATTATAACGGTCATCCTGGTGTTGATTGGTTTGGCAACGCTTAAGTTGCGATGACGATGACAGATAAACCTTCAACGTTAATCGTCGGCTTAGGTAAAACAGGCTTTTCATGTGTGAAATGTCTGGTCGCTGAGGGCGTTCCTGTTGCCGTAACAGACAGTCGAGAGCATCCGCCCTATTTGGACGTGCTGAAGGAAGAGTATCCTGACGTGGCCGTGTTTTTAGGTGGATTTAGTGATGATGCATTTAAAATGGCTCAACAAATCGTGATTAGCCCAGGGGTATCACGGACTTTGCCTGAGATACAGCAAGCAGAAAATCGAGGTTTGCCTATATTAGGTGATATTGAGCTTTTTGCCCATCGTTGCAAGGCTCCCGTTATTGCGATTACAGGCTCAAATGGAAAAAGTACGGTGACAGCGATCGTCAACAAAATGATTAAAGCCGCCGGTTATAAAGTAAGCGTGGGAGCGAACTACGGTACGCCTGCTTTGGATCTGCTTGAAGAAGAAACCCCCGACTATTACTTATTAGAACTGTCCAGTTTTCAGTTAGAGACCACTACGTCGCTGTCTCCTGTGGTATCTGTTTTACTCAATTTGAGTCCGGACCATCTGGATCGATACAACAGCGTCGAGGATTATTATGCGGCAAAGCGCCGAGTTTATCGTGGGGCCAGTCAAGTCATAAGTACGACAGAGGAAGCGGCCAATACCATATTTAAAGATAAAAATTGCATCACTTTCGGATTCAGTGACAGTGATGCCTGTATCAAAAAAATTGATGACGAACCCTGGATTGTTTACCGAACACAGCCCATCATTGCCGTTAATGAGTTGCAATTATTAGGACAACATAACTTGAGTAACACACTGGCTGCTGTTGCCATTGCCAATGCGCTTGCTTTGCCGCTATCCGCCGTGGCTGCCACACTCAAAATTTTTTCTGGTTTGCCCCACCGAATGGAATTGATTATCGAAAAAAATGGGGTGAAGTGGATCAATGATTCAAAAGCAACGAACGTAGGCTCAACCACAGCGGCATTATTGGGTACAAACGGCCCCCTTGTTTTGCTTGCTGGCGGCGAAGGTAAAGGCGCAGATTTTACTCCGTTACGGACAGCGGTAGCGCAGCGTGCTAAAGCCGTTATTTTATATGGACGTGATGCCTCTTTAATTTCTACGGTACTCAATGAGTGCGTACCCGTTTATCAAGTAGCAACATTGGACGATGCCGTGGGACAGGCAATCAAAATAGTCAAAAAAGGTGATCGAGTATTATTATCTCCAGCCTGTGCAAGTTTTGATTTGTACGATAATTATGAACAGCGAGGCGATGCATTTAAATCCTTGGTATATAAAAATATTGACCGTGAGAAGGTGTGCTTGTGATCAAACAGCTAAGAGATGTTTTCACAAGTGACCCATGGTTACTGGGATCACTTGTTAGCGTGCTTAGTATTGGCCTGGTGATGCTGGCTTCAGCATCAATGAATATCGGATACGAGCAATACGGATCGCCTTACTTCTTTCTTAATCGCCAGGTTGGCTACTTATTCCTGGGCTTATTGATCGGATGTCTGGTGTTGTTGATACCTTTGAAATTATGGGATCGAAGTGCAAATATTTTATTGGTTTTCTCAATCATATTGCTTGTTCTGGTTTTTGTTCCAGACTTAGGTCGAACAGTCAATGGCAGTGCGCGTTGGATAGATTTAGGTATATTTAATTTACAGCCCTCTGAATTGAGCAAGTTGGCTATAGTGGTTTATATGGCGGCTTTACTTGCAGCCAAAGGTGATGAATTGCTGACAAGTTGGAAAATGTTATTAATGCGATTGTTACCTTTGTTTTTAATGGGTGTGTTGCTTTTATTGGAGCCTGATTTTGGTGCCACTGCTGTAATATTCGGGACGATTTTAGCTGTACTATTTCTTGCTGGACTCAAGTTAAGATATTTCATTACCTGCTTTTTGGTATTGGGTTCGGGTGCGTATTATTTGGTTGTTACATCGCCCTATCGTTTTAGTCGGTTGAAAAGTTACCTGCAAGCCTGTGAACCCGAATATTACTTTAAAGAAGGCTACCAACTGTGTCAGGCACTCATCGCTTTTGGTCGTGGAGACTGGTTTGGAGTAGGACTGGGGAGCAGCGTGCAAAAACTGTTTTACTTACCTGAAGCGCATACCGATTTTTTATTGGCGGTGTTAGGTGAAGAACTTGGTTTTGTGGGTTCACTGATTATTATCCTGCTGTTTACTTTGCTGGTGCTACGGGCATTTGCTATTGGTGCAGGAGCACAAAAAGCAAAACAATACTTTTCTGCTTATCTGGCGTACGGCATCGGTGTGTGGGTTGCGCTCCAGGCATTCATTAATTTAGGCGTGAATATGGGTTTGCTGCCAACGAAGGGTATTACTCTGCCACTAATGAGTTATGGCGGCAGCAGTATAGTAATAATGTGTATTAGTTTTGCTTTGTTGCTGCGTATTGCTTATGAGCAGAAAACCTTGAAAGTAAAACCAAAATCAAGGAGTGCTGCATGGGCAGTTGCATCTTGATTATGGCCGGTGGAACCGGCGGGCATGTATTCCCTGCTTTGGCGGTAGCCAAGCAACTCAGGGAGCAAGGCTTTAACATTGTTTGGTTGGGCACTAAAGCGGGGCTGGAAGCGAAACTCGTCCCTCAGTTTGGTTTTGATATTGAGTGGATAACGGTGTCAGGGTTGCGAGGAAAGGGTTTGATGAGCTGGTTGGCCGCCCCCGTGAAAGTGCTTAAAGCTTTATTCCAGTCTATGTGTGTGATTAAAAAACATAAACCCGTTGTCGTTTTGGGCATGGGCGGGTTTGTTTCTGGGCCAGGCGGTTTGGCAAGCTGGATGTTGGGCAGACCTTTGGTCATACATGAACAAAATGCAATAGCCGGTTTTACGAATCGTTGCCTGGCTCCTTTTTCGAAGAAAGTATTGCAGGCTTTTCCGGGAGCCTTCGCTGAGGCTAAAAAAATTACGGTGGTTGGAAATCCGGTTAGAGAAGAGATTTTTAATCGGGCTTCCAGGCCTGAACCTGATAGCAGCAAAAAACTAAAAGTGCTGGTTGTTGGTGGTAGCCTCGGTGCCCAGATTTTTAATAACATCGTGCCTGAATCTATGGCAAGTATGAGTAAGCAAAACCAACCCGAGGTATGGCATCAAGCCGGGACGCGCAATATAGAAAATGCAATTGAAAATTATAAAAAATATGACGTTGATGCCAAAGTGGAAGCCTTTATTGATGACATGGCCACGGCATATCACTGGGCAGATATTGTACTTTGCCGGTCAGGTGCATTGACTGTATCTGAGTTGGCAGCAACGGGTACGCCTTCAATTTTAGTCCCTTATCCTCACGCCGTAGATGATCATCAAACTTATAATGCAAAATTTTTATCCGATGTAGGTGCGGCGATTCTAGTACCTCAGCCCGCATTTACAGTGAATTATTTAGCCGAGTTATTTACTGGTCTCGCAGATTCCAGCGAGAGAGAGAAAAAATTACAGACTATGGCATTGGCAGCAACTAAAGTAGCTCGACCTGATGCAACCGATGATGTGGTTACAGCATGCGTGGAGGTACTTCATGTTTAGTCCACTGCTACAAATCAATTACCGTGAAGGTGCTGACGTATCGGTGAGTCAGCGCAGCAACCAAGCCAGTCATGTTGAGACTATGGGGCGTATTCGCAAAATTCATTTTGTTGGTATCGGTGGTGCGGGAATGGGCGGCATTGCAGAAGTTTTGCATAATTTAGGTTATGAAATATCGGGTACAGATCTGGCGCAAAATGCGATGACACGCAGGTTATCCTCCCAAGGTGTTGATATACAGCTGGGCCATGATGCGAGTCATGCACAAGGTAAAGATGTGCTTGTCATTTCCAGTGCTATTGGCGAAGAAAATCCTGAAGTTGTATTTGCACAAGCGGAACGAATTCCTGTTGTTCCCAGAGCCGAAATGTTAGCTGAACTGATGCGTTTTCGTTATGGGATTGCTGTCGCCGGTACACATGGCAAAACGACCACCACCAGCCTGGTTGCCAGCTTGCTAACCGAAGGAGGGCTTGATCCAACGTTTGTTATTGGCGGTAAACTCAATGGTTCGGGAGTGCATGCCAAGTTGGGTGCCAGTCATTATTTTGTTGCCGAGGCCGATGAAAGTGACGCCTCCTTTTTGCATTTGCAACCGATGATCGCCATTGTTACGAATATTGATGCTGATCATATGGAAACCTACGGTGGCGATTTCTCCCAACTGAAACAAACTTTCATCGAGTTTTTACATCATCTTCCTTTTTATGGTCTGGCTGTAGTCTGTCTCGATGATCCTGTTGTTTGCGAGGTATTACCCGAGGTAAAACGCTCTGTTGTTACCTATGGTTTAGTGGAAGATGCAGATATCAGAGCAACGGATATCCGACAAAAAGGTGCGCAGACACATTTTAAAGTGTTGCAACGAGGTGATAATACAGCTATAGAATTAACGTTGAATCTTCCTGGTGAACATAACGTACAAAATGCCCTGGCTGCAATTGCCATCGCCTTTGAGTTAGGCGTGTCTGTAGAGAAAATCAGTAGCGGCCTGGCGAATTTCCAGGGAATAGCACGTAGATTTCAAGTTTATGGTGATATCGACACGGAGCAAGGAAAGATACTGCTTATTGATGATTATGGGCATCATCCCAAAGAAGTTGCGGCAACCCTGCAGGCAATACGAGCCGGATGGCCAGAACGTCGTATTGTTCTCGTATTTCAACCTCACAGATATACGAGAACTCGTAATTTGTTCGATGACTTCTCTATTGTTTTATCTGAGACGGATGTGTTGGTATTACTTGATGTCTATGCGGCAGGTGAAGCGATTATCAGTGGCGCAGACAGCAGGGCATTGAGTCGTGCCATACGTGCTCGCGGTAAAGTGGAACCTGTTTTTGTTGAAGACAGAGAGGAGCTTGCGGATATCTTAAAAGGCATAATCCGAGAAGATGATGTACTGGTGACTATGGGAGCAGGGGATGTAAGTGGTGTTGCGCCACAATTGCAAAGGCAATTGCAAAGGAGCAGCGCATGATGCCTGCGTATAACACACCTGAACTACGAGGAAAACTACAGGAACAAGAACCCATGTCACGTCATACGACATGGCGAGTGGGTGGGCCAGCCCGTTGTTTTTATACTCCCGCTGATATAGACGACCTCTCACTTTTTTTATCACAGACTCAAGACGAGAGTGAGCTGGTATGGCTTGGGCTGGGCAGTAACTTGTTAGTCAGAGATGGCGGTATAGCGGGCGTTGTTATTCATACTGTTGGCGTGATTGACAGCTTGTATTTGATGTCGGACACCGAAGTTTACCTGGGTGCGGGTGCGACGTGCGCCAAAGCCGCTCGTTTTTGTGCCGCACAAGGTCTTGTCGGCGCCGAATTTTTAGCCGGAATACCCGGTACCGTCGGTGGTGCATTAGCAATGAATGCCGGTGCGTTTGGCGGGGAAATATGGAACTCTGTAGTCAAGGTAGAAACGATCAACAGAACCGGTAATCAATTTGTTCGTTCGCCTGATGAATTTAACATTGACTATCGCACTGTGCAGCCTCGATTTAATGAATGGTTTGTCGGTGCTCGCCTTGAGTTGACTCGTGGCGATGCTGAAAATAGTATGCGACGTATTAAAGGCTTACTGGCCAAAAGAAATGCATCCCAACCGATTGGTTTTGCCAGTTGTGGTTCTGTATTTCGCAACCCTGAAGGCGATTATGCGGGCGGCTTAATAGAGTCTTGTGGTTTGAAAGGACATCGTTATGGGGGTGCGATGGTGTCAGAGAAACACGCAAACTTTATCATTAACACCAGCCGTGCAAGCGCAAGAGAAATTGAGTCTTTGATTACATTTGTACAAGGAGTCGTGTTTCACCAAAAAGGCGTTTCTTTGATACCTGAAGTGAAAATAATAGGAGACACATCGCTTTGATGACCGTACCTGCTGATTATGGGCGAGTCGCTGTGGTGATGGGCGGCAACTCGACTGAGCGCGAAATATCACTGCAAAGTGGTAATGCGGTATTGGCCTCGTTATTAAGAAGCGGTGTTGATGCGGTGGGCATCGATACGCAAAATGGTTTATCCGAATTAGTGAAGACAAAAAATATCGATCGGGTTTTTATTGCCTTGCATGGTCGAGGCGGAGAAGATGGTGCCTTTCAAGGGGCCATGTCTTGTCTGAACTTACCTTATACCGGCAGTGACGTGTTAGGTTCCGCATTAGCCATGGATAAACTTCGTACTAAACAGGTTTGGGATGCTTGTCAATTACCAACGCCTTCCTATATTGAGGCCACTTCGTTGAATGACATGCTGGCGTTATCCGCCAAACTAACCTTTCCCGTTGCACTTAAACCCATTAATGAAGGTTCAAGCATCGGTATTTCCAAGGTGATGGATAAATCTGCGCTATCGGCAGCATGGCAAGCAGCAGTTCAATATGATACTTCGGTATTGGCCGAACAATGGATTGAAGGTGATGAATATACCGTTGCGGTTTTAAACGAAAAAGCATTACCCATCATAAAACTGGAAACAGACCATATCTTTTATGATTACGAAGCGAAATATACGTCCAATGATACTCAATACATTTTTCCTTGCGGTTTGTCGTCACAAGAAGAAAGTAATTTGCACGTACTTGCGTTAAAAGCATTTTCGGTTTTGGGTTGTAGTGGTTGGGGGCGGGTAGATTTTATGGTGGATAAAGCAGGCCAGGCCTGGTTATTAGAAGTCAATACTATTCCCGGAATGACAGATCACAGCCTGGTACCCATGGCAGCACACCATGCCGGATTATCATTTGACCAATTGGTTTTAGCAATACTTGATACGAGTTTTGAGGTTAAGTCTTCAAAATGAGCAGAATGAAAAAAAACTCTATGAAATTCAAAGGCGCATTTTCAGGGCGCAATGTATCGCTGTGTCTTGGTTTTGTTGTTGTCCTGAGTCTTTGTTTTACCGCTTACACGTTGCGAGATGATGCTGAGCTGTTCCCGGTAAACGAATTGGAACTTAATTCACAATTTGAAAATGTGGACAGAACAAACTTGATAGAAGTCATCGCCACTGAAATAAATCGAGGATTTTATGGTCTTGATCTTGATGATATAAAGTTGAAATTATTGGCCATCCCCTGGGTTTACAATGTTGCCGTCACGAGACGCTGGCCTGATAAATTAAGTATTACAGTTGCCGAACAACAAGCCGTAGCGCGCTGGGCCAACGGCGGTTTAATTAATATATATGGCAATATTTTTCATCCTTCGCAAGCTTCTTATCCAAAAAATATACCTTTAATTATGGGGCAGCCAGGCGAACAAAAAGAGCTGCTGCTGCAATATCGAGAAATGAGTAAACTATTGGAAGTGTTAAATTTAAGTATCGCCTGGTTAGAAAAAGATAAGCGCTATTCCATAAAGCTGGGGCTGGATCATGGAACTTCATTATTATTGGGTCGTAAAAATGAAGTTCAGAGATTGAAGCGTTTTGTAGAAGCATATAAAAAGCCTCTTAATCAAAAAAATAAAAGAATGCATAGCGTAGATTTACGTTACGCCAATGGCTTTGCTGTGCAATGGGCGACCAGAGCCAATGAAGGGGCGAGTGATGGCGTCTAACAACCCGGATAGAAGTCTGATCGTAGCTCTTGATATAGGCACTTCCAAAGTGGTTGCGATTGTTGCCGAGCTGAGCGAAGCGAATGATATTCATATTATCGGTATTGGCTCTCACCCGTCTACGGGTTTAAAAAAAGGTGTTGTCGTAAATATTGAAGCTACCGTACAGTCTATTCAAGGGGCTATAGAAGAAGCTGAATTAATGGCGGATTGCAAAATAAGTGCTGTCTATACCGGTATAGCAGGCAGCCATATCAGAGGTATTAATTCACACGGCAATGTAGCAATCCATAACCAGGAAGTAACACAAAGCGATGTAGATAGAGTCATTGACGCGGCGAGTGCTGTTGCTATATCAGCGGATCAAAAAATACTGCATGTACTACCGCAAGAATTTATTATTGATGGGCAAGAAGGCATAAAAGAACCGATAGGTATGTCGGGTGTGCGCCTGGATGCGAAAGTACATTTGGTCACTGGTGCAGCCAGTGCGGCGCAAAATATTATTAAGTGTGTTCGTCGTTGTGGTCTGGATGTTTCCGATATTATTCTGGAGCAACTGGCTTCAGGTTATGCCGTGTTGACGGAAGACGAAAAAGACTTAGGTGTTTGTGTTGTCGATATTGGTGGTGGAACAACGGATATTGCTATTTTTAAAGACGGAGCCATTCGCTATACCGCAGTTATTCCCATTGCCGGTGATCAAGTCACCAATGATATTTCGGTCGCGTTGAGAACACCAACAAAAAAAGCAGAAGAAATTAAAATTAAATATGCTTGCGCATTAACTCAGTTTGCTGGAGTTGATGAAAGTATCGAGGTACCCAGCGTCGGTGATCGCCCGGTACGACGACTGGCCAGACAAACCCTTGCCGAGGTGGTGGAACCCCGATATGAAGAACTATTAGCCTTAGTGCAAGTGGAATTGCAGCGTAGCGGATATGCAGAGTTGTTGGCTGCCGGTGTTGTTTTGACCGGTGGCAGTTCGAAGATGGAAGGGGTAGTGGAACTGGCAGAGGAAGTATTTCATGTGCCAGTAAGGCTGGGAGTCCCGCAGGGAGTAACCGGATTGGCTGGTGTCGTACGCAACCCAATATATGCCACTGGAGTGGGGCTGCTTTATTTTGGTTGTCAGCATGAAGGAAAACATGGAGATGTTGATTCATTTATGGGAGCTGGTTTCCAAAGTGTTTTAGGGAAAATGAAGAATTGGTTTCAAGGTAGTCATTAGAAATCTGCACAGAGTGACTTAGTTATGTCGTGCAAATTGCTAAAGTTAATTGATGTTGTTAATTTACATTTTATGGAGGAGTTAATATGTTTGAGCTAATGGATTCTTATTCTCAACACGCGTTAATCAAAGTAATTGGTATTGGTGGAGGAGGTGGTAATGCTGTTGAACATATGTTGGCAGCAGATATAGAAGGTGTTGAATTTATAACTGCAAATACGGACGCGCAAGCGTTAAAAAACTCAAGTGCGCGCACGATTTTACAGCTCGGCACCAACATTACCAAATGTTTAGGAGCAGGTGCCAATCCTGACATTGGTAAACAGGCGGCTCTGGAGGACAGAGAACGAATTGTTGAAGTGCTGGAAGGCGCGGATATGGTATTTATCACTGCAGGCATGGGCGGAGGTACCGGAACAGGGGGTGCTCCCGTGGTTGCCAAAGCGGCCAAAGAAATGGGTATTTTAACCGTGGCGGTGGTAACCAAGCCTTTTCCATTTGAAGGCAAAAAGCGAATGCAAATTGCTGAAGCTGGAATAGAAGAGTTGGGACAATATGTAGACTCTTTGATTACCATCCCGAATGATAAGTTGCTTTCTGTGTTAGGCAAAGAAGTGACCTTGCTGGATGCTTTTTCTGCTGCGAATAATGTTTTACTTGGTGCCGTGCAAGGGATTGCGGAGTTAATAACTCGCCCTGGTTTGATTAATGTCGATTTTGCAGATGTTAGAACAGTGATGTCGGAAATGGGTATGGCGATGATGGGTTCTGGTGTAGCGACAGGCGATGACCGAGCACGTCGTGCTGCTGAAATGGCCGTTGCAAGCCCGTTGTTAGAAGACATTAATATCTCTGGCGCCCGAGGTATCCTGGTCAATGTTACCGCTGGGTTAGATTTGGCAATAGGTGAGTTTGATGAAGTCGGTCATACCATTAAAGAATTTGCTTCTGAAAATGCGACGGTAGTTGTGGGAACCGTTATTGACCCGGAGATGACAGATGAGTTGCGGGTTACCGTTGTGGCAACAGGGATAGGAGTAGAAGAGGAGTATGAAGAAGCACCGATCACCTTGGTTCATAATCAAGCATCTGATGCTGCTAGTGCTACTGCTGCGGATGTTGATTATGAGAACCTTGATCGTCCCACGGTGATTCGTAAACGCGCTTCCGGTAACGGACGTTATAGTGGTGGAACAGAGACCAATATGGACTATCTGGACATTCCCGCTTTTTTACGCAGACAAGCAGATTAGAAGGAAATCTGGAAAAATCAGTTGAGCCACGGCACACCAAGAGTACTTTGTCGCTGCGCTCGGGTGCGGCGTAACACAAACTCTTACTTCGCCTTCAACTGATTTTTCTAAGGTGAAAAAGACAACTAATAGCCGTTTATAGAGTGAGGGCAAGATAAATACAGAGTAATTGTAGGTAATATACTAGGCGCTGCTCCTCAGCTATGATAAAATGCAGCCCGCGATTCAATCTGAAAAGAATCAGTTGAATCCTGGTTCACCCCAGGAGTACTTTGTCGCTATGCTCGGGCGTATAGCGCAAACTCTTGTTTTCATAGCACTTTCAAAAAATACCCACTTAACCTTTAGGCGAAGATAGGATTTTTTGAACGTACTTTAAAAACAATATTTTGCACTCTCAATCTACTCTCAACTGATTTTTTTAGGTATAACGACGGTTTCTCCGGCATTATAGGCAATAAATGCGATGATCAAACAACGAACATTAAAAAATGTTATTCGAGCAACAGGTGTCGGGCTCCACACAGGCAATAAAGTCTATTTAACGCTGCGTCCTGCTGCCATTGATACGGGTATTATTTTTCGTCGGGTTGATTTAACTCCGACCGTAGACATTCCCGCTCGATCAGAGAATGTGGGTGATACTCAACTCTCTACTACGTTGACCAAAGATGGGGTTCGCATTTCAACCGTAGAGCATTTACTCTCTGCGCTTGCTGGCCTGGGAATTGATAATGCCTATATTGACCTTAGCTCTGAAGAGGTCCCTATCATGGATGGCAGCGCAGGCCCATTTGTGTTTCTTCTCCAGTCGGCTGGAATTATTGAGCAAAATGCACCTAAGCGATTTATTCGTATTAAAAAGACTATAATTGTTGAGGATGGCGATAAATGGGCAAAGTTTGAACCGTTTGAAGGATTTAAAGTGACTTTTGAAATTGACTTTGACCATCCTGCCTTTGCCAGCAAGAAGGCAACGGTTGATTTCTCTAGCACCTCGTTTGTTAAAGAGGTGAGTCGCGCCCGAACATTTGGTTTTCTTAAAGATCTGGAATGGTTGAGAGATCGAAAATTGGCTCTAGGCGGAAGTTTGGATAACGCTGTTGTTGTCGATGATTTTCGCGTCCTCAATGAAGATGGTCTGCGTTACCACGATGAGTTTGTAAAACACAAAGTTCTGGACGCAATTGGCGACTTGTATTTGCTGGGCCGTAGCTTGATTGGAGCATTTAGTGGACACAAGTCCGGTCACTCTCTAAATAATCGCTTGTTGCACGATTTGATAGCCGATGAAAGTGCCTGGGAATTAGTCACATTTGAAGATGAGGAAGCGATTGTTCCTATTTCCTTTGTACAACCCTTGCCTGCGGCATAAGAGGAAAAACTTGCCTCTTATGAGATGTATTGGGGGGAGGGAATGGTTACATATCCCCATTATTTAACCCAACATATCGCGCAAATTCGCTAAATGTGCCTGTCCCTTTTCCTGCTGTTGTTCTGGATTCACCTCAACACCTAAACCTTCCCACATAAGATTATCTTCTGGCAATTCGCTTAAAAATCGACTGGGTTCAATAGCCGTCCATTCACCTTGTTGTTTACGTTTACTCGCTAAAGTAAAGGTGAGGTTTTTCTGTGCTCGGGTGATACCCACGTAGGCCAGTCGCCGCTCTTCTTCGATACTACCCTCTGCGATACTTGTGCGATGCGGTAATAATCCTTCTTCCATTCCGACCATAAAAACATAAGGAAATTCTAAACCTTTCGCCGCATGTAAAGTCATTAACTGTACATGGTCACCTTTTGAGTCCTCTTCATTTCGTTCTAATATGTCCATCAAAACCATATGCCTCACAAGATCACTTAAACTTTTTTCTGCTTCAGAGTTATCGCTGATACGTTGCATCCAATCCGTCAGCTCATAAACATTATTAATTTTACGTTCAGCTGCTTTTTCCGTGGCACTATTGTCACGCAGCCACATCTCATAATCCATGCTGCGAATCATTTCTTTCACAGCATCTACGGGATCGCTACGCAATGCTCGATCACTGCTCTCAACGACCCATTGACTGAATCGCTGCAAACTACTCAATGCTCTTTTCGATACATGCTGTTCTAAACCCAGCTCAAAACAGGCGGCAAACAAACTAATTTCCCGTATGCTCGCATAATTTGCCAGTTTTTCTATTGTACTCGCACCAATGTCTCGACGTGGCGTGTTGACTATTCGCAAAAAAGCGGCATCATCATCGTTATTAACCATAAGCCGTACATAGGCCATTAAATCTTTCACTTCGGTATAAGAGAAAAAGGATGTTCCTCCACTTAGATGATAGGGGATGTTGTATTCTCGTAATGCCTTTTCGAAAGCCCGAGACTGATAATTTCCTCGGTATAAAATAGCGTATTCATTATATGAGGTTCGATGTTTAAACCGATGACTCATTAATTCTGAAGCAACCGTATCGGCTTCATGAGTTTCATCTTTGACACGAATAACACGCAGTGACTCACCAAAACCTCTATCGCTCCATAATGTCTTTTCAAACACATGCTCATTGTTAGCAATAATGGTATTTGCCGCTTTTAGAATAGCACCTGAAGATCGATAATTTTGTTCCAGCTTGATAACTTTTAAACCAGGAAAGTCATCATTTAGGTGCTTCATATTTTCTGGGCGAGCACCTCGCCACGCATAAATTGATTGATCGTCATCACCTACAACCGTTAATGCAAGTCGAGGCCCAACTAACATTTTAATCAACTCATACTGACTGGAGTTGGTATCTTGGTATTCATCAATTAATAAATAAGCAACTTTATTTTGCCACCTCTCCAATACTTCCAAGTTAGAACGCAATAATTCAACAGGCAAATAAATCAGGTCATCAAAATCAACTGCATTATAGGCGCGTAATACAGCTTGATAACGAACATAGAGTTGTGCGGCCATTTGAGCCTGGGCATCGTCACTTTGTGATAACGCTTGCTCTGGGGAAACCAGCTGACCTTTCCAGGATGAAATGGCCCACTGAACTTCCTGCGCCTTACCACTTTCATCACCCAGTTCCACTTTCATAATTTCGGTCAATACTGAACGACTGTCTTCACTATCAAAAATAGAAAAATTCTTTTTATAACTCAGCTGTTTCAGTTCCTGGCGAATTATTTTTAGGCCCAGTGTATGAAAAGTAGAAATGTGCAAACCACGCGCTTTTTTTGAACCCAACTGATTGGAGACACGTTCTTTCATCTCGCGTGCTGCTTTATTGGTAAAGGTAAGCGCAACAATTCTTTTTGCAGAAATCCCACATTCGACAATCAGATACGCAATTTTATTTGTGATTACACCCGTCTTGCCACTACCTGCACCGGCAAGCACCAGTAAAGGACCGTCCAGGTAGCGTACGGCACTAAGCTGTTTTTTATTTAATTTCATAGAAAAAAACGAAAATTATCGACAATGAGAAGTTACTGGGTTTTATTCAACGGTAACAGATTTGGCTAAATTTCGAGGTTGGTCAACATCCGTACCTTTTAATATAGCAACATAATATGACAACAACTGCAGCGGCACGGTATAAACTATCGGTGCGATGGTGTCTGCTGTCGATTCAATATTAAAAAGCGTCATATTGCTATCTTGTTGGTCTTTTTCGTCCCAAATTTCATCCGCGAATACATAGAGTATCCCTCCTCGTGCTCGTACTTCTTGTAAATTAGATTTAAGTTTTTCTAACAATTCGTTATTAGGTGCTACCGCAATAATAGGCATATCCGCATCAACCAATGCCAATGGCCCATGTTTTAGTTCACCCGCCGGATAGGCTTCCGCATGAATATATGATATTTCTTTTAGCTTAAGCGCACCTTCCATAGCAATAGGATATTGTGCACCACGACCTAAAAATAAGGCGTGGTGTTTATCCGCAAAGTCTTCAGCCAACGCTTCTATTTGAGGTGCTTGTGCAAGTACTCGCTCAACTTTTGCAGGTAACGAAAGTAATTGTTTCACTAGCTCTTCTTCTTGCTCGTCTGAAATACGATGTCGCCTACCCAACAATATGGCCAGCAACAACAAAGCAACTAGTTGAGTCGTAAATGCCTTGGTGGAAGCAACGCCTATCTCAGGGCCTGCTCGAGTTAAAAATACCAGATCACTTTCTCGCACCAAAGCACTTTCTGGAACGTTACAAATGACCAATGATTTACCAAAGCCAAGCTTTTTAGCTTCTTTCAGTGCTGCCAACGTATCTGCTGTTTCGCCGGATTGAGAAATGGTAACAATTAATGAGTTCTTTCGTACGATCGGCTTACGATAGCGAAATTCACTGGCGATTTCTATACTACAAGGGATGCCTGATAGGGATTCCAACCAATAACGCGCCACCATACCCGCATGGTAACTGGTACCACAAGCCAGTATATGAACACCCTGAACTTCATCAAAAATTTCTTTAGCATTATGGCCGAAAGATTCTTCAATGACTCTATTTCCATTAATACAACCCAACAATGTCTCTGAGATAGCGTGAGGCTGCTCAAATATTTCTTTGAGCATAAAGTGCCGATAGTTCCCACGTTCCACCGCATCTACGGTTAATTCTGATTCTTTGATGGGCCGTTGAACAACGTTGCCATTTAAATCATAAATAGTTAACGAACCCCGCTTGATATCCGCGATATCCCCTTCTTCCAAATAAATAAAGCGCTGGGTAACCGGTAGCAGTGCGGATATCTCAGAAGCAATAAAATATTCACCAATGCCAACGCCAATTACTAAAGGACTGCCCAAGCGAGCCGCAATCAAACGATCGGGCTCTTCACTACTGAGTACTCCTAATGCATAAGCACCAAGCAAATCTTTTATTGTTAATTGCACAGCGCGTAACAAGTCTTTGCTTGTTTCATAGTGCTCGTGAATCTGGTGAACGACAACTTCAGTATCTGTTTCAGAAGTAAAAAGATAACCTTTATTCTTTTGCTGTTCGCGTAATAATTCAAAATTTTCGATGATACCATTGTGAACAACAGCAAATCGTTTGTTACAAATATGTGGGTGTGCATTACTAGTATTGGGCTTACCATGTGTTGCCCATCGGGTATGAGCAATCCCGACAACGCCACGCATAGGCTCGGAGTCAAGCAGAGCTTCAAGCTGAGCAACCTTACCTGCCGTTCTTGAACGTGCAAGGTCATTGTTGTCTTGTGTCACAGCAATGCCTGCTGAATCATAGCCTCGATACTCCAGCCGCTTCAAACCTTGCAACAGAATAGGAATGACATCCCGCTCCGCAACCGCACCTATTATTCCGCACATATTATTTGCCCTTGATACTTAGGGAGCCTGCCCGAAAATGAAAAACCTTCAGCAAAATGACTTTTCCTTGTGACAACTTGCTTCTCTGACAGGCTCTTCGCTAATTACAATTATTTCTTTTTACTTGGCCGCTGCCAATTCAGTTTCATTTTTTGAGGAACCCGGCTAATGGCCAAGGCACCATCCTCCACATTCTTTGTCACGGTAGTACCCGCAGCAATCGTCGCGTTATCATTTACTTTTACTGGCGCGATAAGCTGAGTATTTGAACCAACAAAAACATTGTTACCAATTAAAGTTTTATGTTTATTAGCACCATCGTAATTACATGTTATTGTGCCAGCACCAATATTAACACCGCGGCCAATTTCAGCATCTCCAACATAGCTCAGATGATTTATTTTTGAATCCTTGTTAATCGTCGTTTTTTTAATTTCAACAAAATTGCCAATATAAACGCGCTCTGATAGCTCTGTTTCCGGTCTGATTCTAGCAAAAGGGCCAATTCTACATTGATCGCCAATCACTGCATCTTCTATTACTGTATTCGCTAATATTTCAACATTATTTCCAATTATTGAATTAATAATGAGCACATTAGATGAAATTTTACTATTTTTACCTATCTTTACCTTGCCTTGAAAGATACAATTTATATCAATTTCCGAGTCAATTCCTACACCTAACTCACCACGGATTTCTATGCGAGCAGGATCAGCTAATGTTACACCCTGTAGCATTAAATCTTTAGCTTGTTGGAGCTGATAGTGCCGCTCCAACACAGCTAATTGTGCACGATCATTGATACCACTTACCTCTTCTATCGATGTTGGCGTAGCCGTTTTAACATCCAGCCCTTCATTCACTGCCATGGCAATAATATCAGTCAGATAATATTCTTGTTGTTGATTATTATTTTTTAACTGCCTCAACCATTTTTTTAATTCCGCAGCCGGTGCAGCCAAGATACCTGTGTTGACCTCTTTAATCTCCAATTCAAGTTCACTCGCGTCTTTATGCTCAACTATTTTTTGCACAACACCCGCTTCGTTACGCACAATACGCCCATAGCCACTTGAGTCAGGTAAAGCGACGGTAAGCAAACCTAAAGCGCCATCTTCTACTTTCTTAAGTAGTTCTATTAAAGTTTCTATCTGTATTAATGGCACATCACCATACAACACTAGTACTACATTACCATCTGCAATATCCGGCATAACCTGAGCAACCGCATGCCCCGTACCCAGTCGTTGACTTTGCATCACCCAATGAACATCTTCATTCTTCAAACATTGAGTAACTTGTTCGCTGTCGTGACCTATCACCACATGAATGGCTTCTGCCTTTAGGTTTTGTGCGGTATCTATAACATGTTTCAACAAAGAACGACCCGCTAATTCGTGCAATACTTTAGCTCGCGCAGAACGCATTCTGGTACCCTGACCCGCCGCTAAAATGACTATGTGTAGACTCATACAACACCTATTAATATAATTACGTTATGTATTCTTAAGCTATTTTACTATGGGACAAAAACAAAAAACCGCCTTACGGCGGTTTTTTAATAGATATTACAAGAATTGATCAAAGCACATTAAATCAAGAAAGAATTAGAGCAGAATTCTAAACCTCTAACGTCCTATTTTTTTCTTAAACGTTGCAAAGCATGTAATTGGGCAACAGCTTCAGCAAGTTCACGTTCCGCTTGAGCATATTCAAACTCGGAACCTTTATCTTTCAATGCTTGTTCTGCTCGCTGTTTTGCTTCCATAGCCGCAGCTTCATCAATATCTTTCGCTCGCAACGCAGTATCAGAAAGCACGGTTACAACGTGTGGTTGTACTTCTAAAATACCACCCGAAACATAAAAAGATTCTTCTTCCCCATCCGCTTTGCGTACACGAACTTCACCCGGCTTTAGATGCGTTAATAACGGCGCATGTCGAGGAAGAATTCCCACTTCACCCATTACTCCTGGAGCAAATACCATTTCAGCCAGCCCTGAAAAAATTTCATTTTCAGCACTAACGATATCTACCTGAACTGTCGTAGCCATTATCTAACCTCTCATCAAAAGCATTTATATTTAATAACATGCTTTGTGAATAGTAATTATAGGTTTTTAGCCTTCTCAACCGCTTCTTCAATGGTACCTACCATGTAAAAAGCCTGCTCTGGTAAGTGATCATATTCACCTGCCATAATGCCTTTAAAAGCACTTATTGTATCTTTCAATGATACATACTTTCCAGGCGCACCTGTAAAGGTTTCAGCAACAAAGAAAGGCTGAGACAAAAAGCGCTGAATTTTACGAGCACGAGTTACAGACAATTTATCCTCTTCTGAAAGTTCATCCATACCGAGAATAGCAATAATATCTTTTAATTCTTTATAGCGTTGTAATGTACCCTGTACATCACGTGCAACGTCATAATGTTCTTGTCCAATAACCAACGGGTCTAATTGACGACTGGTAGAATCCAGTGGATCTACGGCAGGATAAATACCTAATTCAGCAATTTGACGTGATAATACAACGGTTGCATCCAAATGAGCGAAAGTGGTTGCTGGTGATGGATCAGTCAAATCATCCGCAGGAACATAAACAGCCTGTATCGAGGTAATAGAACCCTTTTTAGTTGATGTAATTCGCTCTTGCAACACACCCATTTCTTCAGCAAGTGTAGGCTGATAACCTACCGCCGACGGCATACGACCCAGTAATGCTGAGACCTCGGTACCTGCCAATGTATAACGATAAATATTATCAATAAATAACAGTACATCACGGCCTTCATCACGAAAATGCTCCGCCATGGACAAACCCGTCAACGCCACACGCAAACGATTACCCGGTGGTTCGTTCATCTGGCCATAAACCAGTGCCACTTTATCAATAACGTTACTATCCGTCATTTCATGATAAAAGTCATTACCTTCTCGAGTTCGCTCACCCACGCCCGCGAATACGGAGTAACCACTATGCTCGATGGCAATATTACGAATCAACTCCATCATATTGACAGTTTTGCCCACACCAGCCCCACCAAACAAACCAACTTTACCACCTTTCGCAAACGGGCAAATCAAATCAATAACTTTAATACCAGTCTCAAGTAGTTCTGTCGCTGCAGCTAATTCATCATACGCAGGTGCTGGCTGGTGAATAGCTCGTCGGACTTCTTCTCCGATAGGACCCTTTTCATCAATGGGTTCACCCAGAACATCCATAATCCGCCCCAAAGTCTGAGTACCAACAGGAACTTTGATTGCATCACCGGTATTGCTTACTTTAAGCTCTCGCTTCACACCATCGGTAGTACCCATAGCTATGGTGCGTACAATGCCATCACCAAGCTGTTGTTGTACTTCCAAAGTAAGGCCCTTATCATCAACAATCAACGCATCATACACTTTTGGCATTGCGTCTCTTGGAAATTCGACGTCTACTACGGCGCCGATAATCTGAACAATGTTACCCGAACTCATTACATTCGTTCCTTTTCAATAGCAAATCTAAAAATTCAAAAACACGCTCGCCCTACTGAATCGCGGCCGCACCACCAACAATTTCGGATATTTCCTGGGTAATCGCTGCTTGTCGTGCTTTATTATATACACGTTGCAGATCTGTAATAATATCTCCCGCATTATCCGAAGCACTCTTCATCGCCACCATTCGAGCAGCTTGTTCACACGCAAGATTTTCCACGACACCCTGATACACCAAAGACTCGATATAACGCATCAATAACGCATCCAGCACTTCTTTCGCTTCAGGCTCATACATATAATCCCAGTGATGTTTTAGTTCTTCCTCTGGCTCCGCCTGGATAGGTAACAACTGAAGGTTTGTTGGCTTTTGCGTCATGGTATTTACAAACTCGTTGTATACCAAATGTAATGCGTCAATTTCACCCTTATCAAAAGCATCCAACATGACTTTAACTGCACCTATGATATCTGAAACTTGGGGTCGATCGCCCAAACCAGATATCTCAGCCACAACGTTGCCACCAAAACGACTAAAAAAACTACCTGCTTTTTTACCTACCGTACACAGATCAATTTTAATGTTTTCATCTTTCCATTGTTTCATATCTATAACCGTAGCTCTAAGTAGATTGCTATTTAAGCCTCCACAAAGACCTCGATCCGATGACACGACAATGACACCCACTCGAGTTACGTCCCTTCGCTGCATATAAGGATGCTGATATTCTGGATGTGCATGCGCCAAATGACTAATCACGTTGCGCATTTTATTAGAATATGGACGAGTTGCTTGCATTTTTTCTTGAGCACGGCGCATTTTACTAGCGGCAACCATTTCCATTGCTCTAGTGATCTTTTGAGTGTTTTTTACACTCTTGATCTTGGTTCGTATTTCTTTTCCTACGGCCATGACGCTCTCCGCTTACCAAGTATTATTTGATTTGAAGCTTTCAACTGCAGACTTCAATTCACCTGCAACATCACTATCGTACCCACCTGTACTGTTGATTTTATCCATCAACGAACCGTGTGAAGAACGTATAGAAGATAACAATGCGGTTTCAAAATCACCAACTTTTGCCAATTCAACATCATCAAGAAAACCTTCATTAGCAGCAAAAAGTGATACCGCTTGCTCCGCCACACTTAATGGCGAAAATTGTTTCTGTTTCATCAATTCTGTTACACGTTGACCACGCTCTAACTGTTTACGTGTCGTTTCATCAAGATCAGAGGCAAATTGTGCAAAAGCAGCAAGTTCACGATATTGAGCCAAGTCAAGACGCACACCACCACCTAATTTTTTAATCGCTTTAGTTTGTGCTGCACCGCCCACTCGCGATACTGACAAACCTGCGTTAATGGCAGGACGAATACCCGCGTTAAACAAATCCGATTCCAAGAAAATCTGGCCATCAGTAATAGAAATAACGTTAGTTGGAACAAAAGCCGATACATCACCTGCTTGCGTCTCAATGATGGGCAATGCTGTTAATGAACCTGTTTGCCCTTTAACCTTACCGTTTGTAATTTTTTCTACATATTCAGCATTTATTCGAGAAGCCCGCTCAAGCAAACGAGAATGAAGATAGAACACATCACCAGGATAAGCTTCACGACCAGGCGGGCGACGTAACAATAACGACACTTGACGATAAGCCCATGCTTGCTTGGTTAAATCATCATATACGATCAAACAATCTTCGCCGATATCGCGAAAATATTCTCCCATCGAACAACCTGCATAAGGACCAATAAACTGCATAGCGGCAGATTCTGAAGCTGAGGCTGAAACAATAATAGTATGATCTAACGCACCATGCTCTTCCAGTTTTCGCACAACCGCAGCAACCGAAGAGGCCTTCTGCCCAATGGCAACATAAATGCATTTAATACCAGTGCCTTTTTGGTTAATGATGGCATCAACTGCAACAGCCGTTTTACCGGTTTGACGGTCACCAATAATCAATTCACGTTGACCACGACCAATCGGCACCATTGCATCAATCGCTTTAATACCCGTTTGCATAGGCTCATCTACAGACTGGCGTGCAATTACACCTGGCGCAACTTTTTCAATAGGCGAGGTCTGTTTACATCCAACCGGGCCTTTACCATCTATGGGATGACCCAGCGAATCAACCACACGACCCAATAGCTCTGGCCCCACAGGAACTTCTAAGATTTTACCTGTACATTTAACACTATCGCCTTCCGTAATATGCTTGTAATCACCTAGAATTACTGCACCAACAGAATCGCGCTCTAAATTAAGAGCCATGCCAAAAGTGTTACCTGGGAACTCAAGCATCTCACCTTGCATAGCATCGGCAAGACCATGAACACGTACAATCCCATCAGTAACACTGACAACCGTACCTTCGTTGCGTGCTTCGCTTACTACTTCGAAGCTTTCGATACGCTGCTTAATCAGCTCACTGATTTCTGAAGCGTTTAATTGCATGTTAGTTTTCCTCTTAAATACGTTATCCGGTCAACGCGTTGGCTAACTTGTTCAGCTGGCCCGAAACCGAACCGTCAATAACAAGATCTCCGGCACGAATAATGGCGCCACCAAGCAATGATTTATCTATAGAGCAACTGATTTCAACATCTCGCCCTAATCTTTTTTTCAGTGCAGTTGCAAGTTGTTGCTGTTGCGCTTCATCAAGTTTAGTTGCAACTATTACCTCAGCTTGTACCGTAGATTCTGCTTCAGCGCGGTATCCTTCATATAGTTCTGCCATCGCAGGCACTAAATTTAAACGGCCATTTTCAACAAGAAGCTTAATTAAATTTTGCGCTTTCTCATCAAATACATCACTACCAATAGTTATCACAGCAGCTGCAAGTTTTTCTTTCGCTATAGCCGGATGACTAATTGCAGCTGCCATTGAAACATCAGAAACTATCGTTGCTAGTAAACCAACAACATTTGACCATTTTTCCAGATTTTTTTCACCCTGAGCCAAATCAAAAATGGCGCGGGCATAAGGTCGTGCAAGTGTCGAATTATCAGCCATCTAAATCACTCTTATATCTGTGTAACCAGATCGGCAATTAAGCCTTTATGAGATTTCGCATCAATTTCCTTTTTCAGAATCTTTGATGCTCCTGCCACAGCAAGAACAGCAACTTGAGACCGCAAGGCTTCTTTTGCACGATTAATCTCGCGCTCTAGCTCTGCATTAGCAGTAGTAACAATACGCTCACCTTCAGCACGTGCTTCTTCTTTGGCTTCTTCAACAATTTCACTGCCTCGTTTTTCTGCCAACGCAATAATTTCACCTGCTTTATTTTTTGCATCTTCGATCTCTTGCTGTGCTTTTTTCTCAGCGAGTTCAAGCTCATGCTTGCCTTTTTCACCTGCAGCTAAACCATCAGAAATACGTTTTTGCCTATCCTCAAGCATTTTAGAGATTGGTGCCCACAGCACTTTGTCAACAAAATAAATCAGCAATACAAACGCTATAATTTGGGCAAACAGGGTTGCGGTAATATTCACAATATCGCTCCTTAAAAACTATTACTGAGCCACAGTAGAAACAGCAGCAGCAAGTGCGCCAACAAATGGGTTAGCAAACAGGAACCACATAGCAAACGCCAAAATGATGAATGGGAATGACTCCATTAGACCAGCAAAAATAAACATATTGGTCATTAGTGCAGGTCGCATTTCAGGTTGACGTGCAATACCTTCTAAAGTTTTTGCACAAATCAAACCCCAACCAATAGCAGAACCCATGCCTGCAGCGGCCAAAATCACGCCAACGCCTACGGCTGTGTAAGCATAAATTTGAGCAATCATATCAGGTGTCATTAGTCTTTCTCCCTAGAAAATAAAATTAAAATGTAAAAGGTTAGTGATCTTCAGTATGTGCCATAGCCAAATAAACTATAGTCAACACCATAAAAATAAACGCTTGCAAAGTAATAATCAGCAGATGGAATATCAACCACCCTAAATCTAATACTATCTGTAAAGGCAACCAAAATAAGGCCGCCGCACCAACAGCCAGCGTTCCACCAATTAATGCAATCAGCAAGAACACCAACTCTCCAGCAAACAAGTTACCAAAAAGCCGTAAACCAAGGCTTAAAGGTTTTGCTATTTCTTCAATCGTAGACATCACAATATTGACTGGAATAAAAAATTTACCAAACGGGTGAAATAGAAAATTCTTCAGATAGCCACCCAAGCCTTTTATTTTTATATTGTAATAAATGATCAAGGCGAACACAGTCAGCGCCATGGCGAATGTCGTGCTCAAATCTGTAGTCGGTACAACTTTGAGATACTCAATACCCAGCCAGGTAGCAATAACCGGCAATAAGTCAACTGGGATAAGATCCATAAAGTTCATCATCCATACCCAGACAAATACAGTCAAAGCAAGGGGAGCAATCAATGGATTGTGACCAGGGAAAGTATCTTTTACGTTGGTACTAACAAACTCCAGTATGATCTCTACAAAATTTTGAAACCCCCCAGGCGTATCCGCATTTAAGTTTCGAGTTAAACGCCACGAAACCAAAATTAGCAAACCACCTAATAATACGCTAAAAAATATCGTATCAAGATGAAGCGCCCAAAATCCATTCGCTTTGTGAGTGACCGGATCACAATTTCCAACACAAAGGTTGGTCAAATGATGCTGGATATACTCAACAGTACTGCTGCCAGAACCTGACTCAGACAAACCTATATCCCCCAATTAACCCAAAATTTTATGTCACTACTCAGCGTATTCATCTTTTGTTTCACATCTGCGTTGTTTTCGTACTCAATCGGTTACATATTTACTATACGCCCTCTTTACCGTGCGAAAATGCCTTGATCTGAAGCAAAAGATGAACACGCTGAGCAGTTACAATTTTATTTTATACACTCTGTGTACGCATAAACACAGCATAACCTATTTGCACCAGACCAAAAGTCATCACCATCGGTAACGGCTCTAACTCCAAATAACCCAGACCTGCACCAAAGAGCAACAACGCTAACAAAAACCGTTGGGCGGCGCTTAAATAAAGCATACCCATGCTTATTTTTTGATTTTCAGGCTTTGCATTTGCAGCTCTTGTCACACTCCAACTCAAAAAAAGTGATAAAACCACACCGATTAAAGCGCCAAAAATCGCAGCTTGCGCAGAAGCAACACCGCCTTTTAAAAAAAACCCCGCAGATGAAAAACCACCGATACAAAGCTGTGCAAGAGCTACCGTCCTAGCACCTGTTTTAAATTCTTTTTCCCGAGACTCCAAATACTAACCCAGCCGTATTAACAACTTCATTGCGCTCAATACGCCACCAATAAACCCTAAAACACCAAATATAAGCATAAATATTGGCTGGGTATTTAAAAGATAGTCTGCCCCATACCCCAGCATAAACCCTGTCACAACCATTGCAGCGAGCTGTGTACCAACACCGATAAGTAACCAACCGGCACCATCTGGCTTCGACATATCGTTTAAAGTGTCCCGAAAATTGAGGCCGAAGTATAGCCCGCCCACTAAAAAGCCGCAAGCCCTATCAGCAGTCCGTCATAAACCTTTCTGGATATATCTGGCTGGCTTTAAGCTAACGTTTCATAGATTCAAAAAAATCGTTATTGGTTTTTGTGGCCTTAAGCTTATCTAACAAAAACTCCATCGCACTAACTTCCTCCATAGGGTGAAGCAGCTTTCTTAAAATCCACATTTTCTGCAGCTCATCCGGCTTGGTAAGCAGCTCTTCGCGACGAGTGCCGGAACGATTGATATTGATGGATGGATAAATACGCTTTTCCGCAATCTTGCGGTCAAGATGCAGCTCCATATTACCAGTACCTTTAAACTCTTCAAAGATAACATCATCCATTCGAGAACCCGTATCAACCAAAGCGGTAGCAAGAATAGTTAAGCTCCCGCCTTCTTCTACATTTCTCGCCGCACCAAAAAATCGCTTGGGGCGATGTAATGCATTAGCATCAACACCGCCTGTCAAAACTTTACCCGAAGAAGGTATAACGGTATTGTAAGCACGCGCCAATCGAGTAATGGAATCTAACAAAATAACCACGTCGATTTTATGCTCAACTAATCGCTTGGCTTTCTCGATGACCATCTCCGCGACCTGAACATGGCGGCTGGCAGGCTCGTCAAAAGTACTAGAAATAACTTCGCCATGTACCGAGCGAGCCATTTCCGTCACTTCTTCAGGTCGCTCATCAATCAACAAAACCATAAGAAAACATTCTGGGTGTTTTGCTGTAATAGACTGAGCAATATTTTGCAGCATCATCGTTTTACCTGCTTTAGGAGGAGAAACAATCATGCCACGCTGTCCCTTCCCTATAGGAGAAACAAGATCAATTATTCTCGCGGTAATATCTTCTGTGCTGCCATTTCCCAACTCCATCGTAAATCGCTTATTTGCGAACAACGGGGTTAAATTCTCAAACATCACTTTATTTTTTGTATTTTCTGGCGACTCAAAATTAATTTTGTTAACTTTAAGCAGAGCGAAGTATCTTTCACCTTCTTTCGGTGGCCGAATTTTACCTTCTACCGTGTCCCCAGTCCTCAAATTAAAACGTCTAATCTGGCTTGGTGAAACATAGATATCGTCGGGGCCTGCCAGATAGGAACAATCAGCGGAACGAAGAAAGCCAAAACCATCTTGCAAAATTTCCAATACGCCATCGCCGTAAATATCTTCACCCTTTTTAGCATGAGCTTTTAATATCGAAAAGACAATGTCCTGCTTCCGCATTCGCGCCATCCCTTCAATACCCATGGACTGGGCTAAGTTGATTAACTCAGCCGCCGCCTTTTTCTTGAGTTCGGTAAGATTCATTATTAATTACTTTCCAGTGTTTCACATTTTGGATTGTGTTAGTACTCAGATTGAAGACTGAGAGAGAAATACATGGAGCGACGCATTGCTCCTCAAACGAAAGGTATCATTTTATAAAAAGTTATTTTTACATCTCTATTTTATGTACGCGCTCTACAGAGATGATTTTATATGTGACTATCCAAAAAAGCTGTTAATTGCGACTTTGAAACCGCCCCTACTTTAGTTGCTTCAACATTACCATCCTTAAACAACATTAAAGTTGGTATACCGCGAATACCGTACTTAGGTGGCGTAGCTGGGTTTTCATCAATATTAAGCTTGGTAATCTTGACTTTTCCCGAGTACTCATTAGAAATTTCATCTAAAATTGGCGCAATCATTTTACAGGGGCCACACCATTCAGCCCAAAAATCAACCAAAACAGGGCCGCCCGCCTGTAAGACTTCGGCATCAAAATTTTGATCCTCAATATAAACAATATTATCACTCACACAATCCCCTCCCAAATGGTGTCTTAAACCGCATATTGACTTACATCCACAGCTATTCTAGGTATAAAAATACTTAAAGAAAATCAATTGTTTGAAGTTACATGGCCTTGGATTCAGACCATGACTAACATAGATGAAGAAGCTCAGATCTTTATAGACCCCAGCCTTGTTCGTAGTAATTCCTTTATTGATAACTTAAAAAACGGATCATTGCAAGCAAAACTGTGCCCTGACAAGCAAAGTTTTATAATTTCCCCAAAGCATACCTTATTTTCGAGCAACCTGTCGACCAGGAACACAGTAAAATATATATTACTTAATATCACGGTCAAAAACTCCATATCCCTTACTTGAACTATATCATCATACTGAAACCTAGAAAGATCAGTTGAACCTACTGCGAACGTCTAATGCACTCAATCTACAGGATTATTTACTCCGGTAATTGGTGTAGGATTTCTCTTCGACTAGCTCAGACCCTAATTTTTCATTGAGCAGACGCTTGATCTCGGCACGTTTATCGTTAGTAAAGTAGACTGAACGTGCCAGGTCGATAAAATGCTGCCCAAACTCTCCTGCGCACTCTTTATCACGAATATCATCTTCAATCTGCCACAACGCTTCGTTAATTGATTTGAGTTCTGCCATCTCGACACTGATATCGATCTCTTTGGGTAGGCTCTTCGCACAGATATCCCGCAAAATTTTTAATTCATGAATGATATTAACTAGCTTAGCGGCATCCTTAATCTGTACCGCTTTGATTTCAAGGATAGTAATTTTGTCAAGGCATTCGCCTGCGGAGACAGGTACGCAGATATCCATATTTTTCTCGAATAGTTTGGTGAATACACGATTATATACGGTCGTCTGCTTATGTCATAGTACAGGCCATGCCCAATGATTATTTCATGTAACGGAATAAGAATATTGTATGGAGTAAATATGCGCCCACTATTTTTACTATTTATTTCAACTCCTTAGCTTCAAAAATCATAATAAATACGACTCACCATGGTAATACAGTTTACTGTTAAAAAAATAATTTCACTCTGCCTTTATTTATAAAAGGTTATCCCCCATCATAAAAAAATGCATAAAAATAACCACACTCCAAAAAAAAATCGTAAACTTTTAATACTCTGTTAACTGGATCACAAAATAACCTATCACATTAATAAGTTATCACCACTCAAGCTCTGCATTCTCTGCCTTATGTCGCCTGTTTGAGACAGCAAGTAAAGCCTGCTTCTCTTGACACACTTGAGCTGGCATGGCATAAATTCAGGCTGAAGCCTCGTAGGGGGGCTATCCCATTAGGTGTGGTACTCGGAGTAAAAAATACCTGAGCAATGCTAGACAGGTATTTAAGTCACTACCAAAACGGTGGTGGGGAGGTGTAGTACCGCACTTTGGTAAAGAAGACACATTTAATAAATAAAATATATAAAAGGAGATAACCATGAAAGCACGTTGGTTGAGTGTTCCTGCTGCTATTGCATTAACTTTTGGTGTAGCTGGTACTGCTAGTGCAGATTTGGATCTTGCTAAGAAAAGCGGTTGCTTAGCATGCCACTCTGTAGAGAAAAAAGTTGTTGGCCCTTCATGGAAAGACGTTGCTGCTAAAGGCGATGATCGCGCAGCATTGATCGAAAAAGTGAAAAAAGGTGGTAAAGGTAACTGGACTGAAGTTACTGGCGGTGTTCCAATGCCTCCATACTCACCTCGCGTAGCTGATGCTGACATCGAAACTTTGGTTGACTTCATTCTCGCCCTATAGTTTCGATCGCTAACGCAATAAGAATAATTATATAGCATACTAAATTTAAGCCAGCTTTTAGCTGGCTTTTTTTACTCTACTTGTAGCTATTTAACTCACCCTAATTTACCTTCACAGTGAATCAAAATTTAAAAATTACTTATTCATATCGTTAGGGGTTTTCAGTGGATTCAAAAGGTTAATCTAGGATAATGGATACCTAATGATTTCAACATTTCTTTCAACTCCTGTTGTTATGACCTTTGCCGGTAATGATGCGACTGGTGGTGCGGGCATTCAGGCAGACATTGAAACATTAGCAAGCATGGGCTGCCACGCCGCTCCCGTTATTACGGCCATTACAGTACAAGATACTCAGAGCGTTAAATCTTATTTCCCTATTGAGGCGAGTACTGTCATCGCTCAAGCTAGGACAGTGCTTGAGGATATTCCTATTGCCGCATTTAAAATCGGTATGCTCGGTAGCGTCAATAACGCCGAAGCAATCCAAATGGTGATTCAAGATTACCCTGATATACCTGTCGTCCTGGATCCTATTCTCGTATCAGGCAACGGCGATCCGCTTAGCGATAATAAGATACAAGATGCGTTGAGCAATCTGCTCATTCCGCTCACTACCGTATTAACTCCTAATAGTCTCGAAGCAAAAGCACTGGCTACAGAGGCAGACACTTTGGATGCCTGCGCTCAAAAATTGCTGGATCGTGGCTGTGAATTTGTACTGGTGACCGGCACCCATGAAAGTACGCCTAACGTTAACAATTCACTTTTTGGTAACCATAGATTACTTGAAACCTTTAGCTGGGAACGTCTCCCTTTCCACTACCACGGCTCTGGATGCACCTTAGCCTCTGCTATCGCGGGATTACTTGCTCAAGGACTGGAACCGTTTACGGCAATCCACGAAGCACAAGAATATACTTGGGAAACATTGAATTACGGTTATCGTATTGGGATGGGACAACATATCCCTAACCGTTTATTCTGGAGCACCACGGAAGAACTAGGCGAGCAAGGAAAATAAACTTGTTTCCTAAAGCTGGGCTATATGCCATAACTAAAAATGAAAAAAACGATCAAAAACTCCTTACTCAAATTGAAGCTGCCCTCATGGGTGGGGCTCATGTGATTCAATACCGAGATAAGATTCGAACTCTGGCACAGCAACGCCCTATTGCTACAGCGATAAAAAACTTATGTGCACAATATGCAGCCACCTTTATTATAAATGATCATATTGAGTTAGCATTATCTGTTGATGCTCATGGTGTTCACTTAGGCGTGAACGATAACTCAATAACAACAGCACGTGCAAAATTAGGCCATAAAGCGATTATTGGCATCTCTTGTTACAATAGCTTAAAACGTGCTGAAACAGCATGCCAACAAGGCGCTAATTATATTGCATTTGGCCGTTTTTTTAGTTCACATAACAAACCCAATGCAGCACAAGCATCTCCTGCATTGTTAGCAACTGCAAATAAAAAATACAAACTTCCTATCGTTGCTATTGGGGGTATTACACCAGAAAACGGATTATCGTTATTGACTTCCGGAGCTCATTTACTTGCTGCTATAGATTCAGTATTCGGCTCAGGTGACCCGAAGAGTAATGCGAAAAAGTTTGTTAGCTTATTTCATAAATAAAAATAGTAACTACTCTCAGTAGGGTAAAAAAAATAACGACGACAGGGAGAAATTGAGTAGTTACTAAAAATATAAACTCAATAACATGAAGGGTACATAAAATGTCTCGATCCCATGATCTATTTTTAGCCGCCCAAAAACATATACCCGGTGGTGTGAACTCGCCTGTACGCGCTTTTCGGGGTGTCGGTGGCGATCCCATTTTTTTTAAGAAGGGACAAGGCGCCTATCTTATTGATGAAGATGATAAAAAATATATAGATTATGTAGCCTCTTGGGGACCGATGATTCTCGGCCACGCCCATCCTGAGGTCATTAAAGCCGTAACTGAAACCATACAGAATAGTCTTGGTTTTGGCGCGCCCACTGCCGTCGAAACTGAAATGGCTGATTTAGTCTGTGAACTGATGCCATCAGTCGAAATGGTACGTATGGTCAGCTCTGGAACAGAAGCCACTATGAGCGCGATTCGTCTCGCACGTGGTTATACTGGACGAGATAAGATCATTAAATTTGAAGGTTGTTACCACGGACACTCTGACTCTTTATTAGTCAAAGCAGGCTCCGGTGCCTTGACCTTGGGTGTACCGACCTCTCCGGGCGTGCCTTCAGCACTCGCTGAACATACCATCACATTAAATTTTAACGACCTTGAACAAATTCAAGAGACCTTCAAACAAGTTGGAGCTGAAATCGCCTGTATTATTGTCGAACCTGTTGCGGGAAATATGAATTGCATACCTCCTGAGCCCGGTTTTCTAGAAGGTTTGCGCGCGCTCTGCGATGAATACCAAACCGTTTTGATTTTCGATGAAGTTATGACCGGTTTTCGGGTCTCTCTAGGAGGCGCTCAATCACACTATAATGTCACACCCGATCTCACCACCTTAGGTAAAATCATCGGCGGCGGCCTACCCGTTGGTGCATTTGGCGGTAAACAAAAAATTATGGAACAAATTGCACCGTTAGGCCCCGTGTACCAAGCAGGTACATTGTCAGGAAATCCAGCGTCTATGGCAGCAGGATTAGCAACACTGAAAGGCATCTCAACAGCTGGATTTTTTGATCAGCTTAGCCAAAAAACGAATAATCTGGCTGCAGGTCTTGTAGAACGAGCCAAAGCAAACAGCATCGCTATGACCTACAATCAAGTAGGCGGTATGTTTGGTGTATTCTTTACAGACGAAGCGAAAATCAGTCGCTACGATCAAGTCGTTAAATGTGATTTGGAACGGTTTCAACAGTTTTATCACGGCATGCTTGAACAAGGCGTTTATCTTGCCCCATCAGCATTTGAAACGGGGTTTGTCTCTGCCGCACACACCGATGAAGATATTAACAATACATTAGATGCAGCTGAAAAAGTTTTTAAATCTATCTAACCTAAAAAAGCGGTTGAGAAAAAAATCCCAACCGCTGTTATTCAATTATTTCGCTTCGTTATGATAAGAAACAACACGATCTACTTCATTTTTTGAACCCAAAATTACCGGGACACGTTGATGAAGACCGTCTGGCTGTATATCCATAATTCTCTCACGACCTGTAGAACTTACTCCACCTGCTTGCTCCACAATAAACGACATTGGATTAGCTTCATATAACAAACGGAGCTTGCCTGCTTTTGTAGGATCTTTATTATCCTTCGGATACATAAAAATACCACCACGAGTCAGAATTCGATGTACTTCAGCCACCATAGAAGCCACCCAACGCATATTGAAATCTTTATCTCTCACGCCTGTTGTTCCAGCCAGGCATTCATCAACATAACGTTTAACGGGCGCTTCCCAAAAGCGCGCATTTGAAGCATTAATCGCAAACTCTTGGGTATCTTCCGGAATCATCATATTTGCATGTGTCAAAATAAACTCACCAATATTCTGATCCAAAGTAAACTCATTCACACCATTACCCGTTGTTAGTACCAACATAGTGGAAGGACCATAGAGTGCGTAACCGCCACAAACTTGTTTCGTGCCTGGCAATAAAAAGTCTGCTGCAGTCGGCTCTTTTATACCATCTGGACAACGCAAAATAGAAAAAATAGTACCTACAGAAATATTAACATCAATATTTGATGAGCCATCTAGCGGATCAAAAACCAACAGGTATTTACCTCGTGGATACTTATCGGGAATAGAATAGATATCATCCATTTCTTCGGAAGCCATCGCAGCTAAATGACCGGTCCATTCGTTACATTGCAGAAAAACTTCATTTGATAAAATGTCTAGTTTTTTCTGTGTCTCGCCTTGAATATTTTCAGTTTCGGCACTACCTAATACACCAATAAGTGCACCTTTATTAACGCCATTCGAAATAACTTTACAGGCCGTGCAAATGTCATTTAACAGCCCACTAAAGTCACCACTCGCGTCTTTAAAACGACGCTGTTCTTCCATAATAAATTGCGATAAAAATTCACCAGTATGCATTACACTTTCCTTATATAAAGGGGATAAAAAACATGTCAACAAATTCAGAGACGATCTGAATCGTTAAAAATTCGTTTCTGGAGTTTATTACTCTTCATGCACATCGTTGTGCTTTTACGCTATAATTTAAGTTTTAAAAAACGACCATTGCTACAATAATCCTAAGCAACTATCTGCTTTCTGAGCAGCGTATTATGCTGTTTTTCAGCTAAAAAATAAAGTCTATGGAATCCAGTCCAGCCATTATCTTTGGCATATAGGGGAAATTTATACCAATAAATACTATTTATATCATTGAATAATAAATATCTTCTCTAATGACCACACAAAGAAAATGTGACAATGAACGATTCTACCCCTTCTCCCTACACAAGCAACACTTAAGAGGCCTCTATGCAGCAATACCTTGATCTCATGCGCCATGTTAAAAATAACGGCACAGCTAAAACTGATCGCACCGGCACTGGCACTTTGAGTGTTTTTGGTTATCAAATGCGATTCAATCTCAATCATGGCTTTCCCGCTGTCACAACAAAAAAACTTCATTTAAAGTCGATCATTCATGAACTGCTGTGGTTTATCCAAGGCTCCACTAATATTGCTTATCTAAATAAAAATGGTGTAACAATTTGGGATGAGTGGGCGGATGAAAAAGGTGATCTAGGCCCCGTTTACGGTGCTCAATGGCGTTCATGGCCAACTCAATCTGGTGAAGCTATTGATCAACTTAGCCAAATCATTCGACAAATAAAAAAAACCCCAGACTCCCGACGAATTATTGTTAACGCCTGGAATGTTGGCGAGTTACATAATATGGCGCTGCCACCCTGCCATGCATTTTTTCAATTTTATGTTGCTGACGGAAAGCTATCTTGCCAGTTGTATCAGCGTAGCGCTGACATTTTTTTAGGTGTCCCCTTTAACATTGCTTCTTATGCCTTGCTCACCATGATGGTCGCTCAAGTAACGGGATTAAAAACTGGAGACTTCATACATACTTTAGGCGATGCACACTTATATCTTAATCATTTGGAACAAGCTGAACTGCAGTTAAGCCGAACATCGCATCCACTACCAATAATGAAAATAAACCCCGAGATTAAGGATATTTTTGAGTTTCAATATGAAGACTTTGAATTAGCGAACTATCAAAGCCATCCGGGCATCAAAGCGCCTATCGCCGTATAACTTAGGAATATCACCGTATGCCCATTATCTCAATTATTGCAGCCATGGATAATAATCGCTTGATTGGCTCTGACAATCAGTTACCTTGGTATCTGCCTGCTGATTTAAAATACTTTAAAAAGGTGACTACCGGAAAACCCATATTAATGGGGCGAAAAACATATGAATCCATAGGTAAACCTTTACCAGGGCGCATTAATATTATTGTAACAAAAAATAAACAGTACTCAGCTCCGGGCTGTGAAGTTGCCCACTCCATAGAGCATGCGCTCTGCATTGCTGAAAATCACCCTGAAATTATGATTATTGGAGGCGCTTCTTTTTATCAACATATGTTACCCAAAGCACAGCGTCTATACTTAACACAAATTCAAGGTAATAATTTTACAGGGGATGCTTATTTTCCTGAATGGAACGAATCCGAATGGTATGAAGTTGGCCGCGAGAATCACCAACCCGATGAAAAAAACAAATATGTGTACAGCTTTATTATTTTAGAAAAGAGGGAAAACTAAGCTTCCCTCTTTTTTTCATGTCTCAGCACTTTCAGGTGATTATGACGTTTTTGTATCCGAAGCAGCGTCAGTTTTTACTTCATTGGATGCTTCACGACCTTCAAGTTGTGCCGTTTCATCCATAGAAATCATAACTTCGCCAGCACACAACTCTTGTGACCCAGACGCTAAATGTTCATACACCGCTTTGTAACTTTGGGTCATTTCATGAACCAAATCCGCTGTGGTATGAAAATGCTCTGTCACTTCATCACGATAGCTAGAAAACTCTTGTTTTAGAGCACTTATTTCTGATTCTAACTCAGCTGTAGCGCCTGCACCTGCAACGACCACTCCAGATTTTCCGTCACGGCCAAAAGCAAAGCCCCACGTAAATCCACCTACCATCATCGCCAAAGCAATCGTCCACATCCATAATTCCATTATTTTTCCCCCTCAATAAATAAAACGTAACTCACTACAACACTCACCAAGATTCAATATAGGTGCGTTAAACCTAAAAAATACCCCTTAACTTAAATTTAACAGGGCTTCTGTAATGCCTGACTCCTTACAAAAATAATTGTGATGCCAGTATTCAAGCCTCTTAACACCCAGCGGAATAGTTTTAATATTGCATATCACCGTCTTTGACGCAATACACATCCCGCGAACAAGCTACACCAAGCTATACATAAATCCATATATTACTGTTTTATAAAGAAATATAATTACTAAATGTACAGTCTTTTTTCTTAGTAACAAACTAAAATATATCGTTCACGCACAATTATAATAAAAAAATTCTAATACTATTGATAACTTCACCGATTAGTAAATTAACGCTCTTTTTTTCATTTGGTTAATTACTCATGACGGCTCCTGAAATTGTCACTGAAGAACACTCTGCTACGGTTACGCTACTCCTTGAACGTGCCGAAAAAAAAGGTGATTTACCCATTTACAACGCTAGCTTGAATAAGGTTCGATCCATCAGTGCTAATCCTGACTCTCACGCCATGGAATTAGCACAAACGATAATGAAAGATGCAAATTTAAGTGTAAAATTACTTAGAATTGCAAACTCTCCTTTTTATAATCGGGGTATGGGGAAAATAGCCTCGGTATCACGAGCGGTTATATTGCTTGGATTCGATAGCATTAAGAACCTTTGCTTAACACTTAAATTAATCGAAAGCTTTACTGATGACCATCCCGAAGTGGCTTTAAATAAAATGGTCGCTCACTCCTACTTAACCGCAGGGTTTGTCCGTGATCTGGCCATAAAGTGTAACCCTAAAGAAGCTGAAGAAAGCTACATAAGCGGACTTACTCATAATCTTGGAGAAATATCCGTCGGTTACTTTGCACCTCAAACGTATCTTGAATTATTGAATCTCTTCAAAAATGAAAACATGAGTTGGATTCAAGCACAAGAACGAATATTGGGAGAGTCCTTTGCTTCTATTGGTCAACAACTTGCTAAAAATTGGAATTTTTCTCATAAAGTAATTAATTGTATGAGTGACTATAATCCTGAAACCAAAGGCATAGTAAAAAACCAGGAACAATTGAATCATGCCATAGTTTCTTTAGGTAGCCAGATTATAGGTTCTCTATATCAAGAACGACAACAAATCAAAACACCCATTAATAAACTTATGGCACAGCTCAGTAATGCCACGGGTATTAAACTAGATCATATTGAAAAGTCTTTAGCAAATTCATTCCATCGTTCTTGCGATCTCACCAAAGAATACGGCTTAAACCCACGTTTACTTCAACCTTCGATCCATGATACTAAAGATTCAAGTCGGGATAAGTTAGCGAGAGAGCTTTCATTTATATTAACGGACCAAGACCAAACGAATACGGAAATCGAAAAAGACAGTGTACCGTTTTTAAAAGTAATTAACGAAACAAACCTAACACCACACAGTCATATACTCGCGGAGAATACAAACAACACCTCCAACAAAACGGTTCACAAAAAATCAAAGCCACAACTAGAGATTAAACAAAACATCTCTAACACAACAAAACCTAAGCTTCATGGAGACCCAAATCTTCAACTTGCCATTATCCAAGAGATAACCACCATGGTCTCTGAACAAGCTAGTTTAAATAAATTATTTGTAAAAATTTTGGAAGGCTTACATAACGGAGTTGGTTTTGACAATGCCATGTTATGTTTACTTAGTCCAAACCGGAAAACTTATGCTGGACGCATCGTACTAGGCAACAACAGCCAAACCTTACAACAAACAATATCCGGAAAATTTGACCCAACAAACGATATTTTTTCACGCATATTGTCTGAAGGAAGCGACTTAGTCGTAGATGATTGCAATGACAGCAATTGGAACAATGTTTTAAATGCAAACTTTTCAGAAAAAAGTAATTGCCAAAGTTTTATCATTGCTGGCATTAAAAGCCGCGCAAAACCCCTAGGTTTTTTCTATGTAGATAATTCAGAAACAAAACTAGCCTTTACACCTGAAATGAAACGGGGTTTCACTCAGTTTATTGCTCAAGCTCGCCTTTCCGTACAAATTTGTAATTGAAACCGATCCTCACCTCGTATTCACTACGTAAATAGCATTACTTGATTCTGTCGAATAACTGCAAAGATGGTAGAATAGATCGTAATCTTCGTTAGATCGGCAATGGGTAGTATAGCTGCTTCAGGGATAAGAAATGAGCGTGTTATTCTGCGCCCATTTCTTAAAGAGGATAAATCAATGTCTAAACCCAAGATTCATATCCACTCTAATTATCACGATCTATGTCATGGTGTTGCCAAAGAAATAGCATCACTGGCTCAACATGCAGAACAACGATACCGACCGTTTAATATTGCCTTTTCAGGCGGCAGCACACCAGAAAATATTTATAAGATACTTTCCTCTATGCATTTTTGTGAGAAAATTAATTGGGGAGGTTTCAATATCTATTTTGGTGACGAAAGAATGGTTGCTCCTGACCACCCAGATAGTAATTACCTAATGGTTAAAAATAGTTTATTAGATCACAGTCCTATCCCTAGCGCCAACATTCATCGTATCTCCGGTGAACTACAAGATCCCCATACAGCGGCTTTACAATATGAAGAAGAACTCGTGGAACACTTGGATAAATCCGAGTCTTTAATTCCAATATTTGATTTGGTTTTACTGGGCATTGGTTCCGATGGACATACCGCCAGCTTATTCCCAAATACAGATATTCTTAAGCAAAAAGATAAGTGGGTTGATGCTGTCTACGTTAAAAAACTGGATAGCTGGAGAGTAAGCATTACATTGCCCATTATTAATAATGCAAAAAATATTATTATTATTGCGAGTGGAAAAACCAAGGCTACTATAATTAAAAACGTGCTCTCAAATACCAATAAAAAATACCCTATTCAACTATTAAAACCGTCCGATACTATGGCTTGGCATCTCGATCAAGATGCCGCTGAAGGTATTAAAGCTTGATTGTTATAGCCGGTGACGTCGGTGGCACTAAAACTATCATTCAAGTGATTCATTTTAAATCTGAAAATACCCAATATACTGTCATCTTCGAAAAACTATTTTTCAGTAATAAATACCATTCATTCGATATCCTGTTCACTGAATTTATCGAATCATTTTTATCTCAGCATAAAAATATAATCCTTAACCGTGCCTGTCTCGCTATTGCTGGACCAATTCGTAACAATAGCGTTGATCAAGTTGCTCATGTTACTAATCTTCCCTGGGTCATAGAAACCGCTAAACTACGTACAGTGCTAAATATAAAGTCCATTACACTCATCAATGACTTTGAGGCAATAGGACATGGAATTAATCTACTGAAAACGAACGATATAGTACAACTCCAAGAAGGTGAAAAAGTGCCTCATTCTAATAAGGTTGTGCTTGGCGCAGGTACGGGCTTAGGTATTTGCCAAATAGTGTGGCGTGATCATAATTATCATGTTCAAGCCACCGAAGGCGGCCATTGCAGCTTTGCACCTACAGACGAAATACAACTTGAGTTTTTATCTTATATGCTTAATAAACATGAGCATGTTTCCTATGATCAAGTTTTATCAGGGCCGGGTTTAATTAATATTTTTTCTTTTTTTGTAGATAAATACGAACAACAATCCAGCTCCTCTGTACAAAACATTTTTGCACAAAAAGATATTGCTCAAGCTATATCAAACGACTATCAAAAATTAAAGTATTGCCAATTTTCTGTAGATCTATTTATAAAAATATATGGTGCGCAGGCGGGTAATCTCGCCCTGCTTGGGCTTGCTTACGGTGGCGTTTATTTAGCAGGGGGAATCGCCCCAAAACTCTTGGAACACCTAAAAGCTCCCCCTTTTCTGGATTATTTTAAACAGAAGGGTCTAATGGAATCATTATTAAATAAAATTCCTGTTAAAGTCATTACCAACCAAAAAGTTGGCGTATTAGGCGCCGCAACGATAGCTTACAGGGGCTTGTCTGAGAACACTCTAAGAGTTGCTTCAAGCTAAATAGTTTCCATTTCTATATATCAATATTTGCTACAGACAACGCATTTTTTTCTATAAAATTTCTACGCGGCTCAACGTTATCCCCCATTAAGGTAGTAAAAATTTCGTCTGCTGAGACAGCATCTTCAATTTGCACTTGAAGTAGACGACGTGTCGATGAGTCCATCGTGGTATCCCATAACTGATCTGGGTTCATTTCACCTAACCCTTTATAACGCTGTATAGATTGCCCTCGTTTTCCTTCAGCGAGCAACCATGTCAGAGCTTGTTTAAAGCTGGCTACAGGCTCAGTTTTATCGCCTCTTTGAACATAAGCGTCTTCACTCAACAACCCATCCAATTTAAGCCCGAGTTCTTTTATCATTTTATATTCTGTTGACTGAAAAAACGACGATGAAAAGCTACGCACTGTAGGCACACTATGACTGATCTGACAGACTTCAATATTACAAACTTCAGCTTCCGCATTTTTGCTTACTTTTATAGTAAAGTTCAATGCCAGTTCCGTGTCATTCAGTCGTTCTTCTAACTCCTTAAACCAAGAAGCTAAGACTTCTTGATTATGAAAATCGTTTTCCTCAATGGGCGTCATGTAAATCATCAACTCAAGGAGGTGTTTATTCATGCGGCGAGATAAGCGATCAATGGTCGCTTTTACCATAGTATGCGATTGAGCCAAGGCCTCTAGAGTTTCACCCTTAATGGGCGGTGCATCGCTATTGATATAAAGTCTTGCACCATCTAACGCAATCTGCAAGAGGTGAGAATTAAGTTCGGAATCATCTTTAATATATTGTTCTTGCTTACCTTTTTTAATTTTATACAGTGGTGGTTGAGCTATATATATATGCCCTCTTTCAACCAGCTCTGGCATTTGACGATAGAAAAAAGTAAGTAACAAAGTTCGAATATGTGATCCATCCACATCCGCATCGGTCATAATAATAATGCGATGGTAACGTAGCTTATCGGGATTATATTCTTCTCGACCAATCCCACAACCTAAAGCTGTAATTAAAGTCCCTATTTCAGCTGAAGACAACATTTTATCAAATCGTGCTTTTTCTACATTTAGAATTTTCCCTTTAAGGGGCAAAATAGCTTGGTTTTTACGATCACGACCCTGTTTTGCTGATCCTCCCGCAGAATCACCCTCCACCAGAAATAATTCTGATAATGCCGGGTCTTTTTCTTGGCAGTCGGCTAATTTGCCAGGTAAACCAGCAATATCCAGTACTCCTTTTCTGCGCGTCATTTCTCTTGCTTTACGTGCAGCTTCTCTTGCTCTTGCTGCATCAACAATTTTTGAAGTAATTGATCGTGCTTCAGCTGGAAACTCTAATAAAAATTCTTGTAATCGCTCAGACAATGAAGATTCAACAATCGGTTTGACTTCCGAAGAAACTAATTTGTCTTTTGTTTGAGATGAAAATTTCGGATCGGGTACTTTGATGGATAATACGGCGGTCAAACCTTCTCGTGTGTCGTCTCCCGTCATTGTAATTTTCGCTTTTTTAGCGACACCTTCTTTTTCAATATATTGATTCAAAGTTCGTGTTAAAGCAGAACGAAAACCAGCAAGATGGGTCCCCCCATCTTTTTGAGGAATGTTATTGGTAAAACAAAAAATGTTTTCTTGGTAAGAGTCATTCCATTGCAAAGCAACTTCAACCCCAACATCTTGTTTATATAACGAAAAGTAAAAAACCTTCTGGTGCATGGGTTTTTTATTTCTATTCAGATGTTCGACAAAGGCTTGTATGCCCCCTTCATATTCAAATACATCTGATTTATCTTCTTCACGTTTATCAAGCAATTCAATACGAACACCTGAATTAAGAAATGAAAGTTCTCTAAGTCTTTTTGACAAAATATCATAGTGAAAAACAATATTTGTGAAAGTATTACTGCTTGGTTTAAAGGTCAGTACGGTACCGGTACCCTTAATATCCGTCGCTATCTCTGCAATAGGTGCTACGGGTTCTCCATTTCTGTATACCTGCTTGTATCTTTTGCCATTGCGATCTATTTGCAAGGTCAACTCCTCAGATAAAGCATTTACAACAGAAACCCCGACACCGTGCAACCCTCCTGAAACTTTATATGAATTATCATCAAATTTTCCACCAGCATGAAGTACGGTCATAATCACTTCCGCTGCTGAACGACCTTCCTCAGGATGAATATCTACTGGTATTCCTCGACCATCATCAGAGACCGTCACTGACATATCTTCGTTAATGACCACCTTTATGTTCGAACAATGACCCGCTAAAGCTTCATCGATTGAGTTATCAACCACTTCAAAGACCATATGATGCAAACCTGAACCATCATCAGTATCACCAATATACATACCAGGACGCTTACGAACTGCATCCAATCCTTTTAAAACCTTAATCTGAGAAGAGTCGTAATTCGAATCGTTATCAGCCATATTTTATACCAGCTCAGTTTTTGAAGAGAGCCATTCTAACACGTAACCATTTATTTTTGTTATAAAAACCACCCAGGAATCCCCCACTGAATAAGTTGTGTAAACAATTTTCTACGTGAAAAATACGAACTAAGTATCTACAACATCAGTTACTACACCGTGTTTCACGTGGAACACTTTATAGTTTGATAAATTATTCAAACAAAAATGATCAAGGTCGGTGGTTGTTACATATATTTGCGTATTTAATTGCGAAAGGAGTTCTATGAATATATTTCTGTGACCTTTATCCAACTCTGAAGCTAAGTCATCGATAAGAATAATACATTTTTGATCAGCATCCATATTAAACAACTCCAGCTGCGCTAAAAATAAAGCACACACCAGTAATTTCAACTGACCAGCTGAAGCCGTATCTTCCACTAAACGACTATTTATCTTTAATTTCATATCCGCTCTGTGGGGACCATATCTGGTGTAACCAACTTCTATATCTCTAGGCAATGCCTTATCCAGAGTTTCTTGTAATTTCACATCTTGTTGCCAGCCACGATCATATTGCATAACAATTTTATTAAATTCATCAGATTGAATAAGAAGACAGCTGTATTTTTTAAACAAAGGCGCTAAACGAATTATAAATTCACTCCTCATGGAGTCGATTGCTTCTGCACTGCTAACTAAACTTTTATCCCAAACCGTGAGAGCCTCTACGGATTTTTTTTTTAATGCTGCATTACGTTGCTTTAAAATCCGATTGAATTGTTTTACTTCATCCAAAAAACGATGTTCCACGTGGAACACACCCCAATCAATAAACCGTCTTCTATAATTAGCCCCTCTATACATATGCAACGTTGCATCAGAACCTACATACAAAAGTGGCAGTGCGTAAGCAACCTCAGAGGCTGCTGTTGCTTTTCTTCCGTCAATTTTAAGTCTAGACCCTTCCCTTTTTTTATATTCAATGCCAATCTGTTTAATTTTATTGGATTTGAGCCTAGCGAACACCGTCATGGAATTTTCTTCAACATTCACTACTTTGTTTAAAAAACGTGTCCTAGGTGATTTAGTTCGACCTAAATAATATATGGCTTCTAAAAGACTGGTTTTACCACTCCCATTTTCGCCACAAATAATATTAAGAGTGTCGTGAGGATTTAAAGATGCATTTTTAACATTTCTTATGTTAATTACGCTTAGATAAGATAATCCCATAGGTCTTGAGATAATGATGTTGAAATTTATTGCTTAAGTAAAAGTCTGCTTATATACGCATTGGCATAACCACATAGCGACATGCCTGATTAGCTTCACTTTCAACCAAACAACAGCTATCCGCATCGGATAAGGTTAACTTCACAGATTCCTCTTGTATTGCATTTACTGCCTCTAGCATATAGGTCGCATTAAAACCAATATCAAGTTCTTCACCTGAATAATCAACAGTAACTTCTTCTTCCGCTTCTTCTTGCTCTGGATTATTAGCCAAAACTCGTAAACAATTAAACTCAAGTTGAAATCTAATGCTTCGATATTTTTCATTGGTTAATATAGCCGCTCGGATCAAGGCTTGTTTTAGTTCTTCGGCATTCGCAAATACGACTTTATCTCCGCCTTGAGGCACAACTCGCTGATATTCTGGAAATCGTCCATCGATAAGTTTACTTGTAAACTGTTTATTACTGGCACATACGCGAATATGGTTATTACCAAGTTGAACCCTAACGTTTTCTTCGCTGTCTTCCAACAACTTTGCCAATTCAAGAACTCCTTTTCTTGGAATTATAACTTGTTGATTTTCTTTAATATCTATTTCTATATTTTGCTCTGATAAAGCCAGTCTATGACCATCCGTAGCAACGGTTCTAACCACATTTTCAGAAACCTCCAACAATAATCCATTCAAGTAATAGCGTACATCCTGCTGCGCCATAGCAAATTGAGTACGTTCAATCAATGCTTTTAAAACATTTTGTGGTATTGAAAATTCACAATCATATTTAATATCATCTAACGAGGGATATTCAGCAGCGGGTAATGTTGCTAATGTAAAACGACTGCGGCCTGATCGAACCACAACTCTATTTTCACTTATTTTAAATTCCAGAATGCTATCTTTAGGTAATGAACGACATATATCCGTTATCTTTTTTGCAGGCAAAGTAACTTGACCATCGTCCCCTTCTTCAAAATCTGCACAAACAACAATTTCTAATTCAAGATCAGTTCCAGTAAGACTCATTTTATTATCATTAATGCTAATAAGTATATTAGCTAATACAGGCAATGTTTGCTTCCTATCAATAATCCCTGCTGTTATAAGCAAAGCCTTTAGCAGTGATTCTTGTTTAATTGAAAATCTCATTGCTCTTTTCCTTAAGTATTTAACCTAAATATATAAAACAACCTTAAGTCGTTAGAGTTCTTAACAAATTGTTAAAGTCTTCATTAATTCGAATATCTGATTCCCTTAGACCCGTTATGGTTCGACAGGCATGTAATACAGTTGTATGGTCTCTACCTCCAAAAGCATCACCAATCTCAGGTAGACTATGGCTTGTTAACTCTTTAGCTAAAGTCATAGCTAATTGACGAGGTCGAGCAATAGAGCGAGTTCGTTTTTTAGACAATAACTCAGCAACTCTTAGTTTGTAATATTCAGCCACCGTCTTTTGAATATTTTCTATAGTCACTAATCTATCTTGCAAGGTTAGTAAATCTCGCAAAGCTTCTTTGGCAAATTCAATTGTAATTGCTCGTTTAGTAAAATTTGCATTAGCTACAACTCGTCTTAATGCGCCCTCTAATTCTCGGACATTCGAACGAATACATTTAGCAATGAAAAAAGCAACTTCGTTAGGTAAATCAATATTAGCTTGAGAAGCTTTGTTCATTAAGATCGCTGCTCGTGTTTCTAATTCAGGAGGTTCAATACAAATAGTTAAACCCCAGCCAAACCTGGATTTTAAACGCTCTTCTAAACCATTAATTTCTTTTGGGTATCGATCACATGTCATGATGATTTGTTGTTGGCCCTCTATAAGAGCATTAAAAGTATGGAAAAATTCTTCTTGGGAACGTTCTTTTCGAGAAAAAAACTGAATATCATCAATGAGTAAGGCATCAACCGTGCGATAAAATCGTTTAAATTCATTAATAGTATTATGTTGTAGCGCTTTAACCATATCAGCAACAAAGCGCTCCGAGCTCAAATACACGATACCTGATTTTCGATTTTTCTTCTCTAGCATATTACCAACAGCATGCATTAAGTGGGTTTTACCCAATCCTACACCACCATAGATGAATAACGGGTTATAGGCTGTACCTGGGTTTTCCGCGACTTGTAGTGATGCTGCTTTCGCTAATTCATTGGATTTGCCTTCTACAAAGCTATCAAATGTAAAAAGAGGATTTAAATTACTTGTACTAGGTTGGCGAGAATTGTCGCTGCTTCTGCGAAACCGAGATGAAATTTCTTCTGTTTTCCTTCTACTATTCTGCTTTTCCGTTGTAATTTCTTCGGGGTGAACTTTACTTCCAATTTGTAGTTTTATATCAAACTGTGTGTTCCCATCAAAGGAAATAATGATATCCGTTATTTCTTTAATAAAATTATCTTTCACTCGTTCTAATACAAATCTGTTTGGTGCTAGCAATTGTAATTCCGAATCAGACTCAATGGCATGCAGTGGTCTGATCCACGTATTGTACTGTTGAGCAGTAATTTGTTTTTGTAGTTGTTCAAGACACTTTTGCCAAACAGACAATTTTAACCCCTTTATTTATATGGTTTTGACTTGAGAAGCGAACTAGATCGCTTTTATTGAGACAAGCCGGATTGATCTGGTTAATCAGGAATAATTGGACTGTGAAGATTACAGTCTTTCTCCAGACAGGCTCATACATGTTCTGTAAACAAGTAGGATTCTATACTGATTGTGAAAAGTTATCCACAGTCGTTTATAGCGTATCTATTAAGCGAAAAAGATTAAAATGCAGCGTGACATATAAAAAAAATCATAAACTATTAATAATAATAAATAATATATTATAAAACTCTATTGTTATTATTAGTAAGGCCTCTTTTCTGTGGATAAAATTATATTTATAATAAAATTAATAGTTTATTGATGTTTTTCTTGTGGATAACAACATAAATTAGTTCTATGTTTAAGTCTTAATATATTGTGAGTAACTTTTTACTTTGTCTTTAATGGGTTTCTATCCACGGGTTATCCACATTTTCTCCAATGTTCCTCCACAGACTTATTAGCTATATCAATGTATTCACTTCCCTTTGCAGTATTGACAAGGGGTGGTGAATACGAGTATCTTACGCCGATTCGTCTCTTCAGGGGCTGAGTTGCATTACAAGTTTTCTAGTTGCGTGTTTCCGTCTACTCTGCGATATTTGCTGTCCTTGCTCTTGAAATAATTAGTTTTTCACGGGTAATTAATGCATTTAAAATGCTGTGGAAGAAAATTTTAATTTACAATTTTAAAGTGGTTTATTATGAAAAGAACATTTCAACCCAGTGTCATTAAACGTAAAAGAACGCACGGATTTCGTTCTCGTATGAGTACAGCGAATGGACGTCGTGTTGTCCGTAGTCGACGAGCCAAAGGTAGAGCGCGTTTAACTGTTAAGTAGAAAATTAAAACCAAACAACGGTTGCGACAAACATAGTCAAACGGGTTTTAGTCGAAAAGTTCGGCTTTTAAATGCGAAAGACTTTCAATATGTGTTTGATGGGGCAAAGCGATCATCTACAGTCACATTTTTAGTCTTGTATAGGCCTAATGACTTAGCGTTTGCTCGTTTAGGATTGATCGTTTCAAAGAAATGCGAAAGGCGAGCGGTTGCTAGAAACAGAATTAAGCGACTGATAAGGGAAAGTTTTAGAAAAAATAAAAGCCTGATAGTGGGTTTAGATCTCATTGTTATTGCTCGTAAAGGCGTCACAAAAGAAGATAATAATAAAATATTTATAGACTTGGAAAAGCATTGGCAGCGGTTAATAAAATGCAAAAAATAATCATATTTTTTTTGTGGATTTACCGATACCTTTTTAGTCCATGGCTCGGAAGTCATTGTCGATTTTATCCAAGCTGTTCGCATTATGCAGAACAAGCCGTTAAGCTGCATGGACCACTTTATGGAACATGGCTTACTTTAAGACGTTTATCCAAGTGTCATCCTTGGCATACTGGCGGTTTGGATGAAGTTCCTGTATTAAAAAAATAAAAAAAAGTAAATGGATAATCTAAGACTAATATTATTAATGGGGCTTTCTTTAGTAGTGATATTACTATGGGAAGCATGGCAAGACGATTTCAACACGCCTGACAAACCAGTTGTAGCGGCTGCGAGTATAGGCATTCCAGTAGAAAATCAAATTGTAGACTCGTTTGTAAATTCTAGCGGGGAGAGTAAGCCTCCGCTTACTACAGCTGAAGTTGCACCTATACCTACAAATGCTGTTCCAAGCCAAAGTAATAGGCCATTAACCACGGCACCAACCAATTTGGGATTAACAGCACTTAAATCGGATAAAAGAATAACAGTAGAAACAGACGTTTTTACGATTGAAATTGATACAATAGGCGGCGATTTACGTCAGGCACTATTAAATAATTATCCTGTACACGTTGATGAGCCAGAAAATAAATTTTCATTCTTGAGTGATAAAGTACCCCCTCTTTTTGTTGCCCAAACGGGCCTCCTATCCAGTGGTGAAGCACCTAATCACACGGCTCGATTTACAGCAAAAAAAACCCATTACGTTATGGGGCCGAGTGAAAACTCACTGACTATTCCTCTTACATGGAAGGGTGAAAATTTAACGGTTGTTAAAACGTATACATTTCATAAAGGTAATTATAGCGTTGATGTTGATTACACCGTTACAAACCACTCTGCTCAAGCATGGCAAGGACGTCAGTATCGTCAATTACAACGATCCAGTTTAGAAGTAGGGGGTTCAGCTTTTATTTATACTTTCACCGGTGGTGTGATTTATAGCGAAGCAGAAAAATACGAAAAAATTTCTTTTGGTGATATGGAAGATGAAGATCTTGCACGAACTATAGTCGGTGGCTGGGTAGCAATGATTCAGCATTATTTTGTAACGGCTTGGGTGCCCGATCAAAAAGAAACAAATTTCTTTTACAGTAAGTCTGCAGGTGAAGATCGCTATGTTCTCGGGATGATATCCTCGGATATTACAATTGCAGCAGGCGAAAGTACTTTATTAACGAATAAAATTTATTTAGGTCCAAAGGATCAAGACGCACTTGGAGCTTTAGCCCCAGGATTAGAACTTACGGTTGATTATGGATTTTTAACGATTATAGCTAAACCTCTATTTTGGCTTTTGACGTTTATTCATGATTTTGTAGGTAATTGGGGTATATCTATAGCGATTTTAACCTTGATTATCAAACTGGTTTTTTACAAATTATCAGCTACAAGTTATCGCTCTATGGCGAATATGCGTCTGTTAACACCGAAAGTTACACAAATAAGAGAGCGTTTTGGTGATGATCGTCAGCGTATGAGCAAAGCCATGATGGATCTTTATAAAAAGGAAAAAATCAATCCATTGGGTGGCTGTTTACCTATGTTGGTTCAGATTCCTGTTTTTATTGCTTTGTATTGGGTTTTATTAGAAAGCGTAGAAATAAGACAAGCACCATTTATACTTTGGATTAATGATTTATCAAGTAAAGATCCTTTTTATGTATTACCTTTACTTATGGGTGCGACCATGTTTATTCAACAAAAATTGCATCCGCCACCCGCTGATCCTATACAAGCCAAGGTAATGATGGCATTACCCTTTATATTCACACTGTTTTTTGCATTCTTCCCGGCTGGATTAGTGCTGTATTGGGTTGTTAATAACTCGTTATCCATTCTTCAACAGTGGTATATTTTGGATAAGGTTGAAAAAGAAAACGCTCAGGCTGAAAAAGACAAAGCTAAAGCTAAAGCTAAAAAAGCTAAAAGTTAGGTTATTATTTATCTCTTCAACGGACGTTATTTGCTAGGCAGATAACGTCTTTTATAATTTATTCAGCTCATTCCTGACTGGATACAGATCATGTCCGCAACAGAAACAATAGCTGCGATTGCTACACCACCCGGTCGGGGTGGTATTGGCATTATTCGTATATCTGGGCCTCGTGTTGCTTCTATAGCAAAACAAATTCTTGGTAAATTACCTTCTCCTCGATATGCTGATTATCTACCTTTTTTAGATTCAGAGTCACAAGCAATCGATTACGGTATTGCATTGTATTTTCCAGCTCCAAAATCGTTTACAGGTGAAAATGTTCTGGAATTACAGGGGCATGGTGGCCCCGTGGTTTTAGATATGTTGTTAACTCGTATCTTGGATTTAGGTGCGCGTTTAGCACACCCTGGTGAGTTTTCAGAACAAGCATTTTTAAATGGTCAGTTGGATCTGGTGCAAGCTGAAGCAATTGCAGATTTAATTGATAGTGCTTCTATTGCTGCTGCGACTGCTGCTGTTCGTTCACTGCAGGGTGAGTTTTCAAAAAAAATTCAGGAAGTTAAAGAGGCATTGGTTAAGGTTCGTATTTTTGTTGAGTCTGCTATCGACTTTCCGGAGGAAGAAATAGATTTTTTGGCAGACAGTGATATTGTCGAGCAAGTGAATAAGGTGTCGGCAGTGCTTATTCAAATATTAAACCAGGCTAAGCAAGGCTCGTTATTACGCGAGGGTATGCGTATTGTATTGGCTGGCAAACCAAACGTGGGTAAATCAAGTTTACTTAATCGCTTTGCAAATCGGGATATTGCTATTGTTACTCCCGTCGCTGGAACAACGCGTGATGTTATTCGAGAAGAGATTAATATAGATGGATTACCGCTGCATATTGTAGATACGGCAGGTTTGCGACACAGTGACGATATGATTGAACAAGAAGGTGTTTCACGAGCGTGGGCAGAAATTAATAGTGCCGATCATGTACTCATTGTAGTAGATGAAAGCAATATAGACGGAGATCATCTTAAACAGCTTATAGAGGAACTGCCTACTCATATCAATAGAACCGTTGTTTTTAATAAGATAGATTTGGGTCGACATGAACCGGTTGTAGAGTCTCGCCACTATGGTACGGAAATCTATTTATCAGCCGAAACAGGTGAAGGTTTTGATTTACTTAAAACGCACTTAAAAAAATCGATGGGTTTTAATGATGTTTCTAGCAGTAGCTTTCTTGCACGTCGTAGGCATTTAGATGCACTTAGACGAGCTTTAACGCATATTAATACTGGTTTAATTAACTATACGGATCACCATGCGGCTGAATTGTTTGCTGAAGATCTGCGGCAAGCACAGAATACATTAGCTGAAATAACCGGAGAATTTACGAGTGAAGATTTGTTAGGTCGAATTTTTACCAGTTTTTGTATTGGAAAATAGACAACTCCGGTGAAATAATCGTCCAGTTTAATATTTGGTCTATATATTGCTTATTTGGTTTGGTAGTGACAACAATAGCCAGAAAACAGGCGAATAACAGGAGAAATATCATGAGCGATCCAATTGGGCCTGGCAGAATAATGACGTTATTAAATGGTGTAGGCAATGGCCAAGGAAATATTAATAAGGGATCGCCAGAGAGCCGTCAAGGCTCAACAGAGGGAAAAGCCTCCGCAGAATTATCTCAAAAGCTTGATCATTCAGACCAGCTTGAATTAAGTTCAGCAGCTAGAGTGCTGAACAACCAAAGTCGTTCAGCATTACAATCTATTGCTACACCACAACAAGCAAATGATGTAATGATACAAATCAAAGAGGCTTTAGTGAGTGGTTCCGGAGGTATGGAGATTCACAGTAACGCAGCACCCAGCTTGGCCGCTTTACTGAAACAGTCTGCTTGATTTGCCTCAAAAGACTATTTACCTTTCCGGTTTTCCTTATAGCTCTGTGTTATCCACAAGAATGTAGGAAACAGGTGTGAGTACAAACAACGGCATAAACTTGCCGCCCTTGCGGCAAAAGATAGATATCCGTTTTGTATAAGTAATTACTTATCTAAACGAGTTGGTTTGCGTCGCTTACCGATATTCTTTTTGTCGCGATGACGTTGTTTTAGCCTAGGTGTTTCCACTTTTTTCTTTGTCGTCTTCCTTTTGATACCCATAGCTCGGCCGGATTTTTTGAGTTGTTTGGGGCCGGTGTAATCGGCAGGGAGTTCTTCTATAATTCTGGACTCTAATTTGTGTTCGAGGTAACGCTCGATATTGGCCTTGAGATTCCATTCTGTGGATTTAATTAAAGTGATGGCGAGGCCTTGTTTACCGGCACGACCCGTTCGACCAATGCGATGAGTATAGTCATCGCCACGGCGTGGCATTTCGAAATTTATGACCAGATCAACCCCTTCTATATCCAGACCGCGTGCAGCAACGTCGGTGGCAATGAGCACTTGTAATTTATCATCGCGTAGCAATGCAAGTACACGTTCACGTCTTAACGAGTTTATTTCTCCATGAAGAACACCGACGTGTTGTTTTTGTTTAATGATGGCATTGCTGAGATTATCTGCATGATTGCGACTGTTAGTGAATATTAATGCTTTGTTATAGGTTTCATTAGTCAGCAGCCACAAGATGAGTTCCACTTTGTGTCTTTCATTGTCGGCGAGTATGACTTGCTCTTGAATATTAGCGTGGGCACCTTTTTCGCGCCTGATGGTGATTTCTTCAGGCTCTCGTAAGACTTTACTGGTAATACGGTGTAACCATTTATTTTTTAGTGTGGCTGAGCACAACAGGGTTTGACGTTGTGAGTTATTGCATGCCGTCGATATTTTAAGTACTTCTTCAGCAAAGCCCATGTCTAACATTCGATCTGCTTCATCGAGAACTAAAACATCCAGCTTATTAAGGTCGAGCAATCCACGATCAAGATGTTCGAGCAATCGACCTACCGTTGCAACAATGATTTGTGGGTCTTCAATAACTTGTTCAGCCTGTTCTTCAAAGTCGCTGCCACCAATCACTAACGTGGTTTTCAGGTTGGAGTGCTTCGCTAAACTCTGGCAGTTTGTAAACACTTGTTGCGCCAGCTCTCGTGTTGGCAGCAATATCAGTGCCCGGACTCCGGCATCCGGATTGGCAGTACTTAACAAGCGATGGAGTAGCGGAAGCAGATAAGCTAATGTCTTGCCGCTGCCGGTTTCTGAACTAATTTGTAAATCAACACCATCCAGGGCCATCGGAATGGTTGCGATTTGTACAGGGGTAGGCTCACGAAAATTAAGTTCATGAAGTGATTTTAAAAGTAGACGATGAAGGGAAAAATGAGAAAACAAGAATGAAACTCCATGATGAGCTGATTTCTGAATAATAGCACAGTCGTGATATTCCGGCGAAGGGTATAATTAAGTTAATCATTTTCTCGGGCAAGTTCTACACGAGGATCGTCTGTCTCATCGATTGAGGCTGTAACTTCAATAGGATGGCAGCATACTTGGCAGTCTTCAATATAATTCTGCTGGGCAACAGAACAATCAATGATGAGTTCTATATACCCATAGCGTTTGAGATTTAGGTGTAATCACGCTCATCTGCACCTCATCTTTGCTTTTTCCTCGGCAACGGTGCTCCTGCGTTGCCCTACTACCTACATCCCTGTAGGCATCAATCGAAAAATACTCAACTTAGAGCGACTAAGTCTGTGTTTTTTCTCATTCGGAAAAAACAAATAGTAAGGCACATCTGAACGCGCTAACACCTAAATTCAAAACGCCATGGGTATAGTTTCCCAACAATAGGGACATTGAGCTTCAATGGTGCGAAGTTCATCCATGATATAAACTTTATAATTCTGGTGTAACACAAGTCATTATCTGCAATATGTGATTATAACCGAATATTTAAAATTCGCTGAATAGATATATTTGTTTTATGATTATTGTTAAATATGAAAAATAAGAGACTTGGAAATGAATAATCACAACATAAAATCGGTGACAAGCTTTAGTAAAGTGTTACTTCTGCTTTGTGGTATAGCGTTGTTAACTGGGTGTAGCACGACTTATTACTCTGTCTGGGAGAAAATGGGTAAGCATAAGCGTGATTTACTGAGAGACCATGTTGAATCCGCTCGCGAAGAACAAGCGGATGCACAAGAGCAATTCAAAAGTGCTTTACAGCGCCTTAAAGAGTTACAAAATTTCGATGGTGGTGAGCTTGAAGATACCTACGAGGCATTGAAAGACGACTATGATGAATCGGTAGAGCATGCTGACGATGTTAAAGATCGTATAGAAACGGTTGATGACATTGCCCATGATTTGTTTGGGGAATGGGAGGAAGAAATAGAATTGATATCCAATGCCCGTTTCAAGTCAGACAGCAAAAAGAAATTACGCACCACTCGGAAAAAATATGCGACCTTGAATCGTTCAATGGTCAAAGCAGTAAAAAGTATGGAGAAAGTACTTACACGTTTTCAGGATCATGTGCTTTATCTCAAGCATAATCTCAATGCCCAGGCTATAGGAGGGCTGGATGCAGAAGTTGTAAGCATTGGGAAAGATGTGAAGAAACTCATTTCAGATATGGAAACCTCCATAGCCCAGGCGGATTCGTTTATAGCAACTCTGGAATAGCTTATTAACCGTAGGCTGGGTTCCCCCAGCCTACGATTTTAATTTTCGATTAGGCCGCGAGCACTTTTTGCGCTGCTGCAACGGCTACGCCTCTTTCAATGGGTGCATTGTGGCGACTCAATACGTCGTCGAGTGCGCCCAGGCACGTGAGCACATTGCGGGCGTTGCAGGCGTGGCCCATAAGGCCAATGCGCCATACCTTGCCAGCCATTACACCCAATCCAGCACCGATCTCCAGCGAGTAGTCCTTCAGTAAGGCAGCGCGTACGGTGGCATCATCAATGTCTTTGGGAATGCTTACAGCATTGAGCTGTGGCAGGCGCGAGGCTTCGTTGACGATAAAGATCAGTCCCATAGCTTCAAAACCGGCACGGAGTGCTTGATGATGTTTGGCGTGACGAGCCCAAGCGTTTTCGAGTCCTTCTCCTTGCAGAATCACTAATGATTCGTGTAAACCATAAAGAGAATTGACGGGCGCGGTGTGGTGGTAGGCGCGTTTACCTTCTCCGCCCCAGTAGCCCATGACCAGGTTTAAATCCAGAAACCAGCTTTGTACTTTACTTTTGCGGTTTCGTATCTTGTCCAGAGCACGTTCACTGAAGCTGACAGGAGAGAGACCGGGTGTGCAAGAAAGGCATTTTTGCGTGCCCGAGTAGATAGCGTCGATCTTCCATTCATCGACTCGTAATGGCGTGCCGCCCAAAGAAGTTACCGCGTCAACGATAGTTAAGCAGTCATATTTGTGAGCAATTTCGACTAAAGTTTTAGCGTCAGATTGTGCGCCGGTTGATGTTTCGGCATGGACGAAGGCGACGACCCTGGCATCGCTATTGGCTTTCAGTGCATCCTCCAGTTTTTGTGGAGTAACCGCGTCACCCCAAGTATCTTCTATCATGATAGCAATACCACCGCAGCGTTCGACATTTTCTTTCATGCGCCCACCGAATACTCCATTTTGGCAGATGATGACTTTATCGCCGGGTTCTACTAGGTTGGTAAAACAGGTTTCCATACCGGCAGAACCGGGGGCCGAGACCGGCATGGTCAATGTGTTTTCGGTCTGGAAAGCATATTTAAGCAGTGTTTTTACTTCATCCATCATGCCAACAAAAGCGGGATCCAGATGGCCGATTGTAGGGCGTGACATGGCTTCTAAAATACGCGGATTGACATCGGAAGGTCCGGGGCCCATCAGGATGCGTTGAGGGGGATGGAATGATTTAATCGTCATGATATTTCCTTAAATTATGCAGCGGACTCTTACTTTGTAACATAGTTACGAGTCCGGTTTTGTGGTTAGTTCAGTAGTTCAATCCAGTGTTTTACAGGTATGTCGCTTCCTTCTGATAAATGCAACTGGCAACCCATGTTGGCGGTTACAATAATATCAGGCGTGCCTGCGGTCAGGTGTCCTATTTTTTGTTTTAATAACTCTTGCGATAACGTCGGTTGTAGCAGGCTATAGGTTCCGGCGGAGCCGCAACAAAGATGTCCGTTAGCCACAGGCGTTAGAGTATAACCGGCGCGTTCCAGTAGTTGCTCAACCACTCCGGTAATTTGCTGTCCGTGTTGTAGCGTGCAAGGTGCATGGTAGGCCACTTTAATGCCCTTTCCCGACTGTGCCAATGGCTTGAGTGGATCCTTATTGAGTATTTCAGTCGCTAAAATTTCACTGATATCTTTGGCTAAGGCGCTAACCTTGAGGGCTTTTTTTGCGTAGACAGTATCGTTTTTCAACACGTCGCCATACTCTTTTACCATCAGGCCGCAACCGCTGGCAGTAAGCGCTATGGCTTCGACTGGGTTTTCATTTTCTATAAAAGGCCACCAGGCGTCGATATTATCACGCATACGCTGCTTGGCACGTTCTTCATCAGAGAGATGCTGATTGATGGCACCACAGCAACCTGTTTGAGCGGCGCTGACGAGCGAAATACCAAGCTGTTCCAGCACTCTGGCGGTGGCGGCATTGGTATTAGGTGTAGCATGGGGTTGTACACATCCTGCCAGCACCAGCATACGGCGTGTGTGTTGAGTGAGTGTCTGTTCGTCGAGGTGAATTGTTTTAGCGGGCAGTTTTTTTTTGAATGCTGAGGGTAGTAAGGGCTTGACCCATTGTCCTACTTTTATGATGAAACCTATTTTACGACTGTCAGGTAGCACCTTGAGCAGCAATCTACGTTTGATACGTTCGACCAAAGGGCGAGGCACTTTTTCTTCCATCAGGTTGCGACCAATCTCAAGCAGGCGACTGTAACGTACACCGGAAGGACAAGTGGTTTCGCAGGAACGGCAAGTGAGACAGCGATCCAGATGTTGTTGTGTCTTGGTCGTAACCTCTTTACCTTCCAATAAACTTTTAATCAGATAAATGCGGCCACGCGGACTATCCAGTTCATCACCGAGTAGCAGATAAGTGGGACAAGTGGCGATGCAGAAACCGCAATGTACACAACTGCGTAGAATTGTATCGGCTTCTGCTAATTCGTCGCTGTTTTTCAGTATCTTCAGGCTTGGGTTGATGGCCGTTTGCATGATAAAAATTCCGTTCTATAGTGTTGAGTACATCCGGCCAGGGTTGAAAATTTTTTGAGGATCAAAACTGGCTTTGAGACGTTGATGCAATGCCAACATAGGTTGAGAAAGAGGTTGGAAGAGATCAATAGGTTCGCTGTTATTGTTTCGGCGAAAGCAGGTGGCGTATCCTCCTGTGTTTGAGATTGCAGTCCGAATCGAATTAGGCTCCATATTACTGACAAGCCAACGCTGTGCGCCGCCCCAGTCGAGCAACCAATCGCTTTCTTTTGTGTCTTTTATTTTAATGGGTGCTGTGGCGGGTTTGCAGGTGATGCGCCAAAGAGATGTGTCACTTTGAAAAAATGAAAGTTGATGATCACGCAGACGTTGCCAGAAGTGTGATTTATCGCTGAGTACGTCCCCCGGAATTTCTTTGCTGGCAGAGAGCACAGCTTGTTCGCTGCCGGATGAAAGGCGCACATAGCACTGCCCCTTATAATAACAGAGGGCATCTACCGGTAATGCTCGTCTTAATAAACTGCTCATAAAACGAATAGCTTCTTCTGGAGTAGATGCGTGACAATGGGTAATGGAGGTAGTGGGCCGTGGTAATACTTTGATACTGATTTCCAGCAATACGCCTAAGGTACCATAGGCGCCTGCCATGAGCCGAGAAATATCATAACCGGCAACATTTTTCATTACCTGCCCACCAAAGCGAAGAATTTCACCACGACCATCAAGCAGCTTGCAACCTAATACGAGATCACGGGCGGCACCGGCATAAGGACGACGTGGGCCTGAGAGACCACAGGCAATAGCACCACCCAGGGTAGCTTCACCTGAAAAGTGGGGCGGTTCAAAAGGAAGCATTTGTCCATTGTCTGCAAGCGCAGCTTCAATTTCATTTAATGGGGTACCGGTGCGGGCCGTGAGCACCAATTCGCGTGGGTCATATTCGATGATGCCACGATGGCTGCGAGTATCCAGAATGTGACTTTTTTCTTGAGCGGCTTGACCTAAAAAGTGCTTACTGTTTCCGCCAACAATGTTCAGTGGCATTTGCTCATTAAGAGCGCGCAGTACTTGGTCTTGCAGTTGTTGAACGTTACAATTATCGTAACTACTCAGCGTATTCATCTTTTGCCCCATATCTGCGTTGTTTTTGTACTCAGTCGGTTACATAAGCGCCCGACCATAATTAATTTAACTAAATTTCTACAGGATTTTTCGCGTGAATCAAGGCGCAGCGAAACGAGCATAGTGAGCTATGCGACTAAAGCAGCAACGCAGAGTCACGGGAAAAAGACCAAGAAATGTTAAATTAATTATGGTCGGGTACTTATACCCATGGCGTTTTGAATTTAGGTGTTAGCGCGTTTAGATGTGCCTTATATTTGTTTTTTCCGAATGAGAAAAAACACAGACTTAGTCGCTCTAAGTTGAGTATTTTTCGATTGAGGAAAAAGCAAAGATGAGGCGCAGATGAGCGTGATTACACCTAAATCTCAAACGCTATGGGTATATATTTATATGCGTCCTCTTTCCGTGCGAAAACGCCTTAATCTGAAGCAAAATATAA
>UOFO01000003.1_pt1 | contig 61631 bp, 53 predicted proteins | sample 1988801 | NCBI WGS metagenome assembly UOFO01 (sample SAMEA4712195, study PRJEB27164) | hydrothermal vent metagenome | biome: marine basaltic hydrothermal vent biome; feature: marine hydrothermal vent; material: mineral | place: Pacific Ocean | collected 2011-06-14/2011-07-23 | depth 1719 m
GGCTCGAGTGTTAGGTTAGAGGTGAAGTATTTATGTGGGGCTTCGCTATTGTATTATCTCTTGATTTTTGATGTTTCGTTGCCGAAATAGTTGTTTAACATATTATGATGAAACGGTTTCAGAAAACACTTTTTGGCATCTTCTTTGCGTTTATAGTCAGCAATAATGTGTGGGCTTTCACGCCTTTTCAAGTTGAAGATATTCGACTTGAAGGATTGCAGCGTATATCAATAGGCACAGTGTTTAATTATTTGCCGTTGCAAGTTGGCGAATTTATGGATGAAGAGCGTTCTGTTGATGCTATTGGTGCACTGTATGACACAGGTTTTTTTGAGGATGTTATTTTATCCCATGAAGATGGTTTACTTATTGTTCACGTTGTCGAACGTCCTGCTATAGCCGAAATTAATATTTCTGGAAATGAAGATATTGATTCTGAACAGCTTACCGAAGGTTTAGAGGAGATAGGTTTGGCAAAAGGACGAACTTTTAACCCGTCCTTATTAGATAAGGTGGAGCAAGAGTTACAGCGACAGTATTTTAGTGGGGGTAAATATGGTGTCAAGATAGATTCCTCGGTTAAGACTTTACCAAGAAACCGAGTATCAATTGATATTGAAGTTTTTGAAGGTGAAATTGCAGAAATTGCCCGGATCAGCATTATTGGCAATGAAGCGTTTAGTAAAGAAACTTTACTCAAGCAATTTCAATTAGAAACGCGAACAGATTTCTCATTTTTGGGTAGTAACGATCAATATTCCAAACAGAAACTATCCGGCGACCTGGAAGCGTTAAAATCATTTTATCTTGATCGTGGTTATGTCAATTTTTCAGTGGTATCTACTCAGGTATCGATCACTCCAGACAAACGTAGCGTTTATATTACAGTTAATATTAAAGAAGGCGAAAAATATACAATCAGAGACGTAAAAATTGCGGGCGATTTAGCCATTTCCAAAGAAGAGCTAAGAAGCTTGATTTCTGTTCAGGCGGGAGATGTGTTTTCACGACGTAAAATCACCGAAAGCAGTAATCGATTAAGCGGACGTTTAGGCCAGGATGGTTATGCGTTCGCAAATATCAATCCTGTTCCCGATGTGGATTCCAAAAACCAGTCCGTAGCATTAACTTTTTTTATTGATCCTGGTAAGCGTATTTATGTGCGACGAATCAATATTGTGGGTAATTCGCGAACCAAGGATGTTGTATTACGTCGAGAATTCAGGCAAATGGAAGGGGGCTGGATCGGAACAGATAAAATAAACCGTACGCGAGAACGTTTGCAAAGACTGGGCTTTTTTGAGGATGTGAACGTGGAGACACCATCGGTACCGGGTGTTGAGGATCAGGTCGATGTGAATGTCAGCGTAAGAGAACGCTCAATGGGAACTGTTCAAGCTGGTATGGGGTATTCTGAGTCGCAAGGTGTGCTTTTTACGGCGAATATCACTCACCAAAACTTTTTTGGTACCGGTAAACGAGTCAGTGCAGAGATCAATACGAGTCAAATTAATACAGTGTATAGTTTTTCGTATACAAACCCATACTATACTCTTGATGGTGTAAGTCGAGGTTTTAGAGGGTTTTATAGGAAAACAGACCGAGGTGCCCGTAATACTGCAAGTTTTAATGCGGATACTTTTGGTGGTGGCGTTGACTATGGTATTCCTCTGGGTGAGTTTAATCGTTTGACCTTTGGTTTGAGTATTGAAAATACTAAAGTTAACACGACGGATAGAACGCCGCAGTCCTACCTCGACTTCCTTGAAAAAAATTCGAATGAATTTGATGTTGTGAGATTGGAGGCTGGTTGGTCGTATGATTCTCGTGATCGAGCGATTTTTCCAACTAAAGGTATGGTTTATGGTATCAGTGGTGAAGTGGCGGTACCTGGCAGTGGTTTACAGTATTATAAAGCTACAGTGCAAGCACGTCGTTATCAGCCCGTTTGGGGGCCTTTCACTTTTCTGGCTAGAGGGCAGATTGGCTGGGGCGGTGGTTATGGAGAGACATCGGGTTTGCCTTTTTTCAAGAGTTTTTTTGCTGGAGGCGTGAGAAGTGTTCGTGGCTTTAAAGCGAATACATTAGGGCCTAAAGATGAGGAGTTTAACTTATCTATTGGTGGTGCACTAAAAGGTGTGGTTAATTTGGAAATGCTGTTTCCAATGCCTTTTGCAGAAAGTAGTGATACAGTTAGAATGAGTTTGTTTATCGACTCGGGGAATGTGTATGAAAATGAAGATGATTTTAATGTATCAGACTTTCGTGCATCAACAGGACTTTCAATGAGCTGGCTGTCTCCTATAGGACCTATGGTGTTTAGCTTGGCCAAGCCTATTAGAAAGCAGGGTGGCGATGATACCGAATCGTTTCAATTTTCTCTCGGTGCTTCCCTGTAGTGGTTTATGCGTGTAACTCTCAGGTTACTCTGAACTTTTGTCAGATTCAGAGGTTAGCTGAGTAGTTACGTTTATGCTAGGATTGCGAGAAGCAGGGTCTAAGTATAATACTAAATGTGTAGAGTCTGTTGCGTACATAAATGAAATCGTGATTGTGGAGAAGACCGTTTTGAAGCGAAAAAGATACTTTGTAGCATTAGGGATCTTACTGTTGCTGTGGGGAAGTCCAGCAGTGAATGCTGAGCTTAAGTTAGGTTATGTTAATGCCGCAAGGTTGTTGGAACAGGCGCCCCAGGCAGGCGAGGCAACACAACAGCTGAAAAAAGAATTCGCACCAAGAGAAGAATCGATAATCGCATCACAGGTTGAAGCTGAAGGTCTGGAAAAAGAAATGCGACGCAATGCTGATGTAATGACGGAGGCCAGACGTCGCAAACTAGAGAGAGAGATTGTTGCAAGTAAACGCGATTTGAGACGTGTACAAGATGAATTTCGTGAAGATCTTAACTTTCGACGGAATGAAGAACTCGCTAAATTACAACAGCTTGTAAAAGAGATAATTGAAGCCGTAGGGGAAGATGACGGTTATGATTTGATACTTTTTGAAGGTATCGCATTTGCAAATCAGCGTATAGATCTCACGGATAAAATTCTAGAGCGGTTGAAGACTGAAATGAAAGATGATTGATATTGGTTCAATTTTATGGCTCATAATACGCCTATGATAATGTTGTGAAAACGTTAGCTGAATTGTCCCTGCATGTGGATGGACGAGTTGAGGGCGATGCTGGGTTATCGATCTCTTCAGTAGCCGCATTGGAGAGTGCTGGGGATGGCGCTATCACTTTTGTTGCAAATTCACAGTATCGTGACCATTTATCCGAAACGCAAGCCAGCGCCGTAATTTTAGGTGCGACGGATGTTGCTTTCTGCCCAGTTAGTTCTATTGTTGTTGATAATCCTTATTTAGCCTATGCAAAAATTGCATCGTTACTTTACCCGCGTGTTGTTCCTGAAGGTTCCATTCATCCTACTGCTGTTGTGGCTGCGTCGGCCAATGTTTCTGATAGCGCCTTTATAGCTCAAAATGCAGTGATTGGTGAGCAAGTTGAGATCGCGGCTGGTGTGGTAATCGGGCCAGGAAGTGTCATTGCTGATCATTGCTACATTGGAAAAAATACAACATTGTTTGCTAATGTAACGCTTTGTGAAAGTGTTGTTGTCGGTGATCGAGTTATAATTCATCCCGGTGCAGTGTTGGGGGCGGATGGCTTTGGTTTAGCTAACGATAAGGGCGTGTGGATAAAAATTCCTCAGTTAGGCAGTGTGCGCATTGGTAACGACGTGGAAATTGGTGCAAATACAACCATAGATCGTGGCGCACTTAATGACACAATAATTGAAGATGGTGTAAAGTTGGATAACCTCATTCAGATTGCACACAATGTAGTAATAGGTGAACATACTGTTATTGCGGGCTGTACCGGCATTGCTGGTAGCACCAAAATAGGTCGTCACTGTGCATTGGCAGGTGGCATCGGTATTGCTGGCCATATAGATATTGCCGACAACGTGCAAATTACGGGCATGTCAATGGTTACGAAATCAATTGTCGAAGCGGGTGTCTATTCTTCTGGTATGCCTTTGCAGGATAATCTAAAGTGGCGAAAAACAGCGTCACTACTTAAACAGCTCAATCGCATGCAAAAACGGATAAAACAGCTAGAAAAGAATAACCAAAGGAATATAAATTGATTTCCATGGATGTCCAAGAAATATTAGACCACCTTCCTCATCGTTATCCTTTTTTGTTAATTGATAGAGTGACGGAAGTCGTTCTTGGTGAGTCGTTACGTGGGTATAAAAATGTATCTATAAATGAACCTTTCTTTCCTGGACACTTTCCGACACAGCCTGTTATGCCGGGTGTGTTGATTCTGGAAGCATTAGCCCAAGCTGCGGGTGTGCTTGCGTTTAAAACCGTAGGTCGCCAGCCAACGGATACTTCTTTGTTTTATTTAGCAGCGGTTGATGGTATTCGTTTTAAACGTCCTGTTGTTCCAGGTGATCAACTTATTCTGGAAGTTAAAGTGATACGTAAATCTCGTGGTTTTTGGAAATTTTCAGGAGAAGCTTCTGTTGATGGCCAGTTTGTGGCGGGTGGCGAAATTATATGTGCTGAAAGGGATGCTTAGCATTGATTGATGAGCGTGCTGTTATTGACCCGTCAGCGCAAATTGATGCTGATGTGACGATTGGTCCCTATGCGGTAATTGGGCCGGATGTTGAGATCGCTGCGGGTACTTGGGTAGGTCCTCATGCGGTGATCAATGGTCCCACGCGTATTGGGCGAGATAATAAAATATATCAGTTTGTGTCTTTGGGAGAGGCCCCGCAAGATAAAAAATATGCAGGCGAGCTTACTCGACTTGAAATTGGTGATCGCAACGTTATTCGAGAATATTGTACTTTTAACAGAGGAACCGTTCAGGATGTGGGCGTAACTCGCATTGGTGATGATAATTGGATCATGGCCTATGTACATATCGCGCATGATTGCCAAATTGGAAATTATACCGTATTTGCTAATAATGCTTCATTGGCTGGACATTGTGTCATTGAAGATCATGTGATTTTAGGTGGCTTTACGCTTGTTCACCAGTTTTGTCGTTTAGGCATGCATTGTTTTACTGCGTTTAATAGTGGTATCGCCAAAGATATACCACCCTATGTTATGGCTGCAGGTTATTCAGCGAAGCCCCATGGTTTGAATGTTGAGGGTATGAAAAGGCGAGGGGTGTCGCTAGAGAAAGTGCGTATTATGAAAAAAGCTTATAAGTTGATCTATCGTTCTAACTTGACCTTAGTCAAGGCAGTTGAAGCTATAGAGCCTCTAACTAAAGACTGCGATGAGGTACAGATAATGCGTGATTTTTTGCAAAAAAGTCAAAGAGGCATCATTAGATAGAAATGCGTATAGGAATCGTTGCAGGGGAAGCTTCAGGCGATTTGCTGGGTAGTGGTTTGATTCATGCTATAAAAAAACAGCATCCAGACGCTATTTTTGTAGGTATTGGTGGGCCACTTATGGAAGAGGCCGGTTGTAAGTCGCTCTTTCCCATGGAGCGTTTATCGGTGATGGGACTCGTTGAAGTTTTGGGTCGGTTGCGCGAATTGTTTGCTATTCGCTCCTCGCTTGTTGATTACTTTACCCAAAACCGGCCTGATTTTTTCATAGGTATAGATGCGCCGGACTTTAATATTGGTCTGGAGTGTAAGCTCAAGCAGCGTGGTATCCGGACCATCCATTATGTGAGTCCTTCTGTTTGGGCTTGGCGGGGCTATCGAATACATAAAATCGCCAGGTCGGTGGATTTAATGTTGACCTTGTTTCCTTTCGAAGCGAAATTTTATAAAGAAAGTGGCGTTCCTGTCGCTTTTGTTGGACATCCTTTAGCCGATCAGATTGATCTGAAGCCTAATCAATCGGAAGCTCGAGATGCACTCCTTTTACCTCAAGATAGACGCATCGTCGCTTTACTGCCCGGCAGTCGCAGCGGTGAAATCAATCGTCTGGCAAGGCCGTTTTTAGAGGCCGCTCAATTATGTTTTCAGCAGCAACCGGATTTACATTTCGTAGTTCCTTTGGTTTCTGAAAAAACAAAAAACCTTTTTGAGCGTATTGTCGCGGAAGAGGAGGGTTACGGCCAGCTTCCATTGACAGTATATAAGGGGAATTCCAGGCAAGTGATGCTGGCCGCAGACGCAATTTTAATGGCCTCAGGTACAGCAACTCTGGAGGCTGCGTTGCTTAAAAAGCCAATGGTGGTTGCTTATCGAGTGGCCCCCGTCACTTATTGGATCGCCCGGTTTTTGGTGAAACTCCCCTATTTTTCTTTGCCTAATTTGTTAGCAAGCAAGCCGTTGGTGGATGAGTTTTTACAGGAGGACGTTACGGCGCAAAAACTTTCTGAGGCGTTGTTGCTAAATTTAGATTCTGCTCAGAAGGCGGTAATAGAGATGGGGCATGTTTTTGAAAAAATACACTTGACCTTGCGCCAAGATGCCAGTAAACGTGCTGCGGAAGCGATATTGTCTCTTTCTGTTCAGTAGGGCTGTATAAACCTCCGTTCAGTGGGGCTCTGAACGGTTACAGGTGTTACCTTGGAGTATGCTCGATATTCTGGTTGGGTTGCTTAATGGCTTCCCAGTTAATGTCTAATACAGGGTCAATACTGCCGTCAAAATAGGTGTAAATGCTGGATGGAAAATCAACTTCGCCGAAATCCAGGCCGGTAATAAATTCAGAGCTGACAAAAACACGTTCAAATTTGTAACGTCCGCCCGTCACATTTGCTCCTGCACCTTGATCGACAGCGAAATCAAAGTTTGCACCATCACCTGGAATGTTGGGGTCGTTAATAACAAACTTATTGATCATAATGCCCGCAGTGTCATCCGTATTGTAGTCGCTGTTACTCATGTCCATGACAAACTGCAAGTTGACGTCCCCGATAACCAGGTCTTGGCTAATGATAGGCTTTTGTGTTAATTGGTCTTTTAAAAATTCCTGGGTAAAGCCGCTTGGCTCATCGCTGATAAACTGACGCATCACCATTTTTTCAGGGTTTCCCGTTCCGTTTCCTGTAAAAACAGAATCGGCACGTAAAGGATCGCCACCATTGTTATCACCATTACAAGCGGCACGCTCCTCAAAATCCGTTCGAGGGCCTGCCAGGCACACGCGGCCTCCGCTGAATGAGGTTTCCCGCTGCACGCCAGGGAGTTGTCGCCAATTGCCCATTTTCATGTAAATCTCTTGAACAAAGCCTTCTTCTTTGCTCCCTACGACCAAGTGGTAGTATTTTACGCCGTCGATCACCACTTGTTCCTGGAGAAATGAAGTGGTTGTGTCATCGGCAAGGTTATCAGTAGTGTACCATTGAGAGTTACCTGCTTCCTGGCAGTTATAGTCCGCCTGTCCTGCTATGTTACAGAAAACAGTCGATTCGTCATTTCTCAGGCCATCTTCTTGCTCAGTGAAATTAAAATTGAATGTTTGAGGATTTACATCATTGGCCGCAAATGACATAACGGGGGTTAATGAAATCCATGCAAAAATAGTGATTGCGATATAGACCTTTGACGGTGCAAACATTTGTCCTCCTGGACTTTCAACTGCTGTTACTTAAAGCGCCCTCAGTGCTGGACATTAAGTTAAGCGTTGTCTTCGAATCTGTGACTGCCTTGTCTTTGAAGATATTATTTGAATTTCTTGTAACGAGAAGCTATATACCTTCGATTGTCCTATGAAGTGCGATGAATTGCAATACCCAGATCACCCCAGGACAATCAGGTTTAAGATGGGGTGTTGTCGTGTTGTTGAGTGGGGGTCTTACGAGAGTCGATCATTGTTTTTTTGAATTGAAATTGTTGAGGCGTTAACATTAATAGCTATCTTTGATAGACTACTCTGTTTTTCATAGTTAAGTAGCTAAGCTAAATTTAACGCTGTTTATATTTTTACCCTGGAGTTGCAATGCCTATTTATGAGTATCTCTGTGAGTCTTGTGCTTGTGAGTTCGAAAAGTTACAAAAAATGAGCGATGCGGTGCTGACCGTATGTCCTGAGTGCGGGAAATCATCCTTGAAAAAATTGGTTTCGGCAGCAGGTTTTCGTTTGAAAGGCTCTGGTTGGTATGAGACTGATTTTAAAAACAAGCCCAAAAGTGAGAATAAAGCTAAAAAAGAGGGTGATGCGCCAAAAGCGAAAGAATCGAGCAGTAAGAAACCCGCCTCCAAAAGTAATGATTAGCGGAGCGAACCAAAATGACGATATTTGAATAAATTTATAGACATAGAGAGCGGACAAAAACAATGCGAAGCCATTATTGCGGGCATGTTAACGAAAAACTGATCGATCAAGAAGTCGAGCTTTGTGGCTGGGTGCATCGCAGGCGAGATCACGGCGGTGTGATTTTTATTGATTTGCGTGATCGAGAAGGGCGGGTACAAATTGTATTCAATCCTGATTTGCGCGACATTTTCTCTATGGCCGAAAAAGTAAGGTCAGAATATGTATTGCAAATTAAGGGCAAGGTACGTCAACGGCCTGCAGGCACCGTCAACCCTGATTTGGTTACAGGACAAGTTGAAGTGATGGTTTCCGCTATGACAATACTCAATGCGTCAGAAACACCTCCTATTCAAATTGATGATGATAATGTTTCAGAAGAGAATCGGTTGAAATATCGATACTTGGATTTACGTCGTCCTGAAATGTTGCAACGCCTCAAATTTCGTTCTCGCATAACACAAAATTTACGTAATTTTCTTGAAGAGCGAGGTTTTATTGATGTAGAAACGCCGATGCTTACCAAATCCACGCCTGAAGGTGCGCGTGATTATCTCGTGCCGAGTCGTACCCATCCGGGTCAGTTCTTCGCGCTTCCTCAGTCTCCTCAGTTATTTAAACAGTTACTAATGATGTCGGGCTTAGATCGTTATTACCAGGTTGTACGCTGTTTTCGTGATGAAGATTTGCGGGCGGATCGTCAGCCTGAATTTACCCAACTTGATATTGAAGCTTCTTTTATTAATGAAGATCAAATAATGACGCTGATGGAAGACATGATTCGCGATGTTTTTTCCGCAGTATTAGAGGAGCCGTTGCCCTCTGGTTTTCCTCGGATGAGTTATCAAGAAGCGATGTCTCGGTTTGGCGTTGATAAGCCGGATTTACGTATCCCGCTTGAACTGATTGAAGTCAGTGATCTCATGGAAAATGTCGACTTTAAAGTCTTTTCTGGGCCGGCCAAAGATGCCAAGGGACGAGTGGCTGTTTTAAATGTACCGAATGGCAGTGAATTAACGCGCAAGCAAATTGATGAATACACTAAATACGTTAGTATTTACGGCGCTAAAGGCTTGGCTTATATTAAAGTGAATGACTGCTCAGCAGGACGAGGCGGTTTACAGTCCCCTATTGTCAAATTCATGGATGATGAGGTTTTAACGGCTTTGGTTGAGCGAGCTGGCGCTAAAGATGGGGATTTAATGTTCTTTGGTGCAGATAAAGCCTCGATTGTTAATGAAGCATTGGGAGCTTTGCGGGTGAAAGTGGGTCATGACAGGGGCTTGGTGGAGCATGGTTGGAAACCACTGTGGGTTGTTGACTTTCCTATGTTTGAACGCGACGAGAAGAATGACCGTTGGTCCGCTTTGCATCATCCTTTTACTGCGCCGGCCAGTGATAACGTAGAGGCACTAAGGCAAGCGCCAGGAGAGGTCTTGTCCCGAGCCTATGATCTAGTCTTGAATGGCTGTGAAGTGGGGGGCGGGTCGATTCGTATCCATTCTACAGAAATGCAACAGGCAGTTTTGAATGTGCTTGGTATTGATGATGACGAAGCAAACGAGAAGTTTGGATTTTTACTTGAAGCTTTGAAATATGGCGCGCCACCACACGGAGGCATTGCGTTTGGTTTAGACCGATTGGTGATGTTGATGACGGGGTCGTCTTCCATTCGCGAAGTGATGGCTTTTCCAAAAACACAAACTGCAGCGTGTTTGTTAACCGATGCGCCTGCTGGCGTGAGTGATCGTCACCTGAAAGAATTGGCGTTACGGCCCAGAAAACCAGTAGAAAAATAGAAGGCAACTCCAGCATGGCAGGACACAGTAAGTGGGCTAACATTCAGCATCGAAAAGGAGCTCAGGATGCTAAGCGTGGCAAATTATTTACCAAATTAATTCGAGAGATCACAGTGGCCGCGCGTATGGGCGGGGGAGACCCTTCTTCAAACCCTCGTCTGCGTACGGCGATTGATAAAGCGCTTGGGGGTAATATGACCCGAGACACGATTGACCGAGCAGTAAAGCGCGGCAGTGGTGCGCTTGATGGTGAAAATTATGAAGAAGTGCGCTATGAGGGTTATGGGCCGGGTGGGATTGCTGTCCTGGTTGATTGTCTGACGGATAGTCGTAATCGTACCGTTGCCGAAGTGCGCCATGCTTTTACTAAATACGGTGGTAATTTAGGGACAGCGGGTTCGGTTGCGTATATGTTTGCTAAAACAGGCCTGATTAGTTTTGCGGCGGGTGCAGATGAAGATCGAATTATGGAAATTTCCCTGGATAATGGTGCTGATGATGTAGTGTCTCATGATGATGGTTCTATCGACGTGATTACCGCACCTGATGAGTACATGGCAGTGAAGGACGCACTGGATAAAGCCGATTTGAAATACGAGCAGGCCGAAGTCACATTTCATGCTGCAACGACATCCGAGCTTGATCTGGACGAAGCACAAAAAATGCTGCGTATGCTGGAGGTATTGGAAGACCTGGATGATGTGCAAAATGTTTATTCCAATGCCGATATTTCTGATGAAATACTAAGCCAGATCACATAATAATGACACGCATCTTAGGGATAGACCCCGGTTCACGAATAACGGGTTACGGTGTTATCGAGTTTAAAGGCAATCGAATTAAAAAACTTGCAAGTGGTGCGATTAAAGTTTCAGGCGACAGCTTTCCATTTAGAATTAAAGAAATATACGATAGAGTTTTATCAATATCAGAAGAATATGCGCCGGTGGATTTAGCCATAGAAAAAGTTTTTGTGCAGCGTAATGTGGATTCTGCATTAAAGTTAGGACAAGCTCGCGGGGCTGCAATGTGTGCCGCGATGTCTTATGTGGAACAAGTCTACGAATATGCGCCAAATCAAATTAAACAAGCGGTAGTAGGTCATGGCCATGCCGATAAAGCTCAAGTCCAGCATATGGTGAAAATTATTCTTTCTCTGGATGAATTACCCCAAAGTGATGAAGCAGATGCCCTGGCCTGCGCTATTTGCCATCGCCACATGAAAAAGACATTGGATCGGTTCAAGGAAAGTGAGTCAAGAGCATTATGATAGGTCGAATAAAAGGGCAGATTATTGAATCTGCACCGCCTTATCTTATGGTGGATGTTAATGGAATAGGCTACGAGTTAAGTGCACCTATGCCGGTTTTTTATAACTTGCCCCCGCTAGGAGAAGTTGTGGTGCTTTATACGCACCTGGTTGTCCGAGAAGATGCGCATCAGCTCTATGCGTTCTCAAATGTTTCAGACAGACAGTTTTTTCGACAGCTGATTCGTGTCAGCGGAGTCGGTGCTAAACTGGCCATCGCTATCCTTTCTGCTATTTCATCTACTGATTTTGCTCATAGTATCAAACAGGGGGATGTGAGTAATTTGGTACGAATACCGGGTATAGGGAAAAAAACGGCGGAACGTTTGATTGTTGAAATGAAAGATCGTGTCGACGAATGGGCAGAAAAAAATGCGGCGGCACCTGCCAGCAATAATAATGAACGTCAGGTCAATCAGACGGGGCCGATTAGCGATGCCGTGAGCGCATTAATTGCATTAGGGTACAAAGCCCAGGATGCCAGTCGCATGGTGCGTAAACTCAATACAGACGGACTTTCACGCGAAGAAATTATTCGCCAGGCGTTGCAAAAAACGGCATAGTTACCACTTGTGATTAATGGCTCTGTAGGGTGTTGCGTTATACCAAAAAGACAGGATAAAGCGTGGATTCAGAACGTATAGTAAGTGGCGAAGCATTACATCTTGACGAGGCCGAAGACCGGGCAATACGGCCTAAACTTTTGCTTGATTACGTTGGGCAGCCCAAGGTTAAAGAGCAGTTGGATATCTTCATAAAAGCCGCGAAAAAACGGGGTGATGCCCTTGATCATACCTTGATTTTTGGCCCGCCAGGCTTGGGAAAAACAACGCTTGCCAACATTATTGCGCGTGAAATGGGCGCGAATTTAAAACATACTTCAGGCCCCGTACTGGAGCGTGCCGGTGATTTAGCGGCCATGCTCACCAACCTGGAAGCACACGACGTACTTTTTGTTGATGAAATTCATAGATTAAGCCCGGTGGTTGAAGAAATACTTTATCCGGCGATGGAAGATTATCAGTTGGATATTCTGATCGGAGATGGCCCGGCTGCGCGTTCAATTAAAATTGATTTGCCGCCGTTTACCTTGATTGGTGCAACCACACGCGCCGGTTTACTCACCTCGCCATTGCGTGATCGTTTTGGCATTGTACAGCGTTTGGAATTTTATAATCATGAGGATCTGGCCAAGATTGTGGTTCGTACGGCAAAGATACTGGGTGTACATTTGAACGATGAAGGGGCAAGACAAATTGCCTGTCGCTCAAGAGGAACACCGCGTATCGCCAATCGACTGTTGCGTCGCATACGCGATTTTGCTGAGATCAAAGCGGATGGCAAAATCAATGCAACGGTTGCTGACCAGGCCTTGGAAATGCTGGATATCGATAAGAATGGTTTTGATGCGCAAGACCGGCGACTTTTGCTCAGTATCATAGAGAAGTTCTCAGGTGGCCCCGTTGGTGTTGAAAACCTGGCAGCCGCCATTGGCGAGGAGCGCGGAACGATTGAAGAGGTGCTCGAACCTTACCTGATTCAGCAAGGCTATATTATGCGTACTCCGAGAGGTAGAGTCGCCACAGTCAATGCTTATTTACATTTTGGTATGGCGATGCCGGAAACTTTAGAGCTGCCGTAAAATTAGCTTATAACTGGTTACCTTTGCTGTCTCTCTGAGAATACAAAAGAAGGGGGTAGACTGGAGAAGCACACTGTGTAAAATGGCGGGTTTAAATAACCGTTGTATGACTGCATTGGTCTGGTTCGTATGGAGCGAGCAGGTACAGTGTGGTTGCGTCATCCTTGGCATAGCAAAACTTTGTCCTCATTAACTTACGGAGTTGGAGTAATGGCAACTGATCTTTCCATGCTGAGTTTAGTGCTCAATGCAAGCGTGTTGGTTCAAGCCGTCATGGCATTATTATTAATAATCTCGCTAATGTCATGGACAATGATCTTTCAAAAAGGTCGTGCGATCAGGCAAGCTCGTGCTGCTGCTGCGGAATTCGAATCACGTTTTTGGTCCGGCAATGATCTTTCTGTTCTTTATCGTGACGTAAGTCATCGACGCGAAGCCGGAGCTCATTCCAAAAATGCAGGTATGGCGAGGATATTTGAATCGGGTTTTAAAGAATTTGCACGTTTGCGAAAGCAAGGTGGGGTGGATCCGATGGCGGTGGTTGAAGGTTCCCAGCGGGCGATGCGTGTTGAGCTGAGTCGGGAAATCGAACATTTAGAAACACAACTTCCTTTTCTGGCAACGGTAGGTTCAACCAGCCCTTATATTGGCTTGTTTGGTACGGTATGGGGGATTATGAACTCATTTCGAGCTTTAGGTAATGTTAATCAGGCTACCCTGGCGATGGTTGCGCCGGGTATAGCCGAGGCTTTGATTGCCACGGCAATGGGACTTTTTGCTGCGATTCCAGCGGTTGTTGCTTATAACCGCTATTCTAATGATGTTGAACGTATTATTGCACGTTATGATACTTTCTCGGAGGAGTTTTCCACTATTCTTCAGCGGCAAGCCCACACTGCAAACAATATGTGAAGAAAAAACAATGGCGCAAAAACTTCAACGTATAAAACGTAAACCCATGGCTGAGATCAATGTTGTGCCTTATATTGATGTGATGCTCGTCTTGTTGATTATTTTCATGATTACAGCCCCTTTATTGACTCAAGGCATTAAAGTATCGTTGCCTCAAGCCAGTTCTGAACCTATAGAAGCGGAGCAGTTAGAACCTTTGGTTTTGACGGTTGACGCGAAAGGTTTGTTTTATCTCGACGTGGGAGAGAATAAAGATGAACCGGTTGATAACAGTACTTTACTTGAACGAGTTAGTGCTGTTTTACGAAATAAACCGGATACGCCTGTTTATGTTAGAGGCGACCATCATGTGGATTATGGAACCGTTGTTAATGCGATGTCTTTGTTGCAAAGTGCAGGTGCGCCTAGTGTAGGCTTGCTGACTGAACCTCCTGGCAAATAAAGATTCGAATAGTGAGCTTTATTAAAGACAATTTAATTCCTTTTGTTTTAGCTGTGCTGATGCATGTGCTATTTGTAGTGTTTTTAGTTTTTTCTGTGGATTGGTCGGCTAAAAAAGAACCCCAGAAAGTGCCTGAGAACATTATCAATGCCGTCGTAATTGATGAAACCAGGATAAGGGCAGAGGAAGAAAAGAAGCGTCAAGCCAAAGAAGAGAAAAAGCGTAAGGTCGAAGCTGACAAGAAACGTAAAGCTGAAGTTGAGAAAAAACGTAAGGCCGAAGCTGACAAAAAACGCAAAGCTGAAGTTGAGAAAAAACGTAAGGCCGACGCCGACAAGAAACGTAAAGTGGAAGTTGAGAAAAAACGTAAGGCCGACGCCGACAAAAAACGCAAAGCTGAAGATGAGAAAAAACGTAAGGCTGAAACTTAAAAGAAACGTAAAGCTGAGGCTGAGAAAAAACGTAAGTCTGAAGCCGAAAAGAAACGCAAAGCTGAGGTTGAGAAAAAACGTAAAGTCGAAGCTGAAAAAAAACGCAAAGAAGAAGAGCGTAAACGTAAAGAAGAAGAGGAATTTCAGCGTCAGCTTGATGAAGAGCAACAGGATATGATGGACAGTGCCACACAACGACAGTTGGCACGTCAAAGCATTGCTTATAAAAGCGCAATTCGTAGGGATGTTCAACAAGCCTGGCGTAAAGCGCCGGGAACTAAGTCGGGGATGTCTTGCGTGGTTCGGGTAAAACAAATTCCAGGTGGTGAAGTCGTTGATGTCGGCATTGTTAATTGTAATACCGATGATGCCAATTTCCGACGCTCCGTAATGAATGCGGTTTATAAAGCTTCTCCATTGCCTCGTCCAGCGGATAGTGCTTTATTTGCGAGAGAATTAGAGTTTCTCTTTACACCACAAAAGTAGGATTGCTATGAAAATTTGTACTGTACTATTATCGTTGCTGCTATTCATGCCGCAAATCAGTTCTGCCGTACTGAAAATCGATATTACTCAACAGGCCGAAGGTGCTTTACCCATTGCCATTGTTCCCTTTGCCTGGGAAACCCCCAGGGTTGCGATAACGGAACGGTTAGATGAAGTAATCAAGGCTGATTTACATCGCAGTGGTTATTTTCAGCCCATCGCAAAAAAAGATTTTTTGGCGTTGCCGACTAAAAGCGCGCACATTCAATGCAAAGACTGGCGTGTCATCGGAGCGGAAAATGTGGTTGTTGGCAGTGTGCGTGCGATTGGTGCTATTTTTGAAGTGCATTATGAACTGTTCGATGCAATACGTTGTATGCCTGTTGAATCCCAGAAATTTAGAGTGACGGCCAAGCAGCTGCGCCGATTAGCACATCAAATCAGTGATAAAATTTACCAGGCTTTGACCGGACAACAGGGGGCGTTTACGACTCGCATTGCTTATGTTGTCGCCAAGCAATTTGGTAAAAAAAATCGGTTTTTCTCTCTGCAGGTGGCCGATTCGGATGGTTACGATCCAAAAACAATATTTTCATCTAAAGAATCTATTATTTCAGTGTCGTGGTCACCGGATGGCCGCTTTCTTGCCTACGCTTCATTCGAACACGGCCCGAGTACGGTTTATGTCCAGGAAGTAGGGACGGGTAAACGTGAACGGTTATTGAAAACAAAAGACGCAATAAGCTCCCCGGCATGGTCACCCGATGGCAGCAAACTGGCTGTTGTTATCTCTCGTAAGGGGAAAAGAGATGTTTATGTCGTCGACTATAAATCTCGTTTAACCCAGCGTCTGACTCGGACTTCTTCAGCGAATTTTAATACCGAACCCGTTTGGTCACCCGATGGCAAACATATCGTATATACTGCGCATTCCGGTGGACGACCCCAGCTTTATCGCATTGATGTAGGCGGTGGTAGGGCGAAAAGACTTACTTTCGAAGGAAAATACAATACTCGAGGTGCTTTTTCTCCGGATGGGAAGCTCTTGGCCATGGTGCATAGTAACGGAGCAGGGTATCATATTGCCGTGCTGGAACTGACAACAGGCGCGTTTTCAGTACTAACAAACACCAAGTTAGATGAATCGCCCACGTTTGCACCCAATGGAAGTATGATTTTGTTCGCTACGCGAGATAGAAATAGAGGCGTTTTGGCCGCAGTTTCTGCAGATGGGCGGGTAAGTCAACGTTTTGAACTTAATGGGGGGGGAGATGCACGCGAACCCGCATGGGGGCCATTTCTTTTACCGTGAAATTATGAAGGAGCAAATGAATGAAGGCTGTGATGAGGCTTGTTGTACTGGTTAGTATTTTTGGGTTCATAGTGGTTGGCTGTAGTTCAACACCAAAAGAACCTGGTTCGGATATCAATGATCCAGTAGATGTGACGGATGTAATGGAAGATACCGATACTGATACAGGAATGACGGATGTTGAAACCGCCCAGGGTGAAGGTATTGATGAGTTCGGTCTTATAGAAGAGCATCCGTTGGATGCGGCGGATACTTTGCTGGCCAAACGCGTGCTTTATTTTGATTTAGACAGCGCCTTGGTGAAGGATGAATTTTCTGAAGTTGTAGAAGCCCATGCCGGTTTTCTGGCCGAGAATCCAGATGCACGTCTTACCTTGGAAGGCCATGCTGATGAACGTGGTACGCGTGAATATAATCTTGGTTTAGGCGAGCGACGGGCGCAAGCGGTATCGCAGTTCCTGCAACTTATTGGCGCAACCAGTAACCAACTAACCAACGTCAGCTATGGTGAAGAACGCCCCGTCGATTTAGGTCATGATGACATAGCCTATCAAGCTAATCGTCGTGTTGAACTTGTTTACGAACGATAATTATGATGAACAAAGTCTTAACACGGCTTAGTGTGTTGGGTTTTATTTTTTTTTCAATGGTGGGCGGTGGTGCCGTTGCTCAGCAGCCTGCTGCCATTGAAGAAATTGGCGGTTCGTCTAACACGTCTTCAGGCGCACGCACGCTAACACAAAAAGCATCCTCTTCAGTCACAACAACGGCGCGTTCAAGTGCAAGTTCCTTAGAAAACCGTGTAAAGCGACTGGAACGCATGGTCGACAATAAAGCGCTAGTGGCTATGTTGCGTCGACTGAATGAAGTACAGCAAGAGAACGAAACGCTGCGTAGTGAACTAGAAGAATTAACTTATCTTATCGATGGGTTGAAAAGTCGTCAGCGAGATATTTACAACGATATTGATCGTCGTATGCAACAGCTAGAGGATGGTCGTACGTCACCTGTGGCCAAGCCGCCAAACGGAGGTGACTCCTCAGATACCACGAAGAGTAGAGAAGCTGATGCGCGTCGAGCTTATGAGCAAGCTTTTTCGGTATTACGTAAAAAACAGTATGACGATGCTATTTTGCAATTTAAAAATTTGGTTGCCCAGTTTCCACAAAGTAGTTATGCGGACAACGCCTTATATTGGCAAGGTGAAGCAAATCGTGTTACGAGAAGGTTTGCTCAAGCGGTAAACGAATTCGAGGCTTTAATAAAAGCGTACCCTAAAAGTGCCAAAGTGGCGGATGCTTATTTTAAATTAGGTGTTAGCCATTATCAATTGGGTCATTTCAAAGAAGCAAAAAAAGCTTTCAAAGTGGTTCAAACAAAATATCCAAGTAGTTCTTCTGCGCGTTTAGCTGAGGAACAGTTGAAGAAACTAGTGAAAGAAGGCCGTTGATTGTAATGCCGAGTGTGTGCCGTGCATTCTGTCAAAAGATTTAGTCGTGAGCGAGTCCAGTTTACGAATTACGGAAATATTTTACTCCTTGCAAGGAGAGGCGAACCAGGTTGGTTGGCCGACCGTGTTTATTCGTTTGACGGGTTGTCCTTTACGATGTCATTACTGTGATACTGCTTATGCGTTTACGGGCGGTGAAACAAAAACTTTTGATGCCATATTAAACATGGTGGCGCAGTACGGTGCTCATCGTGTCACGGTAACGGGTGGCGAGCCCCTGGCGCAAAAAAAGTGTGGTGCTTTGTTAACGCTATTGATTGAAGCAGGCTATCATGTTTCTTTAGAAACCAGCGGTGCATTATCTATTGCCGATATTGACCCAAGAGTAGAAAAGGTGATGGATCTTAAGACTCCAGGTTCTGGAGAAATGGGTCGCAATCGGTATGAAAATATGACGCATCTGCAAGCACAGGATCAAGTCAAGTTTGTCTTAACAGATCGTCGTGACTATGACTGGGCTGCTGCAAAAATAAAAGAATATAAGCTGCCTGCTACATGTGATGTATTGTTTTCACCTTCGACAGGACAGTTGGAAGCCCGAACATTAGCCGATTGGATTTTGGCGGATCGGTTGAATGTACGCATGCAAATCCAGTTGCACAAAATGTTGTGGGGCGACGAGCAGGGCAGGTAATTTACAACTCGCTGAATGTACCTAATTACATGAAAAAAAAAGCCGTAGTGTTAGTCTCAGGTGGTTTGGATTCAGCCACCACATTAGCGATTGCTCGTATTGACGGTTTTGAATGTTACGCGTTGAGCTTTGACTATGGGCAACGTCATAAAGTTGAACTGAGTGCTGCGCAGCGTGTGACACAATTATTCAATGTGGTAGAGCACAAAACGGTCGTTATTGGTTTAGGTGGTATCGGTGGTTCCGCTTTAACCGATGATACGATTCCTGTGCCTGAATTCGGTGGAGAGGGTATTCCTGTAACCTATGTACCCGCACGAAACACTTTGTTTCTTTCCTTCGCGCTGGGCTGGGCAGAAGTTCTGGGTGCACGAGATATTTTTATCGGTGTTAATGCGGTTGATTATTCAGGTTATCCTGATTGTCGGCCGGAGTTTATTCAATCATTTGAACGCTTGGCACGGCTTGCGACCAAGGCGGGGGTCGAAGGGGCTCACTTTAAAGTACAAACTCCGTTGATACATCTTAGCAAAGCTGAAATTATTCAAAAAGGGTTGGCGCTGGGCCTGGATTACGGTCTGACCATCTCTTGTTATAACGCGGATACCGAGGGTCGTGCTTGTGGTCATTGTGATTCCTGTCAGATTCGTAAAGATGGTTTTGATTTAGCAGGGGTTTCTGATCCAACCCGTTATTATTGAATAACGTATTTTAGCTCTGGCATTCTATTTTAGATTAGGTTAGAATAGCGCGCTTTCCAGTACAGCTTGTTTGGAAGCCATTCACAAAATGGGTCATTAGCTCAGTTGGTAGAGCAGTGGACTTTTAATCCATTGGTCGTAGGTTCAAATCCTACATGACCCACCATTTCTTTGTTGTTCCAATGCTGAATTTTCGTCATAAAATAAACCTGTTGAAAACTCCGTAAATATCGCCTACTATGCCGAGCAATTAATAAGCTCAGGGTAACTCTCAGCTTACCCCTGAACTTCGTCATCTCAGCGTTAAAAAATGATCATTTACACCTGTAAACTCACATTTTTCGCCTTGATCTGACGAACTTCAGGAGCAATCTGAGTAGTTACGATTAGTTCTAATTACTCGCTGAGTAGTTACAAGCTCAGGTAGACTTCAATGGACTTTATTCGGAATTCTTAAGTATGCAGCCTCCTAATTTTATCAGTCAAATGTTTGGCACTTCTCCTGTTAAACCTTTACAGGTACACATGGCCAAGGTATTGGTTTGTGTGGAAACATTACAAGCTTTCTTCGATGCTGCAATTGCGCAAAATTGGTCGGAAGCCCAGCGCGTACAGCAGCGTATTGCCCTGCTCGAAAACGAAGCGGATGATTTAAAAAAGAAACTTCGTTTGCATCTTCCTAAAGGTTTAATGCTGGCCTTTTCGCGTCGAGATCTACTCGAGGTCTTATCCATGCAGGATTCTGTTGCGAATAAGGCAAAAGATATTGCGGGTCTCATGCTGGGTCGAAAAATGGTTTTTCCCGAGTCGTTGGTTCCGAAGTTCGATCTGTTTTTGAAGCGTAGTATTGGTGCTACCACTCAAGCCTCCAAGGTGATTTATGAACTGGATGATTTGGTTGACGCCGGGTTTCGTGGTGGTGAAGTACAAAAAGTGGATGCCTTGTTAACGGAGCTTGATAAAATAGAAAGTGATACGGATCGGATGCAAGTGGAAATCAGAGCGATTTTGTTTGATTTGGAGACCCAGCTTCCGCCAGTGGAAGTGATGTTTTTGTACAAAATTGCTGAGTGGGTCGGTGAATTAGCGGATCGCTCACAGCGAGTAGGCAGTCGTCTGCAATTGATGTTGGCGAGGTAGGCTCCTGTGGAATATGGTCTGATATTTTTAATCCTGGCGGTGGCCTTTGGTCTATTTATGGCTTGGGGTGTGGGTGCGAATGATGTTGCTAATGCAATGGCAACATCCGTTGGCTCTAAAGCGATTACGATTAAACAAGCGATAATTATCGCTGCCATTTTTGAGTTTGCGGGTGCTTTTCTTGCGGGTGGGGAAGTGACCTCTACTATTCGCAAAGGAATGGTGGATACTGCGTTACTGGCAGACACTCCCGAGTTGTTAGTCTACGGTATGCTTGCTTCTTTGCTGTCTGCGGGTATTTGGCTCTTTATCGCTACTCGTTTTGGCTGGCCAGTTTCAACAACACACACTATTGTGGGTGCCATTGTTGGTTTTGCCGCCGTAGGTATTGGTATTGACGCTGTTCAATGGGGGAAAGTTGGCTCAATTGCTATGAGCTGGATTGTTTCACCATTGGTGGCGGGTATTATTGCGTTTCTTTTATTTGTCAGTGTGCAACGTCTGATTTTTGATACAGATAATCCATTTCAAAACGCCAGACGATATGTTCCGTTTTATATTTTTCTTGTGGGTTTTGTTGTCGCTTTAGTTACTATCTTTAAAGGTTTAAAACATATCGGTTTGAATTTATCTATTGGTGAAGGATATGCCGTTGCGCTATTGTTTGGTTTGGCTATAACTTGGCTGGGTTGGTTGAAAATCCGAAAAATCAAGATAGATCCTGTAATAGATCGTGATTTTCACTTCGCCAGTGTTGAAAAAATATTTGCGGTACTCATGATGGCGACGGCTTGCGCGATGGCGTTTGCTCATGGTTCAAACGATGTTGCTAATGCGATTGGTCCGGTAGCTGCAATCGTCAGTATTGTCGAGAGCGGAGGGATGGTTACCCAGCAATCGGCCTTGCCGATTTGGGTATTGCTTATTGGTGCTGGAGGCATTGTGGTGGGTTTAATAACCTATGGCCATAAAGTGATCGCTACCGTAGGTACTGAAATTACGGAACTCACGCCCAGTCGTGGTTTTTGTGCAACCCTTGCTGCTGCTGCCACTGTCGTACTCGCCTCGGGAACAGGAATGCCCATATCGACAACGCAAACATTGGTAGGTGCTGTTCTGGGTGTAGGTCTGGCCCGAGGGATTGCTGCTCTGAATTTGGTCGTCATCCGAAAAATATTTATGTCATGGATAATAACGCTGCCCGTTGGCGCTTTTATGTCCATTGTCTTCTTTTTTATATTGAAAGCGATATTTAGTTGAGCCTAGAGAAATCAGTTGAACCATGGTTCAACTGATTTCTCTAGATTAAAGAACGGCACAATTAATTCTGTGATTAAGTTACATAAGAACCTGTAAAAAGAAGTTGTTTGTGAGAAAATTGATTTTGATGGAGGGGGGGGGGGAACTAAGGAATGGAAATGAAATAACTTATACATCTTGCATCCCATCTTCACTTCCTCTTTGAACGTTCCTCAATCGAAAAATACTCACTTTAGCTCACTAGAGCTCCATTTTTTCTCAATCGGAACGTCCAAATAGAAACCAAAGCTGTGCGCAACTTGTATAAGTTATTTAATCTCCATTCCTAATTACAGACATTTATCGGGAAATGGACAAAAAAACAAGCACCAGCATCTGAATTATTTTCTGCCCAGATTGTTCCTTTATGTAAGTGAATTATTTCTCGGCATATGGCTAACCCCAACCCAGTACCACCCGCGCCCGTTTTTGTTGAACTGCTTTGAATAAACTTGTCAAAAATAGTGTCAATTTCATCATTTGGAATACCGATGCCTTGATCGCGAACAGACAGTGTTATGGCAGGCACAGTCTTATTGTTCATCGAAATTCGGGAAGGTTCAGTGCGTAGTTCAATAACAGAATCATTGGGTGAAAATTTGATGGCATTGGCAGTTAAATTCCGTATAACTTGTGTGATACGCAGTAAGTCGAAATGTACAATAGTTTCTTGTGTTTCAGAATGACATTGAATGCGAAGGTTTTTTTGAATTGCCAATGTTTCGAACTCCTTCGAGGCATCAAGAATAACCTCGTTTAAATTATGTCTAGAAATATCCAGCTCTGTTTTTTTTGCTTCCAACTTAGCAAGGTCAAGAAGCGCATTCAGTAAATTGAGTAGGCGGGTACCGCTGGTATTAATATTTTCAAAGTAGCGATGAAGTTTGTCTCTGTCAGCCGAATCTGCTTTTGTTAAACCGAAATCAGAAAAGCTTAAAATTGCGTGCATAGGTGTCCGAAGTTCATGAGAAATATTAGCAAGAAACTCACTTTTTGCTCTGTTTGCGATCTCAGCGGACTCTTTGGCTTTTTTTAAATCTTTAGTTCTGTAGGCGATTTGTTTTTGCAGTAAAATATTGCTTTCAAATAAAGAATAAGCGGAACCGGAAGACTGTATACTTTTTTTTACACGCTCTTTTAACGCGGCCGTTATTTTTTTTTGTTTTATAAGGTCATACTCGAGTTTATTCACGCGTTGTTCGAGCTGTTTGTGAGAGAGAGTGTCGCTCATTCTTTTTTCTTTCCAAATACGATGGCGGTTAGCGTTTGATTAACATGAATGGCATTATATTGCTCTCCGTAAGTGCTAAAACCCAGAAATGTTAGCGGTTTCAGAGTTTGAATTATCTGAGATTTATAGTTCATTTTATCTATTTCCAGGCGCCTTAGTATGCAGTCACAGCCCAGTGTTAAATTAATATCTGAAAATGTGTGAAGGATTTTATCGACCAGGCACTGGAGGTTTTTGATCATATGCACACCTTCAGCGATAGTGAGTGGTAAACCATTTTCAATAGCGCAATAGAATACTAAACTGCCGTCGTCTTGTGCTTTTTGTATGGCGCGTACATACCATTCGTCTCCAATCTGCAGCATTACTGGGTGAAATGAAAACACTTCAGGCTCAAGTTTTTCTGCAGTAATTCCCAAAAGTGCTGCGTAGGCACCGGCTGCCGGTTCACCATCAATTTCATAGACTATCCGGCGTTGTGGATCAGCAACAGTGACGACCAAGTCTTGTTCTGATGGAGTAAAATGCTGTACTTTAAATATCTCTATGTCTAGTGTTGTTTCAATCAAGGTGTATACGGCGGCATCATTAATAAATTCACCATTTATAAAAACAAATGTGTTGCTGAATTCCAAATTATCTCCGGCGGAGCCTCCTACCAATGGAATATGTGGTAAACCGTTGGATAAAGCAGCAGCAACGGTTTCTTCAGACATGGATAAGCCATCAATTAATAAAAAGCCGACACGATTAACGGGTTGTTGATCAGTAAATGGTGTTAATGATTGGATATTATTCACAACGGATTCAATATCACGCATAGGTTGTTCAGATACTTGGGAGATGAGTTGTGGGTAAAGACGAAAATAATCCGCTGAAAAACTCACAGCAACAATACTGTGTTGTTGATAATCTTCTGCTATTTCTCCAGCAGTAGTGCAAGCAATAACCGGACAGGAAAAGTTTTGGGTAATAGCAACAGCTATGTTTTGTAAATTGTACTGACTGGAACAAAAAAGAATCACTCCAGCCATATTAGGCAGGGCTATTTTTTGGGCAAGTTCGGCAATAGCCAAAGATTCATCTTTTACGCTTGTAGAACCCCGTTTTGTTGCTTCATTTGTCACGTTAAATCCCTTGTTTGCTCTGTGTTCCAGAAAAAAGATATATCCGTAATGATTGAGGCCGGGCGTAGTCACACGCTCTAATTATTTTGGCTGGCTATGAAGTAATTGGAACGTATAGGTAACAGCCAGATATCAAATACTTTGGATATGTCTACTTGCTATAACGGAATCTCCGCAAAATATAATACGCATTAAAATATGTGGAATATTTCTTTGGTTTTGTTGGTTGAATGGGGATGTTTCGAATCGCTGAGTTCCTCTTGAGTTCAGTGTCGTTTTCATAGATGATTACGCTTTTCCTAAAGTGTGTCTTAGAACGTGTTGAATTTTAAATCAGTTGTGTTACGTCGCGGTCCTAATATTTTGATTGATGATGCCAGTCTTATGATTCCTGTTGCGGCTAAAGTAGGCGTGATTGGAGCTAATGGCTGTGGAAAATCGACACTTTTTGCCTTGATCAAAGATGAACTGCATGTTGATCAGGGCGAATATAGTCATCCACAAAACTGGGTGATTGCGCATGTGGCACAAGAAACCCCAGCGGCAGAACGTGCTGCGATTGATGCTGTTCTGGATGGTGATTGCGAATTACGACAACTGGAGCGGCAGCTGGCGGACAGCAACGCCGAGGACGATGCGCTGCGAATAGCGCAACTACATGAACGCATGGATGAAATTGGCGCCTATGCCGCACGCTCCAGGGCGGCCAGTTTAATGCACGGTTTAGGTTTCTCGAACCAGGACATTGAAAATCCCGTAAACTCATTTTCAGGAGGGTGGCGTATGCGTCTTAATTTAGCGCAAGCGTTGATGTGTCGTTCTGATTTACTGTTGTTAGATGAGCCTACCAACCATTTGGACCTGGATGCTGTTATTTGGTTAGAATCCTGGTTGCGATCTTATCAGGGAACTTTATTATTAATCTCTCATGATAGAGAGTTTTTAGATCGTTGTATTGATCGTGTGATTCACATTGAACGTCAAAAAATTAATCTTTACACTGGGAACTATAGCCAATTTGAAATGATTCGTGCTGAAAAATTAGCCCAACAACAAGCCTGCTATGTCAAGCAACAGCGAGAAATTGAACACATGCAAGATTTTGTTCGGCGCTTTAAAGCAAAGGCAAGCAAAGCGAAGCAAGCGCAAAGCCGTGTAAAAGCATTGGAGCGTATGGAGGAAATAGCCCCTGCACATGTGGACTCTCCTTTTCATTTTTCCTTTCCTGAGTTTAAGCACATTGCCAGTCCGTTGTTGCGTCTTGAAAAAGCAGCGGTAGGGTATGCTAACGAGCCTGTTATCAGGAATGTTAATATCAGCATTGAAGCGGGCGCGCGAATTGGTCTCATTGGGCCAAACGGTGCAGGAAAATCCACATTAATAAAAGCTCTGGCTGGCGACCTGCCCTTAATTCAAGGTGAGAGTTTGCCAGCAAAGGGGCTTAAAATTGGCTACTTCGCGCAACATCAGCTGGAACAATTACATGATACAGATTCGCCCTTTGATCACCTGCGTCGGCTTGATACCAAGCTAACAGATCAAATCGGTCGTGACTTCCTGGGTGGCTTTAACTTTCAAGGTGATCGTGTCTATGAACCCATAGCTCCTTTTTCCGGGGGTGAAAAAGCAAGATTGGTTTTGGCCTTGTTAGTCTATCAACAACCTAATTTATTGTTATTTGACGAACCCACCAATCATCTTGATCTTGATATGCGCTATGCCTTAACGGCGGCATTAGGTCAGTACGAGGGGGCCATGGTTGTGGTCTCGCATGATCGACATTTGATACGCACGTGTACAGATACTTTGTTACTGGTCGCTGAAGGTAAAGTAGTGGAGTTTGATGGTGATATAGAAGACTACCGACTGTGGTTAAATAAACAAGCGAAACAGGAAGACAGTGGAACGGAAGAAACGAATGAGAACAGTGCCGTATCGAAAAAGCAGAAGCGGCAACGGGAAGCTCATCGTCGTCAAAAACTCCAGCCTATGAGGAATAAAGTAAAAAAACTGGATAAACAACTGCATGCGCTGGCTGAACAGAAGAAGCAGCTTGAGATCGAACTGGCCGACCCTGATTTATACGCGGAAGCGAATAAAGACAAAGCCAAACAACTTGTACGCGCTCAAGCGGATTTGGAAAGCGAACTGATACAAGTAGAAGAAGCCTGGTTCGAAGCCAGCGAAGAATTAGAGTTAGCAGAACAAGAAATGTGAACGTTCAGCTTAATTTCCAGCTCATTGCTTAGTGGTCTAATATAAAATTTATGGTAACTGCTCAGCGTGTTTATATTTTGCTTCATATTAAGGCGTTTTCGCACGGAGAGAGGGCGCATATAGAAATATGCAACCGATTGAGTACGAAAACAACGCAGATATGAGGCAAAAGATGAATGCGCTGAGCAGTTACAATTTTAGACCACAGTTTGCCTTTGCCGTTTGTTAGTTCAGAGCGGAATAAAGTGTATTAACTAAAGTTTCGCAAGTTTTTTCATGATTCTTGATTTCTTTTTTTGTTGCTTCGTCGCTCGGTGCTTGTAAATTTCCCGCCTTAGTGTATTGGCAAGTTACGGTATTATCATCGGCAACAATATTGAATAATTCTTTTTGTGCGTCAAGTTGAGCCGTTAATTCGCCACCCACATACATAGAATAAGATTGAGTGGTGAGTTGAAAAACGGTATGCGGATGCTGAGTAAACAGATCAATGACTTCAGATACAGGTGGGGTGACACGAGCTGCAGTGGATGTTTCCTGGGGTTCATCACTTGTCACAGATTGCGATGTTGTGGTTTGTTTAGCTGCGCACCCTCCTAACAGAAGTGCAAGTAAGCCAGCTGTAATCGATATATTTCGATATTTAACACAAGTAAGCATTAATCTTTCCTCGGTAACCGTTTGTGGATCGTAAAGATTACACCAATACTTGTTTATTGGCGAACTCTGAAACTTGAGCGGCAAAACATCGCGCACTGCATTAGTAGTATGAAATACAATGTGGGCACCATAAAAGAGCATTATTTAGTTTACGTTTTGTTTTGAAGTTAAGCATATCGAAGTCTGTCTTACAGAGTAACGGTATTTTACGAAATATTTTATTTCTGGCTCGTATTCTGCATAAAACCAAACAATCAAGAATTTTTGGTAACTACTCAGCGTGTTTATATTTTGCTTCAGATTAAGGCGTTTTCGCACGGAGAGAGGGCGCATATAGAAATATGCAACCGATTGAGTACGAAAACAACGCAGATATGAGGCAAAAGATGAATACGCTGAGTAGTTACAATTTTTGTACCTGGGTATTTTAAGTAACTACTAACCAGAGTAGTGATTGAGTTGATCAGTAACGGATAAATATGAAAGAAAAATTAGTATTAGTTGGAAACGGGATGGCGGGCGTGCGCACTCTTGAAGAGTTGCTTAAGCTGGCGCCAGACGCTTATGACATCACTGTATTTGGTAGTGAGCCTTACGGTAACTACAACCGCATTTTGTTATCTCCTGTTTTAGCCAGAGAAAAAAACATTGACGATATTATGTTAAATGATCTCTCTTGGTATAAAGAAAACAATATAATCCTGCATGCGGGCAAGGAAATCACAAAAATTGATCGCGTTAATCGTAAGGTAATGGCGGCAGACGGCACCACTGCGTCTTATGATCGCTTGCTGCTTGCGACAGGATCAAATCCTTTTATTATCCCAGTTCCGGGTCATGATCTTAATGGCGTTATCACTTTTAGAGACATTCATGATGTAGAAGCCATGTTAGACGCGTCCAGCAAGTATAAAAATGCTGTTGTTATTGGCGGTGGTCTTTTAGGTTTGGAAGCCGCCTATGGTTTGCGAACGCAAGGTATGGATGTAACCGTAGTTCACTTACTTGATAGCCTTATGGAACGCCAACTCGACAAACCGGCCGCGGCATTACTTAAAGAGCAGTTGCAAGAAAAAGGCCTCAACTTCAAGATGGAAGCGCAAACAGAAGCGATTGTGGGCGGTGAGCGTGTGACGGGAGTTCGTTTTAAAGGCGGTGAAGAAATTACCGCAGAACTGGTGGTTATGGCTGTAGGTATTCGTCCTAATATTAAGCTTGCACAAGCGAGCGGTATTCATTGTGAACGCGGTGTGGTTATTAACGATACCATGCAAACGTTTGATCCCAGAATTTACGCCGTTGGCGAATGTGTACAACATCGCCAGGCCACCTATGGTTTAGTGGCTCCTCTTTTTGATATGGGGAAAGTTTGCGCTAATCACTTGGCTAACCTGGGTTATGCGCGTTATCAAGGTTCAGCAACGTCAACGAAATTAAAAGTAACGGGGATAGAACTTTTTTCTGTAGGTAACTTCAACGGTGATGATTCTACGGAAGAGATTATTGTTCAAGATAAGTCTCGTGGTGTATATAAAAAGGTTGTCATTAAAGACGATAAAATAGAAGGTGCTGTTTTATACGGTGATACCATCGATGGATCCTGGTATTTCCAAATGATGAAAGACGGCACTGATATTTCCGAAATTCGTAATCAGTTAATGCTTGGTCAGCATCACCTTGGCGATGCCGGCCATGGTGGTCAAAATGCCGCAGCGGCAATGAGCGATGACATGGAAGTCTGTGGTTGTAATGGTATTTCTAAAGGCGAGATTACCAAGGCGATCGTTGATAAAGGACTTTTTACACTGGATGATGTTAAAACGCATACTAAAGCCTCCAACTCTTGTGGTTCTTGTACGGGGTTAGTTGAGCAAATTCTGGTTTCTACGTTAGGCGGTGATTATTCAGCTACACCCACTGAAAAGCCGGTATGTAAATGCACGGACCATACACACGATGAGGTTCGTGCCGGTATTCGTAAACACAAGTTAACTACAATTTCGGCCGTACGTGATTTTTTTGATTGGCAAACGCCGGATGGCTGTGCGTCCTGTCGACCGGCTCTTAATTATTATGTTCTTGCCACTTGGCCTGCGGAAGCTAAAGATGACCCGCAGTCTCGCTTCATCAATGAACGTGTTCACGCCAACATTCAAAAAGATGGGACGTATTCTGTAGTTCCTCGCATTTGGGGCGGTGTTACGAATCCCAACGAATTACGCGCCATTGCGGATATAGCAGAAAAATATAAAGTGCCGACCATTAAATTTACGGGTGGGCAACGTATTGATCTGCTCGGCGTTAAAAAAGAAGATTTACCTCCGATGTGGGCAGATTTTAATAAAGCGGGCATGGTTTCAGGTCATGCTTATGGTAAATCTTTACGTACCGTAAAAACTTGTGTTGGCCAGGAGTGGTGTCGCTTTGGTACTCAAAAATCGATGAGTTTAGGTGTTGATCTCGAAAAATTTACCTGGGGTTCCTCGACACCACATAAATATAAAATGGCCGTATCGGGTTGTCCGCGAAACTGTGCAGAAGCGACGATTAAAGATTTTGGTGTCGTCTGTGTTGATTCTGGCTATGAGCTTCATGTTGGCGGCAATGGCGGCATAAAAGTACGTGCCACGGACTTACTTTGCAAAGTGTCTACGGAAGAAGAAGTTAAAGAATACTGCGGTGCCTTCTTGCAACTTTATCGTGAAGAGGCGCATTACTTAGAACGTACCGCGCCCTGGATTGAACGCGTGGGTCTGGCTTCTATCAAAAAAATAATCAATGATGATGAGCAAGAGCGCAAAGCACTGCATGAACGGTTTATCATTTCTCAACAGTATTCGCAAAAGGATCCTTGGGCAGAGCGTGCGTCAGAGGGCGTAGAAGCTTATGAATATACGCCCATCAAAGTGATCAAAACGGGAGCAGTGAAATAATGAGCACTTGGCATAAAGTGGGTAACATTCAGGATATCCCCCTGCGCGCATCGCGCCTTATACAAACTGAAGAGGGCGATGTTGCCATTTTTCGTACCAGCAACGATGATGTTTTCGCCTTGGTTGATCGCTGTCCGCACCTGGGTGGGCCGCTCTCTCAGGGCATTGTGCATGGCACTACAGTGACTTGTCCATTGCACCAATGGAATATCGACCTGAAAACGGGAGAAGTTATCGCGCCAGACGAAGGCTGTGCTGGACATATTCCGGTAAAGGTAGAATCTAACATTGTCTACATTGAACTTTGACTAGAAGGTAACTCTCATGTTATTTGGCCGTGCTAAGAAAAATCCGATCACTCTACCTGTACAAGAGGTTGCGGAGTGGCGTTATACCACTTGTGGTTATTGTTCAACAGGCTGTTCTATTGAAGTGGGTCTCAATAGAAAAGGCGAAGCCATCACCGGACGAGGTGTCGGTGGGGCTGATGTCAATCAGGGAAAGTTGTGCATCAAAGGTATATTTGAGCATGAATTGTTTCAGTCGGCTGGTCGTGGCACGGTGCCTCTTATGAGAGAAAAAACACATAACCCATATGAAGAAACCACTTGGGACAAAGCGTTGGATAAAACCGCTTCGGAAATTAAGCGCATCCAGGAAAAGTATGGCCGAGATAGTTTTGCGATTGTTTCGACAGGGCAGTTGCTCACAGAAGAATTCTATACGCTGGGCAAGTTAACGAGGGGCGTTATTGGTACCAATAATTATGATGGCAATACCACTTTGTGTATGGCTTCTGCTGTTTCCGGTTATAAACGATCGTTTGGTTCTGATGGCCCGCCGGGTTGTTATGAGGATTTCGATCATACCGACTGCTTGATTGCATTTGGTTCAAACCTGCCTGAGCAGCACCCTATTATCTATTGGCGCATGCGAGAAGCAAGGGAGAAACGCCACTTCCCACTGATTGTTGTTGATCCTCGTGTAACCATGCTAGCCCAGTTTGCTGACATGCATCTGCCTATTACACCAGGAACGGATGTTGTTCTATTAAACAGTTTAGCCTATGTGATTCTTGACGAAGGCCTGGAAGATCGAGCTTATATAGAAGCGCATACTAATGGCTTTGCAGAGTTTCATGAAACCGTTAAAAAATATGATCCGGTTTCAGCGGCACGTGTCTGCGGGATTGATGAAGATACCATTCGCAACGTCGCGCGACTCTATGCTAAATCGAATGCGGCCATGAGTATCTGGACCATGGGTATTAACCAAAGTACGCATGGCTCAGATGGTGTAGTAGGCATTAACAGTCTCAATTTAATCACTGGGAATATTGGAAAGCCGGGCGGAACGTCGCTTTCTATTACGGGCCAGTGTAACGCCATGGGAACTCGCGAATGGTCTTCTTGCTCCGGTTTACCGGGCTATCGCGCTCTGGAAAATGCAGAACATCGCGATGAGATTGCAAAGTTTTGGGGAATAGACCCCGAGTTTTTTCCGAAAAAACGAGGTATGGCGCAAACCGATATTTTTCCAGCAATAGAAACAGGACAAATCAAAGGTCTGTGGTTGGTTGCAACCAACCCCATGACGTCCATGCCGAACACGGCGCGAATTAGAAAAACATTTGAAAATCTTGAGTTTCTGGTCGTTCAAGATGCTTATCGTGATGTGGAAACAACAGAATACGCGAATGTTTTTCTACCTGCGGGTTTATGGGCAGAGAAAACAGGTGTGATGACCAATACAGAGCGGCGCGTGAATTTGGTGCGTAACGTGATTGATCCGCCTGGCGAGTCCAAAGCGGATTTATGGATTTTTAATCAAATGGCGAAGCGTTTTGAGCAAGCTGAGAAAATAAAATTTCCAGAAAAAGCATCTGATGTTTTTGAAGAAATGAGAGCTTTGTCCAAAGGTCGGTTTTTAGATATATCCGGTATGGATTACGATAAAATTGAATCGGCAAGAGGGCTGCAATGGCCAATGCCTGAAGGTGATACAACAGGTAGTGCGCGCGTCTATAGCGATGGCAAATATAATTACCCAGACGGTAAAGCCAAATTGATTCCGCTCAATTTCATAGATAATAATGAAACACCGGATGACGATTATCCTTTTTGGTTGAACAGCGGGCGAGTGGTCGAACATTTTCATACGCGTACTCGTACTGGAAAAATTGGTAATCAAAATAAATACAGCCCAACACCGTATATGGAAATGAATCCTGATTCTGCTAAAGAATTAGGAATAGAGCATATGAGTTATGCCAGACTTACTTCAAGACGGGGAGATGCGACGGTATTGGTTCAGTGTACTCATCGTGTACCGCACAATATGGTTTTCATTCCATTCCACTTTCATGAATGTGTTAATCGTGTAAGTTTAGGCCTTCTGGACCCTTATTCACGTCAGCCCGCATTTAAGCAATGCGCTGTTCATATAGAAGCGATAACAGAACAAGAAGCGGCGGCTGTTGTGAATAACGCTGCACGTACATTTTAAAGGACATATATATGTTTGAAGTACGCAAAGATGAACCTGGTTATGCGTTTATTCCTGACGTGCCTACACCAGAAAAAAATCAATATGGTAAGCGCATCAGTTTAACCGATGACCACGCTGAACTTGCAGGTCAAAGTCTTAATGTTAATAATGACTGCGGTATTGGTGATAACGCCAACCGTTATAAGCAACATGGTTTTCATTTTACTGCGGATAATTGCATTGCCTGTCACGCCTGTGAAGCGGCTTGCAGTGAAAAAAATCAATTGCCCGCGCATATTAGTTTTCGTTCTGTAGGTTATGTTGAAGGAGGCAGTTATCCCGCCTATCAGCGGATGAATATCTCGATGGCGTGTAATCATTGTGATGATCCGGTTTGTTTAAAGGGCTGCCCGACAAGAGCTTATACCAAGTTCGCTGAGTATGGTGCGGTATTACAAGATCCGGATATTTGTTTTGGTTGTGGTTATTGCACCTGGGTTTGCCCTTATAATGCGCCTCAGCTCGACCCTGTAGAAGGTCAGGTTTCAAAATGTAATATGTGTGTTGATCGCCTTGAAGTGGGGCTGAAACCGGCTTGCGCTGCGGCTTGTTTAGGCGGTGCTCTGGATTTTGGTATTATTGAATCCATACCTGAAAATAGAGAACAGGCATCAACTGCAATTCCAGGTTTTCCTGATACCAGTATTACTAATCCCAATATACGTTTTCAACAAAACAAAACCTTGCCTAAAGAGATGACGCGACCCGATACCGCGCCTATTCGTTATCAGCAAGATGAGCAAGGCGGTGGTGCATACAAAGTAAAACCCCAATTGCAAGAACGCAAAGCGATGCAGTGGAGTTTGAGTAAGCTGCGCTCCCGAGAAGACCCCCTGGTTTTATTTACACTCATTTCTCAAGCGGTGTTCGGTGCATTTTTGATTCTGTTTTTAGGGCCTTTGTTTGGCATGGAGATGTTGTCTTCATCAATAAGTCCGGCATTAGTGGGTATAACATTAGTGGGTCTGTTCTTATTCCAGTGTTTTGCCTTGTTTATTTCGACGATGCATCTGGGTAAACCCCATCGTTTTTATCGCGCATTTAATAACTTGAGGTATTCACCTGTTAGTCGGGAAGTGGCTTCATTGTCGGTGTTTTTCGGCCTGTTTGCTGCGTATATTATATTCAGTAATGGCTGGATTCCCGGTTTGCATTCCGGCTTTAGTTCGGGCATTGGTATTACCTTTGGTGTGTTTGCAATGCTGGTCGGGCCAGTGTTTATTTATGCAATGCATAAAATTTACCGTATTAAAGCTCGTCCTTACTGGAACCATTGGCAAGTACTGACTTCATTCTACGGTAGTGTTCTTAGTCTCGGTGCCATTGCCGTAGGCTTGTTTTTTGCCCCTGTTTTATTTGCTATGGGCGAGCCTGTTTTACCTTTACTCTCAATACTCTCTGGTTTAGTTGTCATTGGGTTGGCCTTAGAAGCGGTTGGGCTTTATGCTCACGCAAAAGATTTAAACGAGCAAGGCGGGGAGGGCGCAGCAGCCCATCAGGTTCAAACCTCTCATTTTGGCAAAACCTACTATGCACGTAATATTGTTTTTGGAACAGGAATGGCCATAATGATGTTACTTACGTTTGTCGAGTTTTCTGCCGGTGTAAATTTGTTACTTTGGTTGGCCACTTCTTTAAGTATCCTGTTGGCGGCGACTGTAGGCCGAGCATTGTTTTATGTGCTTGTTATCCCGACAACTATGCCGGGTGCTTTTTTCTGGAAAAACGCAGGCTTTCAGGAACATGCAAGAGCGTCTGGGTTAGCTGAAATGGAGCAGGTTGGGGTATTGGCAAAAACGGATTACCATCATGAGCATATCGCACGTGCAAAGAAAGAAATCAAAGAAGACCTGGCGAAAATTAAAGAACAAGGTTTTTTGGTTAGTTTAAATTTATTCAAATTAGCAATTCAAGAGAGATGGCAAGACGCGATCTCTAAGAGTTAGTGAGTTCAGTAGTTACAGTTACCGCTATTTTTTACAAATGGCGGAGACAACCTCATGAAAGGACTTCGCCATTGTGGAGTCCTTTTTAATCACATAGTTCACCATGCCGGGGTACGGCAGCTTAATGTTGGTCTTGGATGTTATTAGAATCGTTTTGATTTTTGCATTCTTTGTTTCTGATGATCGAAGGGCGCTAATGAGGGCTATGCCGTTTAATGATGCGAGTTCTTTACCGGTGATCAAGAAATCAAACTTTTCTGTTAATAATCGTTGTAATGCTTCCATTCCGTTTGTGGCTACAGTCAGCTTGACAGGCAAGGTGGCTAAACTCTGCTCACAATAACGTACACCTATACGAGACTGATCGACAAAAAGACCTTTGGTCATTTCTTTTTTGAAAGTTTTGTCAATGGCTTGTAATTTTTGTTTTATTTTTTCTGGGTCGTAGTGCTCAGTATTGAAAGTTAATGATTCCTCGCGCATTAAATCAATATACTTTAAAGCGTCATCAATTTTGGAGTCGTTGATGTTGGAATATTGGTGGTCAATAAGATGTAATAAGTCTTCAAAATTATGGCAAATGGTGCTCAGCACATTCAGTCCATGGGTACCCGAAGCTCCTTTTATATTATGTGCATGGCGATAAAGTTCGTCAAAAGCAAAAGCAAAACTCTGTTCGCTTCGAAGCTCTAAGATATGCTGTTCCATAAGGTCACATTTTTCAGGCACCTCAATAAGATAACTGTCTCTTATTGATGCTAAAAGGTCTTCAATATTAGACGTACTGCTTGCCATGCTTATATTTTCTCCAGCTTTCAGCTATGAGGGTGGGATCGTATAGTTTTATCGGCAAAAAACTTTAAACCTTCAGCTTGTAGCAGAACTCACCTGCAGTCTGAAAGGCTGATTCTGAAATTAATTCGGTTGTTTTAGCTTGTTATCTCACGATTAGAGGCTTGTCTCAAGATGGCGACGGACGCGATTGCGTCAACTGATTTTTACAGAGGCCACGGAGAAAAGTCTACGCTGGATAGCATTTCGTATTCAATGCACATAAAGGCGCGATAAATTTAGGTATTTTTTTCGAATTAGATGTTTTAGTACATTCCGATATTCAGGTCACTTATATTTTGTTGATTGATCCCGTCATCTATTGTATAAATTTACGTGGATGCAGGCTATTTTTTTACAGACTCTAAATTTGTCACACGGATGGAGAAACTACATGAATCTAAAACTGATCGGCTCATTGTTGCTAAGTTCAGCTCTGGCACTGGCCAGCCCAATTTTATCAGCAGATGAAAAACACCACGACAAAGATACTCGTGATAAAAGCAGCGCAAAAAGTCATCACGGTGAAAAATCACACAAGGGAGGCCACAAAAAACATAAGGGGCATAATCTCTCTCCTCATTGGATCAAAACGCTAAGCAAGAAACAGCGCGTTGCTGTCGATAAAATGCATTTAGAACTGGATCGCCAACATGCCGTACTAAAAGCAAAAGCTGCGCTGCTACAAAAAGAAGTTAACGTTATGGCGGCACAAAAAGAAGCAAACCAAAGTTCGATTTACGCTAAAATTGACCAACTGATGGGTGTTAAAGCAAAGATCATGAAACTTCGTTATGACCATTTGAGTGAAATGCGAGCAGCTCTTACAGAGCAGCAGCGCATATCCTACGATATGGCTATCCTTAAGCGCGAAGGCGCAAAATAACACATCGTATAACGGGAGAAAATTCACGCATAGATATGGTGAGCTTTCTCTATCCCCGTGATGTTTGAAAATCAGGTGTTCAGTGTGCACTTACACCTGAAATAAAAAATACGGATGTGAAGGTATTGCAACGGGTATCCAAATGAATTTTTTTGACCTGGGTTTATTGCCCTCAGGACGTTTGTACGTTTTTTTATCTAAAATAGATAAAACGAAAGACCAAAAGGCGACAACCACCGATACACAGCTAAAAATGCTGAGCGATGTATTTAAGCACAGTTCTTCTGAAGGTTTGTTTAAGCTGGCGATCCGAAAAAGCACGTCAGAGTTGTCACCATCGTTACAATATTGGCGGCATTTTGCTAGACAGTATTTGAGTGAACGTTGCCAACTCAATGCGGAGAACCAGCAACAAACAGACGCGCAACAGTTTACGTCTGTCGAACCACTCACCGCTAACGAAACTATGCCGCTACTGCTGAACGCTCCCCCTATGTACGGTGCGGAATATCTCTCTGAAGAGGTATTGCAAAATATTCGAAGTTTGCTGGATAACTGGGTTTGTGAACAAAGCCAGGCGAGCGGTGGTCTTGATGTCTTTCTCAAAAAACACGCACCACAGTGGCATCAGGTAGGCCGGGTCTGTTTTCATCTTGCGGAAAATAAAACTGATCCCGATTACCCTTTTGCCTTCATGGCAACCTACGCCTCTGAGCTTTCTGAGCACGGCCAGGTTCGCCATCAACCACTCAGCCGTGCGTTACAAGAGTACGCGGGTACAAAAAATAAAAAAGCGTTGATTCGTCTACTGTCACCGGTACAACTGGCTGCAGAATCCAGTGCCTTAATCAAAGATTTGGTTGACAGCAGTGATCTTTATCATCCTTTGGCCTGGTCAGTGGAGGAAGCCTATTCCTTTCTTAAAGATGCAGCGTTTTATGAGCAGTGTGGCCTGGTTGTTCGATTGCCCAATTGGTGGAAAAATCGCACCAGACCGCGTATCGGCATCACAATTGGTGAAAGCAAACAAAAAAACTTTAACACCGATTCATTACTGGACTTCAAGCTGCATATTGCGCTTGGTGATAAGTCTCTCAGCAAAGCCGAATTACAAGAGTTGATGGCAGTAGGAAATGGTTTGACCTTTATTAAAGGTCAATGGATCGAGGTGGATCAAGATAAACTTCGTGAAGCACTGGCTCATTGGGAAAAGGTGGAATCACAAACAGCGGGTACTGGGCTTACTTTTTCAGAGAGTATGCGCTTACTGGCGGGAGCGCCCGCTGATTTAGTTAAAGATGAGCTGCAAGAAAACCGGGAATGGTCTTTTGTACAACCAGGGAAATGGTTGTCGGCGCAATTATCGACATTGAACTCACCCGATCAAATGAAGGCGGCCAAGCCTGGAAAGGCATTGCATGCAACACTGCGCCCTTATCAGCAGACCGGTGTGAATTGGTTGTGGTTACTCTCCCAGCTTGGATTGGGTGCTTGTCTGGCGGACGATATGGGTTTGGGGAAAACAATGCAGGTTATTTCGCTGCTATTAATCATCAAAAAGAAAAAGACGGGCATCCCCTCGCTGCTGGTACTGCCTGCCTCGCTGCTTGCAAACTGGCAAACTGAATTGTCACGCTTTGCACCTTCATTGCGTTGCCTTTTTTTACACAGCTCACAGCTGAATAAACAAGAAATAGCGTGCATTGCAAATGGAAAAACAGGAAACAATCCCGCCTTTAAGAATGTTGACGTTGTCCTGACCACTTACGGCACCCTGATGCGTCAGGACTGGTTGCAAGAAGAAAAATGGCAATTATTGGTTCTGGATGAGGCGCAAGCCATCAAAAACCCATCCTCAAGACAAAGCAAGAGTGTAAAAAAAATCAAAGCTGCAGCACGTATTGCGCTTACAGGTACACCGGTAGAAAATCGCATATTGGACTTGTGGTCATTGTTCGATTTTATCAACCCCGGTCTGTTGGGATCAGCCAAACGTTTCAAGGTCTTTGTTAAATCACTTACCGAACGTGACCACGACCAATATGCGCCGTTACGTAATTTGGTGAGTCCTTATATTCTGCGTCGCATGAAAACCGACCGCACTATCATCAGTGACCTTCCGGAAAAAACAGAAGTAACAGCCTACTGCGGCTTGAGTAAACTTCAAGCTGTACAGTATCAGCAAGCCGTGAGTGAACTGGCAAGCGCCATTGAAAATATCGAAGGTATGAAACGGCGTGGTCTGGTACTTGCCTATTTAATACGCTTCAAACAAATCTGCAACCATCCGTCACAATTGCAAGGCGATGGCGAATATGATCCGCAGCATAGTGGTAAGTTCCACAGACTGGCTGAACTTTGTGAAGAAATCTCTTCACGGCAAGAGAAGTTATTAGTATTTACCCAGTTTCGTGAAATGACAGGCCCATTAACCGCGTTTCTGGCCGAGCAATTTAGGGAACCCGGTTTAATACTGCATGGCGGTACGCCAGTCAAACAGCGACAAAAACTTGTTGCACGTTTTCAGGATGAAGCAGGTCCTCCTTTTTTTGTACTCTCCCTTAAAGCTGGAGGGACGGGGTTGAATCTCACTCAGGCCTCTCATGTTATTCATTTTGATCGTTGGTGGAACCCCGCAGTAGAGAACCAAGCCACGGATCGCGCCTTTCGAATAGGTCAGAAAAAAAATGTGCTGGTGCATAAATTTGTCTGCCAGGGTACAGTAGAAGAAAAGATCGATGCTTTGATCGCTGAAAAAAAAGCGCTTGCTCACGATTTATTAGAAGGTGGCGCTGAGACTTTACTCACTGAAATGGATAACGAAGCATTGCTTAGGCTGGTTTCTCTGGATATTGAAAAGACGAAAGTCTAAAAGGTAAATGAATGAGCTATGGTAGATGGGCACCTTATGTGTCGGTAGCACAACGACGTGCTAAAGCAGCGAAAGAAATGAAGAAACTGGTAAAAAAGGGACTCAATATTCAGTCCGTAGTCATTGAAGGACGTAAAATTGCTCGCACGTTCTGGGGAGCAGCCTGGTGTAATCATCTCGAAAAATTTAGCGATTATGCCAACCGTTTACCACGAGGAAGAACCTATGTACGCAATGGTTCAGTGTGTCATCTGGCTATCTCAGAGGGAAAAGTTGAAGCGATTGTCAGTGGTTCGAGTTTATATAAAGTAAACATTGAGATCACACCTTTTTCGGCAAAAAAATGGAAAAGCATACGCAAACAATGTTTTGGCCAAATTGGTTCTATTCTGGAACTGTTACAAGGGCGCTTCTCTGATAATGTTATGAACATTGTCACTCATGAAAAACAAGGACTCTTCCCCCTGCCCGGTGATATCAAACTCTCCTGTAACTGTCCCGACTGGGCTGAATTGTGTAAACATATTGCCGCTGTTCTATACGGTGTTGGTGCCCGGCTTGATCATCAGCCTGAACTGCTTTTTCTGTTGCGCAATGTTGATCATCAAGAATTAATTACAGCGGAATTAAATATAGCTGCATCATCAACGGGAACAGGGAAACGGCGACGCTTGGCAACCAAACATCTATCCGGGGTGTTTGGCGTGGACATGGAAGAGCCTGCCAAACCAGTTCGCAAAAAAAAGATGACGAAGAAAAAATCCATCCAAAAAACGACTAAGAAAAAAGCATTTTCCCCAACCGCCACTGCTATTGTTAAATTACGAAAACGCTTTGTTATGAACCTGTCAGAATTTGCCAAGCTTGTTAATGTCGGCTCAACTACGGTAAAGAATTGGGAAAATGGCAAAGGCAAACTTAATCTTCAAAAACGTAGCCTGGATGCCTTGGAAAAAGTAGCCGAACTCACTGCAGAGCAGGCGATGAAGAAACTAAAGGATGAGAATTAAAGAGAGTAAACTTGTCATGAAATATTCTCAATATGATGTAGTGATCGTGGGTGGTGGTATTTCAGGTACGGCACTGTTATTTATGTTGAATCGCTATACGAATCTGAAACGTATTGCGCTGATAAAAAAAGAAGAAAAAATTGCTGCAATCAACTCTCATGGGCGTAACAAAATAGCCAGACGTTGCATTGTGGGGATATAGAAACAAACTACAGTCGGGATAAAGCGCTGCAGGTTCAACACTCGGCGAATATGTTGATTCGCTATGCTGAGCAATTCGGCTCTAACGCGACACTATTGCATAAATACTCGAAATGGTGCTGGGTGTATAGGGCATGCAGAATGTACCGCCTTACGTGAACGCTACGCCACCTTTGCGTAATATAGTCCGTCATCTTGATCTCAAGATTGATGACGAGGCCATACAAAGAGAATTGGAATAAGTTGTGGTTGTGATGCAGTTATCTTTTTTCTCTGTCTATATTGATTTATAATTTGACTATCTTCATGGAACGGTTAATCCATCATGACAATATCAGTAAATCCTGTAGAAAATAGTACATACGATGCCAGTCCGGAATTCGCTTTGGAATTCTTACGTTCAAATATAAAAGCAACTCTGGAGTCCCAGCAGCAATTTAAGAATTTCCTGACCGAGTTGGAACAGTACGACATTCAAATGAGTGTTAAATTAAGTAAATCGGGAAAAGTCACTAAGCTTGTTTATAGTTATACAGGGTTTTCATTCAGCAGCTCCGATTTAGGCTCAAAGTATACTTGGAATGGTTTAAGAAAAAATTTCGGTATGACTTATGACCCGACTACTGACTTTACTTTGCTGCAATCTATTGAAGATAAATCAGAGCGTCCTCACTCCTTTTTTGGCGCGGATTCTATTGCAACACTGCAAGCTATAGAACAGTTGGAGAAGAACAACAAAAACCAAATTGAAGAATCAGAACGTCGCTTGATTTCTGTTTTTAATAAAATGAAATTTTCTGAAGTTGAAAAACTTAGGTCTGAATTTGAACGGCTTCACAGTGATACCCAGAACCTCTCTCAGTTGCTTAACCAAAAACTTGATCCCTTCAACAGTATGATCAAAACCCTCAAGTTTGACACACAGGCCATTTTATCTGAAGTTGAAGAAGAGCATCAAATTTTAGACCATCTAAAAAAAAGCGCTGCTGAACCTCAAGTCCATAACTCAGATGAAATGGAAGAGGTGCTTGAAAAACTAAATGAAGTATCCAAAGGTGTAATTATCTATTCTCACCAAGCAGTACAAGACGTGGATGCGGCGACCCAGCGGTTAAAACGAAGTACTATTTGGGTCGCGTTGACTGCAGCAATCTTTGCCGGAATTATTTCTTCAACGGTTACCGCTATATGGGTAAAACATAATACAGAGGAAAAAATCAAAGCAACACAAGAAGAACTGTCTCACAAAGTTAACGAATCTGAAAAAAATATCATTGAATATATTGAGCAGCAAGCAGAGAATGATCCATTACGGCGTTATTTTGAAAAAATAATGAACAAACTTTAGAGCGCAGTTATTTCATAACACCTTTTGGCCAATCGGTAAAAGGGTAAGGTAACACTTCGCTATTAAAAGTAAGAAAAATGATTATTTGATAATGATAAGTGCTTAAACTTTTCCCTAACGTTTGTAATTGTTGGTTTGTTGAGCGGGTAAAGAGCACAGATAAAAATTGAAATGCCATAACAGCAATCGTCACGACCTTTGCCACGCTCAAAACTATGGAAAATAACACCATATAAACTCCACGTAGCCATATTGAAAGTTCTTTTTTGTTCTTTTTTAATTGAGTATTCATTTTCATTTTTTTTTAGATAAAACCAAAGTGTAGCTATTCAGCTTACGCTAGTGACGATCTATTATACTATGGATAGTTCCTGCTTTGGCAGCTGAAATTGGGCTTCATTTTATTGGAATTTCGTCTATAGTTAGAAGAGGTTGTAATGATTTAAAGGAGCCCATCATGAAGAAACCCCCTATGCAAGATGCGTTACTGTCATGTGATGTCTGCCTGAACGAAATCCCCGCCTCTGTTGCACAAAGTCTGGAAGGCTCAGACTATGTGCATCACTTTTGTGGTGCAGACTGTTTCGCTCTATGGCAATCGCCTAAAGGGCGCGCACCTAAACCCGATAACAACTAAACTACTCTTCCTTCGGTTTTTTTTGGTTCATCTCTATTGTTGCATAAAAAATCAGATCCAGAAATTTTTAGATTAGTATATAAGGCTTGAACGGAGTATTTTATGGATTGATCCTGGGTCGATTTTTTATGTAACTAATAGGGTTATTTTTGCTTCGCAGCAAAACATCTTCTTCAATCAACTTATTGCCCAGGTGCGTGAATGTGATATTGGCTGGCACACGTCTATTGTTTCAATTATTTCTGGTTTATCCGCATCTATAACAATCAACTTACCGTCTTTTGAATTGGAGGAAAATACGGTGCTGGTACCTTCTGCATTCTTTACGAATGTTAATGAACCTGACGATGAGCCTAAGCGCAATTCATCAAGCATCGATAAGTTGGGTAGCTTATCAAGATCAAAGATCAATAATGCATCCGTTTTTAAGTTGGCTTGCTGTTCATCGTTACCCGAACTTGATGTGGTTAAAAATAATCTTGTGCCTTCTGGGTTAAAATAATACTTACTGATGTAAACATCTTTCAAGGTCAACGAATCCAGAATGGTATGTGTTTTTACATCAAACACGGTGAGCTTGGCAACAACATGCTGAGCATCATTTTTACGATCCGCTCCTCGACCAATGATGTAACGTCCATCAGGCGTAATAAACAAGTTGCTGTGTCCTTTGAAAGGAATTCGCTCTTTAATTTCATGCGTTACGGGGTCAATAACAGCGATGGTGCCGTAACCGTTATTGAGGTTGTATGCTTTTCCTGAGACTTTTGAATAAACCAAGCCATGTGGAAATGCGTTATTAGGAATCGTTTGTTTTGCCTGATCTTCCTTTTCGGGCTCGCAAAGGTCAATTGTAGCGATCACTTTAAGAAAACTGTTTTGTTGTTTGGGGTCGTTGCCTATAACGGAGACGGTACCGTCTGTTAAATTACTGATATAAGCCTGTCTGGGTACATGAGGCATTGCATCTGACGGATGTGAAAAGTTGGCTTGATGATGTCCTCTACCGACACAAATTGTCTCTAGATATTTGGCGTTGCTGGAGTTTCGTCCTTCAATTACCGTTACTGAAGAACCGCCTTGAGCACAATTTAAGGTGTCGTTACCCGTTTCTTTATCACCATCATTCATTAACCAATCATTCTGAGAAGTAGGGTCGGAATAATTATGAGCGGCAAAGGCGTCGCATGGAAATTGAGAACTTAGTTTAATTTTTTTTGTTTCAGGGTTCAGCGTGATGACTTGATGATTTTCTGTGACACCAATCAATATTGGTTTTAGTGCTTTTTTCAGGTCTGTTTCTGGCAATCGTTCAAGTTCGGTTATTTTTGTCTCGTTGTTTTTTCGGCTCACTATTTGTAGAGAGCCTGTTTTACGATCGCTGGAGTAATAAGCAAGTGTAAAGTCAGAGATACATTTTTGTCTATTTTCATTCATAACGTCTTTTGTCCATTTCCAATTGTAGTTTCATGTTTGTTATTGCAGCTGCATATTCAAAGAATGGTATCCTAGTAACTAAGTGCTTACCTACTTCACATTACCTTGATTTTACTAACTTCTTTTCAATTTCGTATAATTATACCCAAAATTTCAAATAACTCCGATTGTAGAACAAGTTTTTATGAATATAGTGCGAAAAGAAGCAACAACATTGATCTGAATAAGGTAGGCTAATAAATATAATCGTCAATTTGCAAGGTAGTTATAAATGAAAATACTGGTTACAGGTACAGCTGGGTTTATCGGCAACACGCTTGCCATGCGGTTGTTAGAGCGTGGCGATGAAGTTGTTGGTATCGATAATCTTAATGATTACTATGATGTCACGTTAAAAGAAGCCCGTTTGGAGCGTATTAAAGGACACCCTGGCTTTACCGACGAACGCGCGTCAATTGAAGATCGGTCAGCGATAGAAGCCATTTTTCGCAAACATCAGCCGCAACGTGTTGTGCATCTTGCGGCTCAGGCTGGGGTGCGATATTCCTTAAAAAACCCACATGCTTATATCGACAGTAATATTGTAGGTACCACTAATATTTTAGAAGGTTGTAGATATAATAAAATAGAACACTTGGTTTATGCATCAAGCAGTTCGGTTTACGGTGCAAATACAAAAATGCCCTTTTCCGTGCATGATAATGTAGATCACCCAGTGAGTTTGTATGCCGCAAGTAAAAAAGCGAATGAGTTGATGGCGCATACTTACAGCCACCTTTTTCAATTACCCACGACGGGGCTACGTTTTTTTACCGTTTATGGCCCCTGGGGTCGACCCGACATGGCTCTATTTATGTTTACCAAAAATATACTTGAAGGTAAACCTATTGATGTTTTCAACTACGGTAAATGCAAACGAGATTTTACGTATATCGATGATATTGTTGAGGGCGTAATTCGTACATTAGATAACGTAGCGGTGCCTAATACAGACTGGAACGGAGATGCCCCTGATCCGGCCACAAGTGCCGCGCCTTATAAAATATATAATATAGGTAACAATCAGCCTGTAGAGTTATTATATTTCATTGAAGTGATTGAAAAGTGCCTGGGTAAAAAAGCGAATAAAAACCTGATGCCACTGCAACCTGGTGATGTGCCGCAAACTTATGCCAATGTTGATGACTTAATTAACGATGTAGGTTTCAAACCGGAAACTTCCATTGAAAATGGCATTGCTCGTTTCGTTGACTGGTATCGAAGTTACTACTAAGATCCTGTCCTAACTTTGGTCTGGACAACATAGCCAGAACAAATCGTCGAAATCTTAGCCTGTGTGATTTCCGGCCATTTGAAATGAAAAGTTAATAACGGATTGAATAGTGTACGTTTTTTCGCATTTCCGAGATAGGAAGTTGACTTAAACATATCATGAATGGTCGCAAGCAAAGTACGAACACTAGAGCTTGACAATATACCTTAAAAATAATATAATTATCCGTTTGCTATCTTGACTATTTTTGTCAGGTACTCTAAACTTACAATATTCATAGCTAATTAAGTGCTTAATCCGCACAAATTATTAATTAGCATATGAGCTATACATACTTCTTAAAGGGGACTAAGAAAAGATGAAACTTTCTACTAAAGGTCGTTACGCAGTAATTGCGATGATAGAACTTGCTTTGAATGATAAAAAAGGGCTTTTGCCTCTAGCAGAGCTTTCCTTATCTCAGAATATTTCAATCTCTTACCTGGAACAATTATTCTCAAAACTTCGTGGGGCAGGTTTGGTTGCCGGAGTACGAGGCCCTCGCGGTGGGTATCGAATCGCCAAACAAGCAAACGAAATATCTATAGCCGAAATTGTATCTACTGTGGATAAAAGTACAAATTTGATCCTCAAAGAAGGAACAAATGAAGTAGCAAATCAAATCTGGTCTCAGCTGAGTTCTCGCATTTACAATTACCTTAACGACATCACTTTAGAAGAAGCGATTGCATCAAACAAGGTTGTTAACGCAGAAGTGATAGCGAACGATGATGATTCAGTACAGGTTAGTCCTCAGGTGGTCGAAGTTAACCAAGCCAGCGCGGCATAAGCTGTTTTAATATTTAGTTAACACCATTAACATGAGATAACACCAATGTCATACAGCGACAAAGTTCTTGATCATTACGATAATCCTCGCAATGTGGGTACATTTAACCAGGATGATAGCGATATAGGTACAGGCATGGTGGGAGCGCCGGCTTGCGGTGATGTTATGCGACTACAAATTAAAGTTGGAAAATCGGGCATTATCGAAGATGCTCGCTTTAAAACTTACGGTTGTGGCTCCGCTATCGCATCAAGCTCTCTACTGACAGAATGGGTTAAGGGACGCACTCTTGAGGAAGCTCAACAGATCAAAAACACTGATATCGCCGAAGAATTGGCACTGCCGCCCGTCAAAATCCACTGTTCCGTGTTGGCAGAAGATGCGATTAAAGAAGCCATCAAAAACTACACTGAAAAACAGAATAAAGAAGTAGTATAAGTATCTTTTCCCGTTCTGAGCTTGGGCTTACCAAGCTCAGAACTTTGATCCAACCTGCCAACACCATCACAATCTATATGTGAATGACTTAACACTCTAATAATCTTCCCTCTTATTTGCATCAAGACACTCGATCCTGCGCCGTTACTTCTCGTGAAGATATTACAAATAATCCATTTGTAAATATAAACGCTGATAAGGTAATGATACTTAATAACTCTATTTCCAGTCACTTCAAAAATAGCGAGCGCAACGCATCCTGGCTGAAGCGGTTTCTTAAAGCAGGTGCATTCTTAAAACTGCCTGCAGCAGACCTACAGCACTTTGTTGCACAATTACAAGAAATCCCGGTTCGTTGCGGTCAAAACATCGTCACACAATGCGCAAAAGCAAATCACTATTACATAATTAAAGAAGGACGTGGAAAAGTTACCCGCAGGAATAGTAGTCAAAATGTAGATCTGGCTGTTATATCTACCGGGGAAGGTTTTGGTGAAGATGCGATTATCAGCCACCAACAGCGCAACGCAACCGTAACTATGCTTGAAGCAGGCAGTGTGATGCGTATACCGGCAGATTCTTTCATGTCGTTGATCGTATCCCCTATTATTAAATCAATCTCGTATGAAGAGGCACTTGCTGAATCTTTTCCACAAAAAATTCTTATTGATGTTCGTTCAAATGAACGGCATTCAAACAGCGGACTTAGGAACAGCATTAACATTCCTCTTATTTTAATGCGGAGCAACATACAAAGCCTGAATCATAACAAAGCATATGTTTTATATTGTGACAATGGCCAGGCAAGTGCCGCTGCAGCTTTTATTCTCACCCAAGATGGCTTTACTGCCGAATATATTGAAGGAGGTCTTGCCTCCAAAAATACGTTCAAAAAAACAACCAATAAACAAGCCAACACTCTTAAAGCACAAATACGCCCAAATTCTGTTTTAATCAAAAATGAAGAGGCGTTTGAGGAAGTAGATATTGACATTGAAGCTGAAATTGCCAACATCCAGTCGCAACTTGAAAGCCTTTCAGATATAGAAGAGGCTATTGAAAACAAAACGAACAATTCGATGGAAGACAATTTACTTTGGACATCAATCCCCTTACCTGAACCCAGCGCTCTGGAAAGTGAAGAAGCAAATGAAAACTTATCGCACGGCTGGGTTAATGACTCGACGCTTTGGGACAATATGCTCGGTTACCGATCAGATTCTAAAATAGAACAACTTTTGGAGGCGCATGAAGAAATAGTTTCGGATAAGGGCGAAGGTCCCACCCTCCCTCAGTTGTCACGAATTACACACGATACGATTAACACAAAGCCTGAATTTTTAGTGGCTACAAAGCCACAAACGGCACAAATACAAACAAAGAAAAGTAATGGCGTACTTAAATATTCCGTAATCAGCATCGCATCAGTCTTATCTGTTGTTGGCGCTTACTCATTTTTTCTTGATACGGAGACAAAACAATCTTTCAACCAGGAATTAAGCATACTTAAAAATTCAATAGCTCAGGATGCAAATGACTTTATAAAAGACAGCACGACATTCAGCACACAAAGTACGAGTACAATTGTTACGACATCAACAGTTGACCAACAAAACAAAATCAGAGCTATCGATTTGAAGAAAAAGCAGGCAGCGCTCTTACAAAGTAAACAAGATGCGGCAGCGGAGCTTAAAAGAAAGCTTGGATTGAAAACAGAACAATCTATCCTGCCTCAAGCTAACATAGCAGCAGAAAATACGCGTTCAAATACCCCTGTGATAACTGATGAACCAACTCCAGTTGAGGATCATGTTCCAGATCAAACGCTTGTTCCTGAAACATCAACAATTTCAGAGGCGATTGATATATTAAACCAACCCGAAGCAGGAACAGTACCTCTTACACGCTGGAAACCGGAAGTGAGCACATCCCCTGAAAATATTTCTTCGCCTGAAGGGGGTACTTAGACTAATGACCTATTATTTCTTATTTTGATATGTGCGTCTAACTTGATTCGTAGTGTTTTAGTCAAGAATTTACTATTTCGGCCGTTACTCTTTTCAGTTAAAATATATAAAATATAAGGAGACATGGATGAGCAATGCTAATATACGTGAAAAATTAGGTGATTTTAGTAGTATCGTTTGCTTAAAAGCTTTGGTAGTGGGACTTGAGGATATTTTGGGTGAGAAAGGAGCTCGAGCCAACTTGGTTCTTGCAGGTCGTATCCGAGGGCGCACTATTATTCAAGATTTAGAGCTCAGTAATACAGATAAACCGTTGGAAGAATGGACAGCAGCAGTTAAAGAAGCAATAGGAGAAATGGGAACACGTTTGTGTGACATTTCTAAAGTTGAAAAGGACGGTGGCATTCTTCGGGTTTACTTAAGTGAAACCGTGTGCTCAGCAGGTGAAGACCCCGGTTCTTCACGCCAACTCACGTTCACCTTGGGGGCAATCCAGGGCGCAGTGGAAGAAGCAACTGGAAAAAAATTCTTCGCTAAACAAACAGGCTCGGTATTGCGTGGGCAAGACTACGATATTATTGACTTCGAGGAACGTTAGGTTCTGGGTGACATCACTTTAACCTGCCCTCTGCTTTTTAAGGTTTCGTTTTTTTAAATGAACCAGAAGCAGAGAAATAGCCGCAGGGGTTACGCCAGAGATGCGCGTTGCATGTCCGATTGTTAGGGGTTGAATCTCAGTCATTTTTTGTATTACTTCTGTGGATAAACCCTGTACAGAGCTGTAATCCAGATTTTCGGGTAATTTTTTCTCTTCGTAATGGCGCAGACGTGTTATTTCATCTTGTTGTCGACTGATGTAGCCCTCATATTTTGCTTGAATTTCAACCTGTTCTGCGGCTGCTTCATCACTCAGACCTGGCCCCAAAGCTGGAATTTTCATTAGTTTTTGATATGAAACGGTGGGGCGACGCAATAAGTCCATTAGTTTGTATTCTTTTTTTAATGTTGCTTGTGTAACCGCTTCAACGGCAGCAATATGTTCATCATTTGGCCTGACCCAGGTGTCTTGCAATCGCTGTTGTTCTTTCGTTACCGCTTCCAGTTTGCATTCAAATTGAGACCAACGCTGATTGGACACCAAGCCCAGTTTATAAGCCTGCTCCGTCAAGCGAATATCGGCATTGTCTTCACGCAGTATCAATCGGTATTCGGCACGACTGGTAAACATACGGTAGGGTTCTTGTGTGCCGCGTGTGACCAGGTCATCAACCAGCACTCCGAGGTAAGCCTCATCTCTACGTGGATACCACATCTCTTCTTGTTGGGCGCTTAAACTGGCATTGACACCGGCTAATAAACCTTGAGCTCCGGCTTCTTCATAGCCGGTTGTACCATTAATCTGGCCAGCGAAAAATAAACCTTTAATAAACTTGGTTTCTAAAGTGTGGCGTAAATCTCTAGGATCGAAAAAGTCGTATTCAATGGCGTAACCGGGTCGAGTAATGTGCGCTTTAGCAAAACCTTTAAGCGTACGCACCATTTCGTATTGGATATCAAAAGGTAAACTGGTTGATATACCATTGGGGTACACTTCGTGAGTATGTAAGCCTTCAGGTTCTACAAAAATTTGATGCGAGTCTTTATCAGCGAAACGTACCACCTTGTCCTCTATGGAGGGGCAATAACGAGGCCCTACACCTTCGATAACGCCCGTGTACATTGGCGAGCGATGTAAGCCACGACGAATAATGTCATGTGTTTCTTCTGTCGTATGACTGATGAAGCAGGAAATTTGTTGTGGATGATCGTCACGATGGCCAGAAAAAGAGAATACCGGTACAGGGTCATCACCCGGTTGCTCAAGCAAATCCGAGTAGTCTATGGTTCGGCCATCGATCCTGGGTGGTGTACCCGTTTTTAATCTTTCAACGCGAAAAGGCAAAGCTCTTAAACGTTGCGCTAAAGCAATAGCTGGGGGATCACCTGCCCGGCCTCCTTTTGAACAGGTGTCGCCAATATGCAGGGTTCCGTTTAAAAAAGTACCCACCGTTAATACGACAGAAGGGGCTGAAAATTTCAAGCCCATTTGGGTTACAACACCTTGAATTTTTTCATCGATCACAATTAAATCATCGACCGCTTGTTGAAAAAGTGTCAGGTTTTCTTGGTTTTCAATCCTGTAACGTATGGCGTTGCGATAAAGTACTCGATCACACTGCGCTCGGGTCGCTCTCACGGCGGGGCCTTTACTGGCATTTAAGATGCGAAAATGAATGCCCGCCTGATCCGTAGCTTGGGCCATGGCTCCGCCCATAGCATCAATTTCTTTAACTAAATGACCTTTACCAATTCCACCCACAGCCGGGTTACAGCTCATCTGACCCAGAGTATCAATATTATGAGTTAATAATAGTGTTTTGCTGCCTCTGCGCGCTGCCGCCAAGGCCGCTTCTGTGCCCGCATGGCCACCGCCAACGACAATGACATCAAAGTTTTCGGAATACTGCATACAATTAAAACCTGTGGAGGATATTTATTATTTGAAACAACAGAGTTGCAGAGAGTCTCTATTTTACCCCATATTCATTTAGAATAAATCTTTGATCGCTTGTTTATTTAAATGAGGGGCGCAGCGCAGAATAAAGTCGTACATGTAACCACGTAAATAAGTACCTCGGCGAAGGCCTATGAATGTTGTGCTGGACTCAAACAAATGACTGGCGTCGATAGCGGCTAATTGAGTATCTCGTGTCGCGTCGTAAGCCATCTCAGCCAAAAGGCCCACGCCTAAACCCAATGCCACATAGGTTTTAATCACATCCGAGTCCAGTGCGGTAAGCACTACGTTGGGATCCAGGCCCTCACGTTCAAATGCCTTATTAATTTTCGAGCGTCCTGCAAAAGCGAAATCATAGGTGACTAAAGGATATTTTGCTATTTGCACCAAGGTAAGCGGAGACAGGGAAAGCAATGCATGTCCGCGCGGCACAATTACACAGCGGTTCCACTCGTAACAGGGCATCACCACCAGCTCATCGTATAAATGAATACCTTCTGTCGCGACCGCAATATCCGCCTCACCAGAGACCACCATTTCCGCAATTTGAGTCGGGCTACCTTGAGCAATGTGTAATGTAACCTTGGGATAACGTTCTGTGAACTCCTTGATTATTGGAGGTAATGCATACCGCGCTTGAGTATGCGTGGTGGCGATAGATAAAAGGCCTCGTTCATCCGCTGAATATTCTTCTGCAATGCGCGTAATATTGTCTGTTCCCTCTAGTACTCGATTAGCCATCTTTACGATTGCCTGGCCGGCATCTGTTAACCCTGAAAGCCGTTTTCCATTGCGCTTAAATATCCGAATATTAAGCTCTTCTTCGAGTTGTCGTATTTGGTTGCTCAGGCCGGGCTGGGTCGCATTCAACGCGTCCGCTGCAGCGGATACATTCATTCCTCTGCGTACGACTTCACATACAAAACGCAGTTGTTGTAATTTCACGAGTGACTCCCTGCTATAATACTCTTAAGCCTAAAAAAAATTATCATGCAACTATTTTACCCTCTTTAACAGACTCAGACACAAACTATGCTGCCCACTGAAACATTTATTAATCTCGATGAAATCCAGCTCTACGAAAAATCAGTTAACGATTTCGACCGGGGGAAAATGGATCCTGATCGATTTATGGCGCTCAGATTACAGCACGGTATTTATGGGCAGCGGCAAGAAGGTGTACATATGGTGCGTGTTAAAGTGCCCGGCGGTCGACTCAATGCGGCGCAATGTCGTGCCATTGCTCATTGTTTAACGCACTATTCAGATACAGATAATGTTTCAGTCACAACTCGACAAGATATACAACTGCATTTTATTCCTTTAAAAAAAACAAGCCAGGTCATGCGAACTCTGGCTTATGCCGGACTAACTACGCGAGAAGCCTGTGGTAACACCGTGCGCAATATTACAGCTTGCCCTATGGCTGGCGTTTGTCCTAAAGAACACATTGACATGCTGTCATTGACAGAAGAAACCACGGCGCAATTTTTACGCCGCCCACTCATTCAGCATTTGCCGCGTAAATTTAAAATAAGTTTATCTGGCTGTGAAGCAGATTGCGCATTAGGCTCTATGCATGATGTTGGTCTTGTTGCTAACAACGATAAAAGCTTTAAGCTACTGGCTGGTGGAGGGCTGGGGCATAAACCCAGAGTTGCTATTTCCGTATTGGATCATCTCCAGGAACATGAACTTACTCCAGCAATAGAAGCATTAATCACGCTACACAACAAACACTCTGATCGCAAGCGACGTGCAAAATCGCGGCTGAAATTTTTGGTTGAGCATTTTGGTCCCGATGAGTTTCGCCGACAATTTATGCTTGAATTCGAGCGATGCAAACAACTCTATACTGATAATATAACGAATGAATTGCAATGGAGAAAACCAACAGACGGAGTCGTATGCGGTTCAGGTGTGCCTCTAGAAATAACACGACAACACGATGGCTTGTATGCCATACCGTTGGCTCTTACTTTAGGTGCTTTAAACAGCGAACAGTTAGCCGGTGTTGCCTTACTGTTGGAAGCCAAACAAATCCGGGAAATACGGACAAGCATAGATCAAAACATACTTGCAATAGGCGTTGATAAACAAGAACTCTCTCAAGTCTTACAAAAGTTACATGACCTGTCGTTACAACCGCCAAATATGGGCGATAAAGTTATTGCTTGCCCCGGCACAACAACATGCCGATTAGGCATTACGGCCTCGCGCACGCTGGCTAAAAAACTAAGCGGGGGAAAGGACAATCTGCATATTGCGGTGAGCGGTTGCCACAACGGCTGTGCCCAACATCATATTGCTGATATTGGTTTACATGGAGAAGCTAAACGTCGATATGGCAAACTCGTTCCTTCATACGCTTTGCATCTCGGCGGTGATGGTAAATCGGATATGAAAATAGGCATCAAAGGCCCAACCATTCCCGTCATACGTGCAGAAGATACGATTGCACAATTGCAATTCGCATACGCGAACAATGCCAAAAATGCTGAATCATTTACTACCTGGTCGCAGCGTAAAGGTAGTGATTATTTTGGCCATTTATTGGCCAAACTGAGCGAGGTTAGCGAAGACGACCTGGAGAACGTATGTCGTGATCACGGTGAAGACCATCCATTTAAAGTTTTACCGCTAGGCGGTGGTGAATGCGCCGGAGCCGCACAAGACTTTGTCGCCTCTTCTTTTTCCGAAGCATTGAATGAACAAGCCTATCGAAATGTCTTCATCCAACAAAAAAAATGGGATGAGGCTAACGAATGTTGTGTACAGATGCTAAAACTTTGTGGTAGTGCGCTCTTGTTCCTGTGTGGTGAGAAAACACCCGAAACGGTGGAGAGTCTCGCCTCAGCACTGCAAAAATCGCTACCCGAAGAAAAATTAGGCAGTCAACTTGCCGGGCTTCTAACCACCTTGAAAGAAGCGCATCTCACGTGCAATTCGGGTGTGTTTATCGACTTGAAATCAGAAATAGATGATTGGACTCAGCTCGCCGGAAAACTTTGTCAAAATCGAGATGAACAATTAGATTTAGGAATAGAAAGAGAAGCATCAACATCCCATGATGCGCTCACCATCGACTTATCTACCTTTGAGTGTCCACTGCATTTTGTGAAAGCACGCAATGAAATGCGTAAACTTGAGCATGGCGACATTGTCACATTTTTATTTGAAAGCGGTGAACCCAGCCATCAAGTCACCGTCAGCCTGAAAAAAGAAGGCCATGACATTCTCACCAGCGAAGTTCGAGGTGATTTGACCTATATCACCGTAAAAAAGGAAGCATGATGACCTTATGTACGTCACCGTCGGATACTCTGACAACATAGTTAATAACTGTTAAATATAGTCATATTTAACAGCCGCTTAGCGACAGGCATAAAAATTGCTCGTACCCTTAAGAAAAATATGAGTGCTTGACCTGAACAATCACATAGGTCTAAAGTACTTTTTCCTCAGTTACTCCCACACCTGAATTAAGGGGCAGCCATTGTGACGACACTGTTCTCCAATATTTTATTAGCCGCACTACTCAATAGCGCACCGGCTCAATTGCACGGCGATAGTTTTATCGTTGGATTTGCCTCTTATCAAGAAGCGAACTACACGGAAGCGCATGATATGTGGCATCGTCTTGCTCTTAAAGGGAATGCACGATCACAATATGCACTGGGTGTGATGTATGAACTGGGCCAGGGTGTGAAGCATGATTACAGCACTGCGGCTAAATGGTATACGCAAGCAGCCGAGCAAGGCTACGCGATGGCAAGAAACAATCTTGCGATGCTCTATGAGAGCGCCCAAGGTGTACCACAAGATTTTACAATCGCATTAAAATATTATCTTCTTGCCGCCGAACAAGGCTTACCCAGCGCGCAATATAATTATGCGCTTATGCATTATGAAGGTGTCGGCGTTAACCAGGACTATGCGATAGCCAGAGAATGGTTAACAAAATCGGCGGATCAAGGATTCGCATCAGCACAATATAACCTCGGTGTGATGTACCATAAAGGTCACGGTGTACCACAAGACCATGTGCAAGCAGCAAAATGGTTTATAACCGCGATTAATACCGGCGCAATAAGAGCACAGACCGGACTTCGCTTGTTATTAAAAGATAAAAATAAAGTGGTTACATTAGCAAAAGTCGATGTTTATATTTCACCCGACAGTAACGCTGACGTAATTTCGCATTTGGATGCGGGGCAACACATTTACACGCTCTCGAAAAAAGGCACTTGGGTCGCGGTGCTGTTGCATGATCAGGAGACCTTGGGGTGGGTGGATCATCGCCTTCTGGATTAAAACGAAGTACTCAGTTGCAAATAAAGCTGATTCTCTCCTGAGTCAGCGAAGCCATGTGCAAAGCCTAAACGTACTCGCAAAGGCAAATTGTAAAAAACTCGCACATCACTATTCAGCTCAACACCAGACCCCGTAAAATAACGATCCGGTGTTGATCCATGCTGCCAAGCTGCGCCGCTGTCGATAAAAAAGGTCGCTGACAATTGATCCAGACCAAGCGGCGGTGCCATCCATCCTCGTTCCAACCTCAATAACGGGAAACGCCATTCCACGCTCGCCAGTACGGCACGCCGCGCACGCAAAGCAACCAATCCATCAGAGTAGCCGCGTAGCGCGTAATCACGTCGGTTGAACGGTGATGCTATTCCAGATGCAGATACGTTAAGCAATCCTCCTGCGGGATTGCTTCCCCCTAGCTGAAATCTTCGCGGTTGATCCGTACCCCAGCCCAGAAAACCTCTAAATGCAATAACGTGCTCGTTTTTAAGCGCGAGGTATTCACGCCAATCCAGAGAATACACTTCTCCTGTATAACTCCCATCACCTACGCCGCTGGTTGCTGCAACCAGACTCACGGTGCGACCGTTGCTGCGACTAATTGAAAGAGGGTAATTTCTTGCCGAATTATAGCTAAGTGCGCTACCCAATACATAGTCTTTTTCATCATTCGCAGCTTGTACATTAGGTGCAACATAGCTATCAGATAAAACTTCAGCTTGAAGACCAAAAGAAAGTACCCATTGTTCACGATAACGAAAAAAAGGAAACGCTAAGGTCGCTTGGTAATAATCAGATTGCCTCACACGTACCAGCTCATTGTCTGATGAACGATGCAAGGCAATGTTTCTTGAACCATGCAATGAAAAGCTGGGATACCAACCATCATAAAGATAATCCAGGCTACCAATCAGCTTATCGTTCATATACTCATAAGCCAAAGCTGCGCCATAACTATGTTTGGCCAAAGGATCAGAACCGGATGTAAACGCACCTAACAAAAACAGATCATCCGCAACAGCGAAGACAGGAGACCACCAAGCAGGTTGTAGCCCCTCCGTCGATTGATAAGCGGTTTCTTTTACCTCAAAAGAACGCTCGGGCAATGGCTGGTATATCGCCGTACTTGCTCGCTGAGGTTCAGGAGCGAGTAATGGAGTTTTATTATTTAATTGATGTAAGTCATAGCCGCCTTGATGGTAGCCGATATAATAAGTATCGCCACTTGGGGCTTCAGAGGGGTGAAAAGCACCACCGACCACACGTGTTATACGCGACATCATGGCATTATTAATATTCAGCTCATAAATGTCATAGATACCATCATAATCTGCACTAAACAGCACACGAGAACCATCCCTGGAAAAAGAAGGATGTAATGGTATAGCAGCATCTTCGGTCAGTGCCTGCCAAACACCTGTTTCCATGTTAAAAATTTCCAGGTTCCAGCCACCCAATGGGCGCCAGACAGCCGCAACAATCAAATCTTCTTCAGGAGACCAATCAATAAAAGAAAGTATCTCTCCATCCGTTGCTGTCCACAGGTTTTCAATCCATTCTCCATTTTGAGAAAGAATATCAAGACTGTAACGACCTTTTTCGCTTTTAACCGCTGCAATAAACTCACCGTCGCGTGACCATGAGGCAAAACGATAGCGTGCCGCTTCAGTTAATCTACGACTTTTTCCTGAACTCGTATCGATATGAAACAAATCATAATAAATGTTCGCGTTGTTATATCGTTCCTGTTGAGCAATGATGATGCCTGCTGTTTCATGCACGTCAAATCGAGCGCCTGCATGAACATCTGAAAGGGTTTCTATGCGACCATCAACCTGCATTCTGCGCATTAATGCAGGCTCAGTACGGCCATCATTCTTTATGAAATATTGATTACCTGCTTCATCAATGCGGCTTTGAGCGGTGTTGTATCCGTAATGCGTTAAACGCTTATCCTCAAAACTGATTTTTGTTCTTTGCTGTATCTTTGCTGCAAATTTTTCTTGTAAATAAATTTCATATTGTTGCCACAGTTCGGTCATATTCATGCCAAGGGTGGCTTTAGAGTTGCCGTTTATACGGAAAGGAATCAAGTTGTCGCTGTAATTTTTCAACCAGTCGAGCAAGACTTTCTCACCATAAAGGTCAACTAAGAATTGGTAAAAATACACGCCGTATAAGTAGGGTATAATGCCTGCCGGCCATGTTCGAATCGTTTGATTAATTTGCGATATGGGTTTTAATCCGGCCAAAACCTCCATTCGCATTAACATATCAAAATAACTACTTTGGCCACGACCAATACCCCTGACCGTATCGGTTTCCATATAGGTAGCAAGCCCTTCCAATAACCAACGAGGTTGATACAACGCCGGAAACAATAAAGAATGGCGACCCAGAACGGATCGCAGGCGCTGAGGGTTTCTCTCCGCTCTGTCCAAATGAATAATATGTGTATACTCATGAACAATAAGCAATTCAAGCCAGCTCGCATGATCCATCAAGCCATCATCGGGCGGCGTAACAATCAGAGTCATGCGGTTATAAGGTAACGGTGTCGCTGAACCATTGGCGAAATCCGTTTCATCGGTTAAAATCACATCCGTTTTTTGCTGCGGAATCCAATCAAAGTACGTGGTTAAACGTTCATGCACTTCTTCAGCAAGAACGACAACAGCACGCGCTTGTCGTTCCAGGCCCGAGTGGTAATGGATTTTAAAATGAGGGGTATGTAAAGTTTTCCAATCTAAATTAGAATCGTGGAAAATACCGGCGTAGGCGCTGGTTCCATAAAGAAAGAACACGAACACAGAGAAAATTCGCCACCCGCTCCGTACACAAATTCTTCTTGAATCACAAGGTTTTTTCATGTTAGGTGGCTAATCGGAGTAGGGAATATTGAGTCCTCCCAGGCCGCAATAGCCACCAGGATTTTTTGCCAGGTATTGTTGGTGATAATCTTCTGCATAATAAAAATCAGTCGCAGGTATTATCTCGGTCGTAATATTGTCAAATTCACTATTGCTTAAGCTTGTTTGTACTTTATCGCGTGACTTCATCGCGCTTTGTTTTTGTTGCTCATTGTAATAATAGATGCCAGAACGGTATTGTGTACCCAGATCATTGCCCTGCCTCATCCCCTGTGTTGGATTATGAGATAGCCAGAATATTTTTAATAATAATTCGAAGCTCACTAATGATGGGTCGTATACCACACGCACAACCTCGTTATGCCCAGTCAAACCACTACAGACTTCTTCGTAACTTGGGTTTTGTGTGTAACCTGCAGAATATCCAACCATACTGGAATATACATATTCCATCTCCCAGAACTTTCGTTCAGCCCCCCAGAAACACCCCATCCCGAATAACGCAAATTGCATTTCTTCTGGAAAGGGTTTAGAAAGTTGATTTTGATTTACAAAATGTTTTTCGGAAACTTGAATGGTTGCTTCACGACCGGGCAAAGCGTCTTCGGGTGCAAGCAAAGAGAGTTTTTTTTCAGAGCTAAGCATTGACGTTCGCCTAAGTTGTTTGCTTATTGTAAATGCTTATATTAATAGATTTTTTTACAAACACATACTTATTTTTGAAAATGCCACGGCTAATTGCAGCTCAGTCTCAGTGTGGACTATAAAATTCTGCGTTATCTATGCGTTCTTGTTCTGCATCTTCTTTTTTTGTGCGGCTAAATAAGTTACCAATTCCTGTGAATATTTTGCTTGTAGTCAATCCCAGCAGGGTGCCTAAACCCGGGCCGACTACAGAGGTGCCTAATGCAGCACCTAACATTGCACTACCGCTAGGCGTTACGTTGGGGTCGGAGAAGGAGCCAGAAATGTTCAGAGGGACGTTCATAAGGCCGCCGGTTGAGCGCAAACCAACGTGTAGTTTTCCTTCCATTACATCATTCTCATTTATTTTTATATGGCCTTCGGCGCTGATTGAGGGCGAAATAATCGTTAGTTTTGTTAGTCGAATATTTTTATTTTTAACGCGTATCTTTCCTGACAGTTCAGAAAATTCTGTTTTTTCATCATTTGAGTTATTGCTTTGTCGTCCTGTTGATGCTTTTGCTAGGTCAGCTTTATAAAAAATACCATTTTGAACATAAAACTTGCCCATAATGCTGGGTTCTTCAAACAATGCTGCAACATTTTCCCCTGTCAGATTAAAATTAGTGGTTCCACTTAGACTGCCTGTTATAGTTTGATCATCAAACCAATGTTGAGTTAATTTTTCTATATTTATATGTTCGCTAGTCAGGTCACTGGTTAAGCGGAACTGATTTTTCCAAGATAAACGTGTTAATTCGCTGTAAAAATGCCCACTGTAAGAAGATATTTTTGTATTTGATAAACTTAAATTATTCTTTTTTACTAGAATTTTCGTTTCTAAATCCTGAAATGAAAACCAATGGGGTTCGGCTTTATTACTTTTTGTATGAGGCGAATTATTGTTATAGATCATTCCATCTTGAATTGCGATGTTACCTGTGAGTGTTGCAGATTCTATAAATTGATCAAAGTGATTGCTTTTTAAATTTATTGTGAGTTTAGCATTCAGCATTCCAGAGGCAATTTTTTCATCGCTATAAGGTTTTATCAGTTCTTTGAGATGCAGTTGATAAGTCGTTATGTCGGCTGATACGATCCACTTGTCTTTCCATGAAAAGTTTATGTTATCAATTTCTGCATTGCCGCCAAACCCGTTAATTCTGATTTCTGCATTGTTAACTTTATTATCTCGATATTCAGCCGACAAAGTTATTTTTTCTACAGATAGATTGTTTTTCAGCTGGGCATCCTCCAAGAGAAGGTTAACGATTATTTCTGGGTTGTCGAATAAGTTTTCCGGTTCCTGGGCGCTGAGTTTCAGTTCTACCGAGCCACGGATCATTCCAGAGGGAGCAGGTTTGTTTACATGATTTTTAATAAGCGGTGTAAGCGCCAATTTATCACTCTGAATTTTTGTTTTTATATGCCAGCCATTACCCCAGGAAATAAAGCCTTTTTCTGCTCTAATGGTTCCGATATCGTTACTGATGGCGATATCAGATAGTGCAATTTGTTTATTGTTGAATGTGAACTGTGTAGTTATCGAATCAAACTTTAGCACCGATTTTTTTTCATTATATATTTTCCCTTTCTGTAAAATAAGGCTACCTTCAAGAGAAGCTACAACCAAAAGTTGGTGATAATCCTGATGTTGAGCAGAGAAAGCAATCATGGCATCCAGTTGTCCCTGTACCGGGTTATTTTTTATCTGCATATTGAGTCTCTGCAAATTAAGTGCGGCAATGTTCATATTGCCATTAACGGTATAGAGGTTGTTGCTCCAATCTATAACGATGTTTCCTTCCGATACACCTTCATAAGCTTGAACTCTGAAGTGTGTAATATCAAAGACGCTGTCGGTCAGTATTCCAGAAAAAGAAAATTCGTTGATGTTCGTATACTTCCTAAGGGGGGGCGGTAAACCATAGCCGTAAACACGGATGTTATAACTTCCCTGGTTCGGAGTGAGGGTTACATCCAGTCTCCGATCTTCGAGTGCCACATTGATTTTTTGAAACCCATGCTTGCCACCGAACTTGGTATCAAATGAAAAAGGACCAAATCTTTGGTTGGCGTGCGTGCGTAAAGTGATGGCGCTTGCGGATAAGTTTTGCAACTGAACAAAATTCTCTTTCGCCGAGCTTTTGTTTTTAGTCATGGCTTGCCATTCGTCGATATAGGATTCAATAAACTGTTGGTTGGTTGCCACGCCATTGAGGTGGATACGGTGGATGTTTATTTTCTTTGTAAACAAGGTGCGGGGATCCAGCCAAATGTTGATACTACCAATAATGGCTTCACCTTTGTTTTCATTTGAGGATATAGTTACATTAATTCCTTCAAGGTGAGGCAGAGGGAACAATTGATATTGTATTTTTCTGATTACAACCTGACGGTCGAGTGCTTGGCTGACAAGTTGCTCTATGGTCTCATGATATTTTTCGGCGGATACAAAAAAAGGAAGTGCGGCTAAAGCAACCAGCAGTATCAACGCGACGCAAACACCTTTAATAATTGACCGAAATAAACGCATTATAGAAAACCGTATAATTACTTAAACTGAGAAAGTTAGTTGATCCACGGGGCATCCGGGAAGCACTTTATCGCTGTACTCGGGCGCAAGCGCAAGTTTTTGATTTGTCGCTATGAAATAAATTAAGACGTACACTGTCCATATTTAAGCTATCGGCCAGGAGGTAGGTGAACTTTTTGCGTGGTTTGAAAAAGTGTTAAATTGTTCACATTAATAGCCTGAGTTATGCGCCCGAGCGCAGCGACAAAGTACTCTTGGCTCCTCGCTGTTTCATGTGGGTAGATCAAATTCAAGTTTTGCGCCAATCAGGTAGGCCATCGCAATGAAGTTTCGATTGCTTCTATAACCTCTAGCCCTGCTCTTAGCTGCCTGGACTAGGCTGTTCAATCCTTCTAGCAACGCATTGGTTAAGT
>UOFO01000002.1_pt1 | contig 60539 bp, 52 predicted proteins | sample 1988801 | NCBI WGS metagenome assembly UOFO01 (sample SAMEA4712195, study PRJEB27164) | hydrothermal vent metagenome | biome: marine basaltic hydrothermal vent biome; feature: marine hydrothermal vent; material: mineral | place: Pacific Ocean | collected 2011-06-14/2011-07-23 | depth 1719 m
CGCTTAACGAGGCGGAGGAAAGTCTCATCACCAAAAAAATACCAGGACACCGACCAAAAGGAGTCCTTTTCCCACAAACAAATCAGCATGCTGCTGATATACCCGTAGCGTTATAGATTTAGGTGTTTTCACGAACATTCGTGGGCAAGCTGATGGCACTATGCGGAACACTTTAAGAGGCTAGGTAATTTTGTAAATTACGCTGGGACGAACCAAAAAACGAGTTATCCCGACAATGTAATGTAGTGAGGTCTGCTGCCCTTTCTGATTTTATCCAACCCTATTTGATTGCGATTGGCCAGCTGTAAAGCCGGTGCAGTAAAGCCAAAGGCTCCTAGAGCCAACCACTAATTCTGGGCGGATGAATAGGAGCCTGCTTGAGAACAGGCGGGTCTACTGCGAACTGTCTGAGGCACTATCAGGTTTTATAATTTCAACGCGGCTAACAAAGCGAATAGATTTAAAATGCCGCTTTAATGTTTTGCTCTGGAAATTAGGCATGAGTACGCCATCGCTGTAACGAATATCCATATCAATCTGGTAGTGATCTCGGCCTGCTGCCAGCCATTCTTCTCCGTCTTTGGATTGGGCGTGAATATAACTATAGCTCCCTGCATCTATGATTTCGATGATTTTTCCATGGTGCGGCAGCGGTACGGTAACGGTTGCTGTTTTTCTTGCTGATAACTCCTGTGACTCATATTCATGTGCTTGTTGTTTTGTACCCCAGAAACCGAGATCACCGTGTTTATTAAAATAAGCAACTTCTACCGTATTGTAATAACCAATGGAGTTCGTGCCGCCGATAATATAAACCGCATCCTGGTGCTGTACAACACCAAAATTGGCTCTGGGAGAGGCGAGTGGATTGCTTTCCGTCCATGGTGTGCTGATTTCGTGCGTTGTTGGTGAGAGTGTGGTTTTTTCAATACTGCGCAGATAATTGATATTATCCAGGCCGCCTGCTACATACAGCCAGTTTTTGTAATAAAATGAATTGAGTGCATAACGACCAGTATTCAGGGAGGGCGCTGCTTGCCAGTTTAATAACGTGTCAGGTTGAAGCGGGCTCCATGTTATGTCACTCAGTCCCGTTCCCTGTTCTTCATTATGCCCACCCAAAACAAAAAGTGCTTTGGCTGTTTTTTTGACTGAGTGAACATAGCGCGGCAGTAGGTGTTTTTTATTTTCAATACGCCACGCACCTAAAGAACCATCGGCATTGATCGCTGCGCTTTCTATCGTGTCGAGTAACGTTCCGCCAAAACCACCGAATGCATAAATTCTGTTGTTAAAAATTGCTACTTTGGCACATCGTCGAGGAATATTCATATTTGACGGGCTGGTTTGCCAAGGGCCAAGCTGGCCATTCGAAAGTAACTTTGCCCGCTCAACACTACGTAGCAAGTTATGCCCTGAAGGTCCGTTACCGCCGCCTACTGCATAGATGTAACCATTATGTACAGCCGCAGCAAAAAAGCCACGCGCTACATTCAGTGGTTGAGATGGACTCCATGCTGTAATGCCGCCGGTATCTTCCAGATGTGTTTGCTCAACGCTACGTAAAAAATGCCTCCCGTCGACCCCGCCTATCACATAAATATGATTGCCTGTTTCAACAACCGCCGCGCCCGCTCGCGCCGTCGCCAATGGATGCGTCTCCTGCCAGCCGGGAATCCAGATACGTTCACTTTGCGCATAGCTATGATTGTTTGGCAAAAAACACAGGGATAAAGTAATAAAAATTACGTGCGATATGGATAATAAGTGTTTTTTCAATGTCATTTTAATTGTTGTATATGCAAAGGTGAGAGAAATTAATTAGCGCCTGGTCTTATTGTATATGATCCAATATGCCTTCTAATTCATCTAAACTATTGTATTGAATGACCAACTGCCCTTTGCCTTTAGGGCTGTGCTGAATCGCGACTTTGGCGCCGAGCTTAGCCGACAGGTTTTCCTGGAAGTTTCTAATGTCAGGGTCAATATCTGGTTTGGCCGGGTTCGATTTTTTGCCTGATTCTGCGAGCAGTTTGCGGACTAACTTTTCTGTTTCTCTAACCGATAAACTGGCTGTCACAATTTTCTGTGCGGCCACTCGTTGCTGTGAGTCGGAGAGGGTTAATATCGCCCGAGCGTGACCCATTTCCAGGTCACCGAGTTCTAAGTAACGTTTCACGCTTTCTTCGAGGTCTAATAATCGCAGCAAATTAGATACGGCGGCTCGAGAACGCCCCACGGCTTCTGCAGCCTGTTGATGTGTTAGTTCAAACTCAGTAATTAATCGCTTTAAAGAAATGGCTTCTTCAAGTGGGTTTAAATCCTCTCTCTGAATGTTCTCGATCAGAGCCATTGCCAAGGCCGCTTGGTCGCTGACCTCTCGTACCACCACGGGTACATCTTGCAATTCGCTTAGCTGTGCCGCACGCCATCGTCGTTCGCCAGCGATAATTTCATAACGCTGTTTTTCACCGAGCAGCTTTCTAACTACTATGGGTTGAATGATCCCTTGCGTTTTTATTGAGTCGGCAAGCTCCTGTAAAGAGTCTTGATCGATGGTACGACGAGGTTGATACTTTCCTGATTGAAGCTGCTCTATAGGCAAAGTTCTTAGCTCGCCGTCACTGGGTTGTTGATCCGTATTTTCAGGTCGTGAATTTGCCAGCAATGAACCTAAACCGCGTCCTAATCCACTTTTTTTCTTTACGGCCATATATTATCTACTTTAAAGTTACGTTTTATTTTGTTTTAATTGAAAAATTAATACGCCATCATCCGCGACTTGCGGGGCGGCACCCGCTGCCACCGTTTCTTCTGATGGGTTCTCTATTGGTAAATCTTCTTGTAATACGATGGCTGGTGGCTCAGGCTTAGATGAACGTTGTAATTTTTGAGCTAAAACTTCTTGCGCCAATGCCAGATACGCTTTAGCGCCACGTGATCCTTTGTCATAATACATGACGGGTAAACCGTAGCTTGGCGCTTCTGCCAAGCGTACATTTCGCGGAATAAAAGCATGATATACGAGGGAACCAAAATGTTCATCCAGTTGCGCAGAAACGTCATTGGCCAAATTATTACGCCCGTCAAACATTGTTCTTAACAAACCTTCAATTTTCAGAGAAGGGTTCAACGTACTACGCACACCTTCAATGGTCGTCATCAAAGCACTCAAGCCTTCAAGCGCAAAATATTCACACTGCATCGGTACAATAACCGCTTCTGCTGCAACCAGCGCATTCAGGGTGAGCATGTTCAACGAAGGTGGGGTGTCGATTAAAATGTAATCATAATGATCACGAATATCAAGAATGGCATTGCGTAGACGATATTCTCGATTCGTCAGTGTCGTTAACTCTACCTCAGCAGCAGTAAGGTCTCCGTTAGTGGGTGCTAAAGCGTAGCCACAAGGCAGCCCGTCAACGATAGCATCAACCAAAGCGACCTGATCAAGTATGACATCACAGGTTGAATAATAGAGTTCTGCTTTATCGAGACCGCTGCCCATTGTGGCATTACCTTGCGGATCCAGGTCAATCAGGAGCACTGTTTGATCCAGTGAGGCCAGGGAGGCGGCCAAATTAATCGCAGTGGTTGTTTTGCCAACGCCGCCTTTCTGATTGGTAATTGCAATAATTTTAGACATGATCGTTATATAATTGAAAAAGTTTTCAAGTTGGTTTAATTACAGCGACATGCCGCTCCGCATCGACACCCGGGATATCAAGTCGTGTAATCTGATCCAGGTGAAAGCCAAGAGGCACAGCCGTTAATTCTTCAGTGGGATAAGTCCCTTTCATAAAAACAATTTGTCCTTGTTGAGCACACAACTTACCAGCAACCTGCAGCAACTTGGCGATTGTCGAAAATGCTCTGGATATTATAGTGTCAAACAGCGCGTCGGGTGCAAAATGCTCGATACGATCGCTGCTGATTTTGACATTATCCAAGCCCAACTCAATTACAACCTGAGCAAGAAAGCGGGTTTTTTTCTGTTTGCTGTCAAGGAGTAAAAACTGCTTCTCAGGGTATAAAATAGCCAAGGGAATGCCGGGTAAGCCCGCACCCGTGCCGACATCAAGTATCTTTTCACCTTGAATGTAAGGTGAAACCAATAAGCTATCCACAAGATGGTGAGTGATCATCGCATTAAGATCTCGGATGGCCGTCAAGTTATATACCTTATTCCATTTGCTAATTAATTCTAAATATTGAGTCAATCGCAAAAATTGTATATCCGACAGGGTTAAGTCAAGTTGCGATGTTGCTTTTTGCACTTGATCTAACAATGCCGAATCTGATGTTTTGGGGTTTGTAGCCATGGAGCGAAGGATACAGGAATTTTGCCGCCTCAGTTGAGCAATCATCCGTGTGGCTGTTGTGCTTTATTCTTGTTTCAAAAATGCAACGTCATTGTGGCAGCGCGACGGTTGTCGTAAAAATGTTGATTTGTTGTTTTTAGTCATCTATAGTTTTTGCCGTGTTGGGTTTAAGCCACGTCATGTCTTGATCTAGAGGGTAACTGATGAACAAAAATTTGATTTCTTTGGCTGTTGCTGCGGTGTTTGCGATGCCTGTTGTTGTTTCTGCCGGTACGGAAGTTTACGGTTTGGCGCACGTTTCGGTAGGTTTTATTGATAATGATGCGGAGGGTGATGCTGAAAGCTCTTCAATTGCAATGAATTGGAATGACTCCAATATCGGTTTTAAAGGCAGTGAAGATCTGGGCGGCGGTTTGAGTGCGATCTATCAAGCTGAGGTTGGAGTGGATTTTTCTGGTGGCGAGGGAGGTACGGGTGAAACAGCAGACGGTCTTGGTAAGTTTCGTAATACTTACTTAGGTTTTTCCGGTGACTGGGGTACGGCTATTATGGGGCGTAATGAGACACCTTTTAGGAGTGCTACGGCGAAACTAGACCCCTTTGATAATACGGTTGGCGATTTCGCGGGGGTATTAGGCGTGTCTTCTTCAGGTGTTCGTCATGATGTTCGTATTAGTAATATGCTTGCTTATCTTTCTCCAGACATCAAAGGGTTTAGTTTTCAACTGGCGTATGGTCTTGATGATGGGGCGGGATTAGACTCGACTTCTGCGAGCGCTCAACAACAGCTTGGTGCCATGAGTTTTGCTGCTATTTATTCAAATGGGCCGCTCTATGTAGTAGGCGCGTATCAGTCTTTGTTTGAAACCGGTGCTGTGGCTACCGGTAGTGCTAATGCCGATGACAAGGCAACTCGGGTGGGTGGTGGTTACACGTTCGGTAACTTTACTATTAACGGTCTGTGGGAGAATGTAGATGGCGGCGGCTCTGACAATGATCATGATGCTTATTATGCAAGTGGTGTATTCGCCATGGGTTCAACGGCGTTTGCATTAGCCTACGGTGTGGCTGATGACAATGGTACTGCTGCGGACTCGGGTGCATCTATGTTGTCATTTGCTGCGATACGCTCTTTGTCCAAGCGGACCAAAATATATCTTGGATATACCCAGGTAGAAGCTGAGAAGGGTGTGTTGATTAACAAAAATACTGGATCTACGACAGTTACACCCTCTACAGCTTATGGTATTGATGAAGGTTTGCTTAATCCTGTTGTCTCTGCTAATCGTAATGGCACGGCTTCGATCTTCATGTTAGGTGTATCACACAAATTTTCCTCTAAATAAATAATTCTACTTGGCGGTAGATTTAAAGAGGTTGCTTTTGTGTAGCGACTCGGATTGTCCTTGAAATTTGTCAGTTCAAGACTGAAAATGTGAGTTTACAAGTGTAAATGATCATTTTTGAACGCGGAAATGGCGAATTTCAGGGGTGAGCTGAGTAATTACGCTTTTGTTATCCTTCGTTGACAGTGGCCGAGGCGCTATGATAGAACACGTTAACAGCTTACTATAACGATAATAAGAATGATTAAAATAAAACGGGCGAAATGGGAGAGGTTCGTTGGGGTGCTTCTGTTTTTTTTGGTTAGTAGTGCCAGTGCGGGTGTCTTTAATACCAAACATAATCTCGGAGCTTCGGGAATTAACGCCGCGAGTAACATGAGTGGTACTCGTGAAATTTGCGTGTTTTGTCATACTCCTCATGGGGGTAATGGCGAGGCTGCTGTTCCCTTGTGGAATCGCCATCTTCAGCCCGGAGGTTTTCAGACTTACGATCAAATGGGTACGACTACTCTGGATGCTCATGTCGAGCCGATAGGTTCCGTTTCTCTTGCTTGTTTATCTTGTCATGATGGTACTCAGGCCATGGATGCTTTATTAAATGAGCCGGGTTCGGGTCGCGACCATCCCGGGTTTTCCAGTGGGCAATGGAGTGGACAAGCCGCAGGTGTGGAAGGTCGTCTGGGGCCGACAGATGTTGTTACCAACTTAGGTAAAGATTTAACGAACGATCATCCCATTGGTATCCAGTTTGCTGGTGGAGGGTATTCCATTACAAACCCTGAGGGACCAGGTAAAGACCCTGATTTTAATCGGGCTGAATCTCAATATATGGGGGCGAGTCGCGTGTGGTGGGTTAATACCAACGTGCCGGGGGGAACCACCAAGTTTGAACGCACGGATATGAAACTTTATACTCGTATTGGCACTAATGGGGCGTATGCAGGCCAGCCCCAGCCCTTTGTTGAGTGCGCTTCTTGTCACGATCCTCACGTGGATTACAATCCTACTTTTTTAAGGATTGACCCCAGTGGCAGCGCCTTATGTTTAACATGTCACGCTAAATAACTGTTATGAATTTTAATTACGCTCAGGCCATGAAGCTGATTTCAAAGTTAGTTTTGTTATTTGCCTTTTTTTCAAGTGTCGACGCGGCTGAAAATGCGGTGGAATCGATGGTTGGTGATGTTTTTGCGACAGTGAATGGAGAAGTGATTTCTACTGCTGAATTTCACGAATTCTTGATGACAGGAGTGCGGCAGAAGTTCTATCATGGCAAGATTACAGCCGAGGAGCAGGCCGCATTTCGTAGCGAAATGATGCAAAGCATAGTGGATCGGGTTTTATTGCTTCAAGAGGCGCGCAAGCGTGGCATTGTTGTTAAAGCGATTAGCCTTGATAATGAAGGTGCGCAGCACGTTGCGCAACTAAAAGAAGATGCGGTTCTTGATCGATTTAAAGCGATCAAAGGTGAGGCGGTGAGGGTAACGACGCAAGAAGTGAAAGCTTATTATGCGTCTAACGCTGAAAAATTTACGCGACCAGAGCAGGTGCGAGTATCATTGATTTTATTGACGGTGCCTCCGTATGCAGCGTCAGAGACCTGGCAAAACAGGTTGGTGGAAGCGGAAACTATTACGGAAAAACTAAAGCGGGGTGAATCTTTTGCTTCGCTGGCTATAAAGCACTCTGATCATGAATCCTCTAAAGCGGGCGGTGATTTGGGTTTTATTCATGCGGGCATGTTAGCCGCGGATGTGGATCAACTGATTAAAGATCTGTCGCCGGGAGAAAATGCAGCTCCCATTTATTTGCTGCAAGGCGTGGCAGTATTTCGCCTAGAAGAGCGAGTTAAAGAAAAATTAAATTCGTATGATGTCGTCGCGCCGCGTGCGCGAGATTTGCTTTTGCGGGATCGTCGAGAACAAGCTTGGGATAAATTGCTAGTGCAGTTGCGAGCAGCTGCGGATATTCATGTAGGGCAATAATACTTGCTGAGTCGCTGATGGCTTAGAATGTAAGCTAAAGAGTTTCTGTTGGACGTAAAGTTAAGCTTAGGTTTTGTAATGGTGTCTGTGAGCTGATCTTTTAAACGTAGTGCTGTGTGATGTAGTGCTGTGGGGGCAGGGCTGTATCAAAATAATAATGAAAATAACAGTTGGGGATATGGGCAGGATGCGTTTACATCTCTGCATTTTTGTATTTGTTCTTTTGTTGATGCCGTGGGGTGGATGGGTGTCAGCAAAGGAGTGGATGCCACCGATTACGCTATCGGGTAGTTTAGGGTTTAATTATCGTACCCTGGGTGCTCCTGAAGGGCGTCGTACGGTCAGCCGCCAGGGGCTTGGCAGTTTGTATGCAAGTTCCTATATTTATCGACCTTGGTTGGCGACAGCAGATATGGCGTTGACGCTCTCTATGGATGGGTCAGAGAGTAGTGGTGGAAAATCCCAAGAGGTGGAGACTAAAAGTAGTATCGTTTCGGGAGTGCTTAATCTAAACGTTTTACCAAAAAGCCGAACACCCTTTAATCTTCGCTACTCGGTAACGGATACCCGTGTTGATAATGCTGCGTTGAGCAGTGATGCCTTAATTGTTTTGGCTGATGGTGATGCAACAACAAGCAAGCTGGGTTTGACGCAGTCGTATATCGCTGAAGGAGGGCACCGAGTACGATTTATTTATGACAATAATAGCTGGGAGTCGGATAATAACGGTATATATGAAGACCAAACCGCAGCAATTGAAATTGACATGCGAGGGCCAAGGCAACGCTTAACTCTGAATGGTAAGGTGAATGAAGCAACGCGATCAAAAACAGCGTCACGTAACGAGAGTACCTTGTTTGATGCTACGCATTATTACTTTCCGACGAAAGGTTTAAGGGTTGATACGCGTGTCAGTGCCTATGAGATGGAACGTGATTTTGATGTGCCCAGTGCCAATATGCAAAGAGGTGTCAGCGCCTCTCAAGTAAATCAATTATCCAGCTTCCTTTTTTATCGACCGCGCAATAATAGTCCTTGGTCGCTCAGTGGTGGTTTGCGTGTTTTTGATATGTCTGGAGAGAACGCGGGCTTGTCTAACGATTCTGAAAATTTGAGCGCTACCTTTGGCGGATATTATCAATACAATCGTCGTCTGCGCTTTGATTTTAGTAGCTCATATTCACAGACAGACAGCAATGCTATATCGGCGGAAGTGCATCGTGAGCGTGTTGGTGCTTTGTTTCAATCCGATATGCATACTTTTTGGAAAGCGAAATATCACTGGTTTGTTGATGCCTCTTTCGATAATGTAGGTCAGCAGGATAGCAATGAACAATATTATGCAGTGTCCCTGGGCCATAATCTGAGTCGTTCCTGGTTTACTGAAGGCGGTGCGACTTTTCGTACGTCATTGGCCCAAAGCCTGTCTGAAGGTTATTCAGCGGAAACTGGGGATAATGCCTTACGTGAAGAAACAAGCGTTACGCTGAACTGGAATAAGCATGCGGCAGGGGGCAGTACTTATGTGCAGCTCACGGGTTCGCGAGGAGTGACTTTCAGAAATTCAGATAATATTGGCGAGCGTTATATGGGGTGGTTTCAGATCAATCATGAACAAAGTATCAGTCGACGAAGTTCGCTGTCGGGCAATGTTTCGGCACAGTACGTTTTCCATGATTTTGAAAGTTCTGGTCGTGATAGTGAGATCACGACGGCGACGGCGCAAGTTAATTATCGGAACAGGGCGATATTTAGTATTCCTCGATTTAGTTTTAATTCAGATTTACGGTTGTCACGAGCATCAGAAGAGCGCGGTGTCGATCGTTATGAGTGGGAGAATCGTCTTGATCATGCGATTGGGCAACTTACTACCAGTTTGAGTCATCGTATTATAAGGTATGATGACAAGCGTTATGCTTTCTTGTTTTTTCGCGTACTGCGACATTTTTAATATGACGAGATGTTGGATTGTTGTTTAGATATGGCAACAGAGTCTGTTAGAATGGGGGTTTATGGGGTTCATTTTTAGGTTTGAGCGATGCGTAGTGATGCCGATGAATGCAGCATAATTAAGTAATGCACTTAAACGATTGAAATGGTAGCATTGTTTGTTAATGGGAGGGCTATCCGTATCAACGTGGGGTGATGGGGATAGCAGAAAACGTGTTTTTTATTTTTAGTGAGGAGAGTGCTGGATATGATATCTAATGCCGGACGTAAGCTAACGGGGAGGGCGGCCCTTTTTGGTATGGTCGTATGGCTATTTGCAGTTGTTGCTCCCGTGCCAGCGCAAGCTGAGTATGCGGATATAGTTATTAACAATTACGCGGATGCGGCCGGTATGCGACCGGTGGTTTTTCCGCATTGGTTCCATCGTATACGTTTTCGCTGTAAAGTTTGTCACGCCGATCTGGGGTTTAAATTCAAGGCGGGTGGTAACAAAATCACTATGGCATCAATCATCGATGGGAAGTTCTGTGGAGCTTGCCATAATGGTGAAATTTCCTGGTCTGTAGAAAACTGCGATATGTGTCATTCTGGGATTCCGGGTACGCCAACGCATTTTCATGGCAGTACTGTTCAACGGCTGATTGCTCCGCCTTTTAAAGGTCTGGATGAAAGCAAACAAACTCAATAACAGAAAAGGAAAACGATTATGACTTGTCAAAAAAATAAAATCGGATCCTTGCTGTCAGTGTTTTTGCTTGCAGCAGCGGCGATTACAAGTAGTCAAGTAGTGGCAGATAATGGCACGGAGTCTGTTTTTGCGGGTGGATCATTTATGTTGGCCCAGGTTAATGCGGCTAACACGTTTAATGTCAACCTGAAAAAGATAAAGGATCCGAATGCCGCGCCACCTGATGATGGTATTCATGATCCAGAAAATCCGAGTACGCATGTATTGCAGGCACCTAAGGATGCGTATATAGGGTTACCAACAACAGAGTTTGGTAACCATATAGATTGGGTTAAAGCTCTTGATGATGGTTTGTTAAAGCCGCGCTGGGAGCTTGTCGATTCCACTGCGGAGCCTTTTGTTATGGATCTGGATATTGTGCGTCCGGTAAAAGCATCGGTTCCTGATGTGGTATTTCCTCATCGGCAGCATACAGAGTGGCTTTCGTGCTCGAATTGTCATCCTGCGATCTTTGTGCCACAAAAAGGGGCGAATCAGATTAATATGTCTGCAATCCTTTTGGGGCAAAAGTGTGGTGTATGTCATGGGAAAGTCTCTTTTCCGATTACGACTAAATCATGTAGCAAGTGTCATTCCAAGCCAAAGCCAGCGGGTTGGAAGCCGCCTTTGAGTGAAGCTACGTTAAAGAATCCCTGGAAGTAGTCGAAATGAAGGTGTCGTAGCAGTGATGTTGCGATATCTTCTATGATTTTTTCGAATAAATCTGAGGTTTGTTAATAACTTACAGGTGTCTCTATGGCAAATTTCAATCGACGTTTCTATGTTTTGGTTGCAGTGCTCTCTCTGCCAGGTTGTACATTAATGCAGAGCAGTGTAGATCCTGAACAAAATAAAACAGAAGAACCAGCAAAGCAGACTACAAGTGAAGCAGAGCAAGTTTCGAGTGAAATTGAAACATCTGTTGTTGAAGTGCCTGTTGCCGTTGAGGTGATACCAGCAGCAGTCTCGCCCAGCAAACCTTCTATTGTAGCGGTTGAGCCGCCAGTGCAGACAAAGGAGCCGATAAGTGCGGCTGAACCTGTAGTTAAGCCTATGACGATACCCTCAGCAATTCGACCCGCACCAAATAAAAAAAACTGGTTCAATGTCGATGCGACAATAAAAGACAAGACGCATCCCTTTTTTGGTTTGGGTAATAAGCACGGGTTTGTTGTTAACGGTGAGCAAGGTAAATCTATCGTTCTCGTTCGTGGTGAGACTCATACCTTCGATGTGAAAACGGGTGTTGCCCATGATTTTTATTTTACAAGAATTGCAAAAGGATGGGGCGCGGGTACCTATGCCGAAGGGGTGGAGGGCCAGTTTACTTTTGAAGGTAAGGTGACATTTACACCTGGAGTGACAGCGCCTAAGTTACTGTATTATGGTTGTCGGAATCATAAAAATATGGGTGGTGCCATATATGTTATAAATAAAGGCGAAAAGTTCACTATTCCTGACCAGAAAAACGTGGCGCAAAAAGAGAAACCTGCACATAAAACAACTTCAAAGCAAGTAAAGCAGAAACTGTCCTATGCCAAGTTATTACTGATGTCTTCCAAAGCGACCAAACGTGTTGTTGCAAGTGATAATAATGAAGCAAAGGCTTTGGTGAAGGATGCTAAAATTAGACTTTCAGATGCGGAATCTTCTTTGGCCGCTAAAAAGCCTGTAGTGGCAATGGCTGCGGTTGATGAAGCATTACGTTTAGTGAGTGCGGCAGCTCGATTGGTGCCGGCAGAAAATGTGGATGAGGGTGCGGACTCCGAGGCGGCATACGATAAATTAATTATCGAAATTCAGGGCTACAAAAAATCATATAAGAAGCATGCCAGCAAAGTAAGTGATAAGCTGGTTGCGAAGTTGGATGAGGATAAATTTAATTCTTTGTTGGTAGAGGCAAAGAAGCTTGCAGCCAAAGGTGATTTTCAATCTGCGGTGAAACCGGTACAAAAAGCGGCAACTATGATTACCGCCACTATTTCTATGCTGCTGGATGACACGACGGTTGTTTACGACAAAAAATTTAGTTCTTCCGAGGAAGAGTATGAGTATGAGTTGGCACGCTACGAAAGCTATGTTGAGCTTGTTCCCATTGCCCTTGAGCAACGTAGACCTGGCCAGAGAAAGCAGGATCTAATGAAAAACTTTATTGGCAAGGGTGAACGCATTGCCGATGAAGGAAAAAGTATTGCAGCTAAGGGTGACCACGCAAAAGCGATACAAGCTATGCAGGCAGCAACGGATAATGTTCGTCGAGCGCTCATGATTATCGGGGTTCGATAAAGCCTTTCTGTGGAGAGGTTATTTGAAGAAGTAGTATAATTCTGCTCGCGTGTTTTATTTTCCCCGTAACAATATTGTTATGATGGGTGCGTTGGGTAATATAATAATTATAAGGTAACTATTCAGTATAGTTAATAATTGTAGAGTAATGGTTCAGGGTGTTCTTGAAGTTTATTCGTTATAAAGCAGAATTGACGGGTTATTGAAAGGTAGGTTGAATAGTTACATTACTAATCAGTACTGTTTAGTATCGTATGGCTGAGGGATAGCTCGCATGTTTTTTCAGGTCTCTTTTTTTAGGGCAGGCATCAAAACAAATTCAAAAATTTGCTCGCGTCTGATGTGGGCAGTGTGCGTGTCTGTCTTGCTGGCTGTCACCTGGACGGGTGCGGTTTATGCTAATGAAGCGCTATGGTCAAGAGGGTTGCACTTTCAAACGGAAGGTGAGGTTGTTCCTTTGGCTGAAGATGGCATTCATGATCCTACAAACCAGGCAGTTGTAGAAGTGTTACAAGAGCCTGTGGAGTCGATGGCTGACTTTCCGAGAGACGGCAAGGGTATCATCGACTGGGTTAAGGTATTGGACCAAGGTTTGATCGAGCCGCGAGAAAGTTTGTACGGGGATAAAAAAATGCATCTCGTCGATTTTGATATTATCTTTACCAATACGGGTTCCATGCCGCATGTGCGTTTTCCTCACCTGCCTCATACTCAGTGGTTGAGTTGTTCTAATTGTCATCCTGCTATATTTTTACCGCAAAAAGGCGGGAACCCAATTACGATGGCGGAAATTATAGAAGGGGAATATTGTGGCGTATGCCATGGTAAAGTCGCGTTTCCCCCTACAATGAATTGTGGCCGATGTCATTCCGTACCTCGCAAATCTCCTGGCTTGCGTTAAAGTTGGTTATAAATGTGAATTTTTTTGAAAAAAGACAGTCTTTGGCTGGCTTGTTGGCTGGTGTCTGCATTGTGCTTATCCTTAATGGGTGTGCGGTAGGCGGATGGCTTTCATTCGAGTCACCGCCTAAAGCGCCAAGCACTACGGAAACCAGTAATCCTAATAATGATCCGTTGATCGGTGATGCGCCTGAGTTACTCTCTCTTGAGATCGATGAAGAAAAAGAACCTCCTTTAGTAGAAAGTCCTCCTGTTACACAAGAAGTAATGCCGTTATTGGAATTTGTGGAATCAATTGATGGCGGCGTGATTCATTTTAACTCTAAAATACATGATTTTATGCAGTCTCTTATCGGTGTTGATCGATTACAATTAATGAGGCCAACAGCGGTTGCTGTTCGAGATGGCTATATGTACGTTGTTGACATGGGTTTAGATCTTGTTATTCGTTTTGACCTGGCGACTAAAATAGCAGAACCCCTTGTCGAATTGAGCGGTATCACAAAAGGAGATGTGGCTGATATTTTTGTTGCCGGTGATGGTTCCTTTTATTTGACGGATACGGAAGGGGCCAGAGTCTTACATTTTAGTCCCAAAGGTAAGCTAAAGCGTACACTAAAAAACCGGCTTAATATGGCGCGTCCAGTTGCAGTTTATGAAGAAAGCTCGACTGGAAATATCTATATTGCCGATGGCTTCTTTGATCATGTTTTGGCATTTAATCGGTTAGGTGAATTATTTACTTCAATCGGGGGCCGAGGTAGTGATCCTGGTGAATTTTTGAATATTACTGCTATGACCTTGGGTCCTGATGGTTTTTATATTGGCTCTCGTGTTGGCCAGCATGTGCAGGTATTAAAAGGCAACGGTGAATACCTTTATTCTCTGGAGCAAGGTCCCTTGGTGTTTCCATTAGGAATGGCTGCAACAGATGACTCCCGAGTTTATGTGAGTGATTATTGGGATAATTCCATAAAAGTATTTGAGCGAGGTCTTTTTGTAGATAGCGTAGGTGGAACAGGAGTTACACCTGGGAAGTTTAAACGGATTACAGACTTGTACTTAGATAAAGGCTTGCTCTATGCGGTAGATAGCTTAAATGGTCGCGTGCAAGTGTTACGCGTACAGGAAAAAGAGCAAGCAACACTCGCGTTGGATTATTAGTTCCCTTGTTTTTGGTATGGTATTGATGGAATGCATGCTGTAGCGTATTTGGTTCGATGGCGTTCTTTGCTTGCCAAAGTTGTTTTGTTTTCTGCCTTATTACTGTTGTCGGGTTGTTCTCAGAAGCCCAATATAATGACATTTGATAATGCTGAGCGAGAGGATGTTGTTTGGCCCGCTCCACCTGAACGTTCCCGTTTTCGCTATGTTGGGCAGCTCACGGGAGAAGAAAACTTTTCGAAAAACCACAACGAAGTAAATTTTGGCGTAAAAGTGTTTCGCTGGGTAGTGGGTTTAGTCTCAGGAAAAGCAATCCCCAATATTTTGCAGCGCCCACAAGGTGGGGTTGTTGATGAATTGGGCCGAGTTTTTGTTACGGACGTGAGTCGGCAGGCGGTTTGTGTTTTTGACGTTGTAACAGGTGAATTTCTTGTTTGGGACAGAGCGTCAGAGCTGGGTTCCTTTCATTCTCCTATTGGTATTGTTCAAGGGCCCAATAAAGAATTGTGGGTTGCCGACTCTAAATTGGGTGCCGTTGTACGCTTAAGCGCGCAAGGCGAGCCATTGGGTTGGGTGGGCGAGGAAGAATTGGTTCATCCTACGGGTATAACCCGCGACGCTTGGCGCGGGCGGGTTTATGTTGCTGATACGAAAACACATGAAATTAAAATTTTCGATGATAGTGGAAAATTTATTCGTGCTATTGGTACAAAAGGAGTGGGGGAGGGTGAGTTCAATGCGCCGACCTATTTGCATTTCGTTGAGGATGAATTGTATGTCACCGATACTTTGAACTCTCGTATACAAGTTTTTGATGAGGCTGGAAAATTTGTGCGATCTTTTGGCCGGAGAGGTTTGTTTATCGGCGACTTGCCGCGACCCAAAGGCGTGACCGTCGACAAAAACGGCTTGATCTATGTGGTAGAGTCTTTTTACGATTATCTGTTAGTATTCAATAAAAAGGGTGAGTTGTTAATGCCCGTAGGTGGCACAGGTCACGGCGTAGGGCAATTTTATCTACCCGCTGGTGTGTGGACTGATAATAAAAATAACGTATATGTGGCAGATATGTTTAACGGGCGTATTGTTGTATTAGAGTTTTTGGGGGGAGGGGCATGAGAACACGGCTTGGCTACTGGCTGGCAGGTTCTATTTTTTTATCCGGCACCGTTTTACTATTAGCCAGTACTGTAGTGCTGGCCGAACGTATTTCTGATATTCGTAATACCAAACATAATTTTTCTGCAACCGTTATTCCTGATTTACCCGATGCTGCGAATCGTGACGCCTTTGCGACCAGCGAATCACAGATTTGTGCATTTTGTCATACCCCTCATGGCGCAACCAATGAGCCTCAAGCGCCAATATGGAATCGTCAGTTATCTACAGCAACCTATACACCATACACATCAACATCACTGGACGCGATAGATCTGGGTCAGCCCGGAGGCAAGTCAAAACTTTGCTTGTCTTGTCATGACGGGACCTTGGCGCTGGGTTCAGTCAACGTATTGAACCGTGAGGAGCAGCCCCAAATTGATTTTGCTGGGCCTGGAATTGCAGGTGATGATTCTATCCCTCATGGCTTGGGTGCCGAAACAGGTTTTACCCGCAGGTTAGGCGTGGATTTAACGAATGATCATCCTATTTCATTTACCTTTGATAGCGCGCAAGCTGAACGCGATGGTGAGCTGTATGATCCTAATGTCGTCGCTCATCTCGGTGATCGACAAAGAGGTCAAGACAGCCCCGTACTTCCTCTTGAAAATAATAAAGTAGAATGTATCTCTTGCCATGATCCGCATATCAGAGATACGTCTGGAGAGAATATTAAATTTTTACGAGTTAATCGTTTCCAGACAGCGCCACCCGTGGACGGACAGTTTGATGAAGAAAACGACATTATTTGTTTAGGTTGTCATGATAAGGCCGGCTGGGTGGGTTCAGCGCATGCAAACAGCTCGGTTGCGACGTATCGTTATCAGGATGCTGCGGCTGATTTACGTGAATTCCCGCGTGACATGCAGGTCTGGCAAGCGGCTTGTTTAAATTGTCATGATCCTCATACTGTGCAGGGCGCGCGTAGATTATTGCGTGAAGGCGTGGATGGCAGTGTAGGTTTAACAGCAGATGGCGCACGCTTTAAATTAGGCGGCGGGTCGGCAGCCATTGAAGAGACCTGTTATGCCTGTCACTCGGCGGATGGTGAAGTGTTGCAAGGGCAGTCGGTGCGCCCTGGTTTTGGTGTGCCTGATGTGAAAACAGATTTTACTAAGGTAGGTAATCGCCATATGCCTATTTCAACTGCAGATCAGGCGCATACCCGAGAGATGCATTCTATTGGCAGTGCAGGTATCCACCAAGGCGGCAAGGATTTTGTGGAAGCGCAAGCTAATATGGGTAAAGCCAGTAAAGTGAACAAAGATGGAGAGCAAGGCAGCTTGTTAAATCGGCATGCTGAGTGTACGGATTGTCATAATCCGCATCGTGTTTCACGTAATCGACTATTCTGGGAAGATAATACTATTCCAGGTGTAGAAGGAACGCATAATCACACTGCGGCGGATATAGCGACGAACCCAGAAGGTTTTCATACCAATATAGCTTCGGGTGTACTCAGGGGTATTTTTGGTGTAGAGCCTGTGGCTTGGGAGTCTACGGAGTTTGGCGCAAAACCAACGGTGTTTGAGATTAAGCGAGGCGATCCTGGTACAGGTGCAAGTACGGATGTGAACTCGCCCTATGTGACTCGAGAGTATCAGGTTTGTATGAAGTGTCATTCAAACTATGCTTACGATACTGCGCCAGCCTTAGGTTCGTTCTCCGGCGGTACTCCCTCTGGAATCAGCGGAGTGACAGCGAAAGGTGCGGAAGTTATGACACACTATACGAATCAAGGTATGGAGTATCAGTCGCCTGAGGAACATAAAGGAGAAGGGACGTCACCGACGCCTAGTGGTGCGTATAGAGGTGTGCCTCCAGGACTAGGCTATAACGTAGATTATCAAGCCAATAATCATCGCTCTTGGCATCCGGTTATCACTGACACCGGTCGTACGCCAAGTGTCCGTGGTATCTCTGGGCCGAATGTTTGGTTAACTCCGTTTAATGCGGCGGTGGGCTTGCAGACGATGTATTGTACAGATTGCCATGGTAACGATACGGAACCGGGTACGGTTGTTCCGACACCGGCAAGTGACGTGAATGGCAATGTTTGGGGGCCGCATGGATCGACTAATGACTTCTTGTTAAAAGGTCCATGGAGTGATGAAACGGGTTCAAATCGCGAAGATGATCTGTGTTTTAAATGCCATGATTATAATCAGTATGGAAAAATATTTCCGAATAGTAATATTCCTGCAGGGCCGAGCCCGCTGGGTGCATTGAATAGTGGTTTTAAACGAGTTACGACGACATCACCGGGTTCTTGTTTGGGTTCTTCTGTTGAAAATAATGCGCATTTGGCGCACGGTTGGTTCCTGGGTACTCAGCCTGGTACGGCTCCGTTGCGTTGTACTTATTGCCATATTGCCATACCGCATGGCTGGAAAAATAAAGTATTTTTGGCCAATTTAAACGATGTAGGTCCAGAGGGTGGTTTGCCTTCCGGAACACAAGTTCGTAATAGAACAGAGGCACGTTACTACAAATACCCTTACTACAATGGTTCAGTTCTTAAAGTAAAAAGCTTTGCGCGAAGTGGTGAGTGGCTGGATGTTAACTGTGGTTCATCAGGCCCGCCAGGAAATGGTGTGGTGGGTTCAAACTGGATGCGTGGTTCCGGTGGTAACTCGGAAGCGTGTACGAATCCTCCTTAGTGATTTGAGCGATGCTTAATAATAAGGTATTACGTTCATTAGGCTCTCCCCGTCTTGCTATGTTAGGCATGCTGGCATTAGGCATTGGTGCCACCTTGAGTTACGGTAACCCGGATACAGTCAGTATCTGGGTTTTGGTATACCCTCTGTTGTTTCTTTCGTTGAATTTATTAATAGCCATTTTGACTAACCCCCGCATTTATAGGCGGTATGGGTTGTTACTTTTTCATGTGGGTTTGCTTGCAATGGTTATTCTAGCGGCTATTGGACGACTTACGCTTTTTGAAGCGGAAGTCGAAATGGTGAGAGATACTGTTTTTGATCCCTCTGAAGTTTTAAGAGCTAAGGCCGGTGTTTGGCATGATGACAAGTTGACGCAGGTGCGATTCCAGCAAAGTCATTATACCGTGGATTATACAGCGGGTCTGGTGCGAGGTAAAACCCGAAGCTATATCACGCTGTTTGCTGAAGATGGTACGGCGATACAAAAAGTGGTGGGTGATGATACTCCTTTGGTGTTAGAAGGGTATCGCTTTTACACCTCTTTTAACAAAGGTTTTGCGCCTATTCTAACCTGGCGACCTGCGGATGGAAGCGAACCATTGACTGGCGTGGTTCACATGCCGTCTTATCCTTTGTTTGAATATAAGCAAGACAACCAGTGGACACCGCCAGGCAGTGACCCCATTAATTTTTGGTTACGTTTAGATACCGGCTTGACCGAAGAGAAGGCATGGACATTGGATGGCAGGCATGCTGAGGGTATTCTTGTTGTTAAGTCAGGAGGTCAAAGAATTGAATTGCATCTGGGTGATTCAACAGAGCTGCCGGGAGGGGTGCTGGTCTATGAGCAATTGACAACCTGGTTGGGCTATAAAATTTATTATGACCCTACTTTGTTTTGGATGTTTATCGCATCTGTGTTATCAGTTTTGGGTATGACTGTGCATTTTTGGCGAAAAATTTCCCTTAATGTCGAAGATCGAGTGCATTATGCTGAACGAGATACGAAAATTCGGCACACTGTTTCGATTTCAAAGAGGAGCGTTTGATGTTTGCTGAAGTTCCGTGGTTATGGGCAGGGTTAGCCGCTTATGGCATTGCCACTTACTATGCATTTCAAGGCGTGGCGCAGTATCGTGATGCAGCAAGCGGTCTTCTAGTTAAAGAACTTTACAGTGAAGCCGGTGAAAAACGGGTGCTCTTTTTTCTGGTTTTCGGTGTTGTTTTGCTGACGATCTGTATGACTGTTCGTTGGTTACGTATTGATCACGGTCCTTTTGTCGATTTATTTGAACTATTAATTAGTCAGATATGGAGTTTGGGTTTGATTTACGCGGTGAGCTATTGGCTGTTTCCGCTACTCAGGCCTACGGCGGTGATTGTATTGCCCATGTTGTGGATAATGGGTATATGGGTGTTAACTTTAGAAGTGACTTCAATTCCTAATCCGCCAACGTATTTTAATGACTGGAAGTGGGCGCATGTTGGTTTTGGTAAGTTTTTCCTGGCATTTTGTCTGATTGGTACAGGTTTGGCGGGGTTGATTTTTGCTCGAATGCATCCTTATTTCGCTCGTTTTTTTCTGTTTATGCCAGAAGATAAAGTGCTGGATAACTATGCCTGGCGTTTTATGTTGCTCGCTTTTGTGTTTGAAAGCCTAATGCTGATTGCCGGAGCGGTCTGGGCACAAGATGCCTGGGGTCGATATTGGGCGTGGGATGCCCTGGAAACCTCGGCATTTTTGAATTGGTTGGTGCTTGGGGCGGCGATTCATGCGCGTTTTACATATAATATATCGATTCGTGCAGGCGCCATTGCGATCGTGTCGGTCTTTATTTTTGCATTTATCACCTATTTTGGAATTCCGTTCTACAGCGGAGCAGCGCATAAAGGTGTGATATGAACAGTCAAGCGTTAATAATAGATTCAGATAATACCAATGCAGTAACAATAATGATTTCTTTATTGATGCTGTTAGCGGCGCTGGCTTTGGTGGCCGGTTTTGCGATGCGTTCTGAGTTTAACTTCATCACGCCAGAGGAGCTGGCGCAACAACAGATAGAGCCGAGTATTGACCCAGCGCAGGATCCCCAGGGACATGCCAAGCAAGTCCGTTTGCAGCAATTAACAGAACGCTTTGATCAAGCCATAGTCATGTTACACGCCAAACAATATGATTTTGCCGTAACCGCACTGCACCGTGTCATCGAACTTTCACCTAATATGCCTGAAGCGCATGTCAATATGGGTTTTGCCATGCTAGGGCTTAAACGTTATAAAGCTGCCGGAGATTTTTTTGCAAGCGCGATTCGTTTGAAACCCTATCAAGGTAATGCTTACTGGGGTTTGGCCGTTTCATTGAACGAACTGGGTGATACCGAAGGTGCCTTAGGAGCTATGCGGTCTTATATTCATTTGGCGCCACCCAATGACCCCTATGTACGTAAAGCACGTTCAGCGCTATGGGAGTGGGAGTCCAAACTAAAACGCGGCCCGCTGCCTCAGGCCGAAGCCGATTGGATAGAGCAACGCGGTAAAGAATGGGATGATCGTAATAGTCCAGAACTGGATAAGCCAAATCAAACTACAGGGGAAATTGATCTGTTATCTGAGCAACCTTAAAGCATAGGTTCATATTGTATTATTGGAGGCCTGCCAGTTTTTGGCTCGGTTGTCGACTTTGTGAGTGTGATTAGTGATATAGCCAAGAAAACGTATACTTTATACACTCAAAGTATCGTAACCGTTCAGGTGAATGCTATACCTATATGCTCACGTAAAAGTTTTTTGTAATTGAGAGAGTTAATGAAAATGAGAAAAAGAACGGTCATTGTCAGCTCTAATTTAATGCTGTGTCTGGTTTTTTTGAGTGTGGCTGACGCTCAAATAGGTGACACGATACACCCCTATGCCTATGCTCGCGTCCTGCAGGATGACAATCTATTTCGAGTAAATACTAATGAAGAAAAAGATACGCTTACAGCCCTTGGTGCGGGTGTCGATGCGTTGTTAATACTTAGTCGTCAAAGGATAAACCTGGGTGCTCAGTTTGAGCGTGCGACTTATGATAAAGCAGATAATCTTGATCATAAAAATATGAATTTGAATGGGAATTTGAATTGGGTTGTGGGAAGTGATTGGCGAGGAAGGTTCGGTGTCAAATATAGGGAAACAATTGCTTCTTTTAATGAAACGGCAACAATAAGAAGCAGAGATGATAGAGCGACTCTTACTTCTCAAGGCAGCGCCGGTTATTCATTTTCACCGAGGTGGGATATTATAGGCTCGATGAGAACGGCCAGGCTTCGTATCGATAATAGATTGAATTCAGATTTTGATAGGTTTGGTTACAGTACTGAATTACGTTATGCCACCGGTGCGAAAACTAAGGTTGGTGTAAAAATCGGAATTACGAATGTTGATTTCGAGAATGATACAATTATTGGCTCTGATACTATCAGTAGTGACTTTAGCAATAGAGTGTTGAGTGGAACTTTCTCTTGGGAAGGTTCCAGCAAGTCGAAATTGGATGCGCGTATAGGTTGGACTGATGTTGAACATGATGAGTTAACTGATCGTGATTTTAGTGGGCAATCATCACGGATCAATTATTTATGGCAGACAACAGCTAAGAGTCAGCTCAAGTTTTCGTTATGGCGCGAGGCGACCACTCGATTTGAAGTGGATAGTTTAGTTATATCCCAGGGTGTGAGTATTAGACCTCGATGGAATATTACTTCCAAATTAAGCTCTAGTATGATGCTGAGATACAATAAACTCGATTTCCGCGGCGATGCGAATGCATCATTGTTGGGAGGGGTAAGCAGAGAAGATACAATAAACTCTATTTCTTTAGCCCTAGGTTATCAGATCAGCAGGGTAATAAAACTGGATTTCAGATTTATTACGCATGATCGTGATTCGAATGTACCCATCCAAGAGTATTCTTATAACACCTATCGTTTAGGAATTCGCGCGAGACTCTAGGATAGATCGTTCGCAGTAGGGGGCAGCTGGTTCTCGGAAAGGCTCTTAGGTTAAATGAATCGATGAAAGGCGATTGATGGATATACACTGGTATTTAAATCGTTTAAAAAGAATGTCTGCGCCAGAAATGCTGTATCGGGTGAGGCAAATAGGCGGAGCCCAGTTGCAGAAGCGCGGATTGTTTCGTGCAGATTCCCCACCCACTCCTGATTTCAATGGCTCAGTTCATGCTGTTAATTATGCAGATATTCAAGTTGATCGTCAATCATATATCGAGGCCGCAGAGGCTATTCTTGACGGTCGTTTGGATGTGTTTGCAAAAAAAAATTGCAAGATCGATTTTCCTCCTGCCTGGAATCGTGACCCTTTAACAGAGATTACCGCCCCGCTTACTCACGGTAAAACATTAAATTATCGAGACGAAAGTCTGGTTGGGAATATTAAGTATCTTTGGGAACCCAGCAGACACCTTCACTTAGTCACCTTAGCTCAAGCCTATAAGCTTACGGATGAGCTGAAATATTTTTCTGGTTTTAAAACCTTGTTGAGCTCTTGGTTTGAACAATGCCCATATTTAATGGGGCCTCAATGGACCAGCTCTCTTGAGCTGGCCATTCGTTTGATTAATTGGAGTTTCGCGTGGCAGATTCTCGGAGGTCAAGAGAGTCCTTTGTGGCAAAACAAGGATAATCAGCAGTTTCGTGATAAATGGTTAGAGTCTGTCTATCAACATTGTGATTTTATTGCAGGCCACTTCTCCAGATTTTCTTCAGCGAATAATCATCTGATTGGCGAAGCGGCCGGTTTGTTTGTTGGTGCGTCTACCTGGCCCTATTGGGGAAAAATGGATCCTTGGCGTAACTTAGCTCAAAATATTTTAGAAGAAGAAGCTTTACGACAAAACGGTGAAGATGGCGTCAACTTAGAGCAAACGACGTCTTATCAACAATTCGTACTGGACTTTTTGCTTATTCCCGCAGTGACAGGGAAGAATAATGGCATTTCTTTTTCTGATGACTATTGGAGCCGTATTAAATCCATGTTGCAGTATCTGGTTGCCATTACAGACTGCGACGGCAACATCCCCATGATTGGTGATGCGGATGATGGCTATGTTGTGGCTTTGTCGCAGGAAAAAAACTTTTGTCCATACCGCTCGCTTGTTACAACCGGTGCTGTCTTATTTTCGTCAGGCGATCTTAAGGGCAGTATTCAGAATGTAGATGATAAAACACAATGGTTGCTTGGGCCTGACAGATGTGCCGAGTTCGGGAACCTTGAGGTTGGACATTTGCAACGCAGACGCGCCTATCCAGTGGGCGGATATTATATACTGGGAACGCGCTTGGGTGAACCGGAAGAGGTGATGGCAATCATTGATGCGGGGCCGCTTGGGTATCAATCTATAGCGGCTCATGGTCATGCCGATGCCTTGTCGTTCGTATTGAATGTTGCTGGCCAGGAAGTATTAATTGATCCCGGTACCTACTCTTATCACACTGAAAAAATATGGCGAGACTATTTTCGCGGTACTGCTGCTCATAATACGATCCGAATTGATGGCGAAGACCAGTCCGTGATTGGTGGTAATTTTATGTGGATGGAGCATGCCGAGGCTAAGGTGGACACATTTACTAACTGTGATAAAGAAGATGTCTTTTCAGGAAGTCATGACGGTTATACACGGTTGGCTGATCCTGTTATACACCGAAGAAAATTGTGCTTAGATAAACTGACCAACGATATTTTTGTAGAAGATGAAATTACAAGCCTGAAAGAGCATTATCTGGAACAGTTCTGGCACTTTTCTGAATTTTTAGATTTAGATTTAGACGGGCATAAGCTTGTAATTCGTGGTCGCGATTTGTCTGTGACGATGACTCTCGACTCAAGATTTAGTCAGATAGAACTGGTTAAAGGGCGTGACAATCCTCCAGCAGGCTGGGTGTCGCGTAGCTTCGATGTCAAAGTGCCGACGAATACACTGGTGTGTAGTTTAACGATTCAATCTTCAATTGTACTCAAGACTACAATCAGGATAAATTAATGAATAAAAAGGTTGAACAAGCCTTAAAATCTTCCGTGCTGATTGTAGCCCACCCCGATGACGAAATTTTGTGGTTCAGTTCGGTGTTTAATAAGGTCGATGCCATAATAATCTGTTTTGGCGATTACTTACCTGATTCGACGCTGAGTAAAGGCCGTGAAAAAGTAATTGCAGAATACCCATTAAGCACCTTGTCAACGCTGGGAATTGTGGAGTCGGAATCCTTTGATCAGGCCGATTGGAGTAAACCTGAAGTGACATCGAATGGTTTGCGTATTGTTAAATCCAAAAAAAGTGCAGAGCGCTATGAAAATACTTTCGCTATTCTTCATGATCAGTTAGAGAACCAATTATCTTCTTTCGATAATGTGTTTGTGCATAACCCCTGGGGTGAATATGGCCATGAGGATCATGTCCAGGTCTATCGTTGTGTTGTAGACATAGCCCGCAGCCAAGGTCAGAATGTTTGGTTTTCTAACTATTGTAGCGTCGCATCATGGAACCTGGCCCAGAACTACTTGACGACCTATGAGAATGACGGTTTTACCCTGCCCACCCAGTATGACACTGTAAAACCTATTGTGGAGCTTTATAAAAAACATGCTTGCTGGACTTGGTATGATGATTATGAATGGTTTCCATCGGAGTCTTATATCAGAGCTAATAGCATCATTGACGCGAGCCAACATGGCCATATATTTTCTTTGAATATGATGAAAACTAATGTTCATCGTAAACGAAAACCCAAAGGTAAAATAATGCGCTTTAGACAAAAAGTGGCAAGGTTTATTGAGCCTGACTAAAAAGTTAGTAACACCTGAATTCAGAGAGCGAGTTTCCTTTCTAAATCAATCAAGTATTTTTTATCCTTCAGGCCGCTGGCATAGCCGGTTAATTTCCCTGATTTACCAATCACTCGATGACACGGTACGATGATGGATATCGGGTTCAAGCCATTGCTTCTACCGATGGCTCTAACGGCATTTGGGTTGTTAATCATCAGAGCTTGTTCGGAATAGTTTCTCGTCTCCCCATAGGGTATTGCGAGTAACGCATTCCAGGCGGAGACCTGGAATGGCGTGCCGTCAACATGTATGGGTAAGTCAAAGTGTGTTCGTTGATGTGCGAAATATTCGTTCAATTGTTGTTTTGTGTTAGAGAGAATAGGGTGCGCTTTTTCTTTTGCCTGATTAAAGCTGCTTTTTAATCTTCTCCAGTTGTTTTTATCAATCGCTAACACTCTCAGGCTTTCTCCATCTGTTGCAATATAGATAGCGCCTACAGGAGAGTCGAGCTTTTGATAGAGTAAGGTCATGGCGCTTCCTGTGGAAATAGAGAATGAAACGATTGATTCTTAACAATAGCATGAATTGATTGCTCTAAATGAGCCACGGTATTATTGTATACAAAAGGTCCAGAACTGATGCGTTTAACGCCCAAGGTTGATAGTTTGTTGAACGTAGGCAGGTTTGGCATACACATAACATTAACAGGTAGAGCGGTTGATTGAACTGCCTGAGTAATATCTGTTTCATTGACGAGGCATGGAACAAAGATTCCATCGGCGCCTGCGTCGGTATACTGTTTTATTCGCTCTAACGTTTTTTTAAGTGGGTTTTCCAAAGCTAAGATGTAAGGATCAGTACGGATATTTAAAAAAATATCCATATTGCTTTTTGATAAATGTGACTTTACTTTGCTAATCGTACGACTAAACGTTGTTGCGTCAAGAAGTTCTCTTGTTTCAGTGACTACGGAATCTTCTATATTGATACCTGTTACACCAAGTTGATGTAAAACTTGGATGTTTTCGATAATTTGCTTGGCCTCTCGACTGTAGCCTCCTTCAATATCTACACTTAGAGGAAGATCGACTTTAGCGCGAATTTTTTTTACCATCCATATTAAATCATCAAAAGGCATATCTTCACCATCATCATAACCAAGTGACGCTGCAATAGCTGCACTTGAAGTTCCTATTGCTTTACAACCTGCGTTTTGAAAAAGCAGGGCACTTTGAACATCCCAGACATTACCTAAATGAAAAGCTTCTTTTTGTTGATGTAGTTCGCTAAATATACTCACGGTGAGCTCCTTAATTAAAATTAATAACGACAAAACAGATTTTGAGTTATGAGAGTGATATTCTCAATTACCTTAGAGGTAATAAAAACGAGAAAGATGACTAAAATAAGGCTAGAAACAATAAACCCGTTTGGCGAGCAGCTGCGCTTTTGGAGAAAGTCAAAAGGGTTCAGTCAGCTGGATTTGGCGGTGGACGCAGAGGTGAGCAGTAAACATATCAGTTTTCTTGAAACGGGACGTAACAAGCCGAGTCGAAGCATGGTTTTGCTGTTGTCGGGTACCTTGGAATTACCTTTGAGAAGTCGCAACGATCTTCTTTTATCGGCAGGCTTTTCTGAAAATTACAGTCGCACTCCAATACACGAAAAAGAGATGACGAGCATTCGCAACATTCTGGAAATGATGCTTGCCAAGCATGAACCCTATCCCGCTGTTGTGCTGGATTGGGGTTGGAATGTGTTGATGGGGAATGATGGTTATAATAATATTTTGGAGTCGGTGAAGTCGCTGCGGGCTGATTTTTCTACCTCTTCAAATATTGTTGAATTAATATTTGATCCAAAAGGGTTAAAGCCCTTTATCAGCAACTGGGAAGAAGTCGCAAGCTTTGCTATTCAACGTTTACATCGCGAGAAAATGGAGAACAAAAACAGGCATGAAGTTTTATTGGAGCGTTTGTTGTCGTACCCAGGTACACCACTGCACTGGCGAAGTTTGAATTTTAAAGAAAGTTCGAAGCCCATCGTTTACGTGGAATTCAAGATAGGAGAGGTCGCCTTGAAATTTTTTACAACACTCTCCTCTTTTGGAACCCCTATTGATGTTACCGCAGAAGAAATAGTGATTGAGCAATATTTTCCTGCAGACGAAGCTACAAAGCTATTTTTTGAAAAAAACAAGTAGTGTGAGGTTCGTCTCTTATGTTCTCGCTCTTGCAATTGCCGCTCGTACTTGGGCAGGTGCGGTACCGCCAATATGGTCGCGTGCAGCGACTGAGCCTTCTAGGCTAAGTACAGTGATCACATCTTGATCTATACATGCCGAAAATTTTTGCAATTCAGCTAAAGACATCTCGGATAAATCTTTATTTTGCTCAACGCCGTAACGTACTGCTTTGCCCACGATTTCATGTGCATCGCGAAAAGCAATGCCTTTGCGTACCAGGTAATCAGCTAAGTCCGTTGCAGTTGAAAATCCTTGCAGTGCTGCATTTCTCATGCTTTCTTTGTTTGCAATGATGGCGGGCACCATATCAGCAAAAATACTCACGGACATTCTCACTGTATCCGCAGCATCAAAAAGCGGCTCTTTGTCTTCTTGATTATCTTTATTATAAGCGAGTGGCTGACCCTTCATTAAGGTTAGCAAAGCAATTAAATCACCATTCACTCTGCCGGTTTTTCCTCTCACCAGTTCGGGTATATCTGGGTTTTTTTTCTGCGGCATAATAGAAGAGCCTGTACAAAAACGATCGGGTAGCTCAATAAAATTGAACTGTGCGGATGACCAGATTACCAGCTCTTCTGAAAAGCGTGACAGATGCATCATGAGAATGGCGGCGGCGCTGCAAAACTCAATGGCAAAATCTCGATCACTGACGGCATCCAGGGAGTTTTCACACAAGCCATCAAAGCCCAATAAAGAGGCCGTATAGTTTCTATCAATCGGGTAAGTAGTTCCTGCCAGTGCTGCTGCCCCTAATGGCATCTGATTGACGCGCTGGCGACAATCCATCATGCGCAGACCATCCCGTTTTAACATTTCGTACCAGGCCAATAAATGATGGCCAAAGGTAACCGGTTGCGCGACTTGCAAATGGGTAAAGCCAGGCATGATCGTGTCGACTTCTTTTTCGGCTAAATCCAGCAGTCCATTCTTTAATCGATCAAGTTGTATTATCAAGACATCAATTTCATCTCGAAGGTACAAACGAATGTCGGTTGCCACCTGGTCGTTACGTGAGCGTCCGGTGTGCAGCTTTTTACCCGCAGTGCCAATTTTTTCTGTCAATTTTGCTTCAATGTTCATGTGGACATCTTCCAGCGCAATAGACCATTCGAATTTGCCGGTTTCGATTTCCGTTAATATTGCATCTAAACCTTGGCAAATAGAAGTGCACTCGTTGTCTGTAAGTACACCCACCTTCGCCAGCATCTGTGCATGGGCTTTGGAGCCGAGAATGTCATAACGATACAGTCGTTGGTCAAACCCAACGGAAGCATTGAATGTTTCTACTGCGGCGTGAGTCGCTTCAGTGAAGCGTCCTCCCCATAGCTTTCCTTTTGTTTCATTTTCTGACACGAGCACTCCAAATAAAATTAAAGTAAATATAACTAAAGTGAAGCCAAATTATACGGTGATGATTTTTTAGGTTTAAGCTATAAATCAAAATATAATCCCAGGATTATAATGCGTACTGGAACTCTAAGCCAATGCGAGGTAGGATTGATGGTTTTCGTAGGTACATTTTAGAGGCTGTCATGACCAAACAAATTATTCGCATTGCTACGCGTAAAAGCCCGCTGGCTTTATGGCAGGCGGAATATGTGCGTGCGAATCTTGAGCAGGCGCATCCGGGACTGTCCGTAGAATTGCTCACCATGACCACTCAAGGGGATAGAATACTGGACAGTCCTCTTGCCAAAATAGGTGGAAAAGGATTGTTTGTCAAAGAGTTAGAAAACAGTTTGTTGGACAAGACAGCGGATATCGCAGTTCATTCCATGAAAGATGTTCCTGTCGAGCTTCCGGCGGGTTTGCATCTGCCAATCATTTGCGAGCGCGAAGATCCTACGGATGCTTTTGTTTCCAATGACTTTGCTTCTCTCGATGATTTACCGCAAGGCGCTATTGTTGGTACGTCTAGTCTGCGCCGTCAGTGCCAAATCAAGCTAAAACGTCCTGATTTAGTCATCAAAGATTTACGAGGAAATGTCGGCAGTCGTCTTAAAAAACTCGATAATGGTGATTACGCAGCGATTATTTTGGCTTCTGCGGGTTTGATTCGCTTAAAGCTTAATGAGCGTATTCGCGATCGAATCGACACCAACATACTATTGCCTGCTATAGGTCAAGGTGCTGTTGGCATAGAATGTCGCGAAAATGATGATGAAACATTTGCGCTATTAGCGCCGCTTAATCATAGAGAGACGCAAATACGTATCAGAGCTGAGCGAGCAATGAATCATAAACTAGAAGGGGGCTGTCAGGTACCTATCGCAGGATACTCGGAGCTTACTGATAACAGGCTCTTTTTAAGAGGTTTGGTTGGAGAGCCGGATGGCAGTGTCTTGTTAAGAAGCGAAGCCAGTGGTGCAGCAGAGGATGCCGAGGCCATTGGGATAAGTGTTGCCGAAGAACTGCTCGCACAAGGTGCAGATAAGATACTAAAAGCACTTTATAATAGATGAAAATAAAGGTTTTTAGTGCTATTTTCAAGAAAACACTAGAAAAATTTCCCATCTAAGTTTAAAGTTTAAGCTTGGCACTCAGAAATTGAAGTGGTGTGTATAAAAAGCGACCTTTAAAATTATGGAGCTTCATACATCGGTAAGCAAAAATGTTTTAGTAACACGGCCTGCCGACCAAAGTATAGAACTTTGTAAAGGCATCGAGAGCATGGGATGGGAATGTACCTCGTTCCCCGTGATAGAAATTATTAAAACAAACGCTACAAGTTTACTAAGAACGGTAGCTAATAACTTCAAGATTTATCACATTGCGCTTTTTGTTAGCGCTAATGCAGTAACTTACGGGCTCCGATGGTTAAAACAAAACCATTTAAACTGGCCACAAGGCATACTCATTGGTGCTGTAGGCAAAAATACTGCCAAAGCATTAGCCGAACAAGGGTCGCTTCGTGTCGATTTGGCGCCAGAGCAGAAATTTGATAGTGAAGCATTATTAGCTTTGAATGGCTTGAAAAATATACAAAATAAAAATATTATTATTTTTCGAGGGAACGGTGGCAGAGAACATTTAGCGAATACATTAAGGGCGCGCGGCGCGTCTGTCGACTATGCGGAAGTTTATGAACGACGCAGACCCGCCGGAACAATAGCGAGCATACTTAGTGAAAAGCAGAGAAAACACATTAATATTGCTGTTTCAACAAGTAATGAAGGACTAAAAAATCTACATATAATGACTGAAGAGGCAATTCGCCCTTGGTTATTGGATTTACACTTGGTTGTGTTGAGCTCAAGAGCTGTCGTTGCGGCGAAACAACTTGGTTTCAAACACCAGCCGCTAATTGCAGCACAAGCAAGCAATATGGCGATTCTTGAAACAATAAAAAAAATGTCATTATAAGGCGTAACGGGGAGATAGATTCAATGAACGACAAATCAACACCGGAAGAGACAAAACCAACAGACTCAACGACGCCTAAAGCGACCAGCGCCAGTTCGTCAAAGGTACCTGAGTCAACCAGCACAAAAAACGTCGTGCACTCTGAGTCAGGCACACCTAAGGCAGCCAGCAAAGCGACGGCCAAGCCAACCAGCAGCAGCGCGGCTATTGCTGCACCCAAACGGCCTGACAATAACAATACAGCTCAAACATCGGTTAACACATCATCAAGTAGCCGTGGTGGCAACGGGCTTGCAACGGCAGCCATCGTATTAGCGCTGGTTTCCGTTGCCGGGGGTTACATGCTCTGGAGTGAATTGGCTAACGTACAGCGCGAGTTAGCAGGATTCACCGGTCTTGATAAATCCGAGTTGGATCGAATGCAAACAACGCTGGATCAGAATTCTAAAAACCGCACAGGTAAAGCCGCAGCAGAACTAAAAACATTGATTTCTGAAGCGCAACGTGGACTTGAAAGTGAGATGCAGCAATCCATTTCGTCTGCGACCGATGCTTCTTCTGCACTAAGCTCTGAGCTTCAAAAATCCCTTGCCCAATTAGAAAATAATATCAATAATATTGCCAACAACATTAAACAGCAAGATGCTAAAACAGCCGCGCTGGTTGCGGCAACTCGTGGACAATTGCAAAACGACTTCCATCAAGCGACGGCTCAGACCAATGGTTCCTTAGCCGAACTGAAAGGTTCATTTGGTGAGTTGAAACAGCAAGTTCAGAATCAATTGGATTCAACGATTACCGACTTGGACGCACGTCTTAAGTCTGCTGAAAAGGAGCAAACCGGACTGCAATTAACCGTTGAGCGGTCTGCTCAGGAACTGGCTCAAGCTGTGGGTAAAAATCGCGCGGACTGGGCATTGAACGAAGTTGAACATATTCTAAGTATTGCAAATAACCAAGTATTACTAGAAAGAAGCCCGCTGAAAGCCGTTACTTCACTGCGTACCGCGGATCAGCGGCTGCAGCGTATTAAGGATCCGTTACTCGCGAAGATACGCGATGCCATTAGTACAGATATTGCGGCATTAGAAAATGTTAAAACACTGGATTTACACAGCACGTCATTAACTATTAATCGTCTTGCTGGCGAAGCAGGCAAGCTACGTAATACTATAACAAGAGCAACGCCCGCAGCGGAAGCGTTGGCACTGGCTCCAGATGAGGCATCAATAGAAGAAGAAGGTATAGCGTCTACTTCGTTTCTTGCTATCAAAGGTTTTGCTAGTGCCGCTTGGCAAGGTTTAAGTGCCGGAGTGACCATAGCAGATGATGGGGAAATTATAGCGCCGTTACTTCCACCTGAGCATGCTTTTTTTCTACAACAAAACCTGCAATTGAAACTTGAAAGTGCCCGTTTAGCACTTGTACGGCAAGATGATACAACCTTTCATAGCAGTATCACTGCTGCGAAAGACTGGACGCAACGTTATTTTGATGCGGAAGACGCGACAACACAACAATTTATTAAGGACTTAAACAGCCTGGATGCGTTAAAACTGGATCCAACCTTACCTGATATTTCAAGTTCTTTGACTGTATTAAGAGAAATTAAACCTTCTCTTTTGTGAAGACTTGTTAATACGTAACAGGTAATTTGGGTGTAATTAATAAAACAATAAACCTTTTTTGAAGGTAACTAAAGGGGAGCAAGCTATCATGAGGTTCTTAATCCTAACGATAGTCGTTATACTGGGAGCGGTGTATTTAGGTTTGGAAATTGAAAAATATCCAGGTCATGTGATGATTCAAATTGACGACGTAAAAACTATTAACGCACCTGTCGGTCTTTCGCTCGGTGCATTATTGGCGGGTTTTATCATTTTTTATATTACGGTCAGGCTGTTAAGCACCGCAATACGAAGTCCTAAAATTATTCGCAAACACAACAGCAACAAGCGCGAAAAAGCTGCTCATAATGCTCTGAATAAAGGATTGTTAGAGTTGTCGCAAGGCCATTGGAAACAAGCGCAAAAACGCCTAAGCAAAGCAATAAAACATAAAGACACTGCTGCGCTGGGTTATTTAGGTACAGCAAGAGCAGCACAGGAGCTGGGCAATACAAAAGTTCGAGACAAATGTTTGAGACTTGCAGAAAACGCAACCGCAAACTCAGATATTTCTGCGGGTATCACCGGCGCTCAGCTTTTGGTTGCGGATCGAAAACCTGAACAAGCCGCTCACCAATTACAGCAATTATTGCGTAAAGATCCCAAAAATACTCTTATTTTGGCTGAGCTTAAAGATTGTTACATTAAAAGCGAGGCTTGGGAAAGTCTTGCCGAACTTATTCCTGCCTTGCAAGAATATAAAGTACTCACCTCTTCAGAAGCGTTACGTTTGGCTCGTAGCACATTTACTCATGTGCTTGGTGTAGCCTCTCAAGCAGGGGATGATACTCGCGCTCTGGATGACGCCTGGAAACTTGTTCCCTACGAAATGAGAAGAGACAAAGAACTTCTTTCTCTCTATATTCACTACCTTTTAGAAAATGGCGAAGGGTCGAGGCCTGAAAATATTTTGCGCAATAAAATTAAACAAGGTTGGGATGACAGTCTTGTTCATTTATATGGCTTGGTCGACAGCGGTACTCCGGCCCCTCAGCTTGCCAGAGCAGAGCGTTGGCTTAAACGTCGCCCTGATAATGCGGTATTACTACTCACTCTGGGTCGATTAGCGCTACGCAATCATCTATGGTCAAAAGCAAGATCCTATCTTGAAAAAAGTGTAGACGTTGATCCTCGTCCTGAAACTTACATGTTGTTAGGAAAGCTACTGGAGCAAACGGGTGAAAGTGTGATTGCGGGAGAGTGTTTCCGCGAAGGTCTTAATATCACAGTTAGAGATAATCTAAGGCTGGAACGTACTCCCATTGATTCTATTGAAGGCAAAAAATCGAAGGCATTGTCCATCGCTTCAGGGCCTGAAGCATTGAGGCCTGCAACGTAAGACATCTTTCTTTTCGTTACAGTAAAAACCCCCGAGCTGCAAAGCAAGGGGGTTTTTTTACATCTAATTTTATACAAATTGCGCGCTAATCGAGTTTCTAATTTGAAAGGATGGGCCAAAGTCGGCATGCAAGGTGCATAAAGTTATTTTTCTATTCTAATGCAGTAAGAGGGTTTAAGTCAGTGCGGTTAATGGCATTTTTTCTGATTGTAATAATGCAATGGTTTGTTGTGCAGGCGTACGCTCAAGATGTCGATGTTCCTGATGATTATGACACCATACAAAAGGCCATCGACGCAATCGCAGAAAACCCAGCGCTGGGGAATGTCATCGTTGTTGATGTTGGCACTTATGAAGAAAATCTGACTCTGACAAGCAATATTACGCTGCGCGGCAAGGAAGCAGCGAGAACGATTATCAACGTTGAGGATGAAAATATTCCCCTATTGCAGATGAGTCAAGTGACTAATGTGACAATACAAAATTTCACATTCGCGGAAGGAGATCGTGCTATCGAAGTGTTGGATAGTTCCAATGTCTTGATTTCCAACAATGTGTTTAATGGCGGAAACGACATGGTAGGTGTAACGATCCTGAGTGACCCCGCTTCCAACCTCAATTCCAATTTCGCTATTGATATTCTTAACAACACGTTTTTTGATTTGGATCGAGCTATAGTGCATAACGATGAAGCGGTAACAATACAAAACAATATATTTTCTAAAAATGAATTAGCTATAGACAGCGATGGTGCGTTTGGTGTGGTGTCTTATAATTGTTTTTTTGATAACAACCAACCCAGTGCACGAGGAACTAACACGGTAATCGATGATGATCCTTTATTTGTGAATACGTTGATCCGTGATTTTCATTTACGAGAAGGGTCACCTTGTATTGATCAAGGGTTTGGCAACGATATCATTGATGATAGTGATGCGGATATGGGTGCTTACGGTGGACAGCTTGCGGATGTTTTGCCGTATCCCGTGCAAGCTGTCAGTGCGGCAGACATTACAGCCGAGGTAGGATCATCTTCTCTGGAAGTAAGCTGGGGCGCGAATAATGCCTATCTTGTTACCCATACCACTCAGCCAGGAAGGTATGTCATAGAGTATGACTCTGATCGCAGTGGCCCGCCTTATAACGGCACCGATGCTGAAGGTGGTACGCAGCCATCGCCTATTGATGTTGGTAATGTAACTGCATTTCGTCTTACTGACTTGTCTCCCAATCAGGTGGAGCCATCAGCGCCTGTGTTGTCAAGTCTCGATCTTGGTAATGGTCAATTTACAGCAAATTGGACGGCGGTATCACCCGCTACCAGTTATAACGTTCATTATGGTTTGAATGATACGCAAGAACAACAAGTGGCCGTTGGCAATGTCACCTCCTATACCGTGACAGGATTAGCGAATGGTGCAACTTACCACGTTGCCATTAGTGCCGTTAGCCAGCCAACCTATTATATCGTTGTAACGGCATACGACAGTACAGGAAATAATGATCATAAAAGCGCAGTATCCGAAGAAGAAGTGGTTACGCTAGGTTCAGAACTTAGCAGTGAATTATCTAATGCATTAACGGTTATTCCTGAGATGACACAAGCCTTTCCTCCTTTGCCAAATGACGGTTGTTTTATTGCGACAGCGGCCTATGGTTTTTATAGTGTGCCGCAAGTTCAAGCCCTGCGTGATTTTCGCGATCATTATCTTTTAACAAACGAATGGGGTCGAGTCTTTGTTGAATTTTATTATAGATATAGTCCGCCGCTTGCAGCTTATATTGCAGAACGTCCTGCGTTGCGAACAGGGGTGCGTATTGTTTTGGCTCCATTTGTTGTTGTGGCATCGTTGCTGAAACAATTCCATTTCGCGATGGTGTTCTTTTTCGCCTTGTTGATAGCTGTAATAGGGTGGCCGTTGTTTCGTCGTCAAAAATACATAAATATAATCAAACAACAGTTATGAACCGGTCAATATTTCAAATGGTACAACGCTTTTCTCTCGCTGGTAGTCATACCCTGCTTCTGTTTGCTTTCATCGGTATTATTTTATTTGGCGTGCCTGTTACCAAGACGTTGGCGGATGAAAAAAGACCTTATTGGTCTGCGGAGTTTAAATTAGGTCAATTTCATCCGAACCTGGATGATTGGGATAGGTTCTATAGCGACGATAACATGAATCAGTACAGTGTGGCGTTGGCCTATAAAGTACTGCGTCAATTGGAAATAGGTCTGGAAGCAAGCTACATGTCAGAAGATGGTCGTGGGGTTTTGCCGTTAAATAATCAGGTTGGGGGCGAAGTCGATTATACGCTCGTTCCTGTAAGCGCTTATATTATTTTAAGAGCTATTTTTAGCGAGAATCAACTGGTTGTACCTTATGTGGGTGGTGGAGTTACCCGCATGTCTTATAAACAGAACGTTACAGCGGGTGATGAAACAAAAGGGAATACTAACGGAATATATTATAAAGCGGGGATTCAGTTGTTATTAGATCGCATCGACCTGGGCGCTGCCCAGGCTGTGCAGCGCGACTTTGGAGTTGATAATACCTATCTCTTTTTCGAATTTGCGAAGACGACGGCTAAAATAGACGATACGGGTGGTAATGAAGTTGATCTGGGTGGCCAGAGTTATTTTCTTGGTTTGTTATTAGAGTTCTAGTCTGACTTTTTTAATGGCTGTCCAGGTCTGAAAAAAACTGTTGCTCATCCAGGCCGCGTTTGAACAGGGCATCTCTGGTGGCAAGCACCATGGCAGGGGGGCCATTGGCATAAACGTCAAATTGCGTAATTTCTGAAAAGTCCTGTAACACCGCGTTGTGTACATAACCTTGCCTGCCTGACCATTGCGATCCAGTCTCAACGTCTGATAAGACGGGAACATAATTAACGTTATAGCCTTTTACCCAGGAGAGAACCAGAGCTTCCATATATAAGCTACACGACTGCCGTCCTCCCCAATAGATGAAAACGGGTCTGGTTTCTCCTTGCTGAATATACATTTCCATGAGTGCTTTGATGGGAGCAAACCCCGTTCCTCCGGCTATAAAAAGGATAGGTCTTGTTGAATCGGTATGGAATATAAAATTACCAAAGGGGCCTTGTGCATAAAGTGTATGACATTCTGTCATCGCTGCTCTTAATGATTGCCCAAATGGCTTATCAACTTCGCGAATATGCAGTTCTACATCATACGTACCCACACCGGGCGCATTGGCAATAGAAAAGAAGCGAGGCTTGCCGTCTTCAGCGAGCAAATTAAGATGCTGGCCCGCCTGAAAACTAAAGGCATCATCAATATCTAAACAGACGCTCACTATATCAGAAGAAAGTTGCTCAATTTTTTTAACCTGAACCCGGTATTTCTTTTCTAAAGCATTCATTACTCAGTTAACCTGTTCTTGACAAGGTGAAGCCTGGAAAATGTCGCATGACCTTAAATCTACGAGTACAACTGATTTTTCGTGGGTTAAATAGTTTACTATATCCGTGGCGCTTGAGATATACGAGTGCCTGGTTTTTTATGCCACGACAGGGTTAATTTTCAGTATGAATGATCAACGACAGAATATCGCTTTTATAGTTGGGTTTGGTTACATTGGCGAACTCATAGCCCAAGCGGCTTTACGTGAGAAGCAAGAAGTAAAGGCTCTCATTCGTTCTGAAAATAAAATTCAGCAGCTCGAGCAATTGGGCATCGCTTTTACGATTGCTGATCTGGATCAGCATACCGGGCAACAATTACCTATCAATCATCTCAGTGATGTGTTTTATACCACACCCCCACAGCCAGATGGGGAGACCGATACTCGATTACGATATTTTCTAAGCTTGCTTGATGAGCCTCCCGCGTCGTTGATTTATATTAGTACCAGTGGTGTATATGGCGATTATCAGGGGGCGTGGGTTACGGAAGACGACCCACTCAAAAGCACCTCGCCGCGTTCATTGCAACGTATCGATGCAGAAAACACCTTGTTGGAATGGCATGCTCAACACCCTGAGACCCATCTTGTTATTCTGCGATCCGCGGGCATTTATGGGCCGCATCGTTTACCTGTAGACCGATTAAAACGACAAGCACCGTTGGTTAAACAAGATGAACTTCATGCTTACCTTAATCTTATTCATGGGGAAGATTTATCCCGAATATGCAGGCGAGCAACAAGCCGCTGCAAGAGTGGTGAAAAATACAATGTCAGCGACGGCAGTCCAACAACAATGGTCGACTATTTAAATCATGTTGCCGAACAACTTGAGTTGCCTCAAGCTCCTCTTGTTTCATTAGCAGAGGCACATAAAACAATCAGCCCCAGCATGATGAAATATTTAAGCGAATCCAAGCGATTATCAAATAAAAAGCTATTAAGCACTTTGCAAGAAGACCTATTGTACCCAAACTATATTGAAGGTGTAAAACAAGCAGCTCGGGAAAAATAAAAACGGTATATAGCCTCATCCTTAACTTTCACGAAAATTTACGAAGAGCCTTAAATAAAATGAAACAAAGTGTAAGTTATATTGATACAAACAAAGATTTAGTATCGTGTTGTGCTCGATTAAAAATGAGCAAGTGGCTTGCTGTTGATACCGAATTTGTGCGGGAGCGCACCTACTTTCCGTTATTGTGTTTGATTCAAATAGCAACCGAGCAGGAAATTTTTTGTGTCGACGTGCTTGAAATAGAAGATCTTTCACCTTTGTACGATATATTGCTTGATCCTTCTATAATTAAAGTTATTCACTCCGCTAAACAAGACTTAGAAGCTTTTTATTACAGCTTGGGCAAGGTTCCACAGCCGATTTTTGATACGCAAATTGCAGCTACGTTTTTGGGTGACAAAGCGCAAATTGGCTATGCGGCGTTAGTTGAAAAATACACCGAAGTAACACTTGCGAAGGCACATACCCGGGCCGATTGGTCGAAGCGTCCTCTTGCGGCGGCACTATTGGATTATGCCGCTGATGATGTTAGATATTTAGGCTTTATCTATGAAAAACAAACGCAAGCTCTATATGAGATAGAACGACATATCTGGGCGCAAGAAGAATTTGTTGCGTTAACTCAGCTGCATCACTATGCGCCGGATCCGGAGGCGGCTTGGCAGCGCATTAAACGAATTGGCCATTTAGATATCCCGCAGCTTACGTTATTGCAGCGCCTGGCTTCGTGGCGTGAAAAAGAAGCCATTGAAAAAGACAAGCCGCGGAAATGGATCATCAAAGATGACGTACTGATCGATATCGCCTGTTCAACGGGGCAAAACAATGAAAATACTAAAATCAATAATTTGTCCGATACCTTATACCGTCGTATTAACAGCGAGTGTTTGATGGTAGCGGCAGATACAAAAATGCCAACTCAAAATGACATAAATAAAACACAATCATTAACAGAAAAAGACATTTCCCAAGTTACATCATTACAAGCATTAGTCAAAGCCCATGCAGAAAAATTGAAACTTTCTCCACAGCTCCTGGCTACGCGTAAAGACATTGAACTTTTGGTAAGAGGGGAACGGCAACTTCCTTTATTGCAAGGTTGGCGTAAAACAGTGATTGGAGAATCGTTGCTCAAATGTATTCAGGAATCTGTCAATTGTAACCGTTCAGAGTCCTCCTGAACGGCTGCTTTCAATTATATTTTTTTATCTATGTTATCTATCATCATTCCTTGTTTAAACGAAGTGAAGCAGATTCCAGCATTACTGTCTTGCCTGAATCAACAGCATTGTTCTTTACATTTTGAGGTGCTACTTGTTGATGGTGGGAGCCACGATGGCACTTTATTGATGGCGAACAAACTTAAACATCAACTGAGTTACAATCTCAGATTATTATCTTCTCGCCCGAGTCGTGCAATTCAAATGAATTATGGTGCCCATCAAGCGAAAGGGAGTGACCTGTTATTTTTGCACTCCGATTCTCTGCTATCAGCACCCGATAGCTTGCAGCAAGCAGCACAGCATATGACACGAAAAAGGCCGAAAAATGAAAACATTGCCGGACATTTTGCTCTGCGGTTCAAACGTGATCACACTAATAATCCGGTAGCCTATTATTTTTATGAAGCAAAAACACACCTGAATAAACAAGACACCATTAATGGCGATCAGGGTTTCTGGTTAAATAAAGCTTTTTTTAATCAACTGGGTGGTTTTGATGAATCTTTAGCCTTCATGGAAGATGCGCGTTTAGCTGGAAAAATATTTAAGCAGGGAGCGTGGACGACGTTACCCGCGTTACTTCAGACCTCGGCAAGAAGATTTGAAACCGAGGGGCTTAGGCAACGTCAGGTACTCAATGCTTTGTTGTGTGCTTTCAATCATATTGGTATGACAAATTATTTTAACCAGGCGGGTAGTGCTTACTGCTCTCAAGTACATACGAAACAGCTTGATTTATACCCCTTTTTTAAGTTAGCGCATGATGTCAGTTTTGAATATGGATTCATAACCGCATTGACTCGGTGGTACGGTACAGGAAAATATGTAGCCTCTAATGCCTGGCAGCTTGCTTTTGCCCTCGATTGCCGAAAAAACCAGAGCATGGGCTTGCCTCCAGGAGAGGGTGAGTTGTTGAATTGGCGCATCTACAAAAAAACAGCACGTTACGTGGTTGAGTCCTGGTTTGGTTATGGCGTAACCGCGATCCTGACATTTTTGTGGTTTTATGTCTCGCTGGGTTTGCAAATGTTGAGTAAAAATACATAATGTAAAAGAATGGAAAGCTTTTTCAAGCACCCCCTGTGTCAGGCTAGGACTGTCCATTACCCATAGATTCTCGCTGAACAAAGCAGTAAAAATAGAGCATGCTTAAGGCATGAATAAACAAAATCAAATTAAATGAACGCTATCAAAACCCGCGAATCTAACCTCAATCGTTACGGAAAAAAATTAACTTCCCAAACTAGTCATCACCGCCGCCAAAAACCGAGTGGCTTCACCTCCGGTGACTGCACGATGATCAAAGGTGAGCGATAGGGGAATGACCCAGTGAATAACGACTTCGCCATTGACGGCAAGTACAGCTTGACGAAGTTTGCCTGCACCTAAAATGGCGACGGTAGGTGGGACGACGATGGGGTTGGCGTAGCGTCCGCCAAAGGTGCCGAAGTTCGATAGGGTGAAGGTGTAACCGCGCATTTCCTGTGGTGGGATGTTGCGGTCTTTGGTGGCTTGTTTCATTTGGTTGAGGCCGGCTCTTAAATCCTCCTGAGAACGATTGCCCACATCTCTGAGGACGGGTACAAAGAGACCGTCCTGGGTGTCTACGGCAATGCCCAGGTCTATTTTTTTAATGACACGTCGGCCTATGGCATGGCTGTCGTACCAAGCGTTTAGTGCGGGTTCGGTTTCGCAACCGGCGATGATGGCTTTGATGAGATGAGTGGTAATGTCTTCTTTGCCGTGCCAATGATTAATGTCGACATCATCGTAAATAGTAACAGGAACGACTTCTGCATTGGCCAGAGTCATTGTTTTCGCCATGGTGCGGCGCACCCCACGGAGGAGCTCCATCGCGCCCACGTCTTCAAATATTTTTGCTACCCGTTGTACGTCTGCGGCGGTGATGGTGTCGTTGGGGCCGCTGGGTGTGACGATGGACAGATCAACATCCATTCGTCTGGCCAGTGCTCGAACCGCAGGCGTTGCTTTGATTCCACCACCACTTTGACCTACGGTAGTCGCTTTTTCATTAACAACTTCAGTACCGACTTTTATGACACCGGCAACGGTGCCGGTGTCTGCCGACTCCTTTTTTTCGATCGCTTGCGGAGCGCCTGACTTTTCGCTGACAAATTCAACAAGGGGGTCGCCGACGTGGACGATATCACCGATCTCGCCATAAAGTTTATATATCTTGCCTTTAACCGGGCAAGGAATTTCTACGATTGCTTTTGCTGTTTCCACCGAAGCCATGGGTTGGTCAAGCTCTACGTCATCATTCGGTTTGATCAGCCATTCTACAATTTCAACTTCGGTCAGACCTTCGCCTAAATCGGGTAATTTGAATATGTTCATGCGTACTCCATGGTGTTAACGGCGGCATCAATAATACGTGGTGCATCGATCATGTAGTGATTTTCATTGCGGTATAGAGGCATGATGGTGTCGTAACCGGTTACGCGTTGCACCGGTGCTAATAAAAACATCAGCCCTTGTTCGGCGAGCTGGGCTGCGATTTCAGCGCCGACACCACAATTTCGTGCGGCTTCGTGAATAATGATGCAGCGCCCGGTTTTTTCAACGGAGGCTAATATAGTTTGTATATCAATCGGGCTGATGGTTGCCAGGTCGATGACCTCAGCGTTAATGCCTCTTTGCTCCAATTGTTCTGCCGCTTGCAGGGTTTCATGAACACAGGCACCCCAGGTGACCAAAGTGATATCTGCGCCTTCTTTTAAGGTAAAGCAAACATCCAGAGGGAGCGCTTCGCCATTGTCTTCGACATTTTCTTTAACCAGGCGATAGATGCGTTTGGGTTCTAGAAATAAGACAGGATCTGGGTTTTGTATTGCCGCGAGCAGCAGCCCATAAGCACGGCCGGGTGAGGACGGAATAACAACGCGTATACCGGGCATGTGTGCGAATAATGCCTCGGTACTTTCAGAATGATGTTCGGGTGCGCGAATGCCGCCGCCATAGGGCGCTCTGATTACCAGCGGCGCAGAGAGTCGTCCTCGGGTTCTGTTGCGCAGTCTTGCCGCATGGTTAATAATCTGATCTACGGCGGCATAGATGAAACCTAGAAACTGTATTTCGACAACGGGACGCAAACCTTCAGCGGCCATACCCACTGCCATGCCTGCGATCAAGGTTTCCGCTAAGGGGGTATCTATGACCCGTTCTTCGCCGAATTTTTTTTGCAAATCGGTTGTAGCACGGAAAACGCCGCCGTTAACACCGACATCTTCACCGAGCACAATGACATTTTCATCGGCATCCATAGCGCGGGCTAAGGCCATGTTGACCGCTTCCACCAAGGCGACTTCAGGCATTTTGTTTGTTCCTTTCGGCAACTTGTTTCTGTTGCTGGAGTAATTCATTTGTGGGTGTTTCAAACATAAAATCAAACATCGTTTCGGGTGCCTGGGCGGGAGTGTTCAGGTAGCGTTTTACTGCCGCCTCTACTAATTGGCTACATTCCTGTTGTAATGTTTCTTCTTTATCTGGGTTCCAGTGATTTTCCGAAGACAGGTAATTTCTCAGGCGTGCAATCGGTTCTATTTTCCAGGCTTGTTCGACTTCTTCATCGTTTCGATAACGGCTGGCATCATCGGCAGTTGTGTGGTCACACAAGCGGTAAGTCAGCGCTTCTATCAGGGTTGCGCCACCGCCGCTTCTGGCTTTGTTTAATGCTTCTTCAAAGCGTGCTCGCAGCGCAATAATGTCATTGCCGTCCACTTGTTCACCGGCAATGCCACCGGCGATGGCCTTTTGTGCAATGGTTGCGCAAGCTGTTTGTTCTGAGCGGGGGGTTGAGATTGCCCATTGATTGTTATTAACGACGATAATCATAGGTAACTGCCAGGTACCAGCAGCATTAATAGATTCATAAAAATCCCCTTTAGAGGTAGCGCCGTCGCCTAAAACATAAACGGCAACCCGCTGCTCTTTTCTATGTTTAATCGCATAAGCGACACCAACGGCATGTGGGCCATGGGAGGCAATAGGAACACAGATAGGAAAATCATGGGCTTGGTTTTTGTAGTTCATGCCGCGTTCATCGCCGCCCCAATAGAGTAACATTTCACTCATATCGACACCGCGTAAAAATTGAGCTCCGTATTCTCGATAATAAGGAAAGAGTACATCATCTTTATGCATTGCGGTGGCCAGTGCGACAGAGATGGCTTCCTGGCCTAATGATGAAGGATAAGTACCCAGTTGTCCGGTGCGTTGCAAAGCGATTGCTTTTTTATCAAAGGTTCGAGTGAGTAACATTGATCGGTACATTGCTATCAGCTGATTAAAATCCTGAGCAAACTCGGGTAATTGAGCTACTGGCCTGGATTGTTCGTTTAGAATCTGGCTATAGCCAATCGTAAAACTTGCAGTTTCTTTCATTCTTGCCAGACTCCTGTAGGCTGGATGTGTTCGTTATAACGATCATATAGTTGGGCAGATTTGCTGTTGCGTTCTCCTTTAGTATAGCCTCTGTATTATTCAGGAACTTAACGATAGACGTACCACTCTAAGGCAATAGAAGCGTGGCATTAGTTCCCTAAAATAAAAACTAGAAAAAAGGAACCATCTTCAGGTGCCAGGTTCAATAAATAGTGACTATAAAAATAATTACCAAGTTATAGAAATATATTAATTTGAGTTTTTAGCTAGTGATTACAGCCTGACCTAATACGCGGAGTTGGCTTTATGAATAACACAGAGAACCCTTTGGGAACGGACGGATTTGAGTTTATAGAGTATACCGCTGAAGATTCCCACCTACTGGAAAAACTTTTTGTTAGCCTGGGTTTTTTGTTGGTAGCAAAACATCGTTCAAAAGAAGTGGTTCTCTATCGTCAAGGTGAAACCAACTTCATTATTAATCATGAGCCGGCCAGTTTCGCTCAAGCTTTTGCGCGTGTCCATGGTCCCTCCGTGTGTGCTTTTGGACTGCGTGTTAAAGATGCGGCCTTTGCTTATAAACGTTTACTGGAATTAAAAGCGGAACCCTTCCAAACAACAGCAGGCCCAATGGAATTAAATATCCCTGCTATAAAAGGAATTGGCGGGAGTTTGATTTATTTAATTGACCGTTATGGTGAGAATTCTATCTACGATATTGATTTTGTTTTTGATAAAGAACAAGAAAAAAATCCACAAGGTGTAGGTTTAGCCTATATTGACCATATCACCCATAATGTGCAAAAGGGGCGGATGAATCAATGGGCTGAATTCTATGAACGTCTATTTAATTTTAAAGAGATTCGATATTTTGATATTCGCGGCCAGCACACCGGTTTGAAGTCGCGAGCGATGACTAGTCCTTGCGGCAAGATAAGAATACCCATTAATGAACCCACAGAAGATAAGTCGCAAATTCAAGAGTATCTTGAGGCCTATCATGGTGAAGGTATTCAACATATTGCTTTATCTACAAATGACATATATGAAACGGTTGAACGGTTAAAAACTCAAGGTATTGTGTTACTGGATGTCCCTGAAAGCTATTATGAAATGCTTGAGGAACGGATTCCCAACCACCAGGAAGATTTAGCCCGTTTGAGCAAAAACAGAATTTTAATGGATGGGGATGTCGAACGAAAAGAAGGTATCTTGTTACAAATTTTTACAGAAACGGTGATTGGCCCAATATTTTTTGAAATCATACAAAGAAAGGGTAATGAAGGTTTTGGCGAAGGTAATTTCAGAGCTTTGTTTGAATCTATCGAACGCGATCAACAGCGCCGAGGAGTGTTGTAATGGCCGGGCCTAAATGGATCACATTTCCTAAGCAGGAAGGCATTGTTTCGCGACAAGCACACACGGATTTGCCCGCAGGAAGTTATGAACGTGAATTAGGACGCGATGGTTTTTCCGGTTCTGCAACGCATATGTATCACTCTCACAAACCGACGGATTGGGTCACTATAGATGGCCCATTGCGTCCGCATGCCTTTGATACCACCAAAATGACGGTGACGCACACCAGCCCTTGGGATGCGGAAAGCTTGTTAGAAAACGATCAGGTTCTCATTCGATTATGGCGTTTGAGTGCGTCTATGCCTTTTTTGGTGAGGAACGGCGATGGGGACGAATTGTTATTTATTCATGAAGGAGCGGGCGAACTCTTTTGTGATTATGGGCGTCTTAGTTTTCGTGATGGCGATTATATCGTCCTTCCCAGGGGAACAATGTGGCGCATCGAAGTGAATTTACCTGTGACCATTTTGCTGATTGAAGCCAGTAACGGGCATTATACGTTGCCGGATAAAGGCATGGTAGGCCAGCACGCGGTATTTGATCCGGCTCTGTTAGATACACCAAAAATCGATGCGGATTTTAACGATCAAAAAAATGAAATGCCCACTCAAGTTTTGATAAAAAGATCTAAACATATTACCACCATGACTTACCCGTTTAATCCGTTGGATGCGACAGGCTGGAAGGGTGACTTGTCACCGGTACGAATAAATTGGCGCGATATTCGTCCACTGATGAGTCACCGTTATCATCTTCCTCCCTCAGCTCATACGACTTTTGTTGGCTGTGGGTTTGTCGTTTGTACATTTTGTCCCCGGCCCATAGAGAGTGATCCTGGCGCATTAAAAGTCCCCTTTTTTCATAGTAACGAAGATTATGACGAGGTTATTTTTTATCACAAAGGTGAATTTTTTTCTCGTGATAATATTCATCCAGGCATGATAACTTTACATCCCTGTGGCTTGCCCCATGGTCCGCATCCCAAAGCCTTTGATAAAGGAAAAGGTGCTCAACGTAAAGAAACTGATGAAGTAGCGGTGATGATTGATGCACGTAACGCACTCAAAATCCTGCCCGCTGCAGATCAAATAAACTGGGCAGATTATGTTGATTCATGGAAAGGTGTTAATCAATGAAATTGGCCTCTTTGAAAACAGGCGGGCGAGATGGCTCGCTCATTGTTGTCGCCAGGGATTTAAAATCTTACCGTGTGGTTCCTGATATTGCCCCAAGCTTACAGAGCGTCTTGGAGCGGTGGGATGACGTTTTTGAGCAACTCAATGAAATTTACATTCAATTAAATGAAGGTACGACGGGGAAAACGTTGATGGTGTCTGAATTAGCGTCCCCCTTACCCAGAGCATATCAATGGCTGGATGGTAGTGCTTATTTATCTCATGTTCAACGGGTTCGAAAAGCACGGGGTGCTGAGATGCCAGAGAGTTTTTTAACAGATCCTTTAATGTACCAAGGCGGTTCTGACTACTTTCTTTCACCTACCGACGATATCGTTTTGTCTAATGTGGAATGGGGGCTGGATTTTGAATCAGAAGTGGCGGTTATTACGGATGACGTGCCTATCGGTACGCAAAGCCAGAATGCGGAGCCTCATATCAAGTTGCTTATGTTGGTGAATGATATTTCTTTACGCGGACTTATTCCGAACGAGTTGGGGAAGGGCTTTGGCTTTATTCATGGAAAACCGCCTACCGCATTTTCTCCCGTGGCGGTAACGCCGGATGAAGTTTCAGCGCACTGGCAAGAGTGTAAACTGAATTTATCATTACAGACACATTACAACGAAGTCTCTTTTGGTCACCCCGATGCAGGCGTGGATATGCAATTCTCTTTTGCCGAATTAATTCAACATGCAGCAAAATCCCGACCCTTAACGGCGGGAACCATCATTGGTTCCGGTACCGTCTCCAATAATGATGAGAGTCGAGGCTGCTCTTGTTTGGTTGAAAAACGAGTTTTGGAAGTCGTTAAGGAAGGTAAGGCAACAACGCCCTTTATGAAAGTGGGAGACAGTATCAGAATTGATATGGTAGATGCGTTGGGTCACTCTGTTTTTGGAGCTATTGAGCAACGAGTTGTTGAGGGCCGCAGTTGATGTCCGAACTAACGCTCTATACGTACTTCAGAAGTTCTGCCGCTTACAGGGTGCGTATTGCATTGGCCTACAAACAATTACCTTATTCTTCCTCCTTTGTACATTTAGTCAAAGACGGTGGGCAACAACACAGCGAAGAATATAAAAAAATCAATGCTCAAGAATTAGTGCCTGCACTTAAAATTAACGGAGCAGATGGCCCAGTTTTGGCACAATCAATGGCCATTTTAGAATATCTTGAAGAGCGCTACCCGAAACCGCCGTTATTACCTGCTGATTTTTTGAGTCGAGCCGAAGTACGTGCTTTCGCACAATGCTTCGTTGCCGATATTCACCCTCTGAATAATCTGCGTGTGACTCAGTATCTTGAAAATAAATTGTCGATTAATCAGCAAGAAAAAGCAGAGTGGTATCGGCATTGGATAACGACAGGGTTTGCTGCAATCGAACAGCGGCTTCGTGAAAATAAACAAGGTCGTTATTGTTTTGGCAATAACATCAGCATGGCGGATGTTTGTTTGATTCCTCAAGTATACAATGCCATAAGATTTTCTATTGTATTAGATAGCTACCCTGAAATAACAAAAATTTATCTGAACTGTATGGAGCTTGACGCATTTTCTCAAGCGGCTCCAGAGCAACAAGAAGATTGTGACCTGTGAAATAAGAGATGAGGACAAATGAGGTGTGTTATGACCGACGTGGGTGAAGCTGCATTAGCGCAATTCTCGGAAGAGCATCATATTGATCGCTTGACTCAGGGATCATTACAGGCTTTGTTTGCACAAAAACAAGGTTATACGATAGATAAGGCGAAAAGGTTTGTTAAGTTTCAACAAAGGATAGACCAAGAGCTGCTTACACACCCCGTTATACTCAATAATGAATACTGCAAATGGTTTCAGGAAGGTTCACAATCTATTGCGCAAATTAAAGCTTTTATTATCCAGTTCTCCGTTTTTTCGAATCTTTTTCTTCTTGCACAACTTAATAAAATGATTAACGCCGATAGTCTTGAGAATATGCGCGCCTCAAAAGAAATACTCGCCAATGAAATAGGTGTGATATTTAATTCAGGGAGAACAACCAGGAAAGCGGACACAGACATAGAAAAAGAGGGCGATCCTGATCTGGTTTCTACCGAAGGATCCGTAGAGGGGGGGCGGTTCCGTTTTCGCGCTGCGCATTTTGAATGGTTATTGCAAATGGGTGAAAAAATGGATTTAGGATTTACCGATATGGGGAAACGTCACCATGGCACGGTTAATACGTTATTTTTCTGTGATGAGTTGGAACGCTTATATGGCGGTACGGATTATATGAGTTCACAAGCTGCAAGTTACGCGGTTGAAAATTGGGCCGCCGCCGGGTTTTGGGATCAACTGGTGAATGGTTTCAGATTGTTTAATGATCGTACCAGCATGCAGTTACCCTTGTCTTTTTTCACCTGGCACAGTCGCATTGAAGCGCAACATGCGGCGCATACACAAGAAGAGTTAGAAGAACTGTATTTTTCCAGAAAAATCGATGAAGATAATTTTATAAAAAAAGGTTGGGAAATGCTCGATGGTGTACAGTTTTTCTGGGTGGGCTTAAATGAAAAAAGGCTGGCCGAATGAACGAACGTGAATATTTTCAAGATGCCATGCCGGCTGATGTTTGTTATGGCTGTGGATCCGCTAATGACAAAGGTTTGCAGATAAAAAGTTATTGGCAGAACGATCTTGCCGTTTGTGAATGGCAACCGGCTACGGAACACCAGGGCTGGGTTAACCTGACTTGTGGCGGTGTTATTGCCACTTTGATTGATTGTCATTGTGTTGCAACGGCGATGGCAACGGCGATTCGTAATGAAAATCGGTCATTAATGTCTGAACCGCGCTATGTTTTTGCAACGGGTTCCTTAAATGTTAAATTCCTCAAGCCCTCTATAAATACTCAGCCGCTTAGATTAGAAGCTCAAGTGACTGGGACTAAATTAGGAAAAAAATATACGGTGTCTTGCGCTGTTTTTTCTGCAGGTGAAAAAACAGCGCAAGGTGAAGTGATCGCTTTATTGGTGTATCGCAGTGATCGTCCCGATGAGTCTAATGCTATTTTTAAATGTTAAGAGCACTCATCCCTTAACTTGAGGTTGTCATCATGAATGAAAATTTTGACGCATTTAGAGGCCGTGTTCGTGCTTTTGCAGAACAAGAGGTTGCACCACTGGCGGCTCAAATTGATAAGGATGATGAAATACCGAGAGCACTATGGAAAAAAATGGGAGATCAGAAATTATTAGGTCTTACGGTTCCTCAAGAATATGGGGGCGAAGGGCAGTCGTTTTTAGCGCAAGTGATTGCAATTGAAGAGTTATCTCGCGTGTCGGGTACGGTGGGTTTTGTTTATGCTGCACACTCAAATATTTGTGTTCATAATTTGTATGAACACGCGACCGATGAACAACGGAAAAAATATCTTCCGGGTTTGATTTCAGGGGAGTTGATTGGTGCTTTGGCGATGTCTGAACCGAATGCCGGATCAGATGTGGTAGGTTCGATGACCTGTCATGCAGAAAAGAAAGGCGATGTCTGGGTTGCTAATGGCACCAAGAGGTGGATTACAAATGGACCTGATGCAGATGTAATCATTGTTTATATGCGAACGGCTCCGGTCGAAACAGGATCAAAAAGTGTAACGGCATTCCTGGTAGAAAAAGAAATCAGCGGTTTTTCCAAAGGCAAGAAAAAAGACAAACTCGGTATGCGAGGTGCAGGAAACTGTGAATTGTATTTCGAAAACTGCGAAATTCCAGAGCAACAAGTGTTAGGTGAAGTGAATCACGGTGTTTCAATATTAATGAAAGGACTGGACTCTGAGCGACTTGTTTTATGCGGTGGGCCGTTGGGCTTGATGCAGGCGGCGCTTGATCTGGTTATCCCCTATTTATTAGAACGTAAACAATTTGGGCAGCCCATTGGTAATTTTCAGATGATGCAAGCCAAACTGGCGGATATGTATACCCAGTTTCAAGCAGCACAGGCTATGGTTTATCGCTTAGGCGAAAACTTTTCAAATAACCCTCATCGAGGTCGTGACGCGGCTGCCTGCTGTTTGTTTTCCTCAACTGCCGCAACGTTAATGGCTTTGGATGCGATACAAGTAATGGGTGGGCGCGGTTACATGAATGAAGAAATTCCGGGTCGTTTGCTGCGTGACGCTAAAATTTATGAAATTGGCGGCGGTACCAATGAAATCAGGCGTATTGTTATTGCGCGAGATATTTTTAAGGCACATAAAACAACACAAAAAAAGTAACCTATAACTTATGGAAAAATCAGCTCAAGATATTGTAATCGTTGCTGCTCGGAGAACACCTATAGGTTCTTTACTGGGGTGTTTGTCCCAATATACGGCTGTTGATCTGGGTACAATTGCAGTGCAAGCCTTGCTATCAGAAGATGACCTCTTGCACCAAAAAATACAGGACGTATATATGGGTTGTGTGTTGACGGCAGGCCTGGGTCAGGCACCGGCACGACAAGTTGCTTTGAATGCGGGGCTGGATGCTGCGGTGCGCTGTATGACGATCAATAAAGTATGCGGTTCGGGTATGGCAACGGTGATGATGGCCTATGATCAGCTGCGATTGGGTCAGGCCACAGCCATTGTTGCCGGAGGCATGGAGTCGATGAGTCAAGCGCCCTTTATTATCCCTGGAGCAAGAACCGGTTTTAAGTATGGCCATCAAAAAATGATTGATCATATGGCGTATGACGGATTGGAGAATGCGTATGACCATCAAGCGATGGGCGTATTTGCTGAACAGTGTGCCCGGCAATATCGCTTTTCCCGTGAGGCTCAAGATGAGTATGCTGTAGAGTCGGTAAGACGCGCTCGTTTGGCTATTGAGCAGGGAAGTTTTAAATCTGAAATAGTCGAATTTGAAAATGCAAAAGCGAATCTCATCAATACCGACGAACAACCGGGCCGCTGTAAACCCGAAAAAGTGGCAAAACTCCGTCCTGCATTTGTTAAAGAATCGGGTACAGTTACGGCCGCTAATTCGTCTTCTATTTCTGATGGTGCGGCGGCGGTATTACTGTGTACCCGAGCATGGGCTGAACAACAACAAATGCAACCGTTAGCTAAACTTGTTGGCCACGCATCTTATGCGAAAGCGCCCGATGAATTTACCACTGCGCCTATTGGTGCGATGCAAGCCTTGTTATCACAGTTAGACTGGCACGTCAGTGATGTTGATTTATTTGAAATCAATGAAGCCTTTGCCGTTGTTCCTATGGCAGCGATTCAAGATATGAAATTAGATGTGACAAAGGTTAATGTTCACGGGGGAGCATGTGCTATGGGTCATCCCATAGGCGCTTCTGGAACTCGAATTTTAGTGACGTTGTTATATGCTCTGCATCAATATAGTGCTCAACGAGGTATGGCCTCATTGTGTATTGGTGGCGGTGAAGCAACAGCGATAGCGATTGAAGTTGAGGAAAACTGAAGGGTGATGGCAACATGGAAAAACTAGAAACAAACCTGGATCTCAGCAGTGAAGAGTTTGCCGATAATACGGCACAAATGTACACCCTGGTTGATGAGCTGAAGCTGAAGTTGAGTCAGGTCAAGTCGGGTGGCACTGAAAATGCGCGTAAAAGGCATCAAGGCCGTGGCAAACTTTTGGTGAGAGACCGTATACAGTTATTAGTCGATGATGGTTCTGAGTTTCTTGAGTTTTCATCTCTGGCTGCCAATGATTTATATGATAATCAGGTTCCTTCTGCCGGCATTGTGACAGGCCTCGGTATTATTCATAGCCAGGAAGTCATGATTATCGCCAATGATGCCACGGTTAAAGGGGGGACTTATTACCCCATGACAGCCAAGAAACATCTTCGAGCCCTGGAGATAGCCGAGCAAAATTGTTTGCCTGGAATATATTTAGTGGACTCGGGTGGGGCTTTTTTGCCCTTGCAGGATGAAGTCTTTCCAGACCGAGACCATTTTGGCCGGATTTATTTTATGCAAGCGAGGCTTTCCGCCAAAGGCATACCCCAAATTGCGGTGGTGATGGGATCCTGTGTTGCCGGAGGGGCTTATGTTCCGGCAATGTGTGATGAAACCGTAATTGTGAAAAACCAGGGAACCATCTTCCTCGGTGGCCCCCAATTAGTTAAAGCGGCAACGGGCGAAGAGGCCGACGTTGAAACTCTGGGTGGTGCAGAAATGCACAGTCGCCGCTCAGGTGTTACCGATCATCTGGCCCGCTCCGATGAGCACGCTCTGAGCATAACGAGAGATATCGTCGCTAATCTGAATATTGCAAAACAAAACGCCATTCAGCAGCATTCGATTGTCTCACCAGCATACCCAGTGGAACAACTTTATGGTGTCGTACCCAAAGACCCGCGACAACAATACGATGTACGAGAAATTATAGCCCGACTGGTTGATGCCTCTGAATTTCATGAGTTTAAGGCTTTATATGGAAGCACTCTGGTTTGTGGTTTTGCGCGCATTATGGGCTATCCGATTGGCATCATAGGTAATAATGGCGTGCTGTTTTCTGAGTCGGCACTCAAAGGTACTCACTTCATTCAATTGTGCAGTCAGCGTAAAACGCCCCTCTTGTTTTTACAAAATATCACGGGCTTTATGATTGGCAAACAATTTGAACAAAATGGTATTGCTAAAGATGGTGCGAAGATGGTCAATGCCGTTGCTTGTTCGAATGTACCTAAATTTACAGTCATTGTCGGGGGTTCATTTGGCGCGGGAAATTATGCCATGTGTGGTCGTGCCTATGCGCCACGGCAATTGTGGATGTGGCCCAATGCACGTATTTCAGTAATGGGCGGCGAAATGGCTTCTTCAGTATTGAGCCGTGTGCGCGTTGAAGGCTATCAGGTAAAAGGTGAAACATGGGATGAAGAAGAAAAAAAAACGTTTGAACAAAAAGTAATAAAACAGTTTGAACGCCAAGGAAATCCCTATTACGCCAGTTCACGATTATGGGATGACGGGATTATCGACCCATTGGATACTCGCAAGGTTTTGGCTATAGGTTTAGCCGCAGCATGCAATGCTCCGATTGAAGATACACAGTATGGTGTTTTTCGGATGTAAATGTGTTTTCTTTGGCTGAGTGATTTTTACCACAGAAAGCACAGAAAAGAGCGGGAGGGTGGTTTCTTTTCTCCGTGCCCTCTGTGTGCTCTGTGGTTAATAGTTTTTTTCTGAGTGAGTTTATTCAACCACAGAGAGCACAGAGAAAAGCGGGATGGGTTGAGTGTTTTTCAAATGGCGGGATCAGTATGAGTGATACGGTATTAATCGAAATAAATGAGCGAGGGGTTTGTCATATTACATTGAATAAACCTGGGCGGCACAATGCTTTTGATGTTGAAATTATTGAAGAATTAACTCAAAGTATCACCATGGTCAATCAAGACAACACGATTAGAGTGGTTGTCCTCACGGGGGCAGGTTCGAGTTTTTGTAGTGGTGCGGATTTAAACTGGATGCAATCGTTGGTTAACTATTCTTATGAAGAAAACGTGCAAGATGCATTTAAACTCGCCACGCTGATGCGCTCACTTTACAGCCTGGATAAACCCTTGATATGCGCTGTTAATGGCCCGGCTTATGGAGGTGCATTAGGGTTGATCGCTTGTGCTGATATTGTCGTGTCCGTTGACGATGCGGAATTCTCTTTTAGTGAAGTTAAATTGGGTATTATTCCTGCCGTGATTATGCCCTATGTGATTGCTAACATAGGTTTGCGAGAAGCCAAACGTCTTTTTCTTACTGGCGAACGATTTACTGCGATGGAGGCGAAAGAGCTGGGCTTAGTGACTCACCTTGTCAGCAAAGAAAATTTTTTAGATGCGTGTACTGTACAAGTTGAACAGCTGTTAGCCGCAAGTCCTGCTGCGCAAGAGGCTTGTAAAAAACTAATACGTAAAGTAAACCCCTTAAATGAAAGTGTTGATCAATTAACCACAAAAGCAATTGCTGAAGCACGTGTTTCTGAACAAGGGCAAACGGGATTGAATGCTTTTTTGAAAAAAAGAAAAGCGCCTTGGTTAACGTAATTGGTCGGGTTGAAAAAGCAGGTGAGCATCTATGGCTTCATATGATCATGTTGATATTAAAATAGTTGAAGTTTCACCTCGGGATGGCTTGCAGAATGTTGCGTCGCTGGTTTCTGCGAAGCGTAAAATTCAATTTGTTAATCAGCTTTCAGGCACCGGTTTGGGTTTTATTGAAGTTACCAGCTTTGTCAGTCCCAAAGCGGTGCCACAATTAAGTGATTCCGACATTGTTTTTTCGGGTATCACTAAACGAGATGGAGTGGAGTACTCGGCATTAGTACCTAATGAACAAGGCCTGGAACGGGCGCTTCGTTTAAATGTTCAGCACATTGCAATATTTACCGCCGCCTCAGAACAGTTCTGTCAGAAAAATATTCGTTGTTCTATTGAAGAATCTTTGTGTCGTTTTAAGCCGGTAATAGATCGTGCGAAAGCGGAAGGTTGCACGGTTCGTGCGTATGTTTCTTGTGTCTTGGGCTGTCCTTATGAAGGTAAAATTAAATTACAGGCTGTGACAGAACTCGTTCGCAAGTTGAACGAATTAGGTTGCGATGAAATATCCTTAGGTGACACCATTGGCGTGGGTACAGCCAAACAATCTGCCGGGTTAGTCAGAGCATGCAGTGAGATTGCACCTATATCCAATATTGCCGTACATTTTCACGACACGCGAGGTCAAGCTCTGGCTAATATTTTGAGTTGTATAGATCAAGGTGTACGTATTATTGATGCTTCTGTTGCCGGTTTGGGCGGTTGTCCCTATGCAAAAAATGCCAGTGGAAATGTTGCCACGGAAGATGTTATTTATATGCTGCATGGCATGGGTTTGAATACGGGAGTTGATCTCGAAGCACTGATAAAAGCGGGACAATTTATAAGCCAGGAACTGGCTATTGAAAATCATAGTCGTGTTGCTCAGGCCGGGGTTTTTTAAAACCAAAAACTACAAAACAGCAAAGCGAAGAAAGGAGACAAGAAAATGGAATCCAGCTTTATTCGCGCCGTTGTCACCGGCGGCGCCTCGGGTTTAGGTCGAGCCACATGTGAAGAAATTATTAAACGAAATGGGCAAGTCGTTATTTTTGACAGTAATATTGAACTGGGTAAAAAAACCTGTTCTGAGCTGGGCATAAAGAGCCACTTTGTGCAGGTTGATGTAACATCAGAAAGCGATGTGGATCAAGCAATAGAACAGGCAGTAGAAAATTTGGGCTCAATAAATTTTCTTGTTAACTGTGCAGGTATCGCACCGAGCCAGCGGCTTCTGGGTAAAAATGAATTGATGACGACGGCGCAGTTTCAACAGGCGATCAACATCAATTTAGTCGGCAGCTTTTCTGTATGCAGGGCTGCAATAAACCATATGCAACATAATAAGGTGGACGATCAAGGTCAACGTGCAGTGATCGTGAATACGGCTTCCATCGCAGCTCAGGATGGGCAAGTAGGTCAAGCTGCTTATGCGGCTTCCAAAGCAGGAATTGTGGGTATGATGTTACCTTTGGCCAGGGAATTTTCACGTATTGGTGTGCGAGTTGTGACCGTAGCTCCAGGCTTGTTTCAAACTCCTTTGATGGAGAAACTTCCCGAAAAAGCCATTACAGACTTGCAAAGTCACATCCCCTTTCCCAAACGTTTGGGTCGTCCCGATGAATTTGGTCGCCTGGTCTGCCATATCTATGACAATCATATGCTCAACGGTGAATTGATTCGCCTGGACGGAGCGTTGCGAATGTGAGCCAAAGGGTTATCTGGCAACCGGATAAAACACAAGCTGAAAAATCTCAGCTGCATCGGTTTATTGTCTTTGTAAATCGAAATTATAGTTTGAATATTGTTAACTATGATGAACTCCATCAATGGTCGGTAAATTCAGCCGCACAATTTTGGTCGGCTTGCTGGTCTTTTTTTGAGATCATCAATAGCCAAAGCTACGACGAGATAAAACGTACAGGAAAGCATTTTATTGATACTCAGTGGTTTCCAGGGAGTCGCTTGAATTTTTCTGAAAATTTATTGCAGCATTGTGATCGACAAGCGGATCAAGAAGCCATTGTTTTTCTGAACGAACGAAATCAAATCAAGCGCACCACCTATGCTGAGTTGCAGCAAAATGTGAGAGTGCTTGCTGAAGCGTTGTCTAACGCCGGTGTCGGCGTAGGCGACCGGGTTGTTGCTTTTATACCCAATATCCCTGAATCGATAACCGCCATGCTGGCGGCAAGCAGCTTAGGTGCAGTATGGTCTTCCTGTTCGCCTGATTTTGGTTGCCAGGGTGTTTTAGATCGTTTTCAGCAGATCAAACCAAAAATATTATTCTGCACAACGACCTATTATTATAAGGGAAAGGTGATTTCTACTGCGGCAGTTGTCAAACAACTGCTCAAAGAAATAACCAGTTTGGAAAAAGTAGTGGTTGTTCCCTTTGTTCATCAAGATGAGGCCGAGCCTCTGCCTCTGGGTTGTATTTCACTCAGTAGTTTTGTCGCAGGCTGTGGGCAACGGCCACTTGATTTTGTGCAATTACCCTTTGATCATCCCTTGTATATTTTGTACTCTTCGGGAACCACGGGAGTTCCAAAATGTATTGTGCATGGTGCCGGTGGTACTTTAATACAGCACCTCAAAGAACATCGCCTGCATCTTGACATCAATAAACAAGATCGGTTTTTTTATTTTACAACCTGTGGATGGATGATGTGGAATTGGCTAGTCAGCGGGCTGGCTACAGGAGCCACGTTAATGCTCTACGATGGTTCACCTTTTTATCCGAAGCCCGAGGTGCTGCTGGATTATATTGATAATGAAAAAATCACTGTATTTGGTAGCAGTGCAAAATATCTTTCCGCGTTGGAAAAAGAAGAAGTACAACCCAAAAAGACGCATCACTTAAAATCATTAAGAAGTATATTATCAACCGGGTCGCCGCTCTCACCGGCTTCTTTTGATTATGTATCAAGGCAGTGGAACAGGAAAATACAATTGTGTTCTATATCAGGGGGAACCGATATCATTTCCTGTTTTGCACTAGGCAATCCGGTGTTACCTGTTTATGTGGGCGAGTTACAGTGTTTGGGTCTTGGCATGGCCGTCGAGGTTTTTGATGATGCTGGAAATTCACTCAAAGAAGAAAAAGGGGAGTTGGTTTGTACTCAAGATTTTCCTTCTATGCCCATTTTTTTCTGGGATGATGCAGAAAATAAAAAATATCTCGCGGCTTATTTTCAACGCTTTGATTCTGTTTGGGCACACGGCGATTATGCAGAAATAACAGAGCAGGGTGGTTTGATCCTCTATGGACGCTCAGATACAGTGTTGAACCCCGGCGGCGTACGTATTGGCACTGCGGAAATTTATCGCCAGGTAGAAACAATTCCTGAGGTGATTGACTGCATAGCAATTGGCCAGCAATGGCAAGACGATACACGGGTTATTCTTTTTGTTGTGCTTAAAGATCACACCGTATTGGATGATGAATTGCAATCAACCATCCGAACCGTCATCAGAAAAAACACCACACCGAGACATGTACCTGAAGTTATTGTCCAGGTGCCCGATATACCCAGAACTCTCAGCGGAAAAATAAGCGAAAAAGCAGTGACCGATATCGTACATGGTCGAGCGGTAGTCAATAAAGAGGCTTTGGCCAACCCTGAAGCATTGGCTTGTTTTGAGAATGTCGACAAGTGAAACTGCACCATAGGGCCATCAACCCCAAACCATTTTTATCAACGTAGGGTGCGCCATACCATCTGCCCCACCAAGCACATATTTACATCCATCACGGAGCGGCGCTCACTGTGCACCTTCTTCGTTATCCTGCGCTGAATTTGTTTCATTTTCATCAAGGTCGCTTGCTAAATCATCATCAGGGCACTTGATATGCAAAGTATCAAACGGACTAATTACCCCTTGACCACCTCTATTGAGCACATGAGTATAAATCATGGTCGTTGAAACATCAGCATGCCCCAACAACTCTTGAACCGTACGAATATCATTGCCCGCCTCAAGAAGATGCGTTGCAAATGAATGACGACAAGAATGCGTACTGACTTTTTTATTTATAGCAGCTTTTTGTGCCGCTCTTTTTATCGCCTTTTGTAAGCTGTTTTCATGTAAGTGGTGTCGCCTGATTTTTTTACTGCGAGGGTCAACCGACAGACGCTGACTTGGGAATAGATATTGCCAAATCCATTCTTTTGGTGCGTTGGGATACTTTTGACTTAATGCATTTGGTAAAAAAACTTCGCCCAACCCCGCACTGAGATCCTCATCATGTAATTGTTTAACACGCGTCATTTGCCGCTTAATGGATGCTACAAGATGCCTCGGTAATGGAGTAACACGATCTTTTTGGCCTTTACCATCTCGAACTACAATCTGATTGTATTGAAAATCAATATCTTGAATTCTGAGACGAACACATTCCATGAGACGTAAGCCCGTGCCATACAATATCGAGGTCATTAACCATTGAACACCTCGCAATTGAGAGATAAGGGCAACAACTTCATCTCGAGATAAAACAACAGGAAGCTTTTTAGGTCGTTTCGCACGAGTAAACTCCTTCAAATCATTTAACGGTTGATTGAATATCTGTCCATAAAGAAAAACCAAGGCATTTAGAGCCTGGTTTTGTGTACTTGCAGAAACATTTCGTTCAACAGCCAAGTATTGAAGATATTCAACAACCTCAGCCTCCCTTAATAAAGTAGGACTTTTATTGTCATTGTAACGAATAAAGCGGCAAACCCAGCCTTCATACGCCTGTTCTGTACGGATTGAATAATGACGTCTGCGGATCTCATTTCTTAAAGATTCCAAAATTGCAGTATGGTGATGACGAATTTCCGTCATTGTGAATTCAGGATTCTTTGTTTTATGATCAACTGGAGATTCACGAGCCAGCGTGGCATGGCTCTGATTGACGGTACGAACTGAATCTTTTAAATTATCCCAATCAACTTCATCAAACCATGACACCGCACAAACCAAATACAGATTACGTATAGCATCAATAGTTTGAACAAGCTGCCAATCCGCACAGCGATTATGCTCGAACAGCATTTTCACATAACGTAAAACATCATCAGGTTCATGAAGCGCGATCTCCTGCTTATTCAACGACCTCATGTATCGCTCAACCCTAAGAGCATACCAGTGTAAACGCCCATCCTTAATCCCTTGTTTCAATAGACTGTTTGTAAATTGATCCCAGAATTTGTCAGGAAGATTATTTGTATTGTAATGATTAAAACCCATGAGCGACCTTATTATGTGTAATTTAAATACGGAATAGGTAATAAGTATGGGTATTCTGTAAGAAATTGTCTGTAGATAAACGATGCTAGACAGTGTAGGTAAATAGTGATTATCTAGAGTGACTAAATATGAATATTTCACACTCTGTATTTTGGGCTTTAGGAGCCCAAAACCAGAAAACTTAAGTATGTTTTATTGAGACACTTCATAGTATGGGTAATGCTACACTCTGTATACTCAACTGTTATGTTTAAAAGAAGATTATGAGGATCATCGTACTTAGACATGGAAAACCAGTTATCCCATCATTGAGCAAAGTAAGTTCATTGGCGTTCTCTGACTGGGTTAACGAATACAATGCTGCCGGATTATGTCCAACATCAATACCAACAGAAGATGCACAGAATTGTGCTAATGAATGCAATGTAATCGTTTGTAGTGTTTTGCCGAGATCAATGGAGTCCGCAAAAGCATTTAATGGGAGCATTCATTTATCAGATCCAATTTTCAATGAAGCAGGTTTGCCAGTCGCTAACTGGAAAACATTAAAGTTATCCCCAAAAGCATGGGCAGTAACTTTTAGAATTCTCTGGCTATTAGGTTATTCGAGAAATACAGAGTCATTTAGAGATGCAAAAATAAGAGCATCAAAAGCAGTAGAAAAACTTACTAAAATATCTCAGGAGCATGAGAGTGTGCTATTT
>UOFO01000048.1_pt1 | contig 59735 bp, 51 predicted proteins | sample 1988801 | NCBI WGS metagenome assembly UOFO01 (sample SAMEA4712195, study PRJEB27164) | hydrothermal vent metagenome | biome: marine basaltic hydrothermal vent biome; feature: marine hydrothermal vent; material: mineral | place: Pacific Ocean | collected 2011-06-14/2011-07-23 | depth 1719 m
CGGTTGGTTAATGGTGTTTCAGGCATGCCAATGAACGTGCTCACAGGCCGTGTTGCTGACGATATCGTCGAGGCAAGGGTACTCAATTCACCCACCGGTGATTTTTATATTCTGGCTCTTCCCTATGCGGATAATAATGACCTGGAAGATTCGGGGCAGGTGCAGATGATTTCGACAAGCCAGTAAACATAAACAGTAACTATTCAGCGTATTTAGATTTTGCTTCAGATCAAGGCGTTTTCGCACGGAAAGAGGGCGCATATAGAAATATGCAACCGATTGAGTACGAAAACAACACCGATATGGAGTAAAAGATGAATACGCTGAGTAGTTACCATAAACATTGCCCCCTGTGTAATATTAAAGTGGTCAGGGGGCAATCTGAGCAGTAGCAATAAGAAAAATAACACTTAAAAAAATGCTACCAGATACTAAATAATAAATATTTCCTTGATTATTCACCCGCCAACTGTTTTAATTAGCCCATGCACACGCCCCTCTCACAATCAAATTCTGACAAACTAAAAGAAAAAATACTTGATGCCGCAGAAAACCGGTTTCTTACTTATGGCTATGGCAAAACGACCATGGCTGAAATTGCGACAGACGCCCACATGTCTGCCGCTAATTTATATCGCTATTTCCACAATAAACAAGATATAGCCGCAGAATGTGCGGAGCGCTGCATGAGCAAGCAAAATGCTCATATCCGCGAAGCCGTTCGCCAGAGCAATTTGAATGCCAGCCAACGACTTCATCTATTTGCAAAAGAAACTTACCGTTCAAATATAGACTGTTACAAAGAACAACCTAAAATAAATGAGTTAGTTGACTACATTTCAAAAGAAAGAACAGCATTAATCCATAAAAATATCGATGCAAAATGTTCAATGATCGCAGAGATTCTCGCACAAGGAAATGAAACCAGCGAATTTAAAGTCACCGATATTATAAACACGGCACGGACGATTTATTCGACACTCATTGTATTTGATGTCCCCCTGTTTTTAAGTTTGTTTACTGAAGAGGAATTTGAAAAAATGGCAACCAGCACCGTAAACTTGCTTATTGACGGTTTGAAAAAATGCTAAAGCCAAACGCCAGGCTCCAAAAGTCTGGTTTTTTTACGACAAAAAGATGAATATTTATTACTAAATTCATAATTTATTATTCAATATTAACAAGGGATAAAATAATGAAAAATTTTGAGGCCAATTATGGTCGCTGGGTACTTAAATACCGATGGCTCATTATTATTGCCAGTATTTTACTCATATTTTTTGCAGCCTCTGGTGTCAAACATTTAACATTCAGCAGTGATTATCGCATTTTTTTTAGTGAAGACAATCCCGAACTGATTGCTTTTGATCAATTGGAAAACACCTATACCAAAAGCGACAATGTTCTTTTTGTACTCACACCGAAAGATGGCAATGTCTTCACTGCAAACACCCTTCAAGCCGTTGAATTACTCACTGAAAAATCATGGCAAATGCCTTACTCCATTCGCGTCGATTCCATTACCAACTTTCAGTACACTTCCGCCGAAGAAGATGATTTAACCGTTGAAAATCTGGTGCTCGATGCCAGCAATCTTACCCCCGAACAACTTAAAATCATTCGCCAACGTACATTGGCCGAACCTTTACTGGTTAATCGTATTATTTCGCCAAGCGGTCATGTCACCGGCGTTAACATTACGGTGCAAACACCTGGTATCGACCAAACAAAAGAAGGCCCAGAAGTGGTTTTTTTCGCCCGAAAAATCGCCGATGAAATCCGCTTGGCCTACCCCAACATAGAAGTCAGAATAACCGGTATGTCGATGATGAACTACGCCTTTACAGAAGCTTCCATGTTGGATATGCAAACACTGGTACCGCTCAGTTTTGCCGTCATGCTCATCAGTCTTGGTTTATTAATACGCGGATTCACCGGTACTTTTGTCACCATTGGTGTGATCAGCTTTAGTATTGCTTCGGCAATGGGTTTGGGTGGCTATTTAGGCTTGCCGCTATCCCCTCCTTCGATCAGTTCAATCACTATTATTTTAACGATTGCCATTGCCAATTCAGTCCATATATTAGTCACGATATTTAATCAAATGCGCAGGGGCATGTCGAAACATAATGCGATCGTTGAAAGTTTACGAATCAATCTTCAACCTGTGTCCATTGCCAGCGTAACCACCGCGATCGGTTTCTTAACCATGTTATTTTCTGATGTACCGCCATTCCAACATCTCGGTATCTTCGTCGCCTTTGGGGTATTAACATCCTGGCTACTCTCATTAACCTTTTTACCAGCACTCATGTCTTTATTGCCCGTCAAAGTTAAAGTAATCCGTCATGAAAATAAACGTGACTACACAGAAGTATTAGGTTTGTTTATTGTCAATAACCATCGAAAATTATTTTGGGGAATGCTGGCACTCATCATTGGTTTAATCAGCTTGCTACCTCGTAACGAAATGAACGATATTTTTGTTAATTACTTTGATGAAAGCGTTGCATTTCGCGCCGACACAGATTATGCAACTGAACATCTTACCGGCTCTTATTTCCTCGCCTATTCACTGGATTCAGGAAAAAAAGGCGGAATATCTGATCCGCAATTTCTCAAAGAGGTGGAAGCATTTGCTGATTGGTATGAAGCTCAACCTGAAACCTTGCACGTCAATACACTCACGGACATCATGAAACGCTTGAATAAAAACATGCACGGCGATGATGAAATTTGGTATAAAATACCGAATAGTCGTGAATTGGCTGCGCAATACCTTCTCTTATATGAAATGTCTTTACCTTACGGGCTGGATTTAAACAACCAGATCAACCTAGATAAATCGGCAACAAAATTTACCGCAACAACACTCACCCTGTCGAGTAAAGACATTATCGCTTTAAAAGATAGAGCAGATATCTGGTTAAAGAAAAATGCGCCAAGCATCGTCACCGCTAAGGCATCTGGGCCGACACTCATGTTTGCAGAAATAGGCCAACGCAATATCATAAGCATGCTACTTGGCACTACCATCGCGTTGATATTAATCTCTATCATACTCATGTTTGCCTTAAGATCTTTTAAAATTGGCCTGGTCAGCATGGTGCCCAATTTGATACCCGCTGCAATGGGTTTTGGCTTGTGGGGTTTACTGGTTGGCGAAGTCGGTTTAGCACTCTCCATCGTTACCGGTATGACTTTAGGGATTGTTGTTGACGATACCGTTCATTTACTCAGCAAATATTTACGCGCAAGAAGAGAAAAACAATACCAACCAAAAGAAGCCATTGTTTATGCTCTGTCCACAGTAGGTCGTGCTCTGATTATTACTTCGATCGTACTCATACTCGGGTTTTCAATATTGGCCTTGTCTGCATTCGAGTTAAATTCTGGCATGGGCCTACTCACTGCCATTGTTATCGCCTTTGCATTACTGGCTGATTTTCTCTTCTTACCCCCACTATTAATCAAACTTGAGGAAAAAAAATGAAGCCAAATCAACTCGTGTTACTTCTGTTAATTCTGCTGCCACTTAATGTTTTCGCTATCAGTGATGAGGAGCGAGGTCTGGAAATCGCCATAGAATCTAAAAAAAGAGATACGGGCTGGAAAGATCAATCTTCAAGCAACACAATGACTTTACGAAACCGGCATGGAGACGAATCGATTCGTAAAAATCGCATAAAAACATTAGAAGTTATTGGCGATGGCGATAAATCTGTCATTGTGTTTGACACACCAGCAGATATTAAAGGCACCGCTTTTCTCACCCATTCACACCCACTGACATCGGATGATCAATGGCTTTATTTACCCGCACTAAAACGAATAAAGCGTATATCCTCATCCAATAAATCGGGGCCATTTATGGGTAGTGAGTTTGCGTATGAAGACATTGCGTCACAAGAGGTGGAAAAATATCGCTACAAATACTTGAAAGATGAACAAATTGACGGCTTTGATACTTACGTATTAGAACAGTATCCAGAATATAAAAACTCTGGCTATACACGACAAATTGTCTGGATGGATAAGAAGATGTATCAACCGATTAAAATTGTTTTTTATGATCGAAAAAACAGTTTGTTAAAAACACTGTCTTATTCAGGATACCAGCAATATGCCTCAAAATACTGGCGCCCAGATAGCATGGAAATGGTTAATCATCAAACTGGGAAAAGTACAACACTCATCTGGGAAAACTACAAATTTCAGTCTGGCTTTAGCAGTCGTGATTTTGACAAAAACAGCCTGAAACGAGCACGATAAGTTCACCTATAGATGAAACAGGTAGGAAGCAGTGACGCTAAAAAATAATTTCTCAAAACAACTCATCGTTTTCTTTAGCGTCACTGCTTTTTTTATCCATCACAGCTCGACCCTTGCCGGTGAATGGTCGGGTAATATTTCTGCTGAAATCAAAGCATTCAAACACAAGCCATTACAAGAGTCTCAATACCAATATTATTCATCCCTCGCCTTTGAGCCAAAATACCAAGCCACTTGGGATAACGGCCAACAAATATTTGATTTTGAAATTTTCTCACGCTTAAACGCGCAAGATAGCGACAGAAACAGCGTTGATATTCGTGAACTTTCCTGGATTTATGCGCAAGAAAAATGGGAATTTCGTTTTGGTATTCGCAAGGTATTTTGGGGCGTAACAGAATCACAGCACCTTGTTGATATCATTAATCAAAGCGATTTTGCAGAACGTTTTGATAGTGAAGCAAAACTCGGGCAGCCTATGATAAATTTTGCATGGATTAAAAATTGGGGCACAACAGATTTCTTTATACTACCTTACTTTAGAGAACGAAAATTTCCCAGCGACGAAGCCCGTTTAAATTTCCCTCTCTCTGTAGCAACAGATTCAGTGCAATATGAAGCCAGTGGTGAAGAAAAGCATATTGATACCGCAATCCGCTGGTCACATTACATCGGTGATTGGGATATGGGTCTAAGCCACTTTTACGGCACCAGCCGAGAACCTCGTTTTCGCCCGCAATTAATAGATGGCACACAACAACTTGTACCCATTTATGATCTTATTAATCAAACTGGCATAGATATTCAAGCAACACTGGAAAATTGGCTTTGGAAATTTGAAGGGATTTATCGCAGCGGCATGGATAAAGACTTTTTTGCCACCGTTGCTGGTCTTGAATACAGCTTCTTTGATATTGCTGCAAGCGGCACCGATATCGGCATTGTCGTAGAATATTTATACAATGATAAAGAAAATGCAAGCACCACGCCTTTTCAAAATGACACCATGGTTGGTATTCGTCTTGCTTTCAATGATGAACAAAGTACCGATGCATTAATTGGAGCAATTATTGACAATGATGGAAACGGTATAATTTTGAGTTTGGAAGCTAACCGCCGAATAGCCAGTAACTGGAAAATTTCGATTGATGCTTCACTGTTTACACAAACGAACAATAAAGACGCAATTGATATTTATGCCAGGGAAGATTATATACAGGTAGAACTAGGGTATTATTATTAAATAGTGCCCGCCCGAAAACTCGGAGAAGTTAAAAACCGGATCGAAAATTGCTCATCATTTAACCCTTTTTTATTTTACTGAATAGTTCTGCAGAGCAAAATTCAGTTTTGTAAAAATATTCACCGCATAGTATAGTAGCTCAACAATTTTTTTTCTGTATATCTTGTAACCTTTCCCCAGAAGATTTAATATAGATGTCCCAGTTTTTTTGAGACAGGCATAGTAATATGCTTTAGCTAGGAGCCTGTTCGAGAGGGAAAGTCATTTTGAAGCAGGTTTTTCGTTCATTTGAGGCGAATAGTTACGCTATTCAACGAAAATGAACGGAAAATATGACCAAAAGGAATTTTCCGCAGTACGACTGCGTGGATGCAGGAGATAGGACAACGCAGGACACAGTTGCCGAGACCTTTCATTCTCGGGCAGGCTCCTAGTATGACTAAAAGTTGTAGTAAAAATATCAACGCGTTTTAAAATGGAGAATATGGCGTGAGCAAAGGTACAGTAAAGTGGTTCAATGCGGATAAAGGTTTTGGTTTTATTACACCAGAAGATGGCAGTAAAGATTTGTTCGTTCACCATTCAGAGATTCAAAGTAATGGCGGCTACGCAACACTTAATGATGGTCAGGCAGTGGAGTTTGAAGTGGGTCAGGGTCAAAAAGGTCCTTGTGCCAATAAAGTTGTTCCTCTCTAATTTTCCGCGCCAGCTCTAGGTAAAATCATATAAATCGGGTAGCCGGGAGTTTTCTCTCCCAGCCCCGCATCATGCGGGTCCCCCAATGGGTGATTCGAACGTTGTGGGTAAACGAAAAAAATATCAACTAAATTCCCGTTTAAGGGCGGATATTGTCTTGAACGCTGATTAACACCCATTTCTCCGGTCGGAGAATACATTGCAATTTAAGTTAGACTCCTCACTGCTTTTGACTCCTGTGCCGCCCTTAATAACATTCGTTCAGGCTTTGACCGCCAAAAATGGCGGGAATGTAGATACTGCAGGAGCAATATCTCTGTCGCCGTGTCCCAACCATTACGATGGGCTATGCGACGATAAAAGCTATTTTGTACTTTTTAAGTTAGTTGTGGCTTTAGTCGAAGTCCATTCAAATTTCATCATATCTACATATGTATTTACGCTAACAGGGTTAATCAAGCCCAAAATTAAAATGCATGGGTATGGAATAAATAGAAGGTATACAGTCTAAGAGCCGCATCATTTTTAGTATGAATTTAATTCACACGTAAAACACAAATGAAAAACCAAGAAAAAAACAATATTAAATCCAGCCGACTGCAACCTCTAATACGGCTTCTGCCTTTTTTACGGCCTTACAAAGCGGTGTTGTTCTTTGCGCTGTTAGCATTAACTGTCGCTGCATTAGCAACTCTGGCGGTACCTTTCACGGCCCGACACATGATTGATTCGGGCTTTTCAACCATTCAAGCTGAGGCTATTGATCAATATTTCTGGGCTTTATTTTTGGTTGCTGTGGTCTTAGCTACCGCTACCGCAGTACGTCATTATTTAGTTTCCTGGTTAGGTGAACGCGTCGTTGCTGATGTTCGGCTGGCCGTTTATCGACATGTGATTAGCATGAGTCCTGTGTTTTTTGAAACAACACGTACCGGCGAGGTGTTATCTCGTCTCACCACGGATACCACATTAATACAAAGCGTTGTCGGTAGTACCATGTCGATGGCTTTACGCAGTATGTTTATGTTCGTCGGGGGGCTGATCCTGTTGATAATAACCAGCCCCGAGTTAACAATCTGGATTGTGGTATTGGTTCCCTTGATTCTATTACCCATCGTGGTTTTTGGACGACGGGTGCGTCGCCTGTCTCGAGCCAGTCAGGATGCCGTCGCCGATACCAGCGCATATGCTGAAGAAACATTGAATGCGGTTTCAGTGATCCAGGCATTTACTCATGAAAAGCGGGCGAGTAAAAAATATGGTGATGCTGTTGAAAGCGCATTCGAGACTGCAAAAAAACGTTTACGCGCCCGTTCGTGGTTAACAGCACTGGTTATTTTGTTTGTTTTCAGTGGTGCAATCTTGCTCTTATGGTTAGGTGCGCAAGCCGTTATTAATAAAACAATGACGCCCGGTGAGCTGAGCCAGTTTGTGCTTTATGCCTTTATTGTGGCCAGCTCTGCAGGAGTATTAAGTGAAGTCTGGGGAGAGTTGCAACGTGCAGCCGGAGCAACGGAACGCTTAATGGAATTGCTGCATATTGAAGCGGTGGTTAAATCTCCAAAGCATCCAACATTGCTTCCTGTGCCAATATCGGGTGCTGTCACTTTTGAGAATATAGCGTTTTATTATCCTTCTCGCCCACAACTACCCGCGATAAGCAATTTCTCATACGAGATTAAAGCCGGCCAGACCATCGCCTTAGTTGGCCCTTCTGGTGCGGGCAAGAGTACGATTTTTCACTTATTGCTGCGCTTTTACGATCCACAGCAAGGACAGATCAAGCTTGATGGTGTGCCTATCCATCAACTTAAACTGGAAGATTTACGACACAATATAGCTTTGGTTCCTCAGGATACTGTGATTTTTTCAGCCGATGCCATGGAAAATATCCGCTATGGTCGCCCTGATGCAAGCGATGATGATGTATTGGAAGCCGCGCACTTGGCACATGCCAATGTATTTTTATCGCAATTGCCACAGGGTTATCAAACACACTTGGGGGAACGTGGTGTACGTTTGTCCGGTGGCGAGCGTCAACGTATTGCTATCGCGCGTGCTGTTCTAAAAGACCCGCCTATATTACTGCTTGACGAAGCAACTAGTGCTCTGGATGCGGAAAGTGAGCGTGAAGTACAGCTTGCGTTGAATGCATTAGCAAAAGGACGCACCACCCTGGTCATCGCACACCGTTTGGCAACCGTCCTTAATGCAGACTGCATATTGGTCATTGACAAAGGAAAAATTGTTGCTGCCGGAACACATGAAACATTGATTAAAGAAACTGGACTTTACAAACAACTTGCCGAGTTGCAATTTTCTGCTCATACAAATTCTTATCGTGTGGATCCTGTGAGAAATCCGGGCTAGTTCTTGATATTTTTTTCGATTAAAGAATATGCTTCCCTTACAATGTTATTCCAAGTGAATGACGAAGCTCGCATGATTGCTGCTTTTTTTAATTTTTGTAGTCGTTCATTGTCGGACAGAATCCATTCCATGGCGTTGCACAGATCTGCCTCCACGTCAGTAATATCTTTCTTTTTAACATCAACTATTCTTCCACATTTTTCAGTAACTGCCACAGCGGGACCGCCTAAATTGAGGCATATAACAGGCAACCCGTAAGCCATGGCTTCAATTACAACATTCCCTCCTGAGTCATGATGACTGGGAAACAGGAATGCATCATGATCTTGATAAATATTTTTTAATTCTTCCTGGTCTACCCATGATATCCATTGAATGTTATTTTCTATTTCTAATTCTTGAGCCAACTTTCGCCACACGCGTTCTTCCTTCCCTTTTCCAACTATTGTCAGCATTGTATTTGGGTGAGTTTTTATGTACATAGAAAATGCTTTCAGCCCAAAAGACATACCTTTCCAATAAATAAATCGACCCACATAAAGCAGCTTTTTATATTCGCGTTGACTGTTCTTCAAAGTGACCTTGTTATCTATAACAGATTCAATTCCGATCTGTAACTTAATATGTACTTTGTGTCTATGTTTTTTTGCTATGATTTGTTTTGATTGTTCCGTACAAACAAAAATAATTTTAGCTTTTTTATACATACCTCTGACATAAGGACTTAATCCTGAAATAAAAATAGAAACATCTCTAATAAATTCAGTTAGCTTTTGGTATCGGGATAGCTGGGTTCTTAGTCGGAAGGGAGCGCGCTCTCCACCACCACCTGGCCCTATTACAAATGGAATATCAGTGCTTCCTAAAAAGACTGCGCGAGTAGCAGATGCATAGGTAATATGGTGAGCAACATCAAATCGCACTGTCTTATGGAGATCGCTAGCAATACGGGCTATCTCGCGTTGCCAAAAAAAATAATACATGTGGTTCCATATCGCCCATGAAAGGTTTTCAGCAATATTGAAACGCCAAATATATTTTTTCCATGCTCCCCAATGAAACTTATTGGGTAAGTCGTAGTAAATGAAATGCAGATTCGTGGAGGGTTGCCTGGCCATTTCAGCTTCAATAGAAGCACGATTTTGACATCGAGTAACAACCCAGACTTCATGCCCAATCTCAGATATATTTTTTGCCCAGTGCCAACCTACTCCAGATTCTGATCCCTTCCCCGGTTGACAACTAAATGCCGATAAAAATACTTTCATTGTTGATTCCTGAATATACCCGCAGCGTGAGATTTAGGTTTAAGTGTGCGTCATACTTTGCTTCATGGCAAGGCGCCATGACGCGTAATAGTTGGCTATTGCGAAGTTTAATGCGCCTACACCGTAAGGTAATCGGAGACAATTTGATCGCTCAAGTCGGACATTGCGCCTGTTGAAGCCACTCGACCTCGATCTAAAATAACAAAGTCTCGTCCCACTCGTCGGGCAAAAGGTAATTTCTGTTCTACTAATAGAACCGTGAGTCCTAACTCCTCATTCAGGCGTATAATAATATCGCCAATTTCACTGACGATATTAGGCTGAATACCTTCAGTAGGTTCATCCAGGATAATAAGTTTAGGGTCGATCACCAAGGCTCTACCAATCGCCAGTTGTTGTTGTTGACCTCCAGAAAGATCACCGCCACGGCGATGCATCATCTGTTTAAGAACGGGAAACAATTCAAAAATAAAATCGGGAATTTGCTTGGCTTTATCTTTACGTGCAGGTAAACCTACGCGCAGATTTTCTTCAACCGTGAGTTGCGAAAACACGTCTCTTCCTTGTGGCACATACGCGATACCCATAGGCGCCCTTTTTTCAGCCGTTTTTTTTGTTATATCCGAGCCTTCAAAAATGAGAGCACCCGACTTGACAGGCAGCAAACCCATTATCGTTTTTAGTAAGGTCGTTTTGCCAACCCCATTGCGTCCCATCAAACAAATACAGGCCCCAGCAGGTAAATTTAAAGAAATATCCCATAGAGTATGACTTTGCCCATAAAATTGATTGAGTGCTTTTATTTCTAACATAACGCCATTAGCTGCCTAAATAAACTTCAATAACTTTCGGGTCGTTTGCCACGGTATCCATATCGCCTTCAGCCAGCACACTTCCTTCGTGCAGTACGGTAACTTTACGCGCAATACTCCGTACAAATGCCATATCATGTTCAACCACAACAATCGAGTGTTGTCCGGCTAATGACGTTAACAGTTCTGCTGTTTGATCCATTTCTTGATGGGTCATTCCTGCAACGGGTTCATCAACCAATAATAAACGAGGGTTTTGCATCACTAACATGCCGATTTCTAACCACTGTTTTTGACCATGAGACAAGGTTCCGCCAAGGTCAGTACGAAATGATAATAACCCAATTGTTTGCAACACTTCGTCGATACGATCTCTTTGCTCGCCGTTGAGACATTGCGTTAAACTGGACCAAACTCGTTTATCCAGATCCATTGCGAGTTCCAGGTTTTCAAAGCAGGTGAGTTCTTCAAATATTGTTGGTTTTTGAAATTTTCTCCCTATTCCAGTTTGTGCAATTTCGGGTTCGGTCATGCGTGTTAAATCCAGTCTCTGGCCAAAATAGACCGAACCTGTATCGGGGCGAGTTTTACCGGTAATCACATCCATCATCGTTGTTTTGCCCGCACCATTCGGTCCGATAATACAACGCAACTCACCATCATCAATATAGAGTGTCAGTTTATTCAAAGCCTTGAACCCATCAAAACTGACGGAAACATCTTCAAGATAAAGGATAGGGCCATGCGTCGTATCCAGGCGAGAAGAAGCTCGTGGTTCTTTTGCCGAAATAAAATCGAACACTTTATCTCGACGCATCACCTCTTGCACTCGTTTCAATACTTTCACGCTTTCTCCCTCTGCACTTCCTGATTATGTTCATCAGGAAGGGAGTTGTTATTTTTTTTCTTTAAACGAGCATTGTATTTTTCTATAAGCCCCACGATGCCACGAGGTAATAGCAAGGTCACAAGCACAAATAAACCACCCAGAGCGAATAACCATACTTCAGGAAATGCACCTGTAAAATAAGTCTTGGCATAGTTAACCACAATCGCACCCACAATGGCACCGTACAACGTACCCCTGCCGCCCAGAGCAACCCACACCACCAGTTCGATCGAATTCAACGGTGAAAATTCACCCGGATTAATAATACCCACCTGTGGCACATAAAGCGCCCCTGCAATACCGGCCAGCATGGCAGAAAAAGTGAAAATCCATAATTTGTAATGTTCGACTCGATAACCCAGGAAGCGAGCGCGATTTTCCGCGTCTCTCACAGCAACCACAACCCGACCCATTTTGGATCGTACAATATATCGACAAGCTAAATAGGCGCAAACCAAAGATACAACACTTGCAAGAAAAAGCATCACTCGCGTGGTGTCTTGTTGCAAGCTAAAACCCAATATATCTTTAAAATCAGTTAAACCATTGTTACCACCAAACCCCATTTCGTTGCGAAAAAAAGCGAGCAACAAAGCATAAGTTAACGCTTGCGTCATAATCGACAAATAAACTCCAGTAACCCGAGAGCGAAAAGCCAGCCAGCCAAAGACATAAGCCAAGAGTCCTGGCACCAGCACAGCCATTAACATCGCAAACCAGAACTGGTCAAAGCCAGACCAATACCAAGGCAGTTCTTGCCAATCCAGAAAGACCATAAAATCGGGCAAGTCGGGGTTGCCATACACGCCACGATCACCAATTTGCCGCATGAGATACATGCCCATCGCATAACCACCAAGCGCAAAAAAAGCGGCATGACCCAAGCTTAAAATTCCGCAATAACCCCAGACCAAATCAAGTGCTAATGCCAAGAGTGCGAAACAAAGATACTTCCCCAAAAGCACTACAATATAAGTTGGCATATGCCATGACGAACTTTCTGGTACCATTAAGTTACAAACGGGTACCACAACGGCAAGCGCCAACAAAAAGGCGATGAGTATACTGCCGCCCTTATCGGACTTTAACAACAACATCACTTTACTTTGATAAACCTTTTTTTCATCAACCATGGTTTAGTTCTCCGCCGCTCGGCCTTTTTGCGGAAATAATCCTTTCGGTCTGCTTTGTATAAATAAAATAATAAACACCAAAACCAGAATTTTTGCCAAAACAGCGCCTGCCCAAGGCTCCAGAAATTTATTCACCACGCCCAATGAAAAAGCAGCCACCAACGTTCCCCAAAGATTACCCACGCCACCAAACACCACAACCATAAAAGAATCGATAATATAGGCTTGGCCGAGGTTAGGCCCGACATTAGTTAATTGACTCAGCGCAACCCCCGCAACTCCCGCAATACCCGAACCTAAACCAAAGGTCAGCGCATCAACCCAGGTACTGCGAATCCCCATTGCCTTGGCCATTTGCCTGTTCTGGGTTACTGCACGCATTTGCAAACCAAAAACGCTCTTCTTAAGAAAAACCAGCAAGGCAAAAAATACCATCAAGCTAAAAATAACGATATAAAGTCGGTTATAGGTGATCGCCAATGCCGCATTAATTTCCCATGACCCACTCATCCAGGCCGGGGTTTCAACCACGCGATTCAAAGGTGAAAAAACAGAACGCACTAACTGTTGCAGAATTAAGCTAATACCAAAGGTGGCTAACAAGGTTTCTAATGGTCTGCCGTAAAGAAAACGAATTACTCCACGTTCAATGGCAATACCGACTAGTCCTGCAATAATGAACGCGGCTGGAATGGCAACAATCACTGACATGCCGATATTATTGGGCATTAATAATTGGATAACATAGGTCGTATAAGCCCCGATCATGATCAGTTCACCATGCGCCATATTGATCACCCCCATCACCCCAAAAGTGATGGACAAGCCGATCGCAGCCAACAGTAATACAGAACCCAGGCTCAAACCAAAAAACAAGGTCTCAAGAAAAGCATAAAACTCAAGATTACCCTCGATTTTTTTCAGAGCTTTTTGTGCAGCTTGACGGACTGCGGGTGTGATCTCTTTTGTAGATAAAGAAAGGGCCGCGACTTTGGCTCGTGCTGCAGGATGTAAACTTTCACTCAGAACGTTAATTGCATTCAATTGAGTGGCGACATCGCCACTATCAATTTCACTCAGCGCCATTCCCATAGCAAGAGCAGCAAGTACCTTTTCATCTTTTTCCTGCCTGTTAATTTCACGGAACACGATTAATGTTTCGGGTGAAACTTTCTTCAAAATTTCATTGACGGCAATAAGACGAACTTTTGCATCAGCATGATTAAGCTTTATTTTGGCAAAGATAACGCGAATTTTCTTACGAAGTCTGTTATTGACCGTGATTTTTTTAATTTTTTTTTTGTCAACTGTGCCGAGTAGCTCTTGGTTCAACACACTGTTCAGCTGATACAAACCATCAATCTTTTTTATAAACACAACGGTCTGGTCGCTTTTTAAATAATATAAACGACTTTCCAGCATAGCATTCAGGATGCCCTCGACACGTTCATCTTTAAACTGCGACAACGCATTTAAAGCTTGCTCTTTTTTCTTAAAGTTTTTTTGGGCAAGAGAAGCAACAGCCTGTGCAAATTCGCTTTGCTCAGCCTGCGCTATTGAAGTATTGAATAAAGACAGAACAAGAACGGCAGCCAATAAAATTGTTGAAACAAATCTAAAACTCGACAATTTTTGTTGCAACATTGAGCAATACCATCCTGGAAAATAAAAATTAGTTTACTCTAATCTCTGCATAAAAAATCAAGAGTAGTATATACCCATAGCATTTGAAATTGAGGTTTAAGCGGGTAACTCTCTTGATCTCAACACGAAGTGTCAGATCAAGTAGAAACTAATACAACTTATGGCAGTTCAACTTGTATGGCATTATGTCCCTACCTTTATAAACAAATACTCATCATTTCCAGAACCAAACAACCCCGAACGCCGTCGTACGTTTTCTTTTTTGATAGAAAAACTGCGGGGTGTTAGGATCTGACGCAGTTGGTCTGGCGAAATGGATTCATAAGGGTAGCCGCCGATCCAATCACGTACATCGTAATAAAAGTCCATGCCACGTTTTTGATTGTAGTTGGCAATGTGGGTAGCGAGGCGTTTGCCTCGAAGCAATATGTAAAAACCAAATAAACGCACATACCAACGTTCAGCCTTGGCTTGTTGTTCAGAGGTAGCATTAATGTACCAATATTTTATTTTGGTCCAGCGCTCGCAGTGACGGGTTTTGCCATAGAGCGCTAATGCCAATAGACCGTTGGCTTTGACTCGATCCGATGCTTGCTCGATTGCTTTTACCATGTTGCCGGTATGGTGCAACACACCCCAAGAGTAAACAATATCGAACTTCCCTTTCCCTGTTGTATGAAGATCAAAGACACTGCATTGCTCAACAGTAAAATTGTTTTGACGCCAGAACTTATTAAGCACCGCCTGAGTTGTGGCAACGGACTTGGGATCAAGGTCAATGGCTAATACCTGTTTAGCGCCTAATCGTAATGCGGCTAAACTGTGCAAACCCGAACCACAACCAATATCGAGAAACGTTTTATTCTCAAGCGCGCCTGACCCGAGTAACTTAATTAGACGACGTTCGGCTTGCGCAATTTTTTCATCATCAATCAAGACCGAATAATCTAACCAATTCTGACCGAATTGAAAACGCGTTTCAGAGTTAACAAAATGGGATTCTGTCATAGTCTTTCACTATTGTTATGTCGCTTGCAAGACGATTGCTGCAAAGTCGATTGATTATTAAGGAACGTACACGAAATAAATTAGGCATTTTGCATTCTACTCTTTAGCCTGTACCTTGAAACAGAGCGATGACTCCTTCACTTTTATTCAGCCAGAACATACCAGTGCAAACTAAATCTGGGCACCATATGCCTAACTTATTCCGTGCATGCTCCTAAACTGATAAAACTTCCTCACCCATGAGGTGAGGAAGCCTTTCACACTAATGAACCTAGAAGTTTTGTCCTGAGCACTTCTTCGTTTTGGTATTGTAGTTTCCGCATTTAATCGGAGCCGTCCAATCGGCGATAATGTCTTTGCTGCCGGCTAAATGATCGGACCAGGCATCACCCACAACAGTACCCTCAGTTTCCCAAACAACTTCAAATTGACCGTCTTCTTGAATTTCGCCAATCAAAACAGGTTTGGACAGGTGATGATTTTTATTCATCACGGCAGTTCCACCCGTCAAATTAGGGAATTTGAGTCCAATCATGGCTTTCTCAACGGCATCTGTTGCTGTTGTACCCGCTTTTTCTACCGCGTTCACCCACATATTAAAACCGATGTAGTGGGCTTCCATAGGATCATTGGACACACGTTTTTTATCCTTGGTAAAAGCCTGCCACTTTTTGATGAACGCTTCGTTTTCATCCGATTCAACACTCATGAAGTAGTTCCATGCCGCAAGATGGCCAACCAACGGTTTAGTATCAATACCGGATAGCTCTTCTTCTCCTACAGAAAATGCCACAACCGGGATATCTTCAGCCGATACCCCCTGGTTACCGAGTTCCTTATAAAAAGGGACATTAGCATCACCATTGATGGTTGAAACTACGGCTGTTTTTTTACCCGTAGAACCAAATTTCTTGATATCGGAAACAATGCTTTGCCAATCAGAGTGACCAAAAGGCGTATAGTTGATCATAATATCAGCCGCGGCCACGCCTTTTGCTTTCAGATAAGATTCCAGAATCTTATTGGTAGTACGCGGGTAAACATAATCGGTACCCGCCAGTACCCAGCGTTCGACCTCAAGATCATTCATCAAATAATCTACAGCGGGTACAGCTTGTTGGTTAGGTGCGGCCCCAGTGTAAAAAACATTTTTAGATGATTCTTCGCCTTCATACTGAACAGGATAAAACAACAAACCATTCAACTCTTCAATCACCGGCAAAACAGATTTTCGGGATACTGAGGTCCAACAACCAAAGATAACATCTACTTTATTTTTTTCGATCAGCTCCCGTGTTTTCTCTGCGAACAAAGGCCAATTTGACGCCGGATCAACGACCACGGCTTCTAATTGTTTACCTAATACGCCCCCTTTTTTATTTTGTTCCTCAATCAACATCAGCATGGTGTCTTTCAAAGTAGTCTCACTGATGGCCATTGTGCCAGACAAGGAATGTAAAATTCCCACTTTAATTTTATCCGCCGCATATACAGAAGCACTCATGCAAAATGATGCCAAGGCAACACTTGCAGCAAACGCCGTATATTGAAATTTATATTTAAGAAACATCTCTTGATTACTCCTAATTATTTCATCAAGTAAACACTTACATTTGTAACTGAACGCCTAATCTAATTGCATTTGTGTCTGTTGACGTACCGCCTGTTGTTTCTTCATTTGCTTCATAGACTAAAGAAATACGTGCATTGTGCCCATCAATAATATAGTTCAAGCCGACATCAAGCTGTTCGGTATCCGTACCCATAGCACCGCCCAAACCATCCACTTCTACGCTCTGATAGCGCAACATAGGCTGTAGCTTCCCCATTCCCATATTATTACCAAACAAATAGCTGCCTAAAACAAAGTAGCCATTAGAATCACCGGATTTATTGTCATAATCATAGCTGTAATAAGCCGCTTCAGCCGTCACAACACCCCCAGCCATTTTTTTCTCGAACAACGCATCCAGACTCATACCTGTAAAATCACCCGCATCAGTGACTGTTCCTTGACTATCCGCTTGTGACTGATATACAAAACCGAAGGCGAGAATATCTTTTGCTCCATAGTAGGTACTGGAGTTGCCATAACCCGGCTCTGGGTCCCATAAATTAAGTGTGAAACGGCTGGCTAATAATGTTTTATCTTTTTGATTTGATGCCGTCTCGGTCCCTTCGTAAATACCCACTTGGTATTTGAACATGCCGCTGTCGCCCCAAACACTGACACCATCGTCACGTCCGCCTATTTTTGCAGGGTACTTTTGTGCAATAGGAAATGACCAGGCATTCAAGTAAAAAGGACCACTTAAAGTAGAACGATCACTTGGCGGGAGATGGCGCCCCATCCAGACATTGAACATATCGGAAAAAGAAAATTTTGCAATCACATCGAGTACAACTAAATCTTCAACATCGTTTGCACCGTTATTGTCGGTACTGGCGTTTGTATTAAAAGTAAAGCTTACATTCTCGTGAATTTGACCATTAAAATATAAACGAACATTATCTATCTGAAGATCAGTCGAACGATCACTGCCACTGGGTGCGGCGTTTTCTACTGAATTCATACTGGTGCGCAACCCCGCGCCAGCACTAACCCATTTTGTATCATCAATTTCTATTTTCCCACCCGCAAAAGCGCTGGGTGCAAGCAATATGGTACTACCTGCAGCTAAAGCACATGCAACCATTAATTTCCGTTTAATCATTGTCTTCTCCCTTGTTATTGTATTTTTTATTTTAAGTAATACAGGTATATTAATGGTGCATATACCCCCTTCATTGACTCAATGAAGCATCCCTTATACCAAACTTAAACCAAATAGAAGACTTATGCAAAATAAAACTTAGCTGAGTCGTTACGTCACAAGCTGTTTACCATAATGTTCTAACTCATCCAGCAGCTTGAACTCCGGCTCCGTTCTTTCAGGCGTTTTGCGAAGCTCTGCAATTTCTTTAAAATAATCATCCATACTCAGCTGCCCATTATCCGGTTTATTGAACTGGGCTTGACGGTATTCATTCCACTTTTTCTTATCCTCAACAGACAATGTTTCGGGCCAGTTTCTCGCCCGATAACGGAAAAACATTTCAGTTAGTCGATCATCGGCAAACACAGGCTGATGACTTGCCAAATCTTCTGGTGTAAGGCTATGAATTTCGTCCATTTCAGCACGATCTTTTTCACTAAAAAATGACCCTGAATACAACATGTAATCGACGTTGGTATGTTTGGCATATTCAGTCATGGAAAATACTTTGTGCATCTTGTTATTCAAAGAAGGCTGCACTCGAATAAAGTCAAAATTCATTTTGCATCGCATCAAGTCTATTTTAAAGCGACGAGAAGCCTCTCCATTTAATGTTCCTAGCGGCGCAATAATGGGTGACTTATTAACTAACACCGTCTTCAGTGGAATGCGTTCCAAACCTTCTTTTTCTAAATCAGCTGCCGAGGTAAATAAGCGGTGATGAATTTGTTTGGCATTCAAACGATATAAAATTTCAGGATCATGGCTTAAATCAAAAACAATGATCCCGTTTTTATTAGATGGATGCATTGCAATAGGAACAACCACCGCCATATTTCCTTGTTCGGTGGGGTACATGCCTGAAACATGTAATACGGGTTTTGCTGAAGCCATATTCAATTGTGTCAGAACTTTATTTTTAGCTTTATTTTTATAAGCATAATCAAACAATTTAGGTTGTTTGTCTTTAATCAGCTTACCCATTGCAATGGTTGCATAGACATCAGATAAAGCATCATGAGCTGAAGCATGTTCGATGTCATTGGCTTTTGATAAATCTTCTAAGCGAAGGCTGGGGCGACCGTCTTCATAAGAGGGCCACACAATACCTTCTGGCCGCAGCGCTCGGGTCATCCGTACCACATCCACAAGATCCCATCGCGAGCAGCCATTACGCCATTCACGCGCATACGGATCATGAAAGTTTCGGTACAAACTATAGCGAGTAAACTCATCATCAAAACGGATGCTGTTATAACCCAGCACACAGGTGTTGGGCTTGGAAAATTCGGCATTAATACGCGTTATAAACTCACTCTCAGACACCCCTTCCGCCTGGGTTTTTTGTGGCGTAATACCGGTAATCATCACCGATTGCGGTTGCGGTAAAAAATCATCCGCGGGCTTGCAATACAGGGTTAGAGGATCACCAATAACATTAAAGTCTTCATCCGTGCGAACACCAGCAAATTGCGCCAGCCGGTCTGTCATTGGGTTGAGACCAAAAGTCTCATAATCATACCAATAAAAAGTATTTGTCTTTGATGCCATTAAAAATTCAAAATCCAGTTAAATAAATCAGTTAAACCAGGATCGTTCATAAACAGCTTCATAATCGACGGGCAGTAAATTCCACCGCTCGCCATAGACATGAACTTGCTTACTAACTCGACCTTTTTTATTAAAAACTTGCCCAGCATGAGCCCAGGCTAAAACACCGCCGGCAAGATTAACCGCTTTTATGTTTTGTTTGAGTAAACGATTAACGTAGCGCCCACTGCGATACCCAATAGTGCAATAAACAACAATCGTATAATCTCGGTAACGCTCTATTTGTTGCTCAAACTGTGCTTGAGTCAATGCGCCTGGAATGATAGAAACTTGAATTTCCTGCTTTTCCCTAACATCAACCAATACACGTTGGTTTTTAGCCAGGACCAACAACTCCGGCACTCGTATTTCCGGGGTGTTTTTGAGCGTATCATCCGCAACATAGCTGGAATAGAGGTTCCATAGTTGTTGCTGTCTGTCTTCGGCATGAGCCAGGCTCATCACTGCGACAAGCCAACAAACAGCGAGTAAGAAAACTTGCTTGCAGACAACCCTATGTATTAATGTACGCCTCATCACTTTACTAACGCTGACGTTTCCCGGCAATACGCAATCTCAGCGCATTCAATTTAATAAACCCGGCCGCATCGGTCTGATCGTAGCTTCCGGCATCATCTTCAAAAGTCGCTATATTTTCATCGAACAAAGAATCGGTAGCGGACTCTCTGCCCGTCACCATGACATTACCTTTATAGAGTTTCAAACGGACGGTGCCATTGACCGTCGCTTGTGAAGCATCAATCATCGTTTGCATCATGCGCATTTCAGGTGACCACCAGTAACCGTTATAAATTAATTCTGCATAACGCGGCATCAGCTCATCTTTTAAGTGCGCGACCTCCCTATCGAGAGTAATCGATTCAATGGCACGATGTGCTTTTAACATCACGGTGCCAGCAGGCGTTTCATAACAACCTCGGGACTTCATACCCACGTAGCGATTCTCGACAATATCGGCACGCCCGATGCCGTTAGCTCCGGCCACCTTATTTAAATAGAGCATCACTTCGGCGGGAGTCATCGCTTTATCATTAATCGCAACAATATCGCCGTTCTTGTAACCCAGTTCCAGCACTACAGGTTCATCCGGCGCAGCTTCAGGTGCCACACTCCAGCGCCACATACTCTCTTCAGGCTCTGTCCACGGACTTTCCAGAATGCCACCCTCATAGGAAATATGTAACAAGTTTGCATCCATGGAATACGGTGACTTCTGACCTTTTTGTCGGTCAATCGGAATGCCATGATCCTCAGCATAGGCCAGCAGCTTTTCGCGTGAATTTAAATCCCACTCACGCCAGGGTGCAATCACTTGAACATCCGGTTTTAACGCATAGTAACCCAGCTCAAAACGAATCTGATCATTGCCTTTTCCTGTGGCACCATGGGAGACAGCATCCGCACCGGTTTCGTTGGCAATTTCTATCTGTCTTTTGGCAATCAACGGACGAGCAATGGACGTACCTAATAGATACTCTCCTTCATACACGGCATTAGCACGAAACATAGGGAAAACAAAATCACGCGCAAACTCTTCGCATAAATCATCAATATAAATTTCTTTTACACCCATGGCTTCTGCTTTGAGACGCGCAGGTTCAACTTCTTCTCCCTGACCAATATCAGCAGTAAACGTCACAACCTCACAATCGTACTCATCTTTCAACCATTTAAGAATAATAGAGGTATCCAAACCACCAGAATAAGCCAGAACCACTTTTTCAACATTTTTCAACATGTTTTATCTTTACCTTTCGCGCTAACCAGAACCACAAGCGTATATTATGCCATGTCTAGGAGCCTGTCCGAGAACTAACCTCCAAACAAAGCTTAAAGGCTCAAATTATCCTGAGTGAGGTTAGACAGCCGAACATCATCTTCAACCAGCAATATTCTTTTATTTGTTTCAGAAATTGAAGAATTGGAAGACATCCTGTTTTACCTCCACACTTCGAAAATAGAAAACCAAAATAGTTTTTACGAATCTGCCCTATCATTGCATAAAAAATCAGCCCCAGAAGCTATTTAGAATAGTACCAAGCCTTAGATACTGCTATAAAAGCAATAAAACGGTTCCGAGTCATAATTTATGCAACTTATAGGGTCCACTATAGTGATTAGCACTGCCTACGCTGTTGTCATTGAGTACAATATTTGTATCCAAATGTAATCGGCAAGAGCTGACTCGGGTTTCTCACAGGATTCTAGGACAATTGAATATGAAAAGAGATATAGATAAAAAATGGGGCACTGCAAATTTGACGCACGATCCCGTATGCCTCGCCAATTTTAAGCCACGCCCCACCGACATTCTTATTACCACAGCACCCAAAGCGGGCACTACATGGATGCAGCAAATATTGTATCAACTTCATACCCGTGGAAATGTGGAGTTCAAATTTATTAATGAAGTGGTACCCTGGTTGGAGTTGCCGCGTAAAAACTCAAACACAGAAGAGCGGTTGACTTATTACGAAACACTAGAGAATCCTCGAATATTTAAGACACATTGTACCTATCCACAAACACCGGGTAGTCACATAGTTCAACTTATTCTTAGCTCCCGAGATCCGAGAGATTGTTGTGTCAGCTTTTATCACCATATTATGGACATGACTGATGAAGCAATAAAGGAAGCAAACATCGAACGCCCCGCCTCGTTTGATGAATACTTTGAGCGATGGATAGCACATGGCTCTTGGTTTCGAAATATTGAGAGCTGGTGGCCACACAAGGACGATAGCAATCTATTATGGTTGCGTTATCAGGATATGAAACAAGATTTGCCCAAGACACTAAATTCTATTCTTAGTTTTCTTCAATGGCAATGCACACCTCAAGAGATGGAAAAAATATTGCACTACACATCTTTTGAGTGGATGAAAGCACATAGCGAAAAATTTTCTAATCAAATAAATTACAACACAGTGGGTTTTAAACCAGGCGGGTTTATTCGCAAAGGAAAAGTTGGAGATTATAAAACTTTACTAAAACCTGAACAGGAATCCACAATTCTCGATAAGGCAGCAGCGACACTTCCACGAGACTGTTTGGATTTTTTGGAACTATAAGGAATGGGATTTAGGTATAAATGTCGGTGGATCGCTAACCCTTTCAGAGTAACAGACTTTCACCGTCTATACCCATGGCGTTTTGAATTTAGGTGTTAGCGCGTTCAGATGTGCCTTATATTTGTTTTTTCCGAATGACGACTGCATGGATGCAGGAGCAACTTACCGAGAAAAAACACAGACTTAGTCGCTCTAAGTTGAGTATTTTTCGATTGATGCCTACAGGGATGTAGGTAGTAGGGCAACGCAGGAGCACCGTTGCCGAGGAAAAAGCAAAGATGAGGTGCAGATGAGCGTGATTACACCTAAATCTCAAACGCTATGGGTATAGTTATCGCCAGCTTCGCTTGGCGTACTGGGTGTCTCCACCTTTCCAGGTGCCAAATAGGCTAAAATTTCATCAATCCTGTCATTCAAGTCTTCTGTGTAAACTAGTTTAAAATTAACATCCGTCTTTTCCAGATAGCCACGTAGCGTTTTACTGATTTCTTCATAAGCTTGTTCAACCGGGTAATTCATATTTTCGCGTTGTGCCTGTCGCTGCATGGAGGCGAATAGCGCTTTTTTATCTCGTCGATCGAGCACTAACAAAGCTGTAATATTTTTTGGATCAATCTGCTTGAGTTGAACAGGCCAGACCTTTTGAATTTGATCCGCTTTAGGCTCACCATACATTTCATAATAACCGCCCTGATTTCCTGCCTTCGGTGTTAACACTTCGTTTACAAATGCGATACCATTCACCCGCAATCCCGCCTTAACACATTGCTGCATAACGAATGAAGTTCCACAACGAGGTCCCATAGCGGTAACGATTCTCATACTTATAATACTACAAAATTTTATCTGCTTATGCCAAAGAAAAGGGATTAATTAAATTGAGAAAACCCCTCAGATCTGCTGGGGGGATTCTCTTAAAAACCACCGAACGGGAGATCAAAAATCCAGCCCTATTCGATTAATGCCACTGATTAAATGCTCGCCTAACAAGACTTGCTAACTTTTTTGGGGTGATGTTTGACACGCATATAGAGTGACAATTATTGAATGTAGAAAAGCGATAAACGGTCTTAGTAAAGTGAGTAATAAAATGATCAAGATCAACTATCTTAGCCTCAAGATGTAAATGAATGAGTTCAAAGTTACCTGTTTTGCGATGTGCTTTGCAATCAACTCTACCAACCAAGCTATCTTTATAAAGAATGGGCAAGCAGAAATAACCAAACTGGCGTTTTTCTTTGGGTGTGTAACACTCAAGTCGATAATCGAATTCAAATAGTTGCTGAACCCTCTCACGATGAATAATTGCATTATCAAATGGCGATAAGAGTCGAACATTAGCCGCCGGTCGATTTATTTTTATCTCAAAAACATTCTGAGCGGCATAAACAGGTGGCATGCCATCAATGATGCACTCCATAACAGTCCCCGCCTCAATTTTTTGCTGCAAAACCGTACCAAGTGCCTTTCGTAGCGCCTTGCCTGGTCTTAAATAAGTGAGCTGTTTGAGGGTAGTAAACCCATTAGCGCGAAGCGAAACGTTAAGCAGATATTCAGAGAATTCTAACAGTGACGGTTCACTGGTATTGATGTCACCGGGTAAGACTCTTTCGGTCAGGTCATAGACCTTTTCCATACCATCGCGACGCGTAATCATTAGATCACCCTGCATAAAGAGTTTTTCCAATGCACGCTTGGTGGGTTTCCAATTCCACCATTTTCCGTTTTTTGTTGTCGTTGACTCAAAATGCCTGGCTTTCAGCGGACCATCAATACGAATCCGATCATGGACATGATGCATGTATTTATCATCAACATTGGCGTAATAATGCGACTCGCCCCGTTTTATCGCGGACATTTTTGGTAAAGCAAAACGATAATCGCATATCGGCAAATAGGAGGCCGCATGAAACCAATACTCGAAAACACGACGTTCTCTGACGAGCTGGTGGAGGTAATCAGGCTGGTAGTCGGGAACCCTCGTCCAAAGCGTATGGTGATGGGCACGCTCAACAATGGAAAGTGTATCAATTTGAATGTATCCGAGACGTTCCAGCACACCCTCGGTCGCCTGGAGACCTTGGCCAAAGGGACGTGCTAAGGTAAGACCTTGGTGAAATAATGCGATGAGATGTAATCGTTGAAGCATAGTTAGAGCTGAGTTTATCAAATTATTAGGGTATCAAAAGATTAAAATCAGCGGCTCCCACCGAAATCCCATTCACCACTACCTCCGCAGCATGCTCACCGAGATAATATACTCGAGTGGTAATTTTCTCATTTTCTTGATAATTTATTTGCATAAAATATGCTGCCCAGAACGACAAGGCCAAAGAGACTATACATTGTTAATTTAACATTTATTGGAATCGTTATTGACTCCCATACCCTGAGAGCGTCATTGATAAAAAACACGCCTAAAACAACAATAATTAGCGTAATATTAAAATGCTTTTTATACCATGACTTACCGAAAATATCGAAATAATCAACGCTCCTAATGATGCCAACAAACCCATAATAGACATCGCTCCCGGAACAAGGCTAGGTGCCAGCGACAAAACCGCTAAAACTATAGCCAGCCAACCGATTGCATTTTTCATTTTTATGACGATTAAGCACTCAATGACAGGGCCGACTGCAGTTCTTTAATTTTCCCTCTCGCCGCCTCTACAACAACGGTCACTACGTCTTCATTTAAGCCGGTCGCTTCCCATGCCAGTGCGTCTATCGGTGGAGCATCGTCGAGATGTGTACTGTTTATTTCTATCAGGCAAGCGATGCTATTGGCAATATGTGTGATCGCCACTTCCGTCTGGTAATTACTGGCTACGGAGACTTCGTGATGGAAGGCAATGCACGTCAGTAAACTTTCTGGAAACCCCCACGACAGCGCTAAAGCTTGCCCCACTTGTGCGTGATCAAACCCCATGATCTGTTGTTCTGCCTCATATAATTCTAATTCCCCGGGGCTATCAAGCACTAATGATAAACTTTTCTTTGCTAATTCAGGCTGGTTGTTAAAAATAGCCAACTGGCCTATATCATGAAGCAAGCCGGCAATAAAAACAGACTCCGTTTTTTTCACCTTGCTTAAATCTGCAAGCTCTTGGGCAACGAGAGCGCAACACAGACTGTGGTACCAGAAATCGTCCATGGACAATAATTCATTGGGAATACCCTTAAACGCATTGGCTGCGGAAGCGGCGAGTGTCAGGTCTCTTACTTGTTTGCCACCCAAAAGCGTCACCGCTCTTGATATCGTATCCACTTCTCTGGAAAAACCAAAAAATGGGCTGTTGACAACTTTGAGTAAAGCCGCCGTCATCCCCGGATCTTGAGAAATCACTTTACCGATATCTTTAGCTGTGACAGCGGGATCATTCACCATGCTGTTTACTTTAATGGCGACACCGGGAAATGAGATTAATTTATTACTCTCAGAGACTATACTTTCTATCGTTGCGACCATATCAGCTCCTTAGACTTTGCACAGGCGGTGTTGCTAACACCGAACGAATACCCAAATACCCCGCCAAACCAACACCGCACATCCCCGCCAGCATGCCTGCAACCCACAACTCCCAGCTAAAATAATAGGTCATCTGAAAAATTTTATCCGCTAATATATAGCCTGCAATAGACGCGATCGTGACGGCAACAACACCGGCAACCCAACCCAAAACAAGGTACTCGACCAACAAACCCTTCATAATTTGATGACGATAAACACCCAATGTTCGTAACACGGCTGTTTCTCTTATTCGTTCATCTTGTGTCGAAGAAAATGCGGTATACAACACCACCAAACCCGACAACAATGTAAAAAAGAAAACATACTCCACAACTTGGCTGACTCTATCGATAATAGTTCGCACTTGAGTAATTAATGCCGAAACATCGATCACAGTAATATTGGGGAAACGTTTAACCAAATCATTGAGTACCTGATGCTCCTTGTCTGGCAAATAAAAGCTGGTAATGTAGTTTACAGGGGGATCCTTCAGGGTTTCAGGGGACGCGATAATATAAAAATTTACATTGAAGGAATCCCAATCAACTTCTCTAAGATTAGACACCGTCGCCGTAACCGCTTCGCCTCCAACATTAAACGTCAGCGTACTACCCAGCTTTATATTTAAAGTTTTAGCTAATCCGCTCTCTACAGAGAACTGTTTACCGGTGAGATCTCCTTCATTCCACCAATTTCCTTTTGTTATTCTATTACCCGTGGGTAAAGCTGTACCCCAAGACATATTAAATTCACGTTGCAACAAGTGTTTTGCGCGTTCAGACCGACGGGCATCCTGATCGACAGCCTGGTTATCTATCGCTGTAAGTCGTGCTCTGACCATAGGATAAATGCTGGGGGTGTTAGCCTCAGTGGCTGATATCGCAGCCGTTACCGGTTGAACCTGCTCCTTTTGTATGTTGATTAAAAAGCGATTACTCATGTCCGCAGGCAAACTATTCATCCATTCCGTAAGTAGATCGTCTTTCACAATGAATAACATTAATAACACCATAAAACCAATGCCAAAAGCGACAACCTGGACTATGCTTGCATAACCTCGGCGAACGATATTTTTCATGCCAAAGCGCCATGTTACGCCCACTTTGTTAACCAACAGACCTACCAACAACAAAATACATTTCGCAAAAATGGCAAAGACCGCCAAGGCAATGATAAAACCACCGACAACCATAAACCCCATACTCCATTCTCCAGCTTGATAAATAACTAAAGCGGATAAAAATAATGCACCGATGGCATACATACCCAGCGTATCGAGCGGCAAATCTCCGAGTTCCCGACGAAATACACGCACCGTTGAAACTTCTCTTAACCTCATCAACGGAGGCAATGCAAAACCCAGTATCGTTGCCATTCCGGTTAACAAACCAACCACAGCAGGGCCTGTTGAACTGGCGGGTAAACTTAAGGTATTCACGCTTTCTATCAATTGAATTAATAGGCTTTGCGCCAGATAGCCAATGAACACTCCGACAATACTGGCCAGGCCTCCCAGAATAATCATTTGGCTACAAAATAACCAAAAAATAGTATCTTGCCGACTACCCAAGCAACGCAAAATGGCACATTCATCTAGATGTCGATGTACATAACGGCGTGTTGCCATAGCAACGGCAACAGCCGCTAACAACACGCTGACTAACGCCGCCAGTCCCAGAAAACGAGCGCCGGTATCTACTGCTGCTCGCACTGCAGGCTGGGCATCATTTATCCCTTGAAGTTGCTGTCCTTGTGTCAAATTAGCTTCTATATAGGTTCTGAATTGCCTGATTTGTTGCTCTGCCCCAGCATAAAGTTTGTTATAACGAACTCGACTTGCCAGTGTCACCAAGGCTGTACTTTCTACGTCAGCATAATTAAGTAGTAAACGCGGAGCGATACTAAAACGGCTGCCTGCGGCTCTATCTGGCTCCACTCTAACCACCGCTGTAATGGTAAATTGCGATTTCCCAAGCTGTATATCATCCCCCACCACTAACGACAAAGCCGTAAGTAACTGTGCATCCACCCACACTTCACCGCGCTCAGGTATGCCTGCTGCACGCTGATCTGCACCAAATAAGGATTGTGAAATCCTAAGCTGTCCACGCAGAGGATAAGCCTCGCTAACAGCCTTCACTGACACGAGTTGGTGGCGGTCTGCCGACATTGCCATACTGGGAAATTGCAGGGTTTCTGCAGAGGTTAAGGTGTCGGGCATTTCCAGATTATTGATTGGCCGTGTTGAAGAAACCAGTAAATCTGCACCCAATAATTCATTGGCTTGTAATTCCAGGGCATGTTGAATTCGATCCGTAAAGAAACCAACCGAGGTCACACAGGTCACCGCGACAACAACAGCAACAAGCAATGCTCGCACTTCACCCGAGCGCCAATCTCGCAGCAACATTTTCCAGGATAATAACAATATATTCACAAGCTACTGCAACATCCCCATGTCTAACTCCAGTTTTCTATCACAACGATCGGCAAGATGTTCATCGTGCGTAACAAGAACCAGGGTTGTATGCTGTTCCCGGTTTAATTCAAAAAGCAATTCAATTACTTTTTCTCCTGTGCGACGATCAAGATTACCGGTAGGCTCATCCGCAAACAGCAACTGAGGTTGAGAAGCAAAGGCTCTTGCGATGGCGACCCGTTGTTGCTCACCACCCGATAATTGTTTAGGATAATGATGTAAGCGAGTCTCTAAACCCACTCTCTCTAACACGCTATGGGCCAGCTTCGCCGCGTCCGTATTCCCCGTCATTTCCAAAGGCAGTGTGACGTTTTCTAACGCCGTCATATTCTGTAATAAATGAAAACTTTGAAAAACAAAACCAATCAAATCACGCCTTAAATCAGCACGGCCATCTTCACTTAATGAATAAATATCAATATTATTTATCATCACTGTGCCTGATGTCGGGATATCCAAACCCGCCATTAAACCCAGCAAAGTGGTTTTACCGGAGCCCGAAGCACCCACAATGGCCACGCTGTCACCTGAAGAAATGCTAAACTCTATGTTATCTAATAGCGTCAGAGGGCCTTCTGGGCTGCGAACCTGTTTGCAAAGCTGTGATACTTTAATAATGGATGATTGTTGAGACATGAGCTATATTCGTTACCTGTTAATCATTTTGATTTACGGCCTGTTGCCAATAACATCAACGGCCGCTTCAACTTTGGTCGTACTCGGCGATAGCCTCAGCGCAGCGTATGGCATCAATCCAAAACATGGATGGGTCGAATTGTTACAACAGCGCATCACGGACAAGGGTTATCCCTTAGAGGTTATCAATGCCAGTATCAGCGGCGACACCACCCTAGGTGGATACCGCAGGCTCAAGCCAATACTAGAAAAACACCAACCAAGTATCATTGTCATCGAACTCGGCGCTAACGATGGCTTACGTGGCCTGTCACTCACGGCGATGAAAAATAATATTGCTAATATGATTCGTACCAGTAAGGCCGCTCAAACACGCGTTATTCTTATCGGGATGAAACTACCCCCTAATTATGGCCCCGCTTATAGCGCGGCTTTTCAGCGTGTTTATACCGACTTAGCCAAAAAATACAGCATAACATTGATCCCGTTTCTATTAAATGGTCTGGAAACTCAGTTCAACTTGTTTCAAGCCGACGGACTGCATCCAACACAAGCGGCACAAAGCATTATTCTCGATACCGTCTGGCCGGACATTTACCACGTTATCAAAAAACCTCCATTTTAGTTTTTATCTCGCACAGCCTTTGCAAACTACCGGAGTCGATGCAAGTATTAAATATATGAGCAGGATTGGAGTTCTGATTTTTTATCGGGGAATACGCGCTAAAAACTCATTCACAGCGTAATAATAATCCACATTATTGTGTAGACTGTTGTGGTCTGAATTTTTAATTAACACGAATTTTTTGTCATGGTGTTGCCATTGATCAAACACTTTTTTCGAACTTTCATAGGGAACAACTTGATCATGTTCTGCAACAATCACTAATAATGGTATTTTCGCATCTTTGGCCTGTTTTACAGTATCTAAATGATGTTTCAACAGTAACGACACAGGGAGTAGTGGCATCATTTTTTTTGCCAAACTTAACAGACTATCAAAAGGAGTGATTAAAATAATTGCCGCTACATCAGGATTTGTTATTAATTGTGAAGCAACACCAGAACCTAAACTTCTACCCATAAGCACAAGCTTATTTTGCGGAATCTGAAAACGTTCACGTATTTCCATCAATAGACTTTCGGCATCAAGTAAAATAGATTTTGATGTTGGCTTGCCAGAGTTTCCCGCATAACCACGATAATTAATCGCGAAAAAATTTACATCGAGATTTTCTTTGAAGTTGAAATAATTAAATACAACGTCTTCTGCATTACCACCAAAATAAACAAGAGTGGGTTTAGCATTGTCAGTGAATTGAAAAACACCGCTCAATGTTTCCCCATTGAGATCAAAAGAAATCCTATTTTTTTCGGGAACCCTGACTGTTTCACCGCTATAAGGAGGCGGCAAATAGATCAGTTTTTCCTGAAAGCCATAGACGGTAAGATTGACAAGCAGGTAAACAACGGCAATTGTGAGCAACATTTTCAATGTCTTTAAAGAACGACTATACCAAATCGATTAAAAAATCACCTACCGTAAACATCTTCAAACCGTACGATATCATCTTCTCCCAAATAACTTCCTGACTGCACTTCTATTAGCTCTAAAAGTACTTTTCCTGGGTTTTCCAGGCGATGAGTGACACCTAAAGGAATATAAGTTGATTGATTTTCGGTGAGTAGTATTTCTTCATCACCTTTAGTTACTTTGGCGGTACCACTGACGACGATCCAATGTTCTGCGCGGTGATAGTGCATTTGTAACGATAGTGAAGCACCGGGGTTTACGGTGATGCGTTTAACTTGAAATCGTTCACCCAGATCAATACCTTCGTAAGTGCCCCAAGGACGGCAGACTTGTTGATGCATTTGATGCTGTGTTCGCCCTTCTTCTTTAAGACGCTTCACAACGAGCTTAATGTCTTGAATTCGATCTTTATGGGCAACTAATACAGCATCTGCGGTTTCTATGACGATGGTATCTTCTAAACCAACCATAGCGACTAAGCGAGACTCAGATAACGCCAGGGTATTTTTTGTATTAAAAGCGTAAACGTCCCCTTTAATTACATTGCCGCACTCATCTTTTTCACCAATTTCCCACAGTGCAGGCCACGCACCCACATCTGACCACCCCGCATCTAACGGAATAACCACGGCGGATAAATCATCAACACGGGACTCTGTGACATGTTCCATAACAGCATAATCAATAGAATCACTAGGGCAATGTTGGAAAGCCTCGGTATCCACTCGATAAAAATCGCTATCTGAGGCCCCTTTTTCATAGGCTGTACGGCATGCTTGGGCAATCTCGGGCTTGAATCTTTCAATTGCCGCTAACCAAGTCGTTGCCTTCATCATAAACATACCGCTGTTCCACAGGTATTCTCCCGAAGCTAAATACGCTTTTGCGCGTTCCACGTCGGGTTTTTCAACAAACGCCGCTAAAGAAAAAGCATTTTCTATTCCCTGGATAGGTTGCAGCTCACCTTTTTTTATATATCCATAACCTGTTTCCGGAGCCGTGGGTACAATACCAAAAGTAACCAAGGTACCTTGAGATGCAGATTTAAATCCTTGCTGCACCGCACTATGAAATGAAGCTTTGTCTTGAATAACATGATCTGCAGGCATCACCAACATCATGCCATCGCCGTGATCTGTCACGATAGACAACGCAGCTAAAGTAAGTGCTGGAGCCGTATTACGACCAACAGGTTCAAGCAAGATTTTTTTATAATCTCTACCGAGCTGGCGAACTTGCTCGGCAACTAAAAACCTATGTTCTTCATTGCAAATCACCAAGGGTGGGTTAACTATAACGTCCTCAGAAAACGAGAAGCCATCCAGCCGCAGAACGGTATCTTGCAACATAGTGTCATCGCCATGAAGAGGCAAAAGCTGTTTAGGGTAATGTTCTCGCGAAAGTGGCCAGAGACGAGTACCCGACCCACCTGATAATATAACGGGTTGCAAATCCATATAAATATTTCCGTATTTGGTTAAACATGAATAAGTGACAGCTTACAGTAGAAGTTACAAAGAATGTAGCTTACGACCAAAGCGCTATACTAGACTCTTCAACGAATTTCCAGGTTCAAGCTTACGGTCTCTCTATGTAGCTTCATTTTCTTGATGTACTCTTTGCAGGAATGCCATAAAAAATGCAGCGAATATTCCCAGCATTAAGCCTAGTGCCACACCAAGCAGAGTTATCATTTTACGATTAGGTTTTATAGGTGTTAACGGCAAAAAAGCAGCTTGATCTAGAGTAAGTACTCGCACTTGGTCTGTGTTGATTGTTATAGATTCAAGCTCACTTTTCTCTTGTTCCAGGCTACGAAGCGAGGAAATAAAGGGGTCATCATTTTTTCTAGACTTAAGCCCTTCCAAAAGACGATTTGTTGCAAGCATTTGCAATTGACTCTGTAATACAGGTAACTCAATAATAAACGGATCGTTATTTTTTCGTGCTTTCAAAGCTGTTACTGTCTCATTTTTTTTCAATACCCCGAGACGATCCTGAAGCACGGCTAACTCAGCAATAAAAGGATCATCATTTTCCCGCTTCCTTAATTCATCAATTTTCTCATTCACTTCAAGCTGTTTGAGACTCTTTTGCAGTGAACGTAAATCTGCAATGAACGCATCATTAGACTTACGAGACTCAAGATGTCTGATTTCTGAACGTAGCGCATCCTCACCCATCAAATAGGTAGGACCCTGCTGCGTCGCAAACCCAGCATAAAAAGTAGGTTGGTTTGAGCTTAAGTCCGATTGAAAGTTAATAGAGGATCTCTTCTTGATACCCAGCTCAGCTGCAATATTCGCCGCCTCAGTTAATTCATTAATACGATCAATCCTTCTTTTTTCTGATATAATACGCAGAACAATAATTGTATTGCTGATCCGAGAACGATTGATGCTATCCGCTTCTTCTAAACGCACAATTTCCGCGTTACGCTTTGCTTTTGCATTCGCCCGTAATGTCGCTATTTCATCCAAAATGGTTTCGATTTCAATAGCATCCTGCTCTTCCAGGAAGATGATCTTATTTAACCGCTCGGTTTCCTTCACTGTACGGAGCATCTGGATCGCATCCAGAACTTCTTTTCGATCGATGTCATCACCCGCTTCCATGCGCAAAATTTCATCTTTCCGTTCCTGGGCTCCAAGTTTTCTTAATTGTGCCAGTTCTTTTTGCAGCTCGGCCAAACGAGTTTCTATATTTTTTCGCAATAAACGCTGGGCATTATCTATAACCTGATCACTGGCATGCTCAACGATCGTATTAACAAAATGAGTAATGAGTTCTGGGTCTTGCCCCTCGATAACCAATGATGCGGATTGAGTAACTGCTGAATTTTCTTTTGTCTCGGGAATAGTAAGGTTCACACTTTTTACAAAACTCTGAAACAAAAGATTTTCATTGATGTCTACTTGTTCGCCAGACAAACGTGCCGCAAAGTCTTGTTCATCAAACACTTGGCGAAGCATTGTTCGAGATGAAAGCGCCGTAAGAAAATTGTTATAAATGCCAGACGTGGTAAATTTCGCTTGGTGAGTTAAGTTGAGCGAACTGATATCCACCGAGTTTGGTGGTAGAAAAAAAGCTTCTGCTTGATACGTACGAGGCTGAAGGAGAGCGTAAGCCATAGCGACCAGCGTGATTACAACGGTAAAGCCGACAATAATCCATTTTCTATTTGCCAACAGTCGCCATAAATCGATCAAACTGATCTCGTCTTCCGCTGGATAGGTGAAGGCAGTTTCGATCTCCTTTTTCGTCGGGTGCAGCTTAGAATCACGAACCATACTTAAATTTCTTTACCATAACTAACCACCAAGCTCCTTGCTACCGCTCTGCTGTTTCTTTTCTGACACAGCGTAATATGACTTTAGACTATTGCAACTATAAACCTGGAAAATGCATCGGTCACTACATAGAATTAGGAGTGTATTCTAATTGAGAAAGAGCCGAGGTGTAAAGACAAATATAGATTGTTTTTCAACACAATAGAGGCCTTAAGTTATATATATAACTCTTAGTTTAGTTTGCTCTGGCATACGTAGAATCGCCTGTAGGACTTGTAAGCCCTACAGGCAGATATTTACTGTTCTTCTTGTGGCATAACAACTGCAGACTTAAGCATGATATAACTACGATTACGTTCTACTGTTTTCAAGCCAATACCTTTGACTTGTGTTAAGGCTTCGGCGGATTGAAAATCTCCATAAGCTTCACGAAAATCAACAATAGCTTGTCCCCGTGTTTGCCCAATACCATCCAGTGCATCAGCCAATTCTGCACCCGTTGCTGAGTTAATGTTGATGCTATATCCTGCAAAAACACTGCTTGAAAGAACAACGGCTAAAGCACCTATAACATTGCAAAAAAGAGTATTCAGTTTCATGATCTATCCCCATATTTTAATTTAAACCAACAATCAATAATGTTTGTCGCTTTGCACTCTTTACTATGTGCCTAAACGATGAGGATAGATTACTTACTTAGCAGTTCAGGAAATAGAGCAAACCTCCCTTGAGATTGTAAGCAAAACACTCAAAGGCTTGTCAGCCAGAGTAATGGGACGGCCTATAACCAGATAACTCGAACCGTTCGATATGGCCTCAGTCGGTGTCATTATTCGTTTTTGGTCACCAATAACTGAGCCTGCGGGTCGAACCCCTGGCGTAACAAGTAAAAAATCAGCACCCAGCTCGGTTCGTAGCGTCTTAATTTCAAGCGGCGAACAAACAACACCATCCAAACCCGCAGACTGAGCTAAACGTGCAAGACGTAACACATTGGCCTCAGCAGTGCTTTGCAACCCAACATCCAACAAGTCTTCTTCGTCCATACTGGTTAGAATTGTCACACCAATCAACAAAGTATTGGAATGTGTTGAATCAATAGCCGACCGGGCTGCTTCAAGCATTTTTCGACCACCCAAAGCATGAACATTCACCATCCACACACCCAAATCTGCTGCCACCGCACACGCTTTGGCCACGGTATTGGGAATGTCATGAAATTTCAGATCTAAAAATACGTCATAACGCAAATCAACGAAACGTTTGACAAGAGCTGGGCCTGCTGATGTAAATAATTCCTTACCGACTTTTAAGCGACACTGTTTTGGATCCAATTGTTCAACTAACGAGATAGCATCAAACTCATTAGAATAATCCAGCGCAACGATAATTTTTGATTCGGAATTCTGCATAATTGAGAAAATGATTTAAAATTTTGGAGGTATTTTGGAAAAATCATTCTGAAGCGACTGCCACAGAAAGTAACAGCCGCAACAATAGATATGAGGAGTGTTCTTAAACTCGAACCCCTTCAACAAGCGGTACTGCACGTAACTGCGAAGAAGCTGCTTTTTTCTTTTCTCGTGCTTCTGTTCTACGCATAATCGCAATTTGCCGTTTCAGCTGCAACACTTTAAAGAAACAAACAACAAAACCCACCGTGATCCCTACACAAACGGATGCCGCAACAACTAACGCTTTAGGTAACTCCCATGTTCCATAATAATAACTAAGCTCTATTGACCCTTTATTCAGCATTGTAAAACCAATAACCATAACCGCCAGAGCAGCGAGTATAACCAAAACTAAAATTCGACTAACCATAACCATCTCCCCTAAATCACTATCGTACAAACAACTTCGGCGCTGCCAAATGTCTTATTATTATTCATAGCTTTGTATCATAAACCAGGCACCAATCAAAATCTAGGAAACTATGTAGGGTCTGTACAAAAAATTACTTTATATCCTGTTTTAGATAGCATTTCGTATTCAAAACACACAAAGGCACGCATATGCGTTAGACATTAAGTTTTGTGTAACACTGACGAGACCCAGGAACAGACTAGGCTCGCAACAGCTGGAGCCGGAGATAGGGCGAAAAGAAGGGAAGCCAGAGGTGAGGACTCCGTAAGCAACTACGGAATAAGAAGCAAATAGAAATATGAAGTTATTTACTTACACCCTCGTTAGTCAATTAGTCAATGAACCGCCGTCAGGTTCGCCCACTCGGACGACTAGGTTTTCATCCTCATCAGGAGAATCATCCATCACTATTTGAGCTTTGCTATTATTTACACGTTCACGTAATTCTTTACCTGGTTTAAAATGAGGGACATGTTTTCCAGAGAGAGGTACTGAAACTCCAGTTTTTGGATTGCGTCCAACCCGAGGAGGCCTATAATGCAATGAAAAACTACCAAAGCCACGAATTTCTATACGCTCACCACCGGCTAAGGTTTTTGCCATGTGCTCTATCATCACCTTAACCGCAAACTCAACATCTTTGTAGTTTAAGTGCTTTTGTCTTTGCGCTAACAACTCAATCAACTCAGATTTGGTCATTAAAACTCCCTCACTTACTAAGCTTAGCTGCCCGAGAATGAAAAACCTACTAAGGTATCAAACTCTAAATATACACAAAAGGCGCTTGTTCAGCTCAAGCCATATAACAAGCAACCTAATGTGTATTGCTGTTACTCGCTACTGCGACCACCTTCCATTTTCTCTTTCAGGAGATCACCTAGGGTTGTTGCACCTGGAGTACCCGTGTTTCGACTGTATTCTTCAATCACTGCAGCTTCGTCCTGTGAGTCTTTCGCCTTAATAGAGAGCATCAACACTCTATTTTTACGATCTACACCCATAAACTTCGCTTCAACCGCATCGCCTACACTCAATACGGTTCGCGCATCTTCAACGCGCTCCTGAGCAATCTCTGACGCTCGTAACTGACCTTCAACGCCGTCACCCAGATCAATAACAGCACCTTTAGCATCAACTTCGCTGACCGTTCCTTTAACAATGGTACCTTTTGAATTCTCAGCAACGTAAGAAGAGAAAGGGTCTTGCTCTAACTGCTTCACACCCAGTGAGATACGCTCTCGGTCTGCGTCAATGGCCAGTACAACAGCCTCGATATGATCACCTTTTTTATAGCCGTGCCCCGTCGAATTTTCGTCAGACCCAGCCCATGATAAGTCAGACAAATGCAACAGACCATCAATGCCGCCATCAAGGCCAACAAAAATACCAAAGTCGGTAATAGACTTAATCTGTCCTTCGACTTTATCACCTTTGTTATGTGTTGCAGAAAAAGCTTCCCATGGGTTCGTTTGGCACTGCTTCATACCCAGAGAAATACGACGACGTTCTTCGTCTATATCCAGAACAACCACTTCAACTTCTTCATCGAGATGAATCATTTTTGATGGGTTAACATTTTTGTTTGTCCAGTCCATTTCAGAAACATGAACCAAACCTTCAACACCACTTTCAATTTCTACAAAACAACCGTAGTCCGTAATATTAGTAATTTTACCAAACAAACGAGTCGCAACAGGATAGCGACGCGCTAAATTCACCCATGGATCTTCACCCATTTGCTTCAAGCCAAGTGATACGCGGTTACGCTCTCGATCATACTTAAGGACTTTAACAGAAATTTCATCACCCACATTGACAAATTCAGAAGGCTGACGAACACGACGCCATGCCATATCTGTAATGTGTAACAGACCATCAATACCACCCAAATCTACAAACGCACCGTAATCGGTTAAGTTCTTAACAATACCTTTTACAACTTGCCCTTCTTCCAGGTTTTCCAGCAGCTTCGTGCGCTCAGCATCAGACTCACGCTCAACAACAGCACGACGAGATACCACAACATTGTTGCGTTTTCGATCTAATTTAACAACTTTGAATTCCAGCTCTTTGCCTTCCAAATGTCCCAAGTCGCGGACTGGACGTACATCGACTAAAGAGCCTGGCAAAAATGCGCGGATCGTTTCAACATCAACCGTCAAGCCACCTTTAACTTTAGCTGTGATGATACCTGTCACCGTCGCGCCAGTGTTTAAGGCTTCTTCCAATTTAACCCAGCTGCGTGCTCGTACTGCCTTTTCGCGCGATAATTTAGTTTCACCAAAACCATCTTCTACCGCTTCCAAAGCAACTTCAATCTCGTCGCCCACCGAGACATTCGCCTTACCTTCTTCGTTGTAAAACTGATCAATCGGAATCATACTTTCCGACTTAAGTCCCGCGCTAACAACAACCGCGTCAGGTCGAATTTCAACCACCGTCGCCATCATAATTGCGCCAGGGCGCATCTGCTGAGACGCTAGACTCTCTTCAAATAACTGTGCAAAGCTTTCACTCATCGCCAAATAACCTTGTGTGTTTTAACAACACACTCCAAATGTAAAAGTTAGTAAATAAAACAAGGACTGTAAACTGCCCTCACCAAAATATAATTATAGAAGCTTAAACTGCTTTAGCATCTTTTTTCATATAACAATTAACCCACAATGACATCACACGTTTAAACACATGGTGGATGTCAAGTTCAGTGGTATCAATTTGTATGGCATCGTCAGCAGGCAATAGCGGCGCTACTTCACGTTGACTATCCCGCGCATCCCTCACCGACAATAGTTCTTCCAAGTCTTCCAGAATAACATCATTTTCCTTTCCCTTCAACTGCTTATGTCGTCTTTTAGCGCGCTCATTCAAGCTCGCCGTTAAGAAAACTTTAAGCGTCGCTTCAGGGAAAATGACGGTCCCCATATCGCGCCCATCCGCGACCAACCCCGGCGACTCTAAAAACGCATGCTGCCGATCCATCAGCGCCTGACGTACACTAGGTAATGCAGCAACAACAGAAGCATCTTTACCTCTTGACTCGCTCCGTACCAAGTCGGTAACTCTCTCTCCTCCAAGAAAAATATCAGTTTTCTGCCGTTCATTATCGAAGCCAAATTGAATATCCAAATGGCCCGCAAGCGTGACCAAAGCAGCTTCATCATCCAATGGAATCGAGTGATTACGGGCCGCTAAGCCTAATAACCGGTAAAGTGCACCGCTATCAAGATAATGAAACCCTAATTCCTGGGCTACAAGACGACTGATAGTCCCTTTTCCCGTCCCACTCGGGCCATCAATGGTTATCACTGGAATATTGTTTATCACTTCAGTCTCCCGTTCCTACACTTAAACCTACCGAATTTGCCAAAGAAACAAAACCCGGAAAGGAAGTACGAACATTATCGCATTCTTTGATGCTTATTTCGCCACTAGCCCTTAAAGCAGCAATCGCAAAGGACATGGCAATACGATGATCACCCCTACTTTCTACCACACCCCCCTTATACTCCCCACCTTTAATAATGATACCATCTTGCTGTGACTGAGCATCAACGCCGAGAACAGCTAAGCCATCAGCCATAGCCTGGATACGATCACTTTCTTTTACGCGCAACTCTTCTGCACCAGTCAATACTGTTGTTCCATCGGCACAAGCGGCTGCAATAAACAAAGCGGGGAACTCATCAATTGCCAGCGGAACCTCGCTTTCGGGTATGTTAATACCTCGTAACAAGCTGTATTTCACTCGAATATCAGCGACAGGCTCACCCCCTACGTCACGTTCATTGAGCAACGTAATATCGGCACCCATCTGCTTTAATATAGTAATAATACCCGTCCTTGTTGGGTTAACACCGACATGCTCGATCAGTAAATCAGAACCCGGTGCGATAGCTGCACCCACCAAAAAAAAAGCCGCGGAGGAAATATCACCGGGCACATCTATATTTGTAGAGGTTAAGCGCCCTCCCCCCTCCAGACTAATCACATTTCCAGCACGCACAACTTCATAGCCAAAGCCGCCCAACATGCGCTCAGTATGATCTCGCGTGGGTGCCGGCTCCATAACACTGGTTTTACCTTGCGCATACAATCCAGCCAACAGTAAACTCGATTTAACTTGCGCGCTTGCTACGGGCATATCATAATGCGCCCCCGCCAAACTATGACCGCCATGAATAAATAAGGGTGGCATACCATCACTTACTGTATCGATAACCGCGCCCATAACCTTCAAGGGTTGAGTCACGCGCCGCATCGGCCTCTTCGACAAAGAGGCATCCCCAGTTAACGTAACATCAAACGACTGCGCGGCTAACAAACCGGCCATTAAGCGCATTGAGGTACCTGAATTGCCTAAGTCCAACGGGTTACCAGGTTGTGTCAAGCCTCGCATACCTACACCATAAATCACCACGGCACCTTCGCCCGGTCGTTCGATACGAACGCCCATAGCACGAAAGGCATTTAAAGTGGCCAAGCTATCCTCACCTTCCAAAAACCCCGAAACGTGAGTAACACCCTCAGCCAAAGAACCCAGCATGATACTACGATGGGAAATGGATTTATCTCCAGGCACGCGAATACACCCCACCAGCGCACCTCTGGGCTGTACTTTGAATTTTTCTTTTTGATCACTCATGATTCTTTTCCGGAATAGCGGTCTCTTGCCGCCTTAGCTCGACTAAATGTCGCTGTTAATGCATTTTCATCTGAGCGGTTTATTGTCGCCCTCAATTGCGTAACATGTTCAATATATTGATCCAGCGCGGGCAGAATCGCCGCCTTATTACCCATAACGATATCTGTCCACATCTGCGGGTCGCTGGAAGCAATACGAGTAAAGTCTCTAAAACCACCTGCGGCGTAGCGAAATATCTCTTCGCTATCGTCCATTTTTACTAATACATCCACCAACGTATAGGCCAAAATGTGGGGCAAATGACTGGTTGCCGCCAAAACATCGTCATGATGATCAACAGCAAGCATTTCGACGACAGCTCCCGCCGCGCGCCACATTAACTCTACTTGCTGCACCGCCGCCGGATCCGTTTCCACTACGGGAGTTAAAAGAACCCGGCGTTGATCATAAAGCTCAGCAAAAGAAGCATCCACACCGCTATTTTCAGTACCCGCAACAGGATGGCCGGGCACAAAAAAAGGGAATTTCACGTCACCAAAAGCAGTTCTGGCCGCTTGTGTTACAGACCCCTTGGCACTACCGACATCGGTAATAACAGTTCCCGCATCAACAAGCTCTGCTAAACGATGAAAGACTTCAAACATGCTCCCCAAAGGTACCGCAACCACGATCAGATCAACACCCTGCACGGCATCCATTAAATTCGTTTCAAAACGATCTACAACGCCTAATTCAACCGCTCGCTGTAATTGAAAATGATTTCGTCCATAGCCGACAATTTCATCGCAATAGTGGACACGTTTGAGCGCCCGAGCCAATGAACCACCAATCAAACCTACGCCTATTATCAATATCCGACTCATTACAAAACCGAATTGGGATAGGAGCCTAATAGCTTAACCATAACCGACGTTTTTTCTAACGCCTGTACAGCAGCAGCAACATTAGCATCTTCAATATGTCCCTCTATATCGATAAAAAAAACATAGTCCCACGTCCCTCGGCGAGAAGGCCTGGACTCGATGCGAGTCATAGATACTTTGTGCTTTACAAAGGGTGACAATACTTTATGTAGCGTACCAGGCTGATTGCCTGTAGTGACTAACAATGATGTTTTATCCACACCACTTGCCGGTGGGAATGCAGAACTTAAAATAAGAAAGCGAGTAGTGTTGTTGGAATTATCTTCAATACTTCTTTCTAATATATTGTGTTGATAAACTTCTGCTGCTCGTTCACCCGCTATCGCCGCCGCACCCACCGTTTCGGCAGCAATACGCGCGGCTTCAGCATTACTTCTTACTGCAATCTGTTCGACATCATGCAAATGTGTATTCAACCAGTTTCTGCACTGAGATAATGCCTGCTGATGTCCGTATACCATTTTAATATCACTTAATGCTTCATGATGACTTAACAAACAATGGCGAATACGTAATGCCACCTCACCACATATTTTCAGAGGCGAGTCCAAAAACATATCCAGGGTCAGGGTCACGCTGCCTTCAGTGGAATTTTCTACTGCCACGACACCATAATGAACGCGCTCTGATTCGACTTCATGAAATACATTTTCAATATTCGTCACGGGAATCATATTAGAGGCTTGACCAAAATGTTTACGTGCCGCCTCTTGTGTGTAAGTTCCTTCAGGACCTAAAAAAGCCACGGACAAAGGTTGTTCTATCGCCAAACAAGCCGCCATCATTTCGCGAAAAATTCGAGCCATTGCCTTTGTTTCTAAATCACCACAATTTCGCGCCATCACTCGACGTAATACTTGCGCTTCCCGTTCAGGCCGATAATAAACTGTGTTCGCCTCACGCCCTTTCAGATCCGCAATCTGTATAGCACACGCAGCACGCTGAACGATCAAATCCTGAATTTGCACGTCCAGTTGATCAATACGCTCTCGCACCGAATCTAATGAAGTATTGTCGCTCATATAAGAAACAAAACTATAATGAACGCACAGACAAAACGCCCTCAATAGAAGCGATTTCGTCCAAGACTGAAGAAGGTACTGCTTGATCCACATCCGCCATGGTGTAGGCGATATTCCCTTTGGATTTGTTAATCATATCAACAATATTTAAATCTGACTTTGCCAGCGCTGTCGAAATCTGCCCCACCATATTCGGAACATTGGTATTGGAAATAGCAATGCGATAACCTTCCGTTCTCGGCATAACCACCTCAGGAAAGTTAACCGAATTCACTATATTACCATTCTCAAGAAATTCTCTAATCTGATCCGCAACCATAACAGCACAATTTTCTTCGGCTTCTTTCGTTGACGCACCAAGATGCGGTAAAGCGATAACACCAGGTTCATTTTTTAATAAATTGCAGGGAAAATCACAAACATAACTGTGCATTTTTTCAGACTTTAAAGCCTGAAATATCGCGTCACTATCCACAATACCCGCACGCGCAAAATTCAAAATAACGAGTCCATCTTTCATATTGGCTAAACGGTCTTTGTTGATCAATCCTCGCGTTGCATCAACCTCCGGCACATGCAAGGAAACCATGTCAGATTGATTTAATAATTCATCCACACTGTTCGCTTGTCCAACAAACGAAGACAACTGCCAAGCGCTTTTTACCGTAATTTGTGGGTCATAGCCAATAACCTTCATACCTAGACTCAATGCGGCATTGGCAACTTTAACGCCAATGGCACCCAAACCAATGACTCCCAAGGTTCGACCCGGCAATTCAAAACCCACATATTCTTTTTTGCCGGCTTCAACCTGCTTATTCAAACTGGCATCATCACCTTCCGCATTGCGTGCAAATTCCCATGCAGGGCAAATATTTCTTGCCGCCAACAACATACCCGCGACCACCAATTCTTTCACCGCATTGGAGTTTGCTCCAGGTGCATTAAAAACCGGGATACCCAAGCGACTGCATTTTTCAACAGGAATATTATTGACCCCAGCGCCAGCGCGACCAATGGCGCGAACCGATGCGGGCAGCTCCATATCATGCATTTTAAATGAACGTAGCAATATGGCATCAGGATGCTGTATTTCTGACGCGATTTCGTAAGTATCTCGGGGCAGCTTTTCCAAGCCAACAACGGAGATATTATTCAAAGTTAAAATTTTATACATTCTAAATTCACCAGAAAGTTTCTATGCAAACAGAAAGGGCGTTACCCCCCTCAAAAAAGGTTAGAAGCAACGCCTTTTACGCTTGTGTTTTCTCAAAATTTTTCATAAATTCAATCAGAGCGTCAACACCCTCTTCAGGCATTGCATTATAGATGCTTGCTCTCATACCACCCACCGATCGATGCCCTTTTAAAGTAATCAAACCGGCTTCAGCTGCTTGCATAAGAAAGCGTTTATCCAGATCGGCATTAGCTAAAGTAAAAGGAATATTCATTAATGAACGGTTCGCTTTACGTACGGGATTAGCATAAAAATCTGAGCCATCTATCGCCGCATAGAGCTTCGCTGCTTTACGCTGATTTTGCTCTGCCATTACACTCAAGCCACCACGACTTTTCAGCCAGTCAAATACTAAACCCGCCAGATACCAACTATAGGTCGGCGGTGTATTGTACATAGACTCATTATCAGCGATGGTCTTGTAATCTAGTATTGACGGCGCCCCCTCTAACGGCGAACCGATCAGATCATCTCTCACAATAACCAAAGTTAAACCGGCCGGCCCAATATTTTTCTGCGCGCCAGCATAAATCACACCATAACGAGAAACATCCACAGGTTGGGATAAAATCTCCGAAGACATATCGGCCACGATAGGCACATCACCCGCATCAGGAAGAGCAGAAAAACGTACGCCACCAATGGTTTCATTCGGTGTAAAGTGAACATAAGCGGCATTACGGTTAAACTGCCAGGCTGATTCATCCGGCACTTCACTAAAGTTGCTGCCTTCAGCATTAGCAACGATATTTACACTACAATAACGTTTCGCTTCGGCTATCGCTTTTTTCGACCACGCTCCGGTATGAAAATAATCCGCTTGGGTCTTGCCTCGTAATAAATTAATGGGCACAGCCGCAAACTGCGTACTTGCACCGCCTTGCGTAAAAAGCACTTTATAATTACTGGGAACATTCAACAGCTCTCGCAAATCAGCTTCCGCTTTTTCTGCAATAGACATAAACTCTTTACCGCGATGGCTCATTTCCATCACCGACATGCCTGTTCCCTGCCAGTCCAGCATTTCTTCACTGGCCCGCTTCAATACCGCCTCAGGCACCATTGCTGGCCCAGCACTAAAATTAAACACTCTTGACATCTTTTTTCCTTGAGTTCCCGTAACCACTCAACCGTCTCTTGGAGTCTACTGTTTTTACGTTGGACTAACGAATTCCAGGTTAAGAGGTTGAGTAGCTATTCTAAATATTTAACAGCCGCTGCTATTCAGCAACTTTGTCGTCATTTTCATCAATGGATTCTTCTGGTTCAGGCTCTTCTGGTTCGGCTTCGTCCACCGGCGCCAAACCAACTAGAGTCTCGTCTTTCGATAAAGCAATAACCCGTACCCCTTGTGTATTACGCCCAGTTATAGAAATTTCGCTGACTGGTGAACGCACCAGAGTTCCGCCACTGGAAATCAACATAACTTCTTTATCACTACTGATCAGTTCCGCACCTACAACCTCGCCATTACGCTCGCTTGTTTGAATCGAGATCACGCCCTGGCCACCACGACCTTTCACCGCATAACTATTCACCGCAGTTCGTTTACCATAACCGCCAGCAGTAACAATAAGAATATGTTTTTCACTACTCACAACAGCATCAGCATCATCACCAACATCACTGGCAACATCGCTAATAATAAGCGAAATCAATTTATGATCCTCATGGATACGAATACCCCGGACTCCACGTGCCAACCTACCTACGGCACGAACCTTAGTCTCATTGAAACGTATCGCTTTACCCGCATTGGTAAATAACATCACATCACTTTGACCGCAGGTAATGTCCACACCAACAAGCTCATCATTGTCCAACAAGTCCAGCGCAATGATGCCATTTGATCGCGGACGAGAAAAGTCCGTTAATGGCGTTTTCTTCACTACACCACGACGGGTTGCCATAAATATAAATTTCTCGGGATCGTATTCACGAACAGGTAATACGGCAGTAATTCGCTCGCCTTCTTCCAGTGGCAAGATATTCACAAACGGTTTACCACGCGCGGTACGACCGGCCTGGGGAATGCTATAGACTTTCTTCCAATACACTTTTCCGCGACTGGAAAAACACAATAAAGTGTCATGCGTACAGGCAACAAACAGCTTGTCGATGAAATCTTCATCTTTCATAGCTGTTGCCGCCTTACCCCGTCCGCCACGCTTTTGTGCAGTGTAAGCCGTAACGGGTTGCGATTTCACATAACCCGCACGCGAAAGCGTCACAACCATATCTTCTTCGGTAATGAGGTCTTCAACTTCCAGGTCTTCCTGGGTTGTTACAATGATCGTTCGACGCTCATCGGCATAGCGATCCCGGATATCTTCCAGCTCTTCTCTAATGATTTCCATAAGTCGAGCATGACTGTTCAGGATCTTCATCAGTTCCTGAATTACATCCAGGATTTCTTCAAACTCCTTAACAATTTTTTCTTGTTCAAGTCCGGTCAAACGATGTAATCGCAACTCCAGAATCGCTTTGGCCTGGCGTTCTGATAAATTATACTCGCCTTCAAGCAAACCGAAATTAGGCTCCAGGTCTTCCGGACGAGAACTGCCACTGCCCGTGCGTTCCAGTAGCGTGGTAACAAGCCCTGGTGGCCAACTGCGCGCCATTAATTTTTCTCTGGCTGTAGCAGGATTGGGGGCGGCCTTAATTAACGCAATCACTTCATCAATGTTAGCCAAAGCCACGGCCAAGCCTTCCAGCTCATGTGCTCTTGAACGTGCTTTACGCAGCTCGAAAATCGTTCTTCGAGTCACCACTTCTTGTCGATGGCGCACAAAAGCTTCTAAAATTTCTTTCAGGTTCAGTAGTTTTGGCTGACCATCGATCAGCGCAACCATGTTAATACCAAATACATTTTGCATTTGGGTCTGTTTATACAAGTTATTAAGTAAAACCTCGGGCATTTCACCACGTTTCAGCTCAATAACCATGCGCATGCCGTCTTTATCAGACTCATCACGCATTTCGCTAATGCCTTCTATACGTTTCTCTTTGACCAGGTCAGCAATTTTTTCCAGCAAGACAGCTTTATTCACTTGATAGGGCAATTCAGTAACCACCAAACGCTGCCGCCCAGCGGTACCCATTTCTTCAACGTGAGTTTTAGCCCGGATATAGATGCGACCCCGCCCAGTCTGGTAAGCCTGATAAATTCCGCTGGCACCATTGATTGTTCCCGCCGTGGGGAAATCGGGGCCGGGTATATGCTCTAATAATCCAGCGAAATCAATCTCTGGATTATCTATCATAGCCAGTGTCGCGCTGATCACTTCGCCGAGATTATGAGGAGGAATATTAGTCGCTAACCCCACCGCAATGCCTGCTGAGCCGTTAACTAATAAATTAGGAACTCGCGTGGGAAAAACATTAGGCTCGCGTTCCGATTCGTCGTAATTAAGCGAAAAATCAACGGTTTCTTTATGTAAATCCGCCAACAGTTCATGAGCAATCCGTGACATTCGTACTTCGGTATAACGCATGGCGGCCGGCGAATCACCATCAACCGAGCCAAAGTTACCCTGACCATCAATCAGCATGTAACGCAACGAGAACGGCTGAGCCATACGAACGATGGTGTCGTACACTGCTGTGTCACCATGCGGATGGTATTTACCAATAACATCGCCAACCACACGGGCGGATTTTTTGTAGGCTTTATTCCAGTCGTTATTCAGTTCGCTCATCGCATATAATACGCGTCGATGAACGGGTTTTAAGCCATCCCTAACATCCGGCAAGGCTCGTCCTACAATGACGCTCATCGCGTATTCCATGTAGGAGTTTTTCATCTCATCTTCAATATTGATACGAAGAATTTCTTTTGCAACTTCAGACATAAGCCAAGCGCGTCTCACACAGTTGATTTGAAAGAATTTAAGCGCGCAATTGTAGCATATACTCGTGGCGATTGAGATTTAGTACACTTGCGCACCCTGATAAGCTACAGAAAACTTTCTCCATAGCAGACATTACTTATTATTACATATTGATCTGATGGATTTAAGAGGGCTCTGAACGGTTACCGTGGAGTCGCATGCTGGCAAATTACCCCATCAAAAGGCTCAGTTTTTTTGTGGATGGCTGTTCAACCAAACCTCGCTCTGTGACCAAAGCATCTACCAAACTTGCTGGGGTAACATCAAATACCGGATTCCAGGCTTGCGCTCCTTCTGCTGAGATACGACGCCCATAACTAAAATGTAATTCTTCACCCGATCGTTCTTCAATTGGTATCTGCTCACCGCTCTCAGCATTCATGTCCAGGGTCGAACTGGGCGCGACCACCATGAACTTGACACCGTGATGGCGGGCCAATACAGCCAAACTGTAAGTCCCTATTTTATTTGCAACATCGCCATTCGCAGCAACACGATCGGCACCAACAATAATCCATTTTATGCGTTTGAGTTTCATCAAATAGGCCGCTGCACCTTCCGCTAACAAGGTTACAGGAATATTATCCTGCACCATTTCCCAAGCCGTCAGCCTTGCTCCTTGCATCCAGGGCCGGGTTTCATCCGCATACACATGCTTGATTTTCCCATCAGAAAAAGCGGAACGAATCACGCCCAGTGCCGTCCCATACCCGCCGGTGGCCAGCGCCCCCGCATTGCAATGTGTTAACACACCCGCATCAGGCTCAATTAAATTTGCGCCCAAGACACCCATTTTTTGATTGGCCGCAATATCATCGTTATGAATTTTTTGTGCTAAAGCCAATAATGAAGGTTCAGGATTGCCTTCAACCGAAGAAAAATGGGCTTTCATCGTTTTTAGTGCCCAAAACAAATTGACTGCCGTGGGTCGAGATTGAGCCAGACACTCCAGATCTTCTTCAATTTCAATACGCCAACTTTCAGTATTTTTTGCATAAGCCCTACGAGCCGCTAATACCACACCATAGGCTGCAGCAATACCAATGGCAGGCGCACCTCGAACAACCATTTGCCGAATACCTTCGGCAACGGCTGGCGCATCACGGTACTCTATATAGGCTACTTCTTCAGGTAAAATACGCTGATCTAACATCTTCAGCGTATCATCACGCCATTCAACGGCATTTACTGAACTGAAATCACTCACTATTTTCTCCAATCTTAAAACCTGGGTGGCTCATAATAACACTTGAATCCCAACGCAACGTGATCAAAAGTAAGGAGATGATAAAGTCCTTCATATAAAATGCCGATGTATTAATAACGCTAACGCGGCCTATGACACTAAATACAACACATTGTTATGCAATCAATAAACCGAAGTAATTTTATATTGTTGGCACTTTTATATCTCATAGCCAACTCAGCATGGGCCGCTGTCGATTCTAATCCAGAAAAAAAAAGCAGCGAGCCTCCACTCGTCGTCCCCCCCCCTATTTCAAGCGAACATCTCAACTGTACAGCACAAATGGCACAACAACCCCATATTAAATTGATGGCAAAAACCAAGCAACAAGATCAATATGGAACGCTCAACTTAGGCTGTATCCCCGTAGCTACAGAGACACAAGCATTACTTAATGACAAAGCAAGCTTAGCGTTAGATGATGCGGTCGCCTATCTAACCGATCGCAGCACGGTCATCCGTGTATATATCGATATTTCAGGACCTAAGACAAAAGATAAAGCGTTACAAACACGTTACCGTAAACAAGCATTCGCAATAAAACAGTATCTCACTCAGAAAGGGGTGTATGCTCATCTCAAAAAAATCAGAGAAAAACATTTTAAATCGGCCTTTCCCGAAGACCAAAAGAAAAAAAAACTGTCTAAAAAAACGTTAAAGAAAACCATCAAGGCAAAACCAAAACCACCCGACCCTTCCAAAAAATATACCTACCACATGGATAAAAACCAGCGTGCTCTTGGTAACAGTCCAATAACACAATACGTAAGCCAAGAAACAAACAGCTTTGGCTTCATCCCTTTGGAAAGCATTTACTTCCCACATAACCAATATAAACTCACAATGCGGGCAAAAGCAACGCTTAATGAAGCCGCTGATTATATTATGGATACTTTAAACGCTACTAAAGTCATCATTGAGGCCCATGCCGACCATACGGCAAGCATTAAATACAATTACCGACTCACCGACCACCGCGCACGGGCAACAAGAGATTATTTACTCAGCCGTGGTGTGCCCATTGCATTATTAGAAATTTCCAGTCGCGGTGAAGCAACCCCTATTGATGAAACGTGGACACGCTCAGGGCAAGCTCGAAACCGCCGGGTAACACTTTATGTTATTACCCAGCTTTCATCCGTTGAAGATATATCACAACAAAACGCAGTACCCACGCAACATTAATGAGTACGTTGATTCATAACTTCATGAATCTCATCGTCCCATTAAACATGCTAAAGTAACGCCTCTAACTGACTCGGGGGCGTTACGTGGAACATGTAAATTCAATTATTCATGCAAAATGGATCATTCCTGTTGAACCTGATCAAACGGTTTATGAAAACCACAGCATGACCATAAAAAATGGTCGCATACACTCTATTCTACCTACAGACGAAACAATAAAAAAATATACAAGCCAGGAAATAACCACGTTAAGCGAACACGCGCTGATACCCGGCTTTGTTAATACACACACTCATGCGGCAATGAGCTTGTTTCGCGGTCTCGCAGATGATTTGCCATTAATGACCTGGTTAAACGAACATATCTGGCCCGCCGAAGCGGCTTGGGTAAACTATGATTTTGTACAAGACGGAACACAACTCGCCATAGCTGAAATGCTGCGCAGCGGTACAACCTGCTTTAGCGATATGTATTTTTTTCCGGATGAGGTAGCTAGAGCCGCGTCAGAATATGGCATACGTGCCGCCGTCGGTATAATACTAATCGACTTCCCGACAATCTGGGCCAAAGACACGGACGAGTATTTTCAGAAAGGTCTTGATGTTCGTGAGTATTATAGAAACGACCCTTTAATCTCTTTCACTTTCGCTCCTCATGCACCTTACACCGTCTCCGACGAACCTCTCAAACGTACCAAAAAACTGTCTGAGGAATTAAATCTTCCTATTCATATTCATGTGCAAGAAACAGAGGATGAAATCGCCCAAAGCATGACCCAACATAATGAGCGTCCGCTGAAACGATTAGTTAAACTGGACTTGCTTTCACCAAAATTGTTAGCTGTTCATATGACTCAACTTACTTCGACTGAAATCGAACAACTCGCAATCAATGGTTGTCATGTTATTCATTGCCCAGAATCCAATCTCAAGCTCGCTAGCGGCTTTTGCCCTGTAGTCGAATTGATGAAAGCCAACGTTAATGTTGCTTTGGGTACCGACAGTGCAGCAAGCAATAATGACTTGTGTATGCTCAGCGAAATGAGAACAGCTGCCCTGTTGGCAAAAGCCGTCGCCAAAGATGCGGCCGCACTCCCTGCTCATTCAGCCTTGCGAATGGCAACATTAAATGGAGCAAAAGCACTGGGCCTGGAGAATGAAATCGGCTCACTGATACTCGGAAAAGCAGCCGACATGGTAGCCATTAATCTGGGAGAACTGGAGTCCCAGCCTGTTTATGACCCTATTTCACAGATTGTTTATACAGCAAACCGTAATCAGGTTACCGACGTGTGGGTTGCCGGCAAAACATTATTAAAAAATCGTACGCTCACAACAATGGATATCACTGAAATAAAAGACAAAACAATCCAATGGAAAAATAAAATTGCCGCTGCTTGTCGTTAACTCGCCCAAAGCAGAACTCTAATAAATGGCTCTTCAGCAGAATCTGTGGGTTAATATTTGCCCAATAGGGGCGTCGCCCCTAAGCCGCAGGGCTTACCCCACCCTCGCAGGGAGACAAGGGTTCGATCTCCAAACCCCTGCGTTTAGAATTTATAAGATACGCCAAAAGCCAGCACAGGAAAGAGTTCGAAATCGTCTAAGTCCTGTTCCAACTGTTGTTTTTCTTGCTCAAGATCTGCCTGAAAAGCAGCGTTATTGGCTAACAGTCCATCGGCACTTAAATTGATGTCCTCTTCGCCCTGAAATAAAACACCGAGATCAAACACAAAGCTCCAATTTTTATCAGCGCCCACGGCATCGCCCCAACCAATTCCTAAATAGGGTGCAATGTTATCAAAACCGACAACGCCAGTCAGTGTACCCACTTGTGCGGGAGTATACACCGTGCCACCGATATCATAACTAGTGGCTGACCGTGCTTTCATGTTTAACTCGTTGCCATTCACAACCAGGCCCAGCGTTGTTCGGAATCCTGTCGTAAAGGGATGCCAATCTATAAACCCTGTAACCGTCTGCATCTCAAGTTCAATTTCATAATCGATGCCATCTTCTGTGGCGTCTCTATCAATATTGAAGGTATTAAAACCGACTCTGGCATTAACATCGGGAAGCAAATTAGTTGTAACTTCAACGCCCAGCCCCAAGGTACTGACTTTAGCTGCGGCAGCAAAGCTTGCCGCCCCTGCCCCACCAATACCAGATAAACAAAATCCTGCAACGATACTTACTGCTAATTCCTTTTTCATAACGCCTCCTTTCATCCCCTTTCCACAATCAAGGGGCATGCATCCAATTAAGGATTCTCAGCCGTTTAACGGCAAAGCCTGATTTTACTTTAGAAAAAACTTTTCAATTGAATATTGCCTGTAATTCTTCGCCTGGATCAGGCGCTTTCATAAATGCTTCGCCAACAAGAAAAGCATGTACGTTATGTTCATGCATCAAAGCCACGTCCGCCGCACAAAGAATACCACTTTCAGTCACCACGACGGTGTCGTCTGGAATATCAGCCAGCATATCCAATGTAACTTGCAAAGAAACATCAAAAGTTCGCAGATTGCGATTGTTAATCCCGATCAAAGGAAGCTGCAATTGTAAGGCGCGTAATAGCTCGACACGATCATGCACTTCTACTAACACATCCAGATCATGTTGTTGTGCGGTTTTTGACAATGAATATAACTGCTCATCTGAAAGTGCGGAGACGATTAAAAGAATACAATCGGCACCCATGGCACGAGCTTCATGAATTTGATAATCATCAATTATGAAATCTTTACGCAACACGGGTAAGTTGCAGGCTGCTCTGGCTTCTTTCAAGTAACGCTCGCAGCCTTGAAAAAAATCAACGTCGGTTAATACGGACAAACAAGCGGCACCAGCTTGTTCATAGCTGCGTGCGATAGCGGCAGGTTGAAAATCTGCTCGCAATATTCCTTTGCTGGGGGAGGCCTTTTTGATTTCAGCGATTACGGCTGATTGGTTTTTCTCAATGCACGTTTTTATTGCTCGAACAAATCCTCGCGGTTTATCCAGGCGGCCACACTGCGTCAACAACGCATCAATAGAATACTCCGCACGCCGTTGTACAATTTCTTCTTTTTTACGATTCAGTATTTTTATTAATATGTCAGGAGTGGACATTGTTATTATTTTACTTAAAGTTTCTGAGTATAATCAATCAACTCTCGCAGCTTATTTTTAGCACCACCCGAGGCCAATACCTCTAAAGCCTGTTGTACGCCTCGCTCAAGTGACTCGCTTAATCCGGCTACATAAATAGCCGCACCTGCATTCAATGCTACAATATCTCGAGCCGAACCTGCTTTATTTTCAAAAACAGAGTTTATAGTGGCTAAACTTTCTTGGGCATCGCCTGCTGCTATATCAGACAGATTGCCGAGCTGCATACCAAATTGTTCAGGGGTAACTTTATACGTTGTCACCCTGCCCTCTTTTAATTCAGCAATATCCGTTGCGGCACTGATGCTGATTTCATCCATACCGTCTTCAGAATGCACCACCAAAACATGTTGACTGCCCAATTTACCTAATACTTCAGCTAATGGTTCCAACCATTGTTTATCAAATACACCCAACACCTGGCACGTTGCACCAGCAGGATTGGTTAAGGGCCCCAAGATATTAAATATCGTTCTCACGCCCATTTCTTTACGTGGGCCTATGGCATGTTTCATTGCACTATGGTGTAGTGGCGCAAACATAAAACCTACGCCGAGTTGATCGACACAATCCGCTACTTGTTGCGGTGTTACATCGAGCTTAACACCTGCAGCTTCCAGAACATCAGCACTGCCTGATTTGCTCGATATGGAACGATTCCCATGTTTGGCAACCTTTGCTCCAGCCGCAGCGACAACAAAGGCGCTTGCCGTTGAGATGTTGAAAGAGCCCGAAGCATCCCCCCCCGTTCCACAAGTATCAACTAAAGGGGTCGCCGCGATATTTACTCGTGCCGCAAGATTTCGCATTACTTGAGCTGCGGCTGCAATCTCTTCAACCGTTTCTCCTTTCATCCGCAAACCAATCAAGAAACCACCTATTTGGGCAGGGGTTGCTTGTCCATTCATAATGGTTGTCATCACAGACTTCATTTGCTCAATGCTTAAGTCTTTATGCGCCATTACCGTATTTATTGCAACCGACAATTCCATTGTTTTCACCGTTCTTTTAAAAGGATCAATTCAATCACTACTTTGGGTAGTTCCCTGTTTTTATGATAAGAAATTTTTCAATAACTGATGTCCATGCTCGGTCAGTATAGATTCGGGATGAAACTGCACACCTTCAATGTCAAGTTCCTTGTGACGAACACCCATAATTTCATCTATCTGGCCTTCTTTTTCTGTCCATGCCGTTATTTCCAAACAATTCGGCAAGCGATTAGCATCAATGACAAGAGAGTGATAACGTGTTGCTTCATAGGGGCTGGGAAGATCAGAAAACACGCCTGTATTTTTATGAAAAATAGGCGATGTTTTGCCGTGCATCACTTGTTTCGCTCTAACAATATTGCCGCCAAATGCTTGAGCAATACTTTGGTGGCCCAAACAAACACCCAGAATAGGTCGTTTGCCAGAAAAATGCTGTATCACCGCAACAGAAATACCCGCTTCATCCGGTGTACAGGGGCCAGGAGAAATCACAATCTGCTCAGGATTCAACTTAACAATGTCATCGACAGTAATTTGATCGTTGCGGTACACAACAACATCCGCACCCAATTCGCCAAAATACTGAACCAGATTGTAAGTAAAGGAATCATAGTTATCGATCATCAACAGCATGGTGGTTCTCTAATCTCTGTTACGAGGAATGCATGCGTACTGCATGCCATGTTAGGAATGGGCACGCAATAACTTCCCGTTTTGGCATCTCATCTTCACCTCGTCTTTGCCCGTTCTTCAATCTCAAAACCTCGAAATAAGAGCAACTATTCCTGCGCTTTTGCTCAATCAGAACGAACAAATACAAGTTAAATCTGAGCGTCAAAACGGAAAGTTTTACGTGCCCATTCCTTATTTCGTGCGTATTCCCAACCCTTCTTCGGCCATTGCAACGGCACGAAAAATAGCTCGGGCTTTATTCATGGTTTCATCCCATTCGTTGCGCGGTATAGAATCCGCAACGATACCGGCACCCGCTTGTATGTGTAATTTCTTTTCCTGGATAACTGCGGTACGAATGGCTATCGCCGTATCCATATTGACGTTACAGCCCCAATAACCGACCGCCCCGGAATACACGCCGCGTTTTACCGGTTCCAGCTCATCAATAATCTCCATAGCACGCACTTTAGGTGCTCCCGATACGGTACCTGCCGGAAAAGTGGCTCGCAATACATCCATCGCACTCATGCCACTTTTAAGACGTCCACGCACATTTGAAACAATATGCATTACATGAGAGTAACGCTCAACAATCATTTGTTCCGTTAATTTTACAGAACCGGTTTCACTCACTCTACCTGCATCATTACGGCCTAGATCAATGAGCATAAGATGTTCAGCAAGTTCCTTAGGATCTGCAAGCAGTTCTTTTTCTAATGCTAAATCCTCTTCTTCATCTTTCCCTCTGGGACGTGTGCCCGCAATCGGTCGCACAGCAACCTCGTCATCTTCCAATCGCACTAAAATTTCGGGGGAAGAACCCACAATTTGAAACTCGCCCAAGTCCATAAAAAACATATAGGGTGACGGGTTTAAACAACGCAGAGCACGATACAAACTAAGAGGAGGTGCTTGATATGGAATGGTAAGACGCTGTGACAACACCACCTGCATAGCATCACCAGCAAGGATATAATCTTTAATTTTATCTACAGCCGCTTCATATCGTGCCTGGGTAAAACCAGAAATAAAATCTTCTTCATCAACTTGTTGTGTGACTTCATCCGCAACACCTTGCGAAAGCACATGGCTACGAAGCTCACTGCTTAACTGATGTAATCGAATAACACTTTGTTCATATGCCTGCTCTGTAGTTGGATCAACGTTCACAACAATATGAAGTTTAGCGCCCAAATTGTCGAAGACAACAAACTCTTCAGATACTAACAGTAGTATATCTGGTGTATTTAAGGGATCGGGATTGGGGCATGTGTGTAATCGCGGCTCAATATAACGAATCGTATCGTAGCCAAAATAACCCACCAAGCCACCGACAAAGCGAGGCAAGCTTGGCACATCCGGCACATTGAATTGAGAGGCATATTGCTCAATCCAACCTAAAGGATCAGCCGCTGTAATCTGCTCAACAAGTTGCCCTCCAGTCTCTACCCTAATATCATGTCCACGTACTTGCACAACCGTGTCGCAAGGCAGGCCGATAATAGAGTAACGCCCCCATTTCTCTCCTCCTTGAACAGACTCGAACAGGTAACTATAGGCTTTACCCGCAGCCAGCTTCATAAAGGTACTCAACGGCGTTTCTAAATCTGCCAGCACTTCCAGCGCGACGGGAATACGGCTGTAACCCTGAGCTTTGAATGCCCCAAACTCCTGACGACTAATATTGATAGCCATTGCTTACTTATCCAGATTATTTAATAAATCTGGCAATTGAGACAAGTCATCAATCACGGCATCGGGCTTAGCATCACGTATATCATTGCCATGATTATAACCATAGGGTACGCAAACCACTTGAAACTCGGCACTACGTGCTGCTGCAACATCATTAACAGAATCACCAACCATTAACGACACTGCAGGTGAAACACCGGTTTTCTCTGCGGCATAGAGTAGTGGTAGAGGATCCGGTTTTTTTCGAGCGGTAGTATCACCACTGACGATCAGTTCAAAGCGATCCAGAATACCCATATCAGCAAGCAAGGGTTCCGTAAAACGTGCTGCTTTATTGGTAACACAACTAATACGGCAGCCCATTTTAGCTAATCCATCCAAACCTTCCATAACACCCGGATAAAGATAGCTACGACCACTCACGTTGTTCGCGTAGGTCTCCATAAAAATGTCGATGGCATTTCTAAAAATAGCCGTGTCCGGTTCACCATCAAGCTGTCCAAGTAAAGCACGCTTAACCAGACGATCAACACCGTTACCGACCCAGTTTCTCACATTTTCTTCTGGCCATTCTGCCCGCCCCATTGCTTTCATAGTAACGTTAACGCAATAGGCTAAATCGGGAACGCTGTCGATGAGCGTTCCGTCGAGATCGATCAATATCATCTCTGGTTTAGAAACTAACATTTCCTAGTATCCATTCAATTTTTAGGCTTTCGCTAATTCCGCACGCATTGCATCAATCGTCACTTTGTAATCATCGGTATTAAAAATTGCTGAACCTGCAACAAACGTATCCGCACCGGCTGCAGCAATTTCACGAATATTGTCGATTTTTACGCCGCCATCAACTTCTAAACGAATATCCCGACCACTGTCATCAATCAACTTCCGCGCTTGACGAAGTTTATCTAATGTAGAGGGAATAAATTTCTGTCCGCCAAACCCCGGATTAACAGACATCAGCAAAATCATATCTACCTTATCCATCACATACTGCAATGCATCTAAGGAGGCCGCCGGGTTGAAGACTAAACCGGATTTACATCCCTGCTCACGAATCAATTGCAAAGTGCGATCTACATGCTCTGAAGCTTCAGGATGAAAGGTAATATAAGTCGCACCCGCTTTCGCAAAATCAGGAATGATGCGATCAACCGGTTTAACCATCAAATGCACATCAATATCAGCCGTGACACCATGCTTTCTTAATGCCTCACAGACCAACGGACCGATGGTTAAATTAGGAACATAATGATTATCCATAACATCAAAATGAACAATGTCCGCACCGGAACTTAAAACATGGTCTACTTCTTCCCCTAAACGAGCAAAATCTGCTGAAAGAATTGAAGGAGCAATTTTAAAATCTAACATATTCTTTTACCTTAAAATATTTTTGAATTACTTAGCGACGCCAATTAACATGCTAAAACCCGAAAAGTGAACCGCTGACTTTACCGCAAAAAAGATATTTTTTCATCTTTTTGCATCGCTGCAACACCCAAATTCAAAATGCTAATGGAATTGAGAAACAAGAAAACACTATAAAAAATGCAGAATTATCTAAAGGGAATTGGGAGATACCGACAAAAAGACCCGTTAGATTTAGAAACTCACAGACATACCAAAACCAACCGTCATCTTTTTATACTTACCGAGTGAAGAGCTTGATTGGGCTACACCGACAATATCAACACTGTTGATAGGCCGACAATCTTTCGCCGTCACAGGTGTGCGATCTGCATTTCTAAGAGGACATATAAATATAGGCAGATTTGAATCATTGAATTGATAGCTTATATTACCAAATAACCTAACAGCTTGGTTAAGCCTGTAATTCACTCTTCCGCTAATCGAAAAAAATAAATTTTGTCGTTTAGTTAATGCTATTCTGTCAGCTTCGCCATAGATTGTCAGGCGACTATTTGCTGATAAACTTGCCGATGTCTTTGCATTAAACCATTTAGTCAGCTTATAAGATACGCTATGTGCCTGATAGGCTGCGTCCCGATTTGCTGGGTCAGCATTTTTATTCAAGCTGTAGGTATAACCCATCGTATCAGAGTAGCCACTGCCCAGGTTTCTGTTGTAGTTGCCGCCTAAAGTAAACGTAGTCGCATTAAACCTACTTGTATTTGCAGCCTCAGACTCTCGAAAGGTAAAAGAGAGGTCGCTTTTTCTTCCTTTACGAATCGCTCGATTCCAATTTGCATTGTATGATTGAGAGCTATTAATATTTATCTCGTTTAATATGCCCTGGAGCTTACTGTACCTATAACTCAACCCTATTGTATTTTTACTTTTAACATATGTAATAAACGGGTTCACCGTTTGATTATAAAAATCAAATTGACCAATAGTATAGGTTGAATAAGAAGGTGTATAACTCACACCACCACGAAGGACATTACTGTATTTATAACGATATACAAAAGTCGCGGTTAACGTTGATGAATTTTCTTCTTCTGTCGCGCTGTCACTCAGATTGCTATTGTTATCAATTAGAATCGAATAGCTTGCGGTTGTTGTCAGACCGTTAATTTTTTTTGTTAAAAAAGAAACTTTTTTCTCTGCCTCTTTTTCCTGGTCTTTTGTTAGCTTGGATGTAAGAATTTTTCTATAATGGCTTAAGGCTTCTTCTTCTTTTTCTAATTGTTCATAAATCAAAGCGACATTCGAACGAGCACCAACATTCCCCGGCACTTTTTCTATAACTTTTTCATACAATACCGCCGCTTCCTCAACTTTCCCTTGCTGAGCTAAAATCACAGCTGAATAATAATTTGCTAACGTATCTTCGGGTTCGGCTTTCAATACACGTTGAAACTGATATAACGACAGCTCTGGTTTTTTTTCTGTAAAAAATTGTTGGCCTAAGGCTTTGGCATAAGCAAGCTGAAGAGACTCCATGTTTTTTATATCTTTATCCAATGCAATATACTGGGCAAATGCCGTAGCTGATTCCTCATGTTTTTGAA
>UOFO01000109.1_pt1 | contig 59097 bp, 49 predicted proteins | sample 1988801 | NCBI WGS metagenome assembly UOFO01 (sample SAMEA4712195, study PRJEB27164) | hydrothermal vent metagenome | biome: marine basaltic hydrothermal vent biome; feature: marine hydrothermal vent; material: mineral | place: Pacific Ocean | collected 2011-06-14/2011-07-23 | depth 1719 m
TGCCGCATCTTTTATGGCAGTACCGGTGGCGACGGTCAGTCGACGAATCGCTAGTCTCGAATCCGCATTGGGTGTGCGTTTGCTTGAGCGCTCAACACGAAAACTGCGGTTAACTGAAGCAGGGGCAGCCCTTTCAAGGTGATAACCCATTGATTTTATTCGTGATGTTTTTTATGCCTTCAACTCAGTATTTCAACATTCAGATAACACTACAATTTAAGGACAAAACCATAAAATAGTGGTTATATAAACACAGGGTATTAGCTATTCATCACCTCCTGAGCATGATGGTTCTACAGGAACTGGAGAAATTAATGGATAAATTTGCCTGTATATCATGTAGTTACACTCCCACCTTGAAAGGGCTGCAGCTTGAGCTTATCTTTTGTCTCTTCTCGGCCATCAAATTTTTTATCATCAAACGCGCTGTGATGTTCCAGCACAATATCCTCACCCAGTTCTTTAAAAACTTCACGAAAAACATTGGCATTTTGTTCAATGATACTGGTAAAAGGGATAACGTAAATTATCCTACGTAGCTTATGGGCTATGGCATGATCCAACGCAAAAGCCATTGAGGTTAATGTCTTTCCGCCACCAGTGGGCACCGTCAGAGAAAAAACACCAGAGGGCAACAACGCCTGTTTTCTTGAAAAGTCTAGTACTTTTTGTCTGAGATTATTGACCTTACTAGGTGAGTGACTGACGGAAACCTTTCTTTTTAACTCTTCAAGGTACTTATCAAGCGCTTTTTGTAACTTGTGAAGCGGAGGATGATTACCGCGACTTTTCTTTTCTCCTTTAAGCTTTGCATAGAAAATCTCTGTATCAATAAAATCAGCATCAACTAAACAGGAAAAAAGCATTCTAATTAAAAATGCAATCTGAAAACCCTCAAATTTTTCTGTCATTTCAAAAGAGGGAAATACTAATTGATCAGGCAGCGTTATATCTTCCTTCCATATTGCATCCAGTTCTGGAACTGCTTTTTGTAACCTATCATGCAATGTTGATCTGTTTTCTCCTGAATCAATACCATTTGCCAGCCCTGCGTGATGCCCGGCAACAATATAACTAATTACTTTCCCTAGACGATCCCATTTTTCAAAAGCTATTTTTGCACCCGCGGTAGCATGGTCAACTCGCACCCCACCTTCAAGGCGGCTTTGAAACCCTTCCGTATACTTTCCAACATCGTGTAGAAGACCTGCAATTTCTGCAAGAGCTTTGGCATCAAAATAACGAGAATTTTCGGCTGCAATTTTACCTACTTGTTTCAGATGATCAGACAATAATTGCCAGTCTGATTTATCTGTTTTATCACCCGAGTGAGCATAGTAAACTCTATTCATAAAACCGCCTCTTTCTTGAGATCTTTGTTTTACTTGTTAATTTTTTCTGTGCAACGTTCCATACTAAAAACATTAAGGTGTCACTAAAATTAGCTGGTTTTAGCACTACTCCTTATAATGCCTCATCAGCGTACCAGCGGAACAGGTATCGAGTCAGTCGTTAAAGCTACTGGATTCCAGCTTGCGCCGAAATGGGAGGGAGTGAGTTATTACAAATGTTATTTTTTCAACAGCGGTAGAAAAAACACTCCCTTCCCGCTGAGCATATACTGCATTTAGTCAATATAATACCCCGTCAAGTTAATATCCGTATTATTATTTCCCTGCTCCTCAGCGACATTTTTTGTATCTTTTTCCATTGCCACAAAGGCATTGTTTATTACGATCAGTTTTCGGCGTTTCACACTAGTAAAGCCACCAAACCATGCTCTCATAATGATAATTTAATTGTGCAGCTACAATAAAGTGAAGCAGACGTGCAGAATTATCCATCTGGATAATGTATAGATTTTCGCTACGATTTCTCTGTCTCAGATAGCGTTCACGCAGAATTTCGTATGTTATACACACCAAATGCGAGTATTAGGAGAAAACAAATGACGACAGGAGCATTGCCGAAACGTACATATGGGGTGATTCCCTTCATCGGTTGTATGCTCTCTGTTAAAACAGCAATTTCAAGGTTCGGCGCTATTGATTGAAAACGGCCTAAATGATCCATCACTGCCGTAACGCCAGTATTAGTTGCTCGCAGCATGGGTCGGCCCAGTTCCAGTGCTCTCATTTGAGCCATTTGCAAATGTTGATAGGGCGCATCGGTGCCTTCAAACCAGGCATCATTACTGACGTTGACCAATACGCTTGCTTGCGGCAATAGTGCGATCATTTCTTCACCAAAAGCATCTTCAAAACAAATGGAGACACCGACATCAACACCCGCCACATGAAGCAAGGTTTGTCCTTTTTTTCCTGCGCCGAAATTAGACATGGGCACGTTCATAAAATCAACCAAAGCACCTAACACTGATTTCATGGGTAAGTATTCAGTAAATGGAACTAAATGTCGTTTATGATAAAAAGCGTTGTTTTTATCGCTTAGCGCAATGACGCTGTTGTAATAACGATCACTCTCTATATCCATATAAAGGACACCGAGCAATATATCCGTTTTATTTTGTTGAGCTTCTATATTGAGGTCGTCGATAAAACCCAATGAACGGTGATAAAAATCGGGTAATGCCGTTTCCGGCCAAATAATTAAATCGCTATCCCAGTTATCACGGCTTAAATCTCGATACAAATCCATTGAGGGTTGCCGTAATTCAGGTAACCATTTCATGTCTTGAGGAATATTTCCCTGGATTAAACTTACTTTGATGGGCTTCCCCAGCGTTTGGGTCCATTGAAGCTGCGACAAACCCAGTCCAATAGTAATAATACTGGCAAACAGTAGGTAACCAGTAACCCACAGGAATTTTCGTCGAACAAAGACCCAGGCTAAAATTGCTGCTAGTAGAGCTAACAGCCCGCTGATTCCGTACACACCCAGCACCGGTGCAAAGGCGCTTAATGGGCCTTCAATTTGGCTATAACCCACGTTGAGCCACGGAAAACCGGTAAAGATCATACCGCGCACCCATTCAATAAAAACCCAACTTGACGCGAGTAAACAAACACAGGCTATGGGCTTTGTTGCGCTCGATAATAAGCGTGCAACCAACATCCCGGAAAAAGCAGGAAACAGTGCTAGAAATGAAACGAATAAAGAGACGAGAAAAATAGACAGGCCAAACGAAACGCCGCCGTAGTCGTGCATGCTGGTATAAATCCAGGTCACACCAAAGCCAAACAAACCGACACCAAAAAACCAGCCTCTCAGAAAAGCTTGCTTTGGTGTGGCATCGATCCAGGAAATAAAGAGCACGGCCAGAGAGAACAATGCTATGACATAGTAGTTGTGCGGTGCAAACGCAAGCGGCAGGATTGCGCCCGCAATTAAAGTGCTAGCAACGTGCCATTTATCGTTTGAAAAGTTCACCGCCCACTTATCCTGGTTGCAATCGCTGGAATTATTTTACGCCTTTGTGCTGGAGAAAATAGGTAGTATTCAATTTCATATATGGGTGATCGCTTAAGCCCATTTAATTTAATTATTTTTCTAAACCGTCCTTTCACTTCAACTTTTGTGATGTCAGACCACTTAATTTGTTTTGTATTTCCAAGCTCATTCACATAGACGCCATCATCAGAAATAATCATTTTCGGCAGTTCTGATTTAAACCAAGAAACCCTGATATTTACATATACAATACTGATTATAGATATTGCAAAGATCATAAAAAAAATCGATAAAAACGCAGTTGCCACTGGCGATGAATTACTTTCGCTAGCAAATAACATACTGGATACTGCCATAGTTAAACTACCAAGAAAAGCCAGTTGAATATTATTAACGAGCAGGCTAAACAAGTATTGGTTTTTAGATGTTACAAACTTCAGGTCTTCATTCATAATAGGCATTAAAACTTAATATTTTTACTACTAGATAATCAAGTAGGAACGACTTAAGTCTTGCTGATTCCTGTATTTTTGAAATGTTGGTTTTGTTAGGGTTTAGTATAAAACTACGCGCCTGTCTCCGGTGCGATTTTGATTTTTTCAACATCGATACCCTGTTCTATCAGGGTATTTAAGCCCATGAGGTGTACGGTCGCGTCGTTGAAATTGGTTCTTTGTAGTTTGGCATCTGTAAATACAGCTCCGGTAAGGTTGGCTCCGGAAAAATCAGCGTCTTCAAGATTGGCCCCTGTAAAGTCCGCATTGTTTAATCGAGTCAAACGTAAATCGGCACGTATTAGCGTGGCATGGTTGAGCTTGCAGCTTCTTAAGTCCATCTGCACAAAGTTCGCATCGGTGAGGTCTTTGTGCGAAAAATCAGCGCCATTGAATGTAATAGTGTCAAGCTCTACTAATTTGGTAAAACCGCGTTTGTCATAAATGGTGATCATGGTTATTCTCTTTTATCAGGCCGATATGGCCACATTTTTTACCCGCTAAACGACAGGCCGCTTCCAGTGTGGCATCAATGTGCTGTTTTTTGAGCATGCTGTCAATAATTCCGGCGTTGAAGGTGTCTCCGGCACCGAGGGTATCAATGATTTTTTCAGGTGAGTAGGCGGGTTGATGAAATTGTTTATTATGGCTTATCGCATAAGCACCTTTGTCTCCCCAGGCAGAGATGAGTGTGGCGTTAGGCAATGCTGTTGCAAGTTGTTGCAAAAAATCTTGAGGCTGGGTATATCCTTTCGCCAGAATATAGTTTTTGGCAAAAAGTATGACCGAGGCATAGGGAAATAAAGACTCGATATGCTCACGTGGTTTTTCAATTTCTAATGAGATGGGTATTGAGGAATAACTTTGTTGTGTGTGTTGCAACATTAATCGTGTTTCATCTACGTTGCGTCCTTCAAAATGAATCCAGTCATAATATTGCAGTGGCAGTTTTTGGTAAGATTCATAGTCGTACTCAGGCAGATTTCGGTGATGTACGATACTACGACTTGCCGTATTTTGCGCCAGCGTAATATAAGAGGTGGGCATGGTACCTTGTTGGAATAACAGGCAATGTTTATAGTCGATTTGATGTTGGTCTAAGTCTTGTTTAATAAACAATGCTTCTGTTCCGGCAGTCAAAACCCCGGCCCAGTCGCATTGGTGGCCAAGCGCGTTGAGCACGACCAATGTGTTAGTGGCATTGCCTCCGCGTGTTTTGCGTTGGTTTAGCGCGCGGATTTCTTCATCTTCACTGGGGTAGGTGGCGACGGTATTAACGATGTCTAATGTTGCAATACCGACGCCGAGAACACGGCTACTTTGAGGCATTTTTTTTCATGATGGACAGCGGTACATATTTAACGTTTAGCATATCCAGGATGATCCAAATGATGGTGAGGTAAACAAAGTTCATCGGATCGCGATTGAACCAATAAATACCCGAAAACCAACCGACATTCCAAACATAGAGGACTTGGAACAGTGCCAGGGGGATGGGCATGGCGGTCAGCTTGGCATCGCAATTTGAACATCGGGAGGTGAACCAAAATCCCATCAAATATTTGGCTTTCCACGAAAGGGTATCTTTTTCACAGCTTGGGCAAATAAACATATCGTCTCTCGGCTACATTATTATTATCATTTTTGAGGCTCAATAATACGTTATGTTGACTGCTTTCGTAAAATGAGACTGAAAAAATATGCGAGCTGATTGGTAAGTTGTTGTATTTCATGTAGTATTATTTTTTGTTAAACGGTGGCGAGCGTCTGCGACAAGGATATGTATAATATTCAAAAATAATATTTTAGGGGGAGTAGTTTTAATAATGAAATTTAGACAGGTTATCCGGGCAGGTCTGCTGGGTGTGGTTTTAGTGCTGGGTTTGGCCGCATGCGATGATAATACAAAATTGATGGATTTGATCCTCGAGGAGGAAGCCGAGGCGATTAAAAAATCCTTGGAGGAGGGCGCCAATGTGAATGAGACTAATGCCTACGGTTGGACTCCATTAATGCATGCCGCACGGGTGGGGAATCAAGAGGTATTTAATTTATTATTGGAAAAAGGCGCAGATATCGAGTTGCAGGATGAAAATGAACGCACCGCTCTGATGAAGGCAACACTGGCGGGACGTGTTGAGATTGTAAAAATATTGTTCCAGCATAATGTCGATTTGAACACGGTAGATTTTATGCGTCGTACCGCTTTACATTGGGCTGTTTCGCGTGGCGAAGAGGAAATTGTTCGATTGTTGCTTGAGCAAGGTGCGGACATGACGATTAAAACAAATGATCGGCTCACTGCTGAAATGGTGGCGCAAAAAGAGGGAGAAGTTGAAATTTATCATTTGTTGCGAGAAAAACGTGGGGTGAAATCGGTAGTGGTTGAAGAAAATCCTGAGTTGTCTCCAGCCGCAGTACCGATGGATTAAGTTATATGAAGAACCGAAGGGCAGTGTTCCCAGGGTTTGCGGTTATTATCTTATGGGTCATCTCTTTTAGCGTATCGGCGACTTCGGACATGGTTCGTATCCCTGCTGGCTCATTTATTATGGGCAGTGATCAAGTTGCTGATGGCGGCAAGGCTAAGGAGTTTGGTTCCATCAAACCTTGGTATTTAGATGAACATCCGCAGCGTGAAATCTCGCTTCCGGCGTATTGGATAGATCGCTATGAAGTAAGCAATGCTGATTTTCGTGATTTTGTAATTAAAAACAATTATTGGGTGCCTGACAGCTGGCGACGCAATGGTTATTTGTTGAATTCACGTGTTTTGTCGGCGGCTGATTTGACTACATTACGACGTATCGCCGATAAAACCTTTGAGCTGGATCTTGATGTGAGCAGGATGGAAAGCCTGGCATTACTCGAAGCCATAGCAATAAAACGTGAAAGCATAGACAATTTGGCGGTCAGTGGCGTGAAATGGCGTAATGCACATGATTATTGTCATTGGGTGAAAAAACGCTTGCCTACCGAGGCTGAATGGGAAAAAGCAGCGCGTGGTGCAGCCGGGTTGGAATACCCATGGGGTCAAGAATGGGCAGCAAATCGTGTTAATTCCGGTGATGGCGATCAGTGGTCGTTTGGCGTGGCTCCTGTGGGTTCCTATCCGCAAGGGCGTTCTCCCTATGGGGTAGAAGATTTAGCGGGAAATGTCATGGAATGGGTAAACGACTGGTATCAATCCTATCCAGCAGGAGATTATAAAAGTGACGATTATGGTCAGCGTTTTAAAGTAGTGCGTGGCGGCGGTTGGGGCGGTTTAGGCCATTATTCCATTAGCCACTTTTTTCGTGGTGCTTACCGTTTCTATTTAGACCCTGAATCGGCTTTTGTTGATTTGGGTTTTCGTTGTGTGAAAGATATTTAAGAATACATTAATTCCATTTTTTACCGATATTGATAGATAGTGCGTAAACCCAATGGATTCTTTACGCAAGCAGGAGAATTGGATGAAAGGTAAAAATCAACGTTTGGCAGAGCTGCAAGCCTCTATTGTAGAAATTGAGCCAAAAGAGGCGTTCGCTTTGCAACAGCAAGGAGCGGTTTTGTTGGATGTGCGAGAAACGGATGAGGTTGCAAATGGCAGCCCTAATGATGCACTGCGCTTAAGCCGTGGTTTTTTGGAATTAAAAATAGAAGAACAAGTACCGGACTCAGATCGTATCCTGTTGGTGATGTGTGCTGGTGGAAGTCGTTCGCTTTTTGCCGCAGATTCGTTGCAAAAACTGGGCTATGAAGATGTCCGTTCAGTTGCCGGTGGTTTCAACCGATGGAAAAATAATGGTTTGGCCTTTGAAGTACCTCGATTGCTAGATGCCGAAGGGCGTGACCGTTATTCGCGCCACCTACTGCTGCCTGAAGTTGGCGAGGCCGGGCAAATAAAGTTACTCGATAGCAAGGTACTCTTGATTGGCGCGGGCGGTCTGGGTTCTCCGGCGGCTTATTACTTAGCTGCGGCGGGTGTGGGAACCATGGGTTTAGTCGACCATGACGTTGTCGATAGAAGCAACCTGCAACGACAAATTATCCATACGGATGCCCGTGTTGGTACGTCAAAGGTGGCCTCTGCCAAAGAAGCCATTACCGCATTAAATCCGGATGTGAACGTAATAGGCCACGAAATGCATCTTAATCGTGAAAATGTTGATGAACTATTTTCGCAATACGATTTAATCCTTGATGGTACGGATAATTTGCCTACACGTTATTTAGTTAATGATGCCTGTGTTAAACATGGTATTCCGAATATACATGCTGCGGTTTATCGTTTTGAAGGCCAGATTACCGTTTTTTGGCCTGGGTATGAAAAACGACGAGGAGGTTGTTATCGTTGCATGTTCCCGGTGCCGCCACCCGCAGATTCCGCACCTTCGTGTTCAGAAATTGGCGTGCTTGGCGTATTGCCTGGAGTGATGGGTCTATTACAAGCCGTGGAAGCGATGAAAATCTTATTGGATATAGGTGATCCTTTGGTGGGTCGTATGATGTACTACGATGCGTTGGCCGCTCGTTTTTCTGAATTCAAACTCAAACGTAAAGAAAATTGTCAGTTTTGTGGTGATGGTGCTGAGATTGGCGAGTATGAAGACGTTGCCCAGGTGTGTGCCGCACCTGCTGGTTAAAAATTAAAGGTAATCATTCCGGCGGACTCTGATTTTTTTAGGTTCAATGCAGAAATAACCGATTTTAGAGGTGAGCAGGGTAGTTGCAATTAAAGTACGGCTTAAATGGGACGTTAACTCTTTCTGAGATTGTTTTACTTAGGAAAGGGTTAGCGCCCATTTTTTTTTGAAAACTTACGAGGTTTTGAATGAAGATCGTAGCTACCGTGATTCGTTATCTGGACAGGCAACGAGTTGGATATAAAATACATAAACTGGCAAGCTTTGAGTCAAGCTACGAGGCGGCAGAGCAATTGGCAGTTTCTCCTGATGTTGTGTTACGGGCAATACCTTTAGTCGATCAATTTGGTTTGATGTTCGCTATTGTGTCTTCACCTATGACCTTAAATGCACAGCGCTTATCGCAACTTATGGGACGAGAGGTTAGTCTGGCCACGAAAGAATATTTACAGGCCGAACTTTCTGATGGCGAACTGAATTATGTGCCGCCACTCGGTGCCGCATTTGGTCTGCGCACGATTATGGATGATGAGTTGGTTAATACCGATGTAATTTATATTTTGACGGGCAGTAAAGATTTAGTTGTTAGTCTCGCATACCAGGATTTTCTAAAACTGCAAAGTAGTGCCTCATTGGTTGCAGATTTTACGGAACCCTTAGACCAAGAACATGCGAGCACTAAAAAAACACTCGAAACAAAGAATGCGGAAGTGAGTGATTTGCGCACGTTGGTTAATGATCTGAATCAGTTGCCTCCCATGCCGGAGTTGGCGCATAAAATATTTCAGTTGTCTTCCGATGAGAAGGCGGGTGTGGCAGAGTTGGTTGCGATTGTGGAAATAGATCCCAGTTTATCTGCGCAAGTATTACGTTATGCACGTTCGCCACTTTTTAATTATCCAGGCCAAGTTGATAGCATACAAACGGCTATTTCCCGAGTGCTTGGTTTTGACATGGTTATGAACCTTTCTTTAGGGCTGGCGACCGCGAAGTCTTTTAAAATTCAACCATTAGGGCCGCTGGGTTTGGGTAATTATTGGCGACATGCGATATATAGCGCTGCTTTGGCGCAAAACCTGGCAAAAGAAGTGAAAGGGGATTGTCAGTTTAACCCCGGCCTACTCTATTTAGCCGGTTTATTGCATAATTTTGGTCACTTATTAATGGGGCATTTGTTTAAAAATGAGTTTGCTTCGCTAAACAACTTGGTGGCTGCCCACCCGGAAACGCCCGTCAGTGAGCTTGAAATACAAATTTTTGGTATCACTCATACTGAAGTTGGAGCGCAGTTGATGGACAAATGGCGCTTGCCTGAAGAAATAATTGTGGCCGCTCGGGAGCATCATAATCCGGATTATGATGGTGAACATGCAGCTTATGCAAAAATAGTAATGCTTGCCGATTATATCTTGAAAGGCCATGGTATGGGTGATGCGCCGAGCCAGGATGTACCCGAAGCGTTATTGTCTCAGCTGGGTTTAACTGAAATTCAAACTTTAATGGCGATGAATCATTTGCTTGAAGGGTGTGATGGTTTTAATGAGATGGCCGTGCAGATCGCGAAGGCCGCGTAATGCCTCGATCCAGTTGGCGATAGCTGATTGCTTCTGTGAGATGTTCTCTTGATATATTGTCTTTGCCATCCAGATCGGCCAGGGTTCTGGCCACTTTGAGAATACGCTGAAATGCTCGTCCAGAAAGTTGCAATTTTTCAATGGCAGCTTCCAATAAATGATGGTCCTCATGCTTTAGCTGGCAGTGTGTAATAATGTCTTGAGTGGTCAGTTTGCTGTTGAGATGCTGAGTCCGCATTATTTGTTTTGTTCTGGCTGAAATAACTCGCTTCCGTATGGTGGCACTGTTTTCTTCTTTTTTTTGTTTGTCCGGATGAGTGAGCGACAGTAAAGAAGCGGTGCTTCTTTGTACTTCAATATGCAAATCAATGCGGTCGAGTAAAGGGCCAGAGACGCGGCTGCGATATTTATTAACTTGCTCTTCTGTACATTGGCAGCGTTCGCTGCGATCATTCAAGTAACCACAAGGGCAGGGGTTCATTGCGGCAATAAGCTGAAATTGCGCAGGGAACTCAGCTTGTCCTTGTGCTCGCGAAATAATAATACGACCTGCTTCAAGCGGTTCGCGCAGCACATTGAGAACGTGGCGGTTAAATTCTGTCAACTCGTCGAGAAATAATACGCCATTGTGAGCGAGAGAAACCTCGCCGGGTTTCGGCACGCTGCCGCCGCCAACAAGAGCGGCGGCAGAGCTGGTGTGATGGGGGGCGCGAAAAGGTGGATTACGCCAATTATCGGGTTGAAAATCTAAAGAAGAGACGGAGTGGATAACCGCTGTTTCAAGTGCCTCATCGACTGTAAGTTCGGGCTGAATCGAGGGCAACCGACTGGCTAACATGGTTTTTCCTGTGCCGGGAGGGCCAATCATAATCAAATTGTGTCCGCCTGCCGCAGCAACTTCCAATGCTCGTCTGGCATGGGCTTGGCCAATAACTTCGGACATATCGGGTTGCGGTGTTGTTGTACATACTGTTGGTGTTGTGGGGATGCTAAGCGGTAGAGGATGTTGGTTATGTAAATGTGCGGATAAATCAAGCAAATGGTTACAAGCGATTATTTTGACATCCGGAATAAGCAGGGCTTCTGCCGCATTATCTTTTTGCAGAAATATTGTTCGGCCAGCGGATTTTGTTTGAGCGGCAGTGGCAAGAGCGCCTGATGCCGGGCGAAGCAGCCCATTGAGTGCAAGCTCCCCAACAAATTCATATTGCTCCAGATTTTTATTGGGAATTTGTCCCGATGCGGCGAGTAGACCAATAGCAATAGCCAGGTCGAAGCGACTTCCTTCTTTGGGGATATCAGCCGGTGCAAGATTGACTGTGATACGTTGTCGCGGGAACGTAAAGTGGCTGTTTAATAACGCAGCACGAACGCGGTCTTTACTCTCCTTAACGGCGGTTTCAGGTAGCCCCACTATAGAAAAAGAGGGTAAACCATTAGCGATATGCACTTCAACGATGACTAATGGGGCAGATGCGCCGACGAGGGCGCGACAATAAGCGATGGCAAAGTTCATACCCTCTATTGTGTACGGAGGGTAGGGTCGGTGTCTGTCAGGAAAAGCTATTTTTTATTGTAGGATGTTTCCGACACGCTTTTTTCCAGTTCGTTAATTTTTTCTTCTAAAGCGATGACTTGTTGTCGCGTGTTGGTGAGTACTTTTTGCTGCACATTAAATTCTTCGCGTGTTACCAAATTAAGCTCGCTGAGTTTGGCTTGCAGTAAGGCACGCATGTTTTTTTCTATGTCTTTGGTGATGTTAGTGACTCCGTCAGGGACAAGTTCAGCGAGTCGAGAAGCGAGGTCATCCAGTGTTTTAGGGTTCATTACGTATTCCTTTTTCTAACGCGATTTATTTTAGCTATTTTTCAAGATTATAACGCGCTCCAAGTCCGTTTAAAAACTCAATTTTAGGTTATTTTTCCTTTTAGACTGGGTTTACGTTCATTTCAAGGTTTCTCCCAGTATGTGGTGCCCATTCCTAACAAACTCTAAATTAGCTTCCATCCTTGTAACTAAAGTGTTTACATTGAAAAAATAGGGTACGCCAGACTTTGAGCACAATTAAATCTTTGTGGATTTTTTCTCCCTTGTTCGTTGCAATATAGGTTTTGTTTGGCAGTAATTACGATTCTTGTGGAACTAAACAGGGGGCGACAGGGCTCTAACCATTTGCCATTGTAGAAAGAGGAAAGGAAGGCGAATAGTGGACATTCAACTGACAAACAACGCAGCTGTAATGAGTGATATTGACGGGTGATTAAGCTGGATGGACAATCATTAACAATAGAACAGCTCGTGCAGATTGCGCGTACTCATGAACGCGTATCTTTAGCTGCTGAAACATTTCACGTTATTCGACGTTCACGAGCATTGGTCGAAGAAAAACTAGCTGCCCAAGAGGTTATCTATGGAGTGGATACCGGTTTTGGAGAGCTGAGTACGGTCTCCATTCCACCTGAAAAGGCACAAGGCTTACAGCTCAACTTAATACGTAGTCATGCTGTAGGGGTCGGTTCACTGATGCCGGCTACGGTGGTGCGGGCGATGATGGTGTTGAGAGTTAATTCTTTAGCTCAGGGCTACTCTGGAGTGCGGCGGAAAGTTCTGACGATTTTAATCAAATTTCTAAATCACAATATATTGCCGGTGGTGCATGCTAAAGGTTCGCTTGGCGCAAGTGGGGATTTGGTTCCTTTGGCTCATATGGCACTGGCCTTGGTTGGTGAAGGGCAGGTGATTTACCAAGGAAAAAGAAAATCAGCTCTCACCGTACTGAAAAAGCTTAATATCAAGCCGCTGGTACTTGAAGTTAAAGAAGGTCTGGCTTTGATCAATGGAACACAGTTCATGACGGCCATCGGTGTTCTGGCCGTTTATGATGCGTATAATCTGGTACAACATGCAGACTATGCGGCTGCATTGAGTGGTGATGTTCTTAAAAGCTCGCTCAACCATACTGATCCGTTAGTGCATCAACTCCGGCCTCATGCAGGGCAAATAACATCGGCGGTTTTGATTCGACGGCTAATGAAGAATAGTGAAATTTGGGCCTCACATCAATCGTGTGAAAAGGTGCAAGATGCTTACAGTATTCGATGTGCACCCCAGGTTCATGGAGCCACGCGTGACCTGATTGATTATGTTTGGGGTGTGCTTGAAATTGAAATGAATTCGGTAACCGACAATCCACTGATTTTTCCAGAGCAAAATAAAATACTCAGTGCCGGCAATTTTCATGGCCAGCCGATTGCGTTGAGTCTGGATTTTCTCAAGATAGCCGTGTCCGAATTGGCTAATATTTCCGAGCGCCGTATTTCACGCTTGGTCGATCATAAATTGTCAGAGTGTTTGCCGCCATTTTTAACGGTAGAGAGTGGTTTGCATTCTGGTTTTATGGTCATGCAATATACCGCTGCGGCCTTGGTTTCAGAAAATAAAGTATTGTCGCATCCCGCCAGTGTTGATTCGATACCGACGTCAGCCGGGCAAGAAGATCATGTCAGTATGGGTGCAATTGCGGCACTGCATTTACAAACCGTGATTGAAAATACGCAACATGTATTGGCCATCGAGTTATTAAGTGGTGCGCAAGCACTCGATTTACATCGGCCACTTAAAAGCAGTCCGGCACTGGAACATTTATATACGGCTATTCGTGCAGAAGTGCCTGTATTGCGGAAAGATCGCGTTATGAATAAAGACATTGTAAAAGTTATAGTTCTGATGCAGTCAGAACAATTAGTTAATAATTTTTGAAAATGTGATTATTCACTATGCCTTACCTCATTTAGGTGTATAAGTTCATTGAGCCACCATATTGGCCTCGTTTTGTTTTTGGAACAACAGCTCGACATCTTTTCCCCCCTCTTTTGATCTGACCCGCGTGTCGCCGTATTCATAAGTGCGCTGGATAGCTCTCATAGCTTAACCCTATAGCCATGGTATATGAAAACTTGACTTAGAGCCGGCTCCAAGGTATTCGCTCTCTGTCGTGTGTTCTTTACAATTTAGCACAATAATAACGTGTTTTTTTAAAGAGACTGTAAAATACGGATGTAGTGTGTTTTTATACGTAGATATTCGGATTAAATTTAGTAAATAATTATTATGATAATTACGTAGCATATTGGTTTTACTACCCCTTAGTACTGTTTTTCATGCATTATTTCGAAGAGCTGTAACACATGGATGGCATGTGATATATCGTGGCTTAAAATTCAAAGTAACCAAAACAATGGTATATAAATTGCTTTATATTGACGTGACAATATAAAGTTCAGTTGAAGTTAAAGGTTACATCAACAGTATATTGTTTGTCTGGAATTTTCCGTAAATATTACCAGGTAAATGGATGAGGTTTTTTGGGTGCATAAAATATGTATGCTAAAAACCCTCAAAAAAAATTAATAATCCGCGTACATCACTAATGACACTTTGCACGTTTTGTGAGGAGCGCCAGTTGTGAGACTTGCCACACAGTAAAACAGGCGAAGAGCGTATATTTTGTAATAACTAACGAAAATAACTTTGGCTATATTTTTATAAAGTATTTTCTAAAAAACACAGCTCTTCGATGGCTATGATGACGAACATTTTTTATCTATGGCAACATATATTGCATGGTCAGTCATTACATATAACAGATCTAAAGGTTAAGGTTTAATTAACTATGTTTCTATCACTATTTAAAAGCATCAAAATTTTATTTTTTATCCCTGTAGGCTTAATATTTTTTTCAACTTTTGTTCTGGCGGCTCCTCCAAAACTTAATTTTTCAGATTTAATTACAGGGCCGTCCACTGGAATCAATGACGGAAAAGGAAGCGGGACGATTGTTACAATATGGGGACAATATCTGGGAAATACTCAGAGCAATTCAAAAGTAATATTTATTGATAGCAGCGGCGCTAAAAAAGACACTTATGTTTATTATTGGAAGAATTCGAATGGCAGCCTCCCGGGCGGGCCTGCAAACTTATATGAATCTCATAAAATGCAAGAAGTTGCTTTTTCCATTCCGCAGTCGGCCAAAGGATCGGGATCAATTCAAATAATTGTAAACGGAGTAATATCAAACACACTTCCTTTTACTGTAAGAAATGGTGCTATTTATCACGTCATGAAAAATGGAAATGACAGTGATGGCAATGGTAGTTTTTCCAAGCCCTGGGCCAGTATTGATAAGGCACTTAATAATATTGATGACCCTGGTTCGATTATGTATGTGCATGACAGCTTGTCAACAGGAGATCCTTCAACAAAAAGAGCTATCTATTGGAATAAACGATCTGCAGCCAGTGGTTATTCAAATCAGTCTGGTATTATTGCTTACCCTAACTCTCAGCCCGTTGCCATTGGTCGAACGGGGATTGTAAATTACAGAACAACGGGCCAAGTCATCTCGAAATTTTCAATCTTCACTTCCAATTGCGATGAAGGCGCTAATGGTCAACCCATAAATTGTGCAACAAACCCTTCAAAATTTACCATGGGACTCCAAACATCAGCCTATGGTCGAGGAGTGGGTAATAAGTTATCTGATAGAGAAGGTGGCTGTGCAAGTGGTTCAGCCGCAGCCATAACAGGCAATAATTTAAGCAGAGACCGTGTTTCCGGCTACCAGGTTTTAGGAAATGAGGTGTATGAATATGGGTGTGCAGGCACAGCAAAATTTCAGCATACGACTTACTTGTCGATTCGTAGTGGTAGTGACAATAATCAAGTGGATCCGTGGCGATTTGGGTGGAATTATTTGCACAATAATGACGCAAAAAATGGTATCCATCAATACGATGAAAACAACACTGGTTTAGAATGTGGCAGCCCTAACGGTACCGTTATTATTAACGATAATGTGATCATCAACCAAGGGGGGTCAGCCATCAATGTAGGTGCAAACTGCCCATGGACAAATGATTTTGAAATATATAACAACGTGATCAAAAATGCTGGCTTAGCCGCAGATTGGGATGGCATTGACCCTGGTACGAGTAATGGACCTTATACTGCTGCTATCACAGCTCAGGATGGGGGGTTAATGGGGAACCTTCGTATTTATCATAACACTATCTATAGCTGGAATGATGATGACCAGGACAATGGAACAAAAGCATGTTTAGGCTTACTTGGATCTCAAGATAATGTCAGTATATTGTGGGATAATAATATTTGTTACACGGAAAAAGACAAGCCGTTTGTAAAGAACAACTGGAATGGTGTGCAGTTATTAGATAATGTTTCAGGAGATAATAACACCTGGTTTTATGCTGGGTCTAATGCCAAAAAAGCAATTCCACCAGCATGGGATAAAAAAAGCAAGACTGACGACCCACTTATTACGTTATTTAACTCGCAAATGAGAGTCAGTGCCGATTCGCCTCTTTTTCAAAGTAGCCTATCAACACTAAGTCATGATGTATACGGAACTCCCAGACTGAAAAATGCTGCAACTGTAGGTGCCATTGAATCTGTTTTTTCATTACTACCGCCACCAGTAGTACCAATAGCACGACCAGGGCCACCATCTAATGTTCTTGTTCGATAAACTCGGGTAAAACAAAATATCATATTGAAGTAATTCTTTCTCTGTGCACTCTGTGGTTAAGCCCCGCTTTTTTTGTGAGTAACTTTAACCATAGAGAACACAGATAAATTACAAAATAGAATTTTATTAAGATGCTTTATTTATGCTGAACAGGACGGTGGGTCTCTGAACGGTCACGTTTTTTTATTACTTTTTTTAGGTTTTCTTCTTCGGCTATATCTTTGTTGATATTTCTTTCAACGGCAATGGTTAATCCGAAAATAAGCCAAATAAGGTCGTTATAGGCATACTCATAAAATGCCCCTCCCACAATAAACACAGTTATTGAGCATATCAACATATTCGATATAGCAATATAAAACCGCTGAGACTCTTGATCCTTAATATATTCATTGGCTTGGTTCTTGATTTTGTACAGCTTCCAATAGGATACCAACATTAAACAAACCCAAATGAAAAAGCCAAAATAACCTGCTTCAGCCAGGATTTGAAAATGACTACTGTGTACAGATCGGTATGATCCATATAAACTATTACTGCTATCGAAACGATTATAATACCCCTGAAAACAACCAGGGCCGATACCCAGCGGGTGCGCCTCTACCATATCGACAGCGACTTTCCAAAAGTGTGGTCTGGATGCGGCAGAATTATCTCGCGCTTCTTCTTCCACAAAAGCACTTGCAATTCGCTCGTTATAGCCTTCCGGTAGTGGTATAACGCTTAGTCCCAGAACAACAATAATTGAAGTTATAATAAATATTCTAAAACGATATTTATGCAGTGCAATCCAAATAATAATACCCAGGATAGTCGCAATAAAGGAACCCCTAGATTGCAACGAAACTATGTTATAAAAACTGCCCAAAATTATGACGATAAATAATATTTTATATATTTTTAAAACAATGGGCTTGTTATACCATTTAGTTGTATTTTCATATATCAGGGTCGAATTGATAAACTGAAAGGTGAAAATCATAAAAAACAAAAGCACGCCAGTACCGAGAGCAAAAGCATTACTTCCAGCAAACAAGCCTGTTAAATTTTCAGCTCCGTAGTTGTTTGCTCCGGTTAATAATGCGTGTATACCCCCTTTAGCGCTATGGGCAGCTATAGAGATTGAGATAATAGCGACAAACCAAAATAGCTTTTTTTTATTGTCTACTAACTCGGCAGTCAACAGAACAATATAAAACAAAAGGAACAAGGAAAAAAACGTTGTAGTTTTAAATCCCAGCATATTCTCACAGCCGTTTAATAGTTTAGCAAGAAGCAAGGCCCCCAACATTAAGATCATTAATACAGAAATAAGATGATTAATTCTAGGTATGATTCTCTGGAGAATACATGGAATGATCAGTAAGAGTGCTGCGATAAGAGGAAGTTTTAAATCTGTTATTAATGAGCTCCATACCCAATCATGAGGACGAAAGATACCAAACCACCAATAAGTAAAAAGGCCTGCAATACGTGACTGTGTAGCCAGAATAAAGCAAACACCAATCATCGCAATTATAACAATATCACGCATGGGCTGGTTGTCTTTGAAAGGGTCTAGGTTTTATATCATTCATATTTAATAAAAATAATTTAGTTCATCGGCGGAAGTTACGTCGTCGAACTCGAACCCATTAATGCAAGAAATGCTGCTTCAGTTTTGCTTAATTGCAAGCCGTTAACTTCGAAAAAATTATTCTGTTGAAAGTCTAACTTGACGGCATCAGATATTTTCCTTGGATCCAGCTGATATTTTTTCATAATGCTATCAATATAATAGCTAGGGGTGATCTCTTCTTTGTTTATCCATTCCTTGTAGACGATTACACACTCGTTCAATATTAATGGGTTTTTTCCCTTTACACTTTGAACTTCAATAATTCTAACTTTATTTTTTGAGAATACCAAAGAGCTGATGCCCACCAATGAAAAAATTGAAAAAAACAGTTGCGAGAGGAATTTACGGCGCGTTAGATTTTTCATATTAAACATTACTCCTTAATTCATGAGCTAACCTGATTGTTATAGCAATGATCGTTAGAGTAGGGGGAACATGACCGCCTGTGGGAAATACAGAGCTTCCTGAGATGTAGAAATTTTTTGTGCCAAAGACTTTTAAGTTTGAATCAACAACCCCTTTTTCTGCGGTATGACTCATTCTGGTTGTTCCTATATGGTGTTGGCCAAAGCCGAGTTGACTTCCCCATATTCGGTTTTCTCTTTCTTTTAGTAGGCGCACCCTTCCAAGGAGTTGAATGCCAGGATCTTTTGCAAAAAGTTCAAGCGTCTTCCAGGCGCTGTCTTTATCACTTTGGGTGATACGAAAGTCGATTTTTATCTTCTTTAAACCGAGCTGATCTTTTTCATGCCCTAATGAAATACGATTATTTCTATCTGGTGTTTGTTCAATCATCGATATTATCTGGAATCCACCAAACCGATGAACATCGTCAAACAAAGAAACGTCAAATTCTTGTTTCAATAATGACTCGGATATATGATCTATATCTTGGAGAGCATTGAGTAAATGTTCTCCAAAGTTATTTGGTAGCTCATTGCTTTGCAGACTGTCAGAGATAATATGTGCCGAAGATACACCATCTGACAACGTTAGTTTAGATTGTTTAGAAAAATACATTCTTAAGTTATTCGTACGATACTTGGTTTGCGCATCTTCACTGAGTGATGCCCTGGCTCTAATGTGCAACCCTTTATCCATTGTACCGTCATAATAAATTTTATCTAAATAATATTCATAAAAAGGCAATAAATGTGCTGCTCTAATAGTGGGGTGTTCCATAAAGTAACGCCCCACATTATCACTTCGGTTGCCTAGTGTGTTTTCAAATTTTTCGTTAAAAAGAAGTAACATTCTTGCATTTTCAATTCCTCCCAGGCACATAACAAATTTTTTGGCATATACTTTCTTTTGTATATTCTGAAGTGTACGAAATGTCACAGACTGAACTATTTGTGTTTCTTTATCATATTCAAGATCTATAATGTTTGAGTTTTTTATAATTCTTATGTTATTACTATTTTTTAGTTTTTCGCTATGCTGGCTATAAAAGTGTGTTGGTATTAATGGTGATTTACTTACAACAGAGTTAAATGAATCGGACGCTAAAAATGCATCGTCACTTTTAAGTTTTTTCTTCCAAAAATTAAAATCGTATCCATCTCCTCCAACGTTACAATAGTCCTCGGCATCAGGATAAAAGCGAGCGACTTCATCATAAGTAATAGGCCAACCACTGTCTCTGACCCATTCTCTTTTCTTAAAGTCGATGGGAGAGAGTCTTTCAATACTGTTTTCCCAGTGGTTACTTGAGCCACCTAAAAAACGAAGCCTTGAAAAATGTGGATTGGGAAAATGTGGCGGGGTTGATTCTGCCTTATAAAGTTCTTGAGTTTTGTTATTATACATTTCACCTCCTGATTCAAGTAAAATGATGCTTTTATTGCTGTTCAATAGTTCATTCGCAAGGATAATACCTGCAACACCACCACCTAAAATACAAATTTCTGCTTGCAATATATCTGAATCTTCAATGCTGTTTGCATCTATAATCATTTATGTAGTACTCGGTTTTTATTCATGCTGAATAACTTATATTTGGTGTTATGGGCAGGGCAAACTTTCTAGCCAAACAAACTTAAGGCGGAATGAATAAAGGCGTATATTGAAAATAAAATTAATGCAGCACCCAAGACCATTGTTTTCGTTTTTGTGATTGCAGTCCTATTGTTTTTTTCTCGGTGCGAAGACCAGGTTACCTGAATATTTCCCTGTAGTGCTTGTATTATTCCTAATAGAGAGCGGTAGTTGACCATTAGGAAATAATAGGGATAGAAGAATGCTGGCGATATGTTTTCCTGCTCTGCTTTATAATATCCGACTACAGCAAGCCATAGGAAAGCAACTTCGAATATAACGAGTAATTGGAAATAAGCGAAGCCTTGCTGCGCAAGAAAAGTTGAACCCAGTGCTATAGCAATAATAAAGACAGGCATCAACCAGCGCAGTAACTTATGAGAAATAATCTCGAGACTATAAAAACCAAATTTAAATGGATTCAACACTTCTTTGACTCTCATCAGACCTCGGAAACTGCGGTTGACGATTCGTTGTTTACGGTGACCTTCTTTATCAAAGTCACCTGCCGTTTCTTCAAAACACATTGCATCCGCATCAAAAACTCCTCGATAACCTTTTGCTACTATTTGCAACGGGTTAACAAAGTCATTAATATCTTCTTGCTGTAAGGGCTCGTATAGCGTTCGTCTTATTGCGTAAATAGCACCGTCACCGCCAACCACGGAATGTAATTGTGTTTCCAGTTTCTTCATGAATATTTCGTATTTCCAGTAGGTGTTCTCGCTCTTTGCCGAAGCGTTGCTTTCCGCATCAGTATATAGGGCAGCACCCACAACATAACCCACGTCAGGATCATTGAAGTTTCTGACCAGCATGCGGATAGCCAGCGGATCAAACATGGCATTTGCATCGGAAAATATGATAACTTCTGCCTCGGTAGCCGCTACACCCAGATTGAGTCCCGAAGTCTTCCCCAGTCTACCTTCCTGGCGAATCAGCTGTACCCCTTTACCTTCAAATTCTTTAACGATCTCATCAGTGCCATCATCGGATCCATCTGAAATAACAATGATATTGAACTTATCTTTAGGGTAATTGAGCGCCAGGCAATTATTCAATTTTTCACGGATGATAGCGGCTTCGTTATAACAGGATACCATCATGGTGGTTTGAGGAGTGAGATTAGCCCGGTTGATCGTTTTTGGTTTAACGATTCTTGTCAACAACCACAGAAGTAAGGGGTAACCCATATAGACGTAGACAGACAAGAACAGACATAATAGAGTTAAATAATAGACTAGGCTATTCATGTTCAGGGATATTTCCGATTGTTTAAGAATTCATAACACAGCTTTTAAAGTCGAGAATGTTATTGGTTGGAGCGACAAAGTGACTCCTGTTTCGAAGTGATGTTCCTCATGATGATCTCCAAATAGGTATAAAGTAAAACAGATAATATATAATGACACGGAATTTTTTACTACTGATTAAAGAGTAGTTTTAATTGAAAAGGATGATGCAAAGCCGATGTCAAATTCAAATGAAGAAGTCTTTGTCTCTGTTATTATTCCTGCTCTCAACGAAGAAGAATATATTGCCGAAATATTGCAGGCTATTCATCGCTATCCACCTGCAGAGAATTACGAAATTATTGTTGTGGACAATGGCTCTACGGATCGCACCCTCACTTTAGCAAAAGACAATGGCGCAAAATTTGTTAAACACACTCAGGGTACAATCGCATCAGTACGTAATTACGGAGTCTCTGTTTCCTGCGGGCAGATTCTTATTTTTCTTGATGCAGATGTGTTGGTCACTGAAAAATGGGCTACAACTATGCCAATGATCATTGATGAGCTTATCAAAAATCCGATGATTTGTACTGGGTCACGGTGTTTACCCCCAGATAACGGCAATTGGTTGAATCGTCACTGGTTTGCGCGTCTGGTAAATTATGATGCACCTTATATAAACTCCGGACATCTTATTACGACGCGAACACTCTTTGATAAAATCAGCGGTTTTTCAGAGCATTTAAAGACCGCTGAAGATTATGATTTTTGTATGAAGGCGAAAAGCGCGGGCGCTTTTATGAAAAATAATATCGATTTACCGGTCATTCATTTAGGTTATCCGAAAACGATAAAGGACTTTATCAATAGGGAACGTTGGCATGGAAGGGAAGATTTTGAGACTTGGTCGTCTTTTGCGGACTCTAAAGTAGGATGGGCTGCAGCATTTAATCTGTTATTCTTTGTTACCGCTATCTTTAGCGTCATTATCATCGTAAATTTATACCCATTGGTAAGCTATTTTATTATTATACTCATGATTTCTATTGCATTGACAGCGTATAAGTTTAAAGCCTCAGATGGCGGTTCATTATTACCCACGGCAGCAATATTTTATGTTTATCTTTGTGGCCGGTCGCTCGCGCTCATCGATCGTTTTACAAATATAATTTACAAGAATAAACCCAGCAAAGAAAAAATCGTATAAACATACAACTTTGTCTCGTGGTTCGCTTGTAGGTTTACGTTAATCACAAGTTAAATTTACAATGTCCAACACTAAGATTGTTAAAAATGTTATCGCGAATTATATTGGCATAACTGGCCAAATTGTTATCGCTTTTCTATTAACTCCCTTTTTGGTCCATACACTAGGCGACACTAAATACGGTATTTGGTCCATTGCCGCCGCATTTACTGGTTATATGTGTTTACTTGATTTAGGCGTCAGCTCTGCGGTGAACCGCTATGTCGCTCGTTATCATGCAATTCGAGATGAAGCTAATGTAAACGCTATTGTTTCAACTGCTTTAGTTATTTTTATTGTTATTTGTATAATTATCTTTCTAATAAGTCCATTCATGGCATCACTGATTGTCAATGGACTGAATTTTGAAGAAAACATGCGTGACTTGGTCTACATCCTTATCATCATCGTCTCGTTTGATGTAGGGATTTTTGTCATTGGTAATTTATTCAAAGGGCTCTTCGGTGGCTTGCAACGCTATGAAGTCATCAATTATATGCAAATCACCTCTGCTGCTTATAAAGCCATCATGTTTTATTTTTTCTTGTCGGAAGGCTTTGATTTACCCGCCATGGGTTATATTTCTTTAACAGCAAACATAATGATGGGGATGGGTTACTTCATACTGTTAAAGCGACTTTACCCCTCTATTTCAATTAGCTTTAAGTTCACCAATAAAAGCAGCGCGCGAAAATTATTTCAGTTTGGTGGCTATACTTTTCTTGCCATGCTGGCAAATCAAATTATTTATTACAGTGACGCCTTTGTTATTGGGTATTTTATGACAGCAGCAGCCATTACTTATTATAGTATTCCCTGGAGTCTTGCTGAATATGCCAAACGGATGTGTTTAGCGATCAGCAGCACCTATGCTCCTGCAATTAGCGCGGAAGATTCAAAAAATGATATGACATCGATAGTAGAGATGTATATTTCAGGAACGAAATATATGATCATTATTTCAAATTTATTAACAGTTGGGATAATAATTTTGGGCGGTGCGCTTATCGCTATCTGGATGGGCCCAGAATACAAAGAACGGTGTGAAACTGTTCTGCTCATTTTGTTTGTTAGCTTATTTGTACAAGGTCCGCAACTCATTAGTTATTCGGTATTGAAAGGACTGGCAAAACAAAAAATTTATTCGTATGTAAGTTTGGGTGTTGCTATTGTAAATTTGGCATTAAGTATTGTCTTGGTTCAAAAATGGGGAATTGTTGGTGTAGCTATTGGCTCCGCAGTTCCCCAAATTCTTTTTCATGGACTTTTTGTTCCTTTATTTACCTTGCATGTTTTAAATATTTCCGTTTGGCAATATTTTAGAAAAACTTATTTAATAACATTATTGCCAACCGTAATACTCTTTCTTGTGTTGGTATGGATTGATAAATATTTTTATCCAGAAGGCTATTTAACGTTAATTTTATTTGCCCTAATAAGCGCTGTTATTTACTTGGTATTTGTTTATTTATTTTCACTCGACGGGAATGAAAAAAAAGTCTGTATACGTTATATCAAAAAATCGCTTAAAATTATTTGATTGGGTTTGAAACAAAAAATGAAAAATCTCAATCATTCGCTTGTTATTAAAGTGAGGTGTTTATGACAGATAAAGAATCTATTTTTTTTGTTCTTTCAGTAGATACTGAAGAAGAGTGGGACTGGTCAGGCCCGTTTCCTCAGAATCATTTTTCAGTGGAAAATACCAGCAGAATTCCTAAGTTTCAAAGTTTCTGTGATCAATTAGGTATAAAACCGACTTACTTTGTTAATTACGCGATTGCCAATGACCCCGAGAGCGTTAAGCGTTTAAAAGCCCCGTTGGATAAAGGGAACTGTGAGATAGGAGGTCACCTACATCCCTGGTGCAATCCGCCTGTAGAAGAAGACGTGAAAGATGTTAATAACTCTCATGCGATTAACCTTCCCATGGACCTGGTGGAGAAGAAACTGGAAAACCTGAGTCTGAAATTAGAACAGGAGTTTGGTAAAAAGCCCTGTTCTTTTCGATCTGGCCGATGGGGTACTAACGGGGCTATGCTCCGACTCCTGGTTGACAAGGGATACACGATCGACTCAAGCATTCATCCCTATTATTCTGATACCTCTTTTTCTTATCATAATGCCCCCAGTATTTCATATTGGCCGGATTATGGTGAGTGCACTGTTCCAGGAAAGCAAAGAGATATTTACGAAATGCCTGTTACGGCAGGTTATAACCGCTCTAATTTCGTTTTTTGGAATCGGCTCCATTTAATTCTTTCCAAGCCTCCTTTGAGCTATTTCCGTCTCGTGGGTATTCTTTGGCAGCTAGGAATTATGCGTAAAATTCAGCTCAGTCCTGAACTTGCTGATGCTGACAATATGATAGCCCTGGTTAAAGCAGCTCTAAAAGGAGGGCACCGAGTGATTCATATGTATTTTCATAGTTCCAGCCTCTTGCCGGGTAATACTCCCTACGTTAAAAACGAGGCTGATGAAGAGGCATTTTATAACAATATTGAGGCAGTATTTCGTTTTCTTAAAGAAAATACTGACGTCCATAGTTGCACTCTGAAAGAAGCAACCAAAAGAATTTTAAAGGAAAAGAAACAATGCGGATAATTGGAATTTCTCCACTGGATAAAGATACGAACGTCTGTTTAATAGAAGATGGAAAAGTGGTGGCGGCCCTTGGTGAAGAACGTTTGAGTCGCGTTAAGATGCAGGATGGTTTTCCTTATCTTGCTCTCGAAGAGCTGTTTAAAAAATATAATCTGACCGCTGATAAAATAGATACTGTGGCTTATGCTTTTTTTGATGCTGCCAAGGAAGCCACGTTAATGCGTAAGGCACACAGCCAATACAATCAAATGGAAGGCCAAAACTCTACTGAGGAACTATTTGAAAAATTTAATAACCTTCCTGCTGCACCTTCCAAAAAATATAATATTCCTGGTTTAGCCGAAGAACAACTTCACATGAAAAAGCCCTGGTATATGGAGACGTATTACGCTATGGCCAGCAAGCGAAATTTCTTTGGTCAAAGAGCGCATAAAAAACGCTTTAATAGCTGGCTTGAAACGGCGGAGGCCGATCATAAAAAGTACGAAAAAGCGCTCTTGACGGGTCTGGAAAAATTTAAGCTTGGCGATAAACTGAAACGGGTGGATCATCATCTTACTCATGCGTCCAACGCTTACTATACCTCAGGTTTTGATGAGGCCCTTATTGTTACGCTCGATGGTTATGGTTCTGGAGCAGGGGGTAGCATTTCCGTAGGTAAAGCCGGAAAAATCAAGAGAGTTCATAGTCTTCCCTATCCTGGAAGTTTAGGTGAATTTTACGAACGTGTTACCTCTTCGTTGGGTTTCAAACCCTCTCGCCATGAAGGGAAAATTGTTGGCCTTGCCGCTTATGATGATCCCGATTTTCTCTATGATATTGTTCGTTCATATTTTCATGTGAAAGATGGAAATGTCTTTTATCGACTCCCTCATAATATCTATTTTACCAGGCATCTAGCGGCCATTTATTCCAAACCCGCTGTTGCTGCGGCATTTCAGAAAGTATTGGAAAAAGTGGCTTGTGAGTATGTTGCCTACCACCTGGAAAAAACAGGAATGAAGAACCTTGTTCTTTCTGGCGGAGTGGTGGCAAACGTAAAAATGAATCAGCGTCTTTTTGAAATGCCGGGTGTTGAAAAGATCTATATTCATCCTGGAATGGCCGATGGCGGCTGTGGGGTAGGGGCCGCACTTTGGATTGCATCGAGTAAAAAAACACTTCAACCTTATGAATTGAAAGATGTCTATTTTGGCCCTGAATACAGTGAAGAAGAAATGGAAGCTGAACTTGAAAAACAAGGGTTAAAAGCCGAAAGACCTGAAAATATAGAAAAAAGTGTAGCTCGGCTTTTAGCCGATGGAAAGATTGTTGCCCGATATAATGGACGTATGGAATACGGGCCTCGTTCCTTAGGGAACCGGTCCATTCTTTATCACGCTAAGGATCCTTCGGTTAATCTATGGCTAAACACCCAATTGCAAAGAACAGAATTCATGCCCTTTGCTCCTGCCACTCTCTATGAAGAACGGGATAAGTGTTATAAAAATATGAACGGCGCGGAATATACCTCTCGTTTCATGACGGTCACTTTTGATTGTAAAAAGTTTATGCTGGAAACTTGCCCTGCTGCGGTTCATGTTGATGGCACGGCAAGACCTCAGCTGGTTTCAGAAGAGAGCAACGAAAGCTTTTACAAGATCATTAAGGAATACCATAAAATTACGGGGATACCTTCGATTATCAATACGAGTTTTAATATGCATGAAGAACCGATTGTTTGTACGCCTTATGATGCTATTCGCGCCTTTAAACTTGGCCACCTTCATTACCTGGCTTTAGGGCCTTTTTTAGTGAAAGGGGAGGGGGAAGAATAATCCTGTATATTGAGTGCATTAGACGTTCACAGTAGGTTCAACTGATTTTTCTAGGTTAAAACACCTGTTAAACTTTATAAAAGGTGGCTTTTTAAGTGAATCAGACATCATTAATCATAAAACTGGCATCTGAATTTAGGAACAATTAATGACGAGTAACGAAGCACAACAATTCCTTAACGATCTGGATAAAAAACTCTGGATCAGTGCCGAGTAGCTGCTTGAGGGCTGCTGATCGCGGTTGAGCAAATTTAAGCTTAACCTTTCCCAGCGGTAAAGGCTTCGGGACTCCATCTGTCTATGCTTATGTTTTTATTGTTTTTTCCTGCTTTGATAATCTCTATTGCCTGAGTTGTTTTTGTCTTGAGTTCGTCCTCACTTCTTTTTTCACTATGAGCATAATAATGTGCCTGTATTGTTTTGACGAGGCTGCGTAATGCGATACTAGGTATATTGATTTTTTCCCATTGCTGCAAACCTTCTTCTAAAGTACGGCTGCCAAAGGCTTGAGTCAGTTCGGCGACGTGTGGATGAAGGTTTGTTGTTTTACTGGTAGGGTTTGGTGTATCTGAAGTCTGCTTGTTCTTCGGGGTGCGCATGAAATAATAAAGTGTGCTGAACCAAATAAGCAAGAGCGTCACGGTGCTGATTTGCCAAAGAAAAACTTTCGGTGCGAATTCATTTTTTTCCTGCGTGACTTTCTCTGACGATATAGCTGTATCTATCTGTTGAGTGTGAGTAGCGGCTAATACGGTAAAGTCTGGGCTCGGAATAGTGAGAGTTTGTAATGACTCACTCTCTGTATCGAAGTAATTTAGCGTTAGCGTCGGCAGGGTAGCTTTTCCGGCTGCTTTCGGTAATACAGAAAGGATATAGTTCATTTTAAACTCGACAAAGTCTTTGTGTTCCAGACGATCAAGTTGGCCTTGTCCTGTGTAAATTTTCAAATTATCTGAAGCCGGAAAGCTTAACGATACCGGTATTAAGCTGGAGTGGTTGGCTGCGGTCAAACTGTATTGCCAGTTGCTAATTTGATTCTCAACATGTGTTGTACCTATGGGCGTGATGCTTACGCCAGGTTTACCGATGAACACATTTTTTGGTAGGCCCGCCGGAAGGGCTTGAACATCAATTGTTAATTTACTTTGAGGCAGGCGTAATTTTTTCCCTGTTTTAGCAACCAACCAGGCATCGGGAAAATGAATAGCCAGTGAGCCAGCTTCCATCGGATGCAGAACCCACGTTGTTCGTAATACCTGGTAGGTAAATCCGTTTTTCTCTTCAGTCCGGTCTGTACGGGGGAGTCTGATATGTTCAATGAGTTCCAGTGGCATGGGTTCGGTTTCAAGTGCGCTACCGAGTTTAGCGCTGTCCAGTGGCATGCGCGAAAATAAATCTAAATGGATAACCAGTTGCTGGCCTACCCAGACTTTTTTCTGATTGATTTCCGTTTGTGTAAAGGCCAATGGCGCATTCGGCAGTGTTTTAACTTCAATGGCGATGGGTGCGGTTTTTAAATCATCAATGAAAAAGGCAGGGATGGTGAATGTACCTGTGCGCTTGGGGAAGAGAGTAATACTTAAACTGGAAGTAGAACGACCGCGATTACGAAAGATATTGTAATGGTTTTTATCATCGGGTGTGCCCAGATCAAAATCAGTTGTTAAGACCGACAGGTCTATATTGGGCGAGACACCTTGGGCACGTAGACGCGTGTCGCTGTTGGTGAGTGATAGAGTTAACAGGAGATGTTCATCGGTATTGAGTTGGTTGCGATCCACTTCAGCGATGAATTCGGCAGCGATGCTCGACGCAGTAAAAAAGAAAAGTAAGAGTAAAAATACGATGTTCACCATGGTTTTGTTTCCGTTTTGCTGAGTGTATCCATTTGATCTCGCCGTCGGTATCTTTTCTGCAGTAGCTTGTCCAGGTTGTCTGGAATGTAGGCACCTTGCAGCTCGCTGGTTTGCAAGCTTTGTTGTTCAAGTCGTGTTTGAGTTGTTGTTTGCTCGCTTTCCTTTGTTGAAAGGCGATGACCGGTTTCATTTTTCTCTGTATGAGTCTGTGTTTGTTGTGGCATGATTATATCGGTTTGTTTTTTATCTTGTGGCAGCGAACTCAGTCGTATTTGATTCACCAAATTCAGATTAAAAGACGCGCGCGGGTAGCTGGATTGGAATTGCAGCGCTTGTTTATAGGCCGTGATGGCATTGTCGACTTGCTTCATTTGGGTGAGTGCATTGCCGAGGTTATAGCTTGCTTTGGCGCGTTCTTGATCTGTGCGTGCTGATTGCATGGCCTTATTGAAATGAGCGGTGGCTTGCGGCCATTCGTTTTTTTTATAGGCCACGCTGCCGCGACCCAGGTCACCGTTAAACCCTTCTATGTTGCGATAATAATTCTCCGCTGTGCTTATTTCATTTTTTTTGAGCGCCGCCAGAGCCTGCGCCTCTTGCCATGAACTTGCGGTTGCGTTTGGTGAGAGACCGAGAACAGGCAGGATTAAAAAAAAGGACCAGGCTTTAATAACTGTTGTAACTCGGTAACGAAAAATCATGGGAAACAAAATAAGAATTAATGCCATCATTAATAACCAGGGAGGCAGTTTGACCGTGGCTTGAGTGTAAAGCTCGTAAGTATTTAGTGCGCTGAGTTGCTGAAGTTGGGCATTGATATCTTGCCAGTCGCTGTTGTCTGCCGTGGGTGTGGTGTAGAGTCCCCGGGAGATCTGTGCGAGATTTTTTAATTCTTCTGTATTTAATTTTGAAATGACAGGTGTGCCTTGGTAAATAAGAGTGTTGTTTGTACTATCGATAACAGGTGCGCCGCTGGCTGTGCCTAATCCCATAATGAATAATGGAATGTTTTGTTGTCGCAGTAGTTGGACTTGCTGTCGCACACTGGGTGTGTGATGTTCGCCGTCGCTGAACAGAATGATGGCACGACTGTTGTTTTTGCTGGTTGATAAGGTTTCCTGAGCCAGCTCAAGAGCCCGGCTGAGATTCGATCCCTTACGTCGCACCAAGTTGCTGGCGAGAGTGTTAACGAATTGCTGAACTACGGGTTGGTCGTGAGTTAAAGGCAAGGTCAGGTAAGCATTTGCAGAAAAGGTAATCAGGGCAACTCGGTCTCGTGGTCGTAATTGGAGCAGGTCTTTTATTTCTACTTTAGCGCGAGTCAGACGGTCAGGCGTGAGGTCGGTGGCATTCATTGAAGGTGAAATATCGACAATTAAAACAATATCGATGGCTTTATGTTGGATTTGTTCTTGTTTGTCAGAGACCAAAAAGGGGCCGCTTACTGCCAATATCAACAAGCCGTATGCGCAGTAAGTTCGCCAACGCCTGAGCCTGAATGATTGACTGGGTTTGTTGATGAAATAAGGTAACAGGTGAAGGTCTGCAAAATGACTTAAGCGCGAATTTTGATTTCGTTTCAGGCGATGTTGCACGAATATAAATAACACTAATAATAGCAGTACGCCCAGCCATAAGGGTTCTCGCCAATGTAGTTCATAGTGACTCATGTTTGTGTATTATTCCGGTAAAATATTTTTACGATTGCGATAGTGGTGCAAGAGCAACAACATTAAGGCCAATAGCGCAGGTATCCAGTAGCCGTCGGTGTCTGTGCCTGTGGTTGGTCGGGCTTGATCTTCAGTGATGGCTTCAATGGCGCTGATTTCTTGAGTGATGTTGGCAAGCAGTTCTGTGGTTTCTGCTCTGAAATAACGTCCGCCGGTTTCGTTGGCAATGGTTTGTAATAATGCTTCGTCCAACGGCATGTGCGTGAGTACCGGGTTTTCCAGCTCGGCTTTGGGGAAAGCTACACGGCGATGCGAGCCGATTCCGACGGTGTAAATAGGGATGTTTTTCTGTTTGGCCTGATGCAAAGCTTGTAGTGGATGCAGTGTGCCACTGGTGTTTGCGCCATCAGTCAAAATGATAATAAGTCCCTGGCTATCTACTCGACTCAAGCGTGCAACAGATAAAGCAATGGCATCGCCCAGTGCTGTTTTTATGCCAGCAATATCAGGCTTAAGTTCACTTAATAGCTTACGTAGCAGCTGTGGGTCGCTGGTCAGTGGTGCAAGTGTAAACGCATCATCACCAAAAATAATCAAACTGAATCGGTCCCCGTTTTGTTGCTGGATAAATTGATCGACAATATGTTTGAGCATGGCCAAGCGGTTAACCACTTTGTTATCGATCATGAAATCTTCAGCGCGCATAGAATCAGAAACATCCAGAGCGAATACAATATTGCGACTGTTGGCGTGTTGTCCTGGACTGGGATTATGCCAGTGCGGTCCGGCGAGTGCGATAAAGATGAGCATGCAGCCTATAAGCCAGAACCAGGGTGTGGCTGAGCTGCGTTTTTGTTGTTGTGTTGCGATGTTATTAAGTATTGCGTATTTAGGGTGACGCAAGGCGCTGAGTGCCGGTGAGGATCGCCTGCGTTGCTGTTTCAGGCTAACCATGTAACCGAGTAGCAGTAACAGGATGCCGATTAACCATAGCGGTGTGTCAAAACGAATCATGATTCGCTCCGTGCAAGACAATCCAGCGGCGTACTTGTTGGGTTAACTCTGGAGAAAGCAGAGCGTCACAGTTGTGCTGGTAACGCAGTTGTTCAAGTTGTTGTATGGTTTCGCGCCAGAGAGCGTGTTCATGCTGCAGTATATCGGGGGCTTGTAATGTCAGTTGTGGAAGCTTGAGGCTGAGGCGCAACACGGTGGCGATACGGAATGCTGCTTCTCGTTGATTAATTCTTGTGGACTGGTATTGGGCTATGATGTCGTTAAGCACCTGCTCAGAGCTTATGGTTTCAAGTTGGGTTTGTCGCAAGGGTTTTCGTTTCATTATTCGCCAGACAATCAAGGAGAGTAATAAGCTTGATGCAATAACAGCGAGGATAATTTCACTGTACCAGCTGGGCTCGTTGGGGAACTCAATGTCAGCGAGAATATTGAATGGTATGGTCTCGTTCATATCAGAGTTTCAAGTTGTTTCAGTATGTCGTGTTTGGTTTGAATCGTGTGATGACGGACGCCCCATTTAAGGAGTTGTAAGCGAATGTGCTTTTGCTGTTCTGCTGCCTGGAGGGCATAGGCATCGCGAACCTGTTTGTTACTGGTGTCTATGGTGCAAGTTTCCGTACCATCAGGGGAGGCTATGCGTAGTTTCCCCACATCGTTCAGTATGAACTCGGCGGGGTCGGTAATTTGAAAGACTTGCATGGGATATTTATCAAGCAGCGCATAAAACTCTTTGTGTTGGTTGGGCTTGCTGACAAAGTCACAGTCACTGATCAGGCAAATGGTCGTGCTGTTAGGTGCTGTTGTTAGTGCTGCTGCAAAGGCCTTGCTTAATGCTTCGTCTTGTTGAGTCGTATTTTGAATTTGTGGTGCGGCGGCAGCAGTTAATAGCTTCAGGGTGGTGTTGATGTCTCGTGTAGATGGAAATAAATCGTGTTGATCATCAACAATGATGCCGCCTGCTCTGTCGTGATTAACTATGGCAGAAAAGGCAAGCACAGCCGCAGTTTTAACCGCAGCCGTGACTTTGAGCATGTTGCGTGTACCAAAAAACATCGCCGGGCGGCGGTCAATGATGAGGAATAGATTATGTTGTCGCTCATCCATGAACACTTTACTGATTGCTTTACCGCTGCGCGCCGTGGCGCGCCAATCCATATGACGAATATTGTCGCCGGGGTGGTAGGGGCGGCTGTCGATTGTTTCCAGCCCTTGGCCTCGGAAGCTGGAGCGGTGTGTTCCAGGCCCATAGCTGCGCGCAATGCGTGAGCGGTTACTCCATTGGCTGACTTGAGCATGGAGGTAAGTAAACTCAGTGTGATTAACCAGTAGCGAGGACATTGAGGACATTAAGGGATAGGCACGGCATCAAGTAAAGTATTAATAATATCGCGGGCGTTCATGCCTTCAGCACGTGCAGCAAAACTTAAAGCAATACGATGGTTGAGTATGTCTTGTGCTAGGGCGGTGATATCTCCTGGTTCAACAAAGTCGCGACCCGCTAAATAAGCATGTGCCCGCGCGGCATGCGAGAGTGCGAGGCTGGCTCTCGGTGAGGCACCATGTTGTAAGTGTTCGCTGAGCTGAGGTGCCCATTGCTCAGGGGCACGGGTAGCGTGAACCAGCGTTACGATGTATCGGTCGAGCAGGGTGTCCATATGCACCTGTTGGACGGTACGGCGTGCGGCGTGGATGTCCGCTTCATTGATTACAGGTTCTTTTTTTATGGTCGTGGGAGTGCTAATGCGAGCCAAATCACGACGCAAAATTTCCATTTCTTCATCAATGCTGGGATAACTTAAATTGATCTTCATAAAAAAGCGATCAAGTTGCGCTTCAGGTAGCGGAAAGGTACCTTCATGTTCGAGCGGGTTTTGCGTGGCGATAACCAGAAATAATTCTGGAAGCGTTCGGGTGTGGCGGCCTATGGTGACCTGGCGCTCTTGCATCGCTTCGAGTAAGGCGGATTGTACTTTGGGTGGTGCGCGATTGATTTCATCGGCCAGGATGATCTGATTAAATATAGGGCCGGGTTCAAATTGGAAATGACCCTCTTGTGGAATAAAAATATCCGTTCCGGTGATGTCGCCAGGAATTAAGTCAGGCGTGAACTGGATTCTTTGGAATTGCGTATTGATGCCATCGGCCAGTGCTTGAACGGCGGTGGTTTTGGCGAGTCCGGGCGCACCTTCTATGAGCACATGACCGTCAGCCAGCAGGGCAATCAGTAACCGTTTGATGAGCGCCTGTTGCCCAACTATCGTTTCGCCAATTCTATCTTCAAGTTTTTGTAATGCTGTATTCATTTCAATAATAAAGTTAAGGGACCTGTCTGTTGCTGTCCGTTCCATAGAGTGTGGGTTTTGTGTTAGCTACAATGTACACTGTGCTTCAAATAAAAAAAAGGAGAGGGTGGTTGTGAGTTCAGTTTCAATGGTATGGTTTCGATTAGGCTTTCCCGTGGCTATTGGCCGTCGCTCTGACCACTTTTCTGCCCTCGCTGTCGCAAGAAAAAGTGAAGGAGGAGACGGGTTTTTTTGTGGAATCTCTGAATCTTGGTATGGTTATCATTCCTGCTGGCCGGTTTAACATGGGCGATAGTGAAGGTCCGGCGAATGAAAGACCGCAACGACAAGTTAAGATTGGTGCGTTTTATCTAGGTAAAACAGAGGTGACGCAAGCGCAATGGGTGACGGTGATGGGCAGTAACCCCAGTTTATATAAACATCCTAAACGTCCGGTTGATCAAGTTACGTGGATGGAAGTACAAGAATTTATTCAACGATTAAACGAGCATGAAAAGACCACTAAATATCGTTTGCCTACAGAAGCAGAGTGGGAATATGCGGCACGTAGCGGCTCAACAGCTGCATATCCATTCTTGGAAGATGATTTGTCTGAGTTTGCCTGGTATGGTCATAGCAGAAATGTAGGAACTCGCCCAGTGGGGCAACGTCAGCGTAATGACTGGGGGTTGGCCGATATGCATGGCAATGTGTGGGAATGGGTTGAAGACTGTTGGCATGATGATTACACGGGCGCGCCAAGCGATGGCCGAGCTTGGGTAGAGCAAGTTGATTGTGCTGATCGAGTGTTAAAGGGTGGAGCCTGGAACAGTTCGGCTCAATATGTTCGTTCTGCTACACGCGGCAGTTATACTTTTGATTTGAATGATTCAGGGAACGGATTTCGTTTGGCGAGGTCTTTATGAGTAGTTGGATGTTCCATTGTCTGATCGCTATAGTATAATTAAGTAATACATGAGAGCAGAAGTAACAGAATTCTTGCTAACCATTTGAATTTTATTTATAAAAAATAAATGGTACATAGTATAGAGCTGTTATGTTAAAAATGAATTCTGCCAAGGGTTGGGATATTTAAGGTACATATTAGCCTGCGTAATGCTCCCCCTTATATAAAAAATAATTAGTAACTACTCAGCGTGTTTATATTTTGCTTTATCTCCAGGCGTTTTCGCACGGAAAGAGGGCGCATATATAGATGTGTAACCGATTGAGTACGAAAACAACGAACGTAGATAAGGAGCAAAAGATGAATACGCTGAGTAGTTACAATAACTAAAAATAAACGAGCCATGTTAGAAGTAAATAATCTCGCCTGCGTGCGTGGTGATAATCAGCTGTTTGAAGGTTTATCTTTTGCGTTGGTTGAGGGCGAAGTGCTGCATGTGCATGGCCCTAACGGCAGTGGTAAAACAACATTATTGCGTGCGATCTGTGGTTTAGTGATGCCTGATGCGGGTAAAATAGCCTGGAATGGCAAAGAAACACGCAAACTTGCAGAAGATTATCGTCGACATATTGCCTACTTTGGTCATTTGAATGGTTTAAAAGATGAATTGACGGCTCTGGAAAATTTAGCTATTTCAGCCCGTTTGGCAGGGGTAGAAGTTACGGAAGACGAAATTTCTTCAGTTTTAGCAAAATTAGGAGTGGAGATTTGTCAGGAATTACCTGCCAGCGTACTTTCTCAAGGACAAAAAAAGCGCACAGCGTTGGCTCGTTTTGTATTGAATAAGAGCAAGTTATGGATATTGGATGAACCTTTTACGGCGTTAGATGTAGCTGCAGTTGTTGTGTTGCAAAATGTGATCATTGAGCATGTACAACAAGGAGGGATGGTGATTTTAACGACGCACCAGGAAGTAGAGCTTGACGGTATTAATATTCGTCATATCCATTTGAAGCATTAGGAATTTTATGTTTTCTGCATTTTCGACGATGGTGAGTAGGGAATTGTTGCTAGCTATGCGGCGGCGTGCAGATTTCTTAACTGTTTTGTTTTTTTTTATCATTGTGGTGAGCCTCTTTCCTCTAGGTGTTGGGCCGGAAGTAGATATGCTAAGAACCATTGCTCCGGGGGTGGTTTGGGTAGCGGCATTGTTAGCTTCTATGCTGGCCTTGGGGCGATTGTTTTACAATGACTATATTGATGGCACGCTGGAACAGATGCTACTTGCTCCGCAACCGTTATCAGTATTGGTGTTAGGTAAGGTTTTTGCGCATTGGTTGGTTTCTGGTTTGCCTCTGGTTTTTATTGCGCCGATAATGGGCTTACAATTCGATTTGAGTGGTGAGGCTATAATTATATTAATGGTGGCTCTGATGTTAGGGACTCCCATTTTGAGTTTGATTGGTGCGATTGGTGCCGCTTTAACTCTTGGGGTTAGAGGGGGCGGAGTATTGATATCTTTGCTGATTTTACCTTTGTATATCCCCGTTTTAGTTTTTGGTGCGGGTGCAGTGGAAGCAAGTGCATCGGGTTTAGGTGCACAGGCTCACTTGTCTTTGTTGGGTGCGGGATTGTGTTTATCAATAGTGTTTGCACCTTGGGCAACGGCCGCAGCATTAAGAATTTCAGTTGAGTAGGCAAATTGAATAGGTTAAATAGTTGAAAATTAATATATTTAAATATGCAGCACCTGCGACGTTTTATCCTCTTGCGGGAAAGATGATCCCTTGGTTTATGTGGGGGGCGGCGCTGTTTGGCATTGCCGGTCTTTATTATTCTTTTTTTGAAGCGCCGTTAGCCGACTACCAGCAAGGCCAATCTTATAAAATAATGTTTATTCATGTACCTGCTGCCTGGATGTCCATGTTTATCTATGTCGTAATGGCGATGTGGGCTGCGTCAGCTTTGGTTTGGAATACGCGTTTGTCGGCAATGATGGCTAAAAGTCTGGCGCCAACGGGTGCGCTTTTTGCTTTTCTCGCCTTGGTTACAGGAGCGGTGTGGGGTAAACCTACCTGGGGTGCCTGGTGGGTATGGGATGCCCGTTTGACCAGCGAACTTATTTTGTTTTTCCTCTATATAGGGTTTATTGCTTTAGGTGCTGCGATCGAAGATCCTCGTCGTGCTGCAAAAGCAACAGGATTGTTGGCGTTGGTTGGTATTGTTAACATTCCAATTATATATTTTTCTGTTATTTGGTGGAGTACCTTACATCAGCCGCCTTCATTAACATTAACTGAATCGACTATGGGCGTAGATATGCTGATCTCTATTTTGTTGATGACGCTGTGTTTTTGGTCTTACACCATAGGGGTTGCTCTCTCTCGTGTTCGTACTGAAATTTTACAGAGAGAGAGCAAAACGGATTGGGTCGCTGAGCTTGCGCAAGAAGGTGGAAAGAAATGAGTATCGCAGAAGCACTGGATATGGGTCGGTACTCTGTTTATGTATGGAGTTGCTATGGCTTGACTCTATTTTGTATTGTTGTGGAATTGGTATGGTTAAGACAGCATCGCAAAGCCGTTTGGCAACGTGTGTGTCGTATGGTAAAAATGGCTAAGAGGCAAAAAAATGAAGCGCAGACATAAAAAAATCGCACTTATTGTAGGAGGGGTAGGAGTTATAGGTATTGCTGCTGCTCTCGTGTTAAATGTGTTTCAGAGTAATATGGTTTTCTTTTTTAGTCCTACTCAGGTCATGGCAAATGAAGCGCCTGTTGATCGCCCCTTTCGTTTAGGTGGTTTAGTGAAAGAGGGTAGTATTGTGCGCCAAAATGATGGTTTGACGGTTAACTTTATCGTAACGGATCACGCCGTAGATATGCCTGTTGTTTATGTTGGTATTTTGCCCGATTTGTTTCGTGAAGGGCAGGGGGTGGTAACACAAGGTCGTTTGGAGGGTGGCAATTTATTTCGCGCCAACGAAGTATTAGCTAAGCATGACGAAACTTATATGCCACCTGAGGTAGCGGAAGCCTTGGAAAAAGGTAAAGAGGCAAAGGCCGCCGCAAATGATAGTATCTAAACCAGCGCTAGACTAAGTTATATAAAATATGAGTAACATAAAAAATAGACTCTTAAGGAGAGCGTTATGATCCCAGAGATAGGGCAGATGGCCCTGATTATCGCTTTATGTTTATCAGTGATACAAACATTTTTTCCATTGGTTGGCGCTCAAAAAGGTTATACCTCCTGGATGGCATTGGCCAAGCCGGTTGCGCAGGGGCAGTGTATTTTTATTGCTTTAGCCTTTGGTTGTTTAACCTACGCTTTTCTGCAAGATGATTTTTCGGTGCTTTATACGGCGAATCATTCAAATACATTGATGCCGACAATGTACAAAGTCGCTGCGGTATGGGGAGGGCATGAAGGGTCGATGTTATTATGGATCCTTTTTCTTTCTTTATGGACCGTGGCAGTTTCACTGTTCAGTAGTCGCATTGACGATCAAACGATCTCTCGTGTGATCGGTGTCCTGGGTTTTCTTTCTATCGGTTTTCTTTTGTTTTTGATATTGACATCAAACCCTTTTGAGCGTCTTTTTCCTGCGGCTCTGGAAGGACGAGATCTTAATCCTTTGTTGCAAGACCCTGGTCTCGTGATTCATCCGCCGCTTTTGTATATGGGGTATGTGGGTTTTTCTGTTGTCTTTTCTTTTGCTATTGCCGCATTGATCGGTGGTCGTGTTGATGCTGCGTGGGCGCGTTGGTCTCGTCCCTGGGCGACAGCGGCCTGGGCTTTTTTAACAGTAGGTATTGCGCTCGGTAGTTGGTGGGCTTACTACGAGCTTGGCTGGGGCGGTTGGTGGTTTTGGGATCCCGTAGAAAATGCATCTTTTTTACCGTGGATCGCAGGAACGGCGCTTATTCATTCTTTAGCAGTAACCGATAAACGAGGAACGTTCCGTAACTGGACTTTATTGCTGGCGATTACCGCATTTTCATTAAGTTTACTGGGTACTTTTTTAGTGCGCTCGGGTGTGTTGGTCTCCGTCCATGCCTTTGCTACCGATCCGGAACGAGGTTCCTATATTTTACTTTTTCTTGGCATCGTCGTCGGTATTTCATTAGCATTATTTGCGTGGCGCGCGCCGAAAGTGGGTTTTGGCGGAGGATTTAAGTTGGTTTCGCGTGAATCTATGTTGTTAACAGGTAATGTAATGTTATCAGTTGCGTGTGGTGCGGTGCTGTTGGGTACAATTTACCCTCTTATCCATGATGCGATGGGTATGGGCAAACTGTCTGTTGGCGAGCCCTATTTTGATGCTGTATTTTTTCCTCTGATGGTTCCCGTGTTGTTCCTTATGGGGGTAGGGCCGCTAGCCAAGTGGAAGCAGGCAGCGATACCTGAATTGCGAGCGCGCTTGAAATGGGCCTTGCTTGCCGGCGTTATTGCTGCAATTGTTTTACCGCTCTTAATGGGAGGCGGTTCGATAATGGTGAGTTTTGGTACTTTATTGGCGGCTTGGGTAATTGCATCCGTGGTTGTAAATATTGTTAATCGTGTTAATTCTATGAGCGGTAATCAATCTGTAGTGTCGAAGTTGCTCAAACAGCCTATGCATTTTTGGGGCATGGTTGTTGCGCATTTTGGTATTGGTATTTTTGTGTTGGGCGTGACCTTTGTTAAAGGCTTCGAAGAAGAAAGAGATGTTCTCATGAATGTGGGTGATACGGTTACCTTATCGGGATATACCTTTTTGTTTGATGGCGTGGTCAAGGTTCCTGGGCCTAACTATTCGGCACAACGTGGCATTATTGTTGTTACTAAAGATGGTAAACCCTTTGCCTTGTTACAGCCCGAGAAACGGGTTTATACCGTTCAAACTCGTCCGATGACTGAAGCCTCGATTGCATCGACATTCTTCGAGCAAGTTTATGTTGCGCTTGGTGAACCTGTGGGTGGCGGTTCCTGGAGTGTGCGTCTCTATTACAAGCCATTAGTCTCCTGGATTTGGGGGGGCGCGGGCTTGATGGCTTTGGGTGGCTTGTTGGCAATGACAGATAAACGATATCGATTGAAAGTGCGCCGTCGTAGTCAATTAAAAGTAGAGAAAGAAAAAGGGTTACCTGAGAGTAAACCCTCCTCTGCGGTTCCTGTGGAGGGTTAAACTATGATGGGTCGTTCTCTTCGTTATTTCTTGCCTTTGGCGGTGTTTTTTATCTTTACAGGCTTTTTATATAAAGGACTCTCTTTGAAGCCTTCAGAAATACCGTCGCCTTTAATCGGTAAATTGGCACCGGTATTTGAGCTGCCTACGCTACACGATAGCAATACGACTTTTTCTACAGAACAGATGAAAGGAAAAGTATGGTTATTTAATGTTTGGGCATCGTGGTGTCCTTCGTGTCGCGTTGAGCATCCTGCTTTTATTGAATTAGCCAAACGTAATATTGTAACTATAGTTGGCCTTAGTTATAAAGATGAGCGTAAAGATGGGCAGCAATGGTTACGTGCTCATGGTGGTGATCCTTATACCCATATTGCATTTGATTATGAGGGTCGTGTTGCCATTGATTGGGGAGTGTATGGTGCGCCAGAAACATTCCTTGTTGATAAAAATGGCATCATTCAATACAAGCATATTGGTCCGGTGACGTATCGGGATTTAGAGGAAATTATTATTCCGAAAATTAAGGAGTTACAAGGATGATTCGTTCTTTTGGCCTGGTTATCATTTGCTTGGCAAGCTTTGGCTTTATTGCGAATAGTTCAGCAAAAGAAGCGACACCGATGGCGGAAGATCCCGTTATAGAAGCTCAGGTAATGGAAATAGCCAAAGAACTGCGTTGCCTGGTTTGTCAAAATGAGACTATCGCGGCATCAGATGCTGGTGTTGCCAAAGACTTACGTCGGCAGGTTCGTGAAATGGTGAAAGAAGGAAAGAATGAAGAAGAAATAGTGAGCTATATGGAAGAGCGTTATGGCGATTTTATAAGATACCGGCCGGCCTTCAAACTCTCGACTTTGGTGCTCTGGTTAGGTCCGGCTTTATTGTTTTTTGGCGCACTTACCATGCTGTATAGAAATTTATCACGTAAAAAAGATAAAATAATTGACGATGAGACTCTCTTATCGGAGAAAGATCAGGTCAGAGTGTCCGCTCTACTCAATAAAGAGGCGGGGGAGAAATAGGTTATGGTTGTTTTTTGGATTATTGCGGCTTGTCTTTTTATTGCTGCAATGTTGTTTGTTTTACCCCCTTTGCTGTCTAGAAAGGGGGCGGATAAAGTCATTGAACATGATGACTTGAACGTCTCAGTATATAAAGACCAGCTTGCTGAGCTGGAACGCGATAATAAAAATGGCGTTATTACTGCCGATTATTATGAACGAACCAAGCATGAAATTGAACGTCGGCTTTTACAAGATGTGCAGAATGAAAATGGCGGAGAGCAAGCTCCTACGACAACAGGGCCGGGTGGCCGAGCATTAGTTATTGTTTTGGCCTTGGTTATTCCGTTATTTTCTATGCTGCTCTATATGGAACTGGGTAGTCCAACGGCAGTGACTGGTGTTGCGCCCGTTGTTGCAGGGGCTGCAGAAGAGGCTCCTGAAGCAGGTAATACTCCTTCAGGAAAGCATCCTGACACCGGTGATCAGGTCGAGGCCATGGTGAAGCAGTTGGAGCTTCGCATGGAAGCGCAGCCCGATGATATTGAAGGATGGCTGATGTTGGCGCGTTCCTATCGTTTTCAGCAACGGCACGTCGATGCGGTTGCTGCATTTGAGAAAGCGATGCCTTTGGTTAGCACAAACCCTCAATTGCTTGCAGATCTTGCCGACACTCTTGCGATGGCCGCTGGGGGTAACCTGGATGGTCGTCCTATTCGTTTAATTCGGCAATCATTAGAGCTGGATCCCGCCAATGTTCAGTCTTTGTGGCTGGCCGGAACCTATGATTTTGAACGTGGTGATTATGAACAGGCGTTGTCGTATTGGCGCACGTTGAAGAGTGTAGTTGAACCCGGCTCTCAAGATGCCAATGCAATGGATACCAATATAGCTGAAGTTGAAGCGCGCATCAGAGCGGCAGGTCGCATCATTCCGCCAGAGGAAGAAATAACGTTTTCATCCGTAAAAGGGCCGACTTTTGTAGCGGGAACAGTACGACTTGATCCCGAGTATCAAGAGAAAATAGCACCGACTGATACGGTGTTTATTTATGCTCGTGCAGCAAATGGGCCGCGTATGCCTCTTGCTATGTTGAAAAAACAAGCACAAGATTTGCCGCTTGAATTTACCCTGGATGAAAAAATGGCCATGATGGCGGGTATGTCGCTTGCTGATTATCCACAGATTATCGTCAGCGCCCGAATCTCTAAATCAGGTAATGCAATGGCTCAAAGTGGCGATTTTGAAGGCAGGACAGCCGTTATTGATGTAGGTATGGTTGGATTAGACATCAATATCAATAATGAAATTCCATAAGCGGCATCTTAAAAAAACAGTTGTAACTATTCAGCGTGTTTATATTTTGCTTCAGATTAAGGCGTTTTCGCACAGTAAAGAGGGCACATATAGAAATATGTAATCGATTGAGTACGAAAACAACGCAGATATGAGGCAAAAGATGAATGCGCTGAGTAGTTACAAACAGCTTGGCCCGTGGTTAATGCTGACAGCCTGTTTGTTGTTGGCTGGCTGCGAACAAAAAGAGTTTGCACCTGATCAGCTCACTCTAGGTGCTCCCTTTCCTGATATTGGCGTGACCACGCTGGCGGGAAAGCCCGTGTCGTTGAGTTCATTACGGGGTCGAGTTGTGTTGTTAAACGTATGGGCTACCTGGTGTCCCCCGTGCCGCAGGGAGTTGCCTAGCCTGGAAAAGTTAGAGCAGATTCTAAAAGAACAGCCTTTTTCAGTTGTTGGGCTTTCCATTGATGATGATGTTGACTTGGTACAGGAATATTTATCTGATCAAGGTGTGACTTACGCTAATTATGTTGATCTTAGCGGCAAGGAAGCGAATGAAAAGCTCGGTATAGTGGCTTATCCTCATACCTTTTTAATTGGTAAAAAGGGTCGTTTAGTTGCGCGTTATGCGGGCGAGCGGGTTTGGCATATGCGTTCAATGGTAAATGAACTTCGAGAAGAAATTAACCGAGTTGATTAATGCATATTAATTAGGAATGCGTGCACATTCCTAAATGCAAAACATACAGAGGTGAAGGAATGATTAAGCAAATACAAACTGTATTCGTAATGTCTCTTATCGGTCTATTCTTAAATGGTATGGCCTATGCTGCTGACCCTGGGAATGGAGGGCAAGTGTATAGTCGTCACTGTACGACTTGTCACGGTGATGGTGGCCGAGGAACAATGCCCGGCGTGCCGGACTTTACTCGTGGCCAGGGTTTATTCAAACCTAATAGCGATTTGATTTCTATTATTGAGCAGGGCAAACAAATAATGCCTGCTTACCAGGGTATTCTCTCTCGTGGTGAGATGGATGATGTTGTTGCTTACATTAGATCCATGTACTAGATTGAGAAAACCTTCATATGCCCGTATTTTTCCTTAAATTTCTTTCTCTATCTCTAATGCTGGGCGGACTGCTTTCGTTTAGTGTTACTTCAGCGCAGGAATTAAAGCCTCAGCCCAATGATTTTTATGTACATGAAGCATTTGGTGTGGGTAAAGATGTTTATGTGCGATCCCTGGCGGTAGATAAAACCGAAGACGCTATCTGGGTGGGTACTTCAGTGGGCTTGCTTTATGTTGATCTGGTCAGTCGTGACGTGCGCGATGTTTTTACACGAACGGCGGGGTTGGCCAACGAATATATCTTTTCTGTTTTTGTTGATAAAGCCGGTGTGAGTTGGTTTGGCACGAATGGTGGCGGTTTGACCGCGTATAAAAAAGGCAAGTGGAACACATTCTTCCCTATGCACGGTTTAGCGGATTATTGGGTTTATTCGATCACAGAGCAATCGGATGGCACGTTATGGATAGGGACGTGGGCGGGTGTAAACAGGCTGGATGCTGCGCGAGAAAACTTTGATACCTATGTTGAAGAACTGGTTAATGAATGGGTTTATGGTATTGATGTTGATGCAGAAGACAGAGTGTGGCTGGGCACAGAAGGCGGTGTCTCTATGTATGACGGTGATACCTGGCATGCCTGGACAAATAAAGAAGGCATGGGGGCCGCCAACGATGCGGATTTACCAACCAGTATCAATACCGGTTTGGGTACGCGTTCCCGTCACGACCTGGGTATATTGACCGAAGGGCGAGAAACGTACAACCCAAACTATGTGTTTTGTTTGATGGTTGCGGATTCAGGTGATGTTTGGGTGGGTACCTGGGGTGGGGGTGTGAGTCGCTATGACGGTAAAAAATGGCATAATTATACGGCCAAAGATGGTTTGGCAAGCAACGTCGTTTTTAGTATGGACCAAGATCCTGATGGAAATTTCTGGTTTGGTACAAATAAAGGTTTGTCCTATTACGATGGTGAAAACTGGCAAACCTATCAAAGCAAAGACGGCTTAATGGGTAATAGTATTTATGCGGTACAAGCAACCCCGGCGGGCGAAATATGGGCAGGTACACGGAGTGGTGTAGCTCGCCTGGCCAAAGGTAGGCCGCCACAGCAGAAGACGCAGTAGCAGAGGTAAATATAAATGAGTTACCGAAGTATTGGAATTTTGTTAGTCGTTGCCATAGGCATTGCTCTGTTTTCTTATCAATTAGGGCAGCAGGAGTTCTCTCTAAAAGACAACATTGTTGTTGCTGATAATGGATCATCTACGGGAAGCGTAAATGAAAACATTGCATCTTCTCGGCCTATTCAAACGGCGACTGCGCGTGCACAAATTTTGGATTCAGGAGCGGGTACCGTTGGTTTGCCGGACACGGGGCGTATTGCCCATTTCGAGATTGGCAATCGCAATGTCAAAGGTATTTATGCGGAAGAAGGTCAGGTCTGGTTTGCCACTTCCGGTGGTGTGATACGTTACGATACCGGCTCAGATCAATACACGGTATTTGATAACAAAACCCCCGGTGTCTTGTCGAACGGTATTTTTCATGTAAGTCGTATTGATGATCGCCTTATAGTGGGAAGTTATGGCGGTGGCTTGTCGGTTATGGATGTGACAACAGGCTTGTGGACAAATTACAACGTACCACAAGGCCTTGCGGATCAGTTTGTTTATGACAGTCAACTGGCCAGCAACGGTGATCTTTGGATTGCGACCTGGTCCGGCGTTAACCGAATTACCGGGGCGCGCTTAGACGACCCTGAAGCCTGGGATACCTTCACTGTTGAAAATACGAAAGGAGGTCTGCCTAACCCTTGGGTTTACGGTGTTGAAGAAGGCAAAAATGGCGTTATGTGGTTTGCAACTGAAGCCGGGTTGGCACGTTATCAGGATGGAAAATGGACTAACTGGCAGCATGAAGATGGTTTGGGTGCTCCCATTGAACTCGTGCGAGACGCCATACAATTCACTAATGATCCGGCCAAAGCTTCCCAACATCATGCGCAACAAAAAGCAGAACAAGGTTTGTCCGATATTGATGTGGCCTACAATCCAAATTACATTATTTCCTTGCAAGTCGACCAGTCCGGCAATGTGTGGGCGGGTACATGGGGAGGTGGACTGGCCCGTTTCGATGGTCATCAATGGACTAATTTCACCACTGCAGATGGTTTGCCAGGAAATCATATTTTTATGCTCTACATGGATAAAACGGATACCTTGTGGGTGGGAACAAGTAAAGGCTTGTCCCGAATGGATGCGACCAACAATACATTTGCCAACTTCACAGTACGTGATGGCTTATTTGCAAATAATGTATTTTCCATGGCGAATGGTGTTGAAGATAATATTTGGATTGGTAGTTTTGGTGGTGTAGCGCGCATTGCTCAAAGCAAGTGGTCGGAGATACAAAAACAGTAATATATACCCATGGCGTTTTGAATTTAGGTGTTAGCACGTTCAGATGTGCCTTATATTTGTTTTTTCCGAATGAGAAAAAACACAGACTTAGTCGCTCTAAGTTGAGTATTTTTCGATTGAGGAAAAAGCAAAGATGAGGTGCAGATGAGCGTGATTACACCTAAATCTCAAACGCTATGGGTATATATGCAACCTTTGTACGAGAACTCGTTCAAGTATCTGTCCTTCAACATTACTGACTCAAAAAGAACGATTTAACCACAGAGTACACAGAGGGCGCGGAGAAAAGAAAACTACTCCGGTCTTCTCTGTGTCCTTTGTGCTCTCTGCGGTGGTTTTCAAAAGATCTATTCCTTTAGCATTAACACCTTTACCGAATCATCGACTGTTGCGCTGTCTACGTAACCAATAGCGCCTGGCGTTGATGCAACCCAGTCCATCACTTCGTCGGCAGATTTCAAAATTTTTGGTGGTATGCCCCTGCCAGAAAAATAATCCTTGCCCAATAGGCCCGGAGCTTTTTTTCGTTCTTTTTAATGACTTTACCGTAAAACTCATTACGTAATTTATCTCCCTCTGGAAAATCTACCAACACGAGAGAGGTACCATCCAGTTGTTTAATTTTGTTAATGTCATTTTTAGTGGTGAGTTAGTTCCTGGTCGGGCTGGGATGTTTGATCCTGTGTTGCTTTCATATAACAATTAATTGTTTCATCTCGAATGCTTTGCAGTTCACATAACAGGTCTTCGATACAGTCCCACTCTTTTTTTTGTGAATGCGATTCTATTTTTTCTGCTATATCACCAAGTCGCATGGCACCGAACTGACGGCTTGATGACTTGAGTGAATGCATGGACATTGTTAATGCATCAAAGTTTCGGTTTTCAAGTGCATCCTGAGCTTTTTTGACATTTTTTTCTATGGTAGTGATGTTTGTTTCGATAGCCTTTGTAAATTTTTCTTTAAATAAAATTTTTAGTTTATTAAACGGTATCAGGTCTAATATGGGCTCTTCATTGTGATTGATAATGCACTTTTCTGTATCAAGAGGTGGTTCTGTGTTTTCTTCTGGATTGATCAGTTTATCCGGTAGCCATTTCATTAATATATTTTGTAGCGACTGATCACTTACTGGTTTGCTTATATAATCGTCCATACCCGCATTCAATGTTTTTTCTTTATCACCCATTATTGCGTTTGCAGTAAACGCAATAATGATGTTCCGAGGCGTTATCATTTTTTCCTCATGCTCACGTATTTTTTTTGTAGCTTCGAAGCCATCCATTTCAGGCATCTGACAGTCCATAAATATCAAGTCAAATGATTCGTTATGTATTATATTTACAGCCTCAAGGCCGTTGCCAGCGGATGTGATACTACATCCTATTGCTTCGAGCATTTCAGTAGCCACCATTTGATTTGTAGGATTATCCTCGACTAATAAAATATTCGTATCTTTAAGTTTGAACTGATGATGTTTCTTCACAGGTTTATGTTGAATAGTATCTTTTGTGACGAGCGGTATGTTCTTCCCAGCTTGTTTGGCGTTCCAGATGATTGAGAGTGCTTGTGTAATTTCCACGTAACGAATGGGCTTCATCAGATAACCGTCAACACCCAGATCTTTCAAATGAGAGATGCCATCATGATGCAATGAAGAACTAACAAATATTAAAGCACCTTTGTCTAATAAATTATTTTTCCGTATTTCTCTTGTAAATATATCGCCATTCATTTCTGGCATGTGATGGTCTGTAATGACAATTTGAAATGGTTTATTTTCTGATACTCCCTGAGTCAATTTTTGTAATCCTGATGTAGCAGAACTGACTTGATGTATATTCAATTCAAGTTCGCTTAATTGCTCTTCCAGAATCATGCGGGCTGTTGTCGTATTATCAATAATTAAACATTTAAGCCCGCGTAAAAATTCAAATTCTCCTACGGTTGATGGTTTTATTTCTTGTTTACTTTCAGATAGTTTTATATCAAATCTAAAGGTACTACCCTGTCCGAGCGTGCTGTTAAGCCAGATATCACCATCCATCATTTGACAGAGTTGTTGAGTGATGGCAAGCCCTAAACCGGTTCCACCGTATTTTCTTGTAGTAGAGCCGTCACCCTGATTAAAGTTATGAAATATTGTTGATATTTTATCTTGAGGAATGCCTATACCTGTATCTTGAACAGAGATTTGGAAGGTCATCAGTTTGTTTTCCACATGTGTGACTTCAACGGTTGTCAATATAAAACCTTTTTCTGTAAATTTAATCGCATTACTTAATAAGTTAAGTAATATTTGACGTACCCGGTCTGGATCACCAATGACAAAACGTTGTGTTTCTTGTTTGTAATGTAAAAGAAACTCAATATTTTTATCTCGATTTCGCATGGAAATTATCTCAATTACATCTTCGGCTACAGATCGTAAATCAAACGGTAATAGTTCGAGCTCCATTTTTCCGGCTTCAATTTTTGAAAAGTCCAGTATGTCGTTAATGATGGTCAATAAGGATTGAGCTGATTTTAAAGAAGTGTCACAGTAATGTTGTTGCTTGTTGGTTAACTTAGTTTTTTGCAACAAGCTTGTCATTCCAATAACACCATTCATAGGTGTGCGAATTTCATGGCTCATCATGGCTAGAAAATCACTTTTTGCTTTGCTGGCTAACAAGGACTCTTCGTTGGCGATTTTTAAATTTTTGATTAATTTTAAATGACTTTTTTCAAGCTTGGCACTGGTTATTCTTCCGCCTAATCGAGCAGAAATGTTATCTAAATATATTTTTTCTTCTTCGCTAATAATATGATTTGAAAACATAACTATCACACCCACACACTCATTACCACTGAGCACAGGCCAACCAATAATAATTTTGGGTTTTAATTTCCCAATTGAAATAGAAATTGAAAACGTCTGTTCGTTAAATGGGCCTGATATTTGTTTAACTTTCTGAGTTTGGAATACTTTATGTGCAAAATCATCATTCATTAGAGACCGGCTTTCAATGTTCTCTTGAGCATGAGAAATTATGCATTCTGGCTTAAGTACCGTAGCATCCGAAGACGTATAAAGTGCAAGACCTAATAAATTTAACTCGATAAATATTTCATTTGAGGCATTATGGATTGCCATAGACATGTCTGTGTTATCCAACACGTTAATAAAGCGGGTTGTTGCTTTTTGCCAGCGTGAGTTGGACCAAAGTTCATTGCGCATACGGTTAATTGCGGTCAGCAATAAGCCTATTTCGTTTTTGTTGTTATGTTGTATGTCTATATCAAATTGTTGTTCTGCAATTTTATTGGCGATAGAAATAGCATAGGTGATTTTTTGATTTATTTGTGTAGAAATTTTATGCATCAAAAAGAATAAAATAAAAAATATAGCTGCTCCAACAATCATGCCGTAGATTTGAAAATTTTTAATTTGATTTTTTGATTGTTCTAATTCTTTAGTCAGTTGGTTTTCTTGTGACTTTCCTAGAGATACCAAACGTTCATAGAAAGAGTCATAGTTGTGTTGGCTTTCTCTAAGAATATTTAAGATATCTTCTATTTTTTGGCCGTTTAAAACGGATTGTGCAGCAATATTAATACTTGAATAGTATTGAGTAAATGTTCTTTCAAGAAAAACAATATCATCTAAAAGCGTTGGCGATAAGTCTTTTATTTTTTCCAGACCGAAACGGATTTTATCTACATGATGATTAATTTCCGACAAGCTGTCTGCATCTTCCTGACTTACGGCTTCCGCTACGATATTTCGAACCTGATTGAGTGATTTTTGAATGCTGTTAATGAGTAAAATTGTAGGATATTCTTGATTTTTTACGTGCTCAATATTGTCGCTGATTTTTGTGGAGACATAGACTGTAGTCAAGAAATAAATGAAAAACCCAATCAGCCCGGATAGTGCCAATATTATTATTTTTGTACGAATTGTTAAGTGCTCAAATCTGACCATTTCCAGCTGATTTCCATATCTCATTAATATTGTTGAGCAAATTAAAACTGCGGCAATACACGCCCCATTGACCTGTGGTTTCTAAACTAACGGCTTAACTGAGAGAGACTTAACCCTAGAATAGCAGCGGAATATGCTACGGTAGTTTACAAGAACGATCCAACGATAGAGCACACAACAGAGAACACGGAGAAAAGAAAACTCTCGCTCTTCTCTGTGTGCTCTGTGCTCTCTGTGGTTCAATTAGTCATCAAAAAAAACGATTCAATCACAGAGGACACAGAGCGTACGGAGAAAGGATCACTTTTCCATTATTCTTGCAATAAGATGATTGTCCCATCCCATTGAATGGAGGTGTTATTGTCATGCGTAAATATTTTGTGATGCAATACCTTGTCGTCTTTTATCGTGCTGATAAAGTTTTTCAGTGGTTCATTAAAATTATTTTGGTTTATGGCGTGTGTGAATATAAAGCTTTGAGTGAGCGTTTGTTTTTGTACAAAACCTGACCACAAGGGTTTTTCACTCGGTTTCAGCCTCGTGTTTGTAGACCAGAGTCTCAGCACGTATTTCTCATTTTTTTGATCAGCGTCTTCCGTGAGTTTATAAAACTTGAGAGCCTCATGATGTCCCTTGTGTATCATAGGAAAAATAGGCAGCATCGCGATATCAGGTTCGGGTGTTAGCCACGTAAGTGTTGTTTTAGTTGAGAACTCAGCTGCGGGAGACCATCCCGTTGCGATTAATTTTTCATTGATGTCGGTGAGCTGCCCCGACCATTGAATTGTCATAGGTTGTGATTTTTTGCCGTGAATGTTAATGCGGTATGCTGCCAGGTCTTGCCCGTTACCAGCTTGCCATGTGTTTTCGTCCAGTGTTGTTGTGATTATTTTAGGAGTGTAAAGCACCAACAGAGGCTGGTGTTGCCTGGGGATTTCCCATAATATAATGACTACTCCTAATATAAAAAGACAACAGCTGCCAAGGTAACGAAGTGACCGAGTGTGTTGTTGGCGACGATAGCTCATGGCTAAAAGAGTGACTGAAATAACGCCTACAGCCAGGTTTCCAACAACATCAGACAGCCATTGGTTGCCGAAATAAAGTCGTGACAGCGCAATGCTGGTGATGGCTAATGTCGCGAAAGCATAAGGAATCCAGCGGCGTATAGAAGGTAACTCTTGAGCGACTAAAACAGCAAGAAAACCATAAATAACAATATAATAGTGGTGGGGGTCGGCAGCAGCAATGTGTTCAGCCTCAGAGTAGAGACGAGAGGGATAAACCCCAGTCAGGACATACTTAATAATAAGGTCAACGATAACGGACACCACTAATGCGATAACCCAGTGACCCATTGCCCATTTGTTTTTCTTGAACAAGATAAATAAAAGTGTCGTGATACTGCAAACAACTAATACTTCAGTTGAACCCAATAAGGAGAGGCCGACAAAAAAATTATCGCCGATTGCCGTGCGAATGGTTTGTAGAAACTGATACGTGATGCCATCAAAACCGTAATACAAGTCTGAACTCATCACATGAAATAACACAATAATAAATAACCAGGCGAAAAACGTGCTGAGCAACAGAATTAAGCCTCCGCTGAGCGTTGACAGGTGTGGCTGTAAGCGGCGTAAACCATGGCGAATAAGCCAGACAATCAACCATAAACCGATAATGAGGAACAAGATAAAGAGACCCAGACGAGTTGCAACTTGAGTGGCAAGGTTGAATGAGGCACCCACAGCTACGCCGGGCAAAATATAGGCCGGAGCCCAGGCAATAGCAGAAAGAACATTGACCCAGGCAAAATTTCTGGGCGACATTCCCATAATGCCTGCAACAGTAGGAATAACGGCCCGAATGGGACCCACAAATCGTCCCAGAACGACGCTCTTACCACCATGCTTAAGAAAAAACTTTTCGCCTTTTAAGAGAATGCCGGGATGTGACCGAAAGGGCCAGGCTTTATGAATGCGTTCCTTAAAGTGGTAGCCGATCCAAAAACTGATGCTATCGCCGGCAATGGCACCGGCAATGGCGCAAGCAAGAGTGAACCATAAGTCAAGCGCACCAATAGCAATCAATGTACCGGCACCTAACATCAATAATGCTCCTGGAACAAAGACGCCGACAATAAGCAGAGATTCAGATAAAGCAACCAGAAAAATAATAAGGCCAGCCCAGTCAGGATTGAGTGTAAGCCACTCAAGGATGGGATCAAGCCAATCGGGTGTCATAGAGTTGTGGTGCCTGAAGTATGGAACAAATAGAGCGTGCAATTAGACTTGAATTTCAATCGCCACAGGTAATTATAACGGCAATGGCGGCAACTGTGTAATTTCAATGATGATTGTTAGCCTTGGTAGTTGCATAAATTGTGACCCAAAATCGTTTCACTGATTTTTCTAGGTTTAATAGATAAGACTTATGGTTTAATTATTTACAGGATCGATTTGTAATTCCAGGTTTTCGTTAAAGATCTGTTTTAGCACAAATGATGCACCTTCATTGGTTAGATGGCCGCCATCATACTGTATAGGTACGCCATCTAGAGTAGTAATACATGTTTTGTCAGGACACATATAATCAATTATAGAAACAAATTTAGCCTTGGTTTCATGAGTAGAGTTTTTTATTTTTTCATTTACAGATAAACGGTCATTCCATTTTCTTGCTATTGTAATTCGAAATCCTTCTTTGTTTTGATGTGCTCCGTTATCGGTTCGCGCTAATAGCATAGGTAATGATTGTCTGTATTCCATAACAGGGCCAAATATAATAATATTGTTCACTTTATTTTCGATGAATTTTATGGTTTTGTTAAGATTTTCAATATCTTCTGGCTTCCTCCACTGCGCGGCTATAATAATAGTGTCGAAGTCGTGCTTGTCTAACAGATTATGGAATACTTTTTTCATCAGTTCCGTACATCTCTTTTTTCCTTGAAATGCGATAGTCGGTCTGCAACCTGATGCTGTTACTTGTGATATGTTTACGTTAGGGTAGTCTTTATTTAAGGCTTGGTAATAGTGTGCGGCATGACTGTCACCAATGAGTAATACGTTTTTTCCATCGCCTGTTTTTATGCACAGCTCATCATTAAATGATTTTATATCATTATGTTTCCCATGCAAAAAACATTGTCCTGAACGAGAGCCCATGTTGTAGTTAGCGAAACTTTCAAAATAAGTCGTATCCTGACGAAAAAACAAAGAGGTTTGCGTAGAAAGTACCCCGAGAGTTGTGATAGTAAGAATCGAAATTAGCGATAAATTTATTAGCATTACCTTTCTTTTCTTAATCGAAATTTTTCGTGTTGGTTGTTCAATAAATTTCCAGCTAAGATAACCAGCAAGGATAGACAAGAAAAAAATAATTAATTTATCTTCTTTTTGTAACTCTGGAAAAAGTAAAGTTTTGTAAAAAACGACTATTGGCCAATGCCATAAGTAAAGGGAATATGAAATATTTCCAAAGAATTTTGGTATTGGTGAAGCCAGCAGCTTGTACGATACGGTTGTTCCGTTTCTACCCCCTATAAGTAACAGTGCCGTTCCCAGTGTTGGCAAAATAGCATAAATCCCAGGGAATAATGTTTCTTTGGAAAGAAAAACTAAGCTGGCAACAACCAAGCAGACTCCAATAAATGAAATGCTTTCGCTGGTTATTTTGTTAAGAGTAAGTTTGTATGCGTATATTGCTATGATTGAGCCTGTTAAAAACTGCCAAAATCGAGAGGGTGCAAGAAAAAAAGCCGCTGAACTATCAATATGAATCAGAGCTTCACTCAAGATAAAAGACAGGAAAAAAAAGGCCAGTAAATAATAGCTGGCATTATGTTTTTTTCGGAATACAAAAAGAAGGAATAAAGGGAAAATAATATAAAATTGCTCTTCTACTGATAATGACCAGGTGTGTAAGAGCGGATTTAGTTCAAGATCACTATCAAAATAATCGCTTTGTGTATAAAAATACATGTTTGATACGTAATAAAGTGAAGATAAGACACTTTCCCCATACATTTTAATTTCATTATTCAGGCCAAAAACGAGCACAAATATAAATGAAAGAAATAAAGTAACGAATAATGCGGGAAAGAGTCTTCTTATGCGTTTAAGATAAAACTCTGAAAAAGAAAAACATTGCTTTTCAAGATCTCTCCAGATAATTCCTGTTATCAAGAAACCCGATATTACAAAAAATACATCAACCCCGATAAAGCCGCCAGTAAATCTTGGGTCGATATGGAAAATCAGAATGGCTAGTATAGCTATGGCTCTAAGGCCATCTATGTCTTTACGGTATTCCATATACTGTTTGTTGATCCTGAAGGGATATAAATAAAAAACTTGATTCGGTTATAGTGCTTGATTATGATAATTTTTAATAGTGGGCTATCATACACGTCATGTTGCGTCTGGCTTTGAAATGATAGAATGTACTCTTAACTTCCCTTTTTCTCGGGGTTTGTAAAGCCACAAATAATTAACGGCAGCCGACTAACAAACATAAACCCTATCGCTGCAGCAGCGGCATTGGGTGCTCCCCGTGTTGTGGTGGAGTTCAGTGCTTTGTCTAATGGTCAGTCAGATCATGCTTTAACCAAGAAGAAACGTAACTACTCAGCGTATTCATCTTTTACTCCAGATCGGTGTTGTTTTCGTACTCAATCGGTTGCATATTTCTATATGCGCCCTCTTTCCGTGCGAAAACGCCTTGATCTGAAGCAAAATCTAAACACGCTGAATAGTTACGAAGAAACAATTATAGAGATTAGAATCACATATTCAAACTCAATACTAAGAATTGCTGTGTTATAGTTTTAGGTTAAAGTACCGATACTATTTTAGTATCACTTGCTATCATAATGAACAGGATAGCTTAACTCTATTAGTTTTATAATGAAAAAAATACTGATCTACATACTGTTGTTGGCTAATCTCGGTGCCGGATTGGCTTTTGCCTGGGATAGCCATCCTGAGGGTGTGGTGGGTCATGATACGGTAGTGATTGATTGGCCAACAGTTGCAGGTCATGATCATTCCGATGATGATCTAGACCATGCCGATCACTGTTGTCATGGTGCGGCTCATTTAGTGGGGCTTATTTTTAGTCAAGGTGCACTATTAGCGGCCCGTAGTGATTATGAGTTTTTTATGTTTTCTCGAACACCAAATATACGTTATATCTCCCCTCTTTTAAGACCTCCCATCGTCTAAATAATTTTACTGTTTTATCTTTGCCGCGTAGTGATACGTGGTGTTTTCCTTTTCTTTCAAAGGATTAAATTCATGTTTTTTAAAAAATGTTTATTGGCGGGCGGGTTCGCCTGCTTAATGCTGCCTGCGTGGGCGGTTGTTGTGCCTGAATACGAAGAAACTCCATTGTCGATCGGTACGAATACGGAGCAAAAAGTTGATCCGTCATTGCAGGCATTCATCCGGCAGGTATGGGTGGATAGCCCAGCGGTACAGGGGGCGCAAGCCGCTGTCGAAGCGGCTCGGGCGCGAGCCGATGGGGCCGGTCGGCCAATTTATAACCCCGACCTAGCGCTGGATACTGAACAGACGGACATCAATACGACTTCAATCGGTTTCAGTCAGACTCTGGATTGGAGTGACAAGCGGGAGGCTCAGGTTCGCATCGCTAATCAGGAAATTCAGGCCGCGATTTTTGAACGGATAGAAACCCAACAAGGTATCGCAGTGGAAACCTTAGATGCGTTGTCGCAATACTTCACTGTGCAAGAAATGCAAGCCTTGGCGTTACGTCGTAGTCAGTTAATGAAAGGGTTTATCGATACGGTGAAGCAACGTCAGGCGGCTGGGGACATGGGGGCGCTGGAAGGCACCCTGGCTCAGGTCACCTACAGCGAAGCATTGATGCAACAGGCGAAGAGTGAAAGTGCACTGGCAGAGGCCGAAGCGGCATTGCAGGCCGCTACCGGGCTTGATCTGGATGTTTGGCCTCAGTTACCCGGCGAGTTGGCACCTCCGCCGCAACAGGTTGACCCTGCCTTGCTTCAATCCCTGCCTGCGCTAGCCGTATTGCGCAGTCGCATGGAAGCCGCTAAGGCTCGTATTCGTCTGGCTGAGCGTGCAGGCCGCGCTGATCCTACTATCGGTATCCGTGCGGGCCGTGATTCTTCGGAAATCCTGTTGGGGTTGAGCCTTGAAATCCCTTTGTTTGTGCGTAACAATTTCAAAGCTGAAGTGCGTGTCGCCTCTCATGAGGCGATTGGTGAAGAGTTGGCTTACCGCGGGGCACACCGCCGTGCCAAGGCCCGTCTTGAAGGCAGTTTGGGACGATTTAACAGCACCGCTCATGCATGGCGTGCCTGGGTTGCCGCTGGTCAGGAAGCTCACCGTGAACAGATGAATTTACTGGAGCAAATGTGGCAAGCGGGAGAACTGACCGCCATCGAGTTTCTGATTCAGGCCAAGCAAAACATCGACACGCAGGCCACCGCCACCGAACTGATGGGCGAAGTGTGGCAGTCCGCCATCGCTTGGTTGGCAGCCTCGGGGCAGGTCGAACTCTGGTTAGGTTTAGCTCCTGCACAAACAAAGAATTCTGGAGAGTAAGAAGATGAAAAGCAAATTAGTTTTATTGATGTTATTAAGTCTGGCAAGTCTGGGTGGTGTACTTGCCGAAGAGGGGCATGATCATGACGACCTTGATGATTTTTCTGGCATTGAGATGGAAGAAGGCCATGGTGACAAAGGCGACGTGCATGGAAGCACTAATGTCGCGGAAGCCAGGGATGGCGGGAGCGACCATCAACACGAAGAGGAAGGTCACGGCCATGAGGATGACGCACACGGACGTGCTAATTTCGCGGGAGCCAAGGATGGCGGGAGCGATGATGGCCATGAAGAGAAAGGCCACGATGACCACGGTGGAGGCCACGACGAAGGTGGCGATGATGGTCACGGCCACGATGAAGAAGCCAGTGATGTTGAGCTGAGTGACGCCCAACGTCAAATAGCAGGCATAGAGACCATGGTCGTAAAACGCCAATCATTGGGCGATGCTATCACCGCCCCCGGCGAAGCCATACTCAACGCCTATCGCACCACTAAGGTTACGCCACGCACTCCCGCGCAGGTGATGAAACGTCATGTACGCCTTGGTGATCACGTCAAAAAAGGGCAGCTCCTGGTGACACTCTCCAGTGTCGAAATGGCTGAGGCGCAAGGTGCTTTAATGGAGACCAATGTTGAGCTGATTCGAGTAAAAAAACTGGGTCGCAAGGTGGTCTCTGAGAAGCGTTTTGTTGCTGCTCAAATTGCCTATCAACAGGCCTATGCCAAAGTCAGTGCTTATGGCATGACCAAAACACAGATCAAGTCCCTGATTAAAACCGGTGATGCGACACGCGCCACCGGTGAATTCCATCTGCTCTCGTTTCAAAATGGCACCATCATGAGTGATGATTTTGTGGTGGGTGAATTAATTGAACCGGGTTATGTGTTGATGATGATCAGCGACGAGTCGCTGCTCTGGGTTGAGGCACGCTTGACACCGGAAAATGCTGCTCGTGTGGTGTTGGGTTCGCCTGCGCGCGTGCAGGTTGGCAAGCGTTGGTTGAGTGGCAAAGTTGCTCAAGCCCGTCACACGCTGGATGAAACCACCCGCACTCTGGCGGTGCATATCGAAGTGGCTAACCAGCATGATGAGTTGCACCCCGGCCAGTTTGTCAACGTAGTGATTGAAGGCAATAAAAAACGTGCCGGTCTTGTGGTGCCGGTTGAAGCGGTTTTACGTAGTCCTGATGGTGATTGGCAGTTGTTTGTCGAAGTCGCCCCTGGCCGTTATGAGCCAAAAGAGGTTGAGGTGTTAACGACGGTTGGTGATCGTATGTTAATCAGCGGCATTGCCGAAGGCACCACCATTGTGGGTAAAGGTGCGTTCTTTGTGCAGTCTGAAATGGCCAAAGGCGGATTTGATCCGCACAATCATTAAGGAGGAGTAGATCATGTTAAATAAACTGATTGATTGGTCTGTTACCAACCGATTATTGGTGGTGATTGCCTTGATAACCATTTTAGCATCGGCGATGCTGATTATTCCAAAACTCAATTTAGATGCTTTTCCTGATGTGACCAATGTGCAAGTCGCTATCAATACCGAAGCGCCGGGCCTGGCTTCAGAGGAAGTTGAAAAACTCATTACCTTTCCCATTGAGGCGGTCATGTATGCACTGCCTGATGTGGAACAGGTTCGTTCTATCTCTAAAACCGGCTTGTCGGGCATTACCGTGGTGTTCAAAGAAGGCACCGATATCTACTTCGCGCGCCAGCTTGTTTTTGAACGACTGCAATCGGCAAAGGAGCTGATACCAGAAGGCGTGGGCACGCCAGAAATTGGCCCGAATACCTCGGGGTTGGGGCAGGTTTATCAATACATTTTAGTGGCGGATAAAGATTCAAATATCGATGCGATGATGTTGCGTAGCCTTAACGACTGGGTGGTGAAATTGCTGCTCATGCCGGTGGATGGCGTGACGGATGTTCTCTCGTTTGGCGGTGACGTTCGACAATACCAGGTGAACTTAAACCCCTCGCGCTTATTGGCTTATGGTTTAGACCAGCAAGATGTGGTGGATGCCCTGGAAAATAACAATGCCAATGCCGGTGGTTGGTATATGGATCGTGGTCAGGAGCAGTTGGTGATTCGCGGCGTGGGTTGGCTGGCGGATAACGACAAAGGCTTGGCTCAACTGCGTCAAATCCCGTTAAAAACGGTCGATGGCACCGTGGTGACGGTAGCGCAAGTGGCGACGGTTGAGTTGGGTAGCGAGATACGCCAAGGCGCGGTCACCATGACCCGCCGTGACGCGCAAGGTCAGGCCGAACCCCTGGGTGAAGTGATCTCCGGGATTATTTTAAAGCGCATGGGTTCCAATACCAAGGCGACGATTGACGGCATCAACAGCCGCGTTGCCCTAATCCAACAAGCCCTGCCCGAAGGCGTAACGTTTGATGCGTTTTATGATCAAAGTGACCTGATTACCCAAGCAGTGACCACCGTTGTCAATGCGCTACTGCTGGCCTTTGTTTTTATCGTCGCGGTTTTAGCACTGTTTTTGATGAACCTGAGCGCAACGTTTTTGGTGCTGATCTCTATTCCTATTTCCATTGGCATCGCGTTGATGATTATGTCCTGGCTGGGTTTGTCTGCCAACCTGATGTCCCTCGGTGGCATTGCCGTTGCC